>Ga0209698_10000683_pt1 | contig 38723 bp, 28 predicted proteins | sample LitLauG_LLR_2012_FD_187203 | JGI IMG/M metagenome (GOLD analysis project Ga0209698, IMG submission 187203) | Freshwater sediment microbial communities from Pennsylvania, USA - Little Laurel Run_MetaG_LLR_2012 (SPAdes) (version 2) | ecosystem: Environmental > Aquatic > Freshwater > Creek >... | reverse complement strand
TCGCGGGGTTCTCGGTGTTTTACTTGAGGCAGCCGCTGCGGTGGAACTATGCCGCGGGGTTTGCGCTTATTGTTGCCGCGGTGGCGGTGATCTTCAAGAAATGAGTTTTGGTATTTCGATCAGCCTGAGCGAGCTTTCTTGAGAATGGCGATCTGCCCGGAATGGTAGAGCTCGTGCTGCACGATGCCGTGCAGCATGTGATAGAAGTCGTACCGCTTGCCGGGGACGCGGTCGAGGAGTCGTTCGTCGGACAGCGCCGCCACGGTCTTGATCAGGGCCTCGTGCGTGCGCTTGGTCTGGGCGATGGCTTTGTGCCAGGCCGCGGCGGTCGGTTTCGGAGCGAGCGGGAAATTCGCCAGACCCTTCGGTTGGCACTTCTGTCCGCCCAGTCGGGTCGAGGCCGCACCGTCCCACACCGCAATGTGCAGAACCAGTTCCCAGATGCTGTGAACGTTGCCAACAGGCTTGGCAGCCGCCCTCGCGGCGTCAACCTGTTCGAGTAGCTCCAGCAGTGCGGGCCCGTGCCAGGCGCTGCCGTCGAAGGCGCGGCGGAGTTGATCGGCGATACGGGTGGCTTCGTTGTTCGGTGCGGAATTGCTTTTGCCCACGAGACCTTCTCCTCAGTCTTTACTTGCCAGGATCGTAATCTCTGCCGCATTCGCGGCGTCGATAATCTTATCGCCATCCAGCAGCAGGCACCGGCCTGCATCCAAAGCCAGGCAAGTGGCACCAGCGGCCTGCATCATCTCAATGGTTTTGACACCGACAACGGGCACATCGAAGCGCATATCCTGATTCGGCTTGGCGATCTTCACCACCGTCAGGGCGCGGCTCAGAGTGGAAGCATCGCCGTGCAGAGAACGCATGATCTGCCCGGCACGCTCGATGGTAGCGTCGGTGCCTTCCATGGCTTCGACTGCGACGCAGGCTGACTCGGCGATCACGACGGTTTGCCCGATGTCGTGTTGCGCCAACTGCCGCGCCACTTCGCGGCCATATTCAACGTTCTGGCGTTCCTGCTCGCCAGGCACTCTTTTCGTAAGGACGCCGGGCTTAACCAGCAGGGGTTCCAGCAGCCAGGTGGATTTTTCCAGCGTGATCCCTTCGTCCGCCAGAACTTTTGCCACCGCGCCGAGCAGGGAATCCGTGTTGCGAGTAGTCAGCGAGAGCAGGAGCTTGGCCAGCCGCCAGTCGGGACGGATGCTGGAAAAAATCTGCCTGTGCTTCACCTGTCCCGCCATGATGGCACGCCGCACCCCCGCACTGTGGAAGGTGTCGATCAGGCGCGTGAGTTCACCCAGCGAGAGCCAGTGAATCGCGTCCGCTCCCCGGGTTTCGATCTCGGGGAAGGCCTCTTCCTTGATGGCAGCGACCACCACCTCGTATCCCTGGGCGCGAGCCGCGTCAAGGACGAGAAAGGGGAACTTGCCATTGCCGGCGATGAGGCCGAGTTTTTCTCGAGACATGAAGGCATCCACTGACGGCTGTCAGTCTAGCATCTGGCCCTAACGAGCCCGGCCGAACCGAACCGGCGGAAGAACACCGTAGTCAATCCGGGCGACGGGGAGTAAAATCATCGGCGGTCGAATCCGCCGGCCGATTGAGGAGGGCTTGCATTACCTCCGTTACTTTGTCCGGTTCCGGCGATTCAATAAGATTCTGAAGCAGTCACTCACCCTGCATGAGAACGCTTTTCGGAATCGTGCTTTTCGCCGCCCTGACTCTCCAAGGCGCGACGCCAGCGCCCAAGAGCGAACCGGCGGGGTGGTGTTGTCTCTGTCTGTGCCACGCCGTCGACGAAAGCAAGTGCTCCGACATGTGCATCAAGATGCAGCACGGCACCAAGGTGATCGAGGAGCCGGAGATGAACAGCTGCACGAAATCTTGCGAACGACTAGGCGTGAAGCAAGTCCACTACTAGCCGAAGCTCCCCTTACTTGATGATTCCGCGTTCGGCCGATTCGATGAAGCGGATCAGCATGTCAACATCTTCTCCGCGATCGGCTTCTGCCTTGAGCGTCTCCAGAGCTTGCGATGTGTTCATCTTTGACGCCAGCAGGATCTTGTAGGCGTGGTGAATCTTCGCGATCCGCACTTTGGAGAATCCGCGGCGTTCGAGCCCCACTTTATTCATGCCGTAGGCATGAGTGTCGCGGGCGGCCGAAGTCATGGAGAAGGGCAGAACATCCTGGGTGATGGTGGTGCCTCCTCCGATGTAGGCATGCGCGCCGATGCGTACAAACTGGTGCACGGGGCAGAGCGCTCCCACCACCGCCCACTCCTCCACGGTTACGTGACCCCCCAGGGTCGCTCCATTCACCAGCATGGCATGATCTTCGATGACGCAATCGTGGCCGATATGGGTATAGGCCATAATGAGCAAATGGCTACCAACTTTGGTGAGCCCTCCGCCTTTCACCGTGCCGCGATTGATGGTGACGCACTCGCGGATTTCATTGTGATCGCCGATTTCGAGCCGGGTCGGTTCACCTTTGTAAGTGAAGTCCTGCGGCGCCATGCCAATGGCCGCGAACGGAAAGAAGACGTTATTGGAGCCGATCCGTGTAGGCCCTTCGATGGCGACCTGCGAAATGAGGCGGCAGTTCTCGCCCAGCTCTACATCCGCGCCGATCACACAGTAAGGGCCGACCTGGCAGGAAGCGGGAACCTGGGCGCGCTCATCAATCAGGGCGGTCGGATGTACGTTCATGGGAGATGGACTCATGGGAGTCGAGAGCACGCGTTTGATCGCAGCCGGCTAGCCCTGCCCGTTGCCGGCGGCGTCGTTCGATCCCCGCCCGCGGGAGGCATCGATCAGCTGGCACGATACGATAGCCTCAGCCACGCGCTTATCGCCTACCAACGCATAGCCCTGCATTTTGGCCGCGGTCATGCCTGGTACCGAGCGCCAGCCTTTGACTTCCACCTCGAGGCGCAACTGGTCTCCCGGACTGACGGGCCGGCGGAACTTGGCGCGCTCGATGCCGGTGAAGACCATGACCTTATCGTGGCGGTCCGCGACTTCGGTCAGCAGCAGCGCTCCTCCGGCCTGGGCGATTGCTTCGACGATCAGTACTCCCGGCATGATCGGCAGGCCAGGGAAGTGTCCGGCGAAGAAAGGCTCGTTGATGGTGACATTCTTGATGGCGACAATACTCTCTTTGCGCCTCAATTCCAGCACGCGGTCGATGAGCAGAAATGGGTACCGGTGCGGCAGAATCTTCAGGATCTCGTGAATGTCGAGCACGGTCTTGCTCCCAGCGGGCGAAGTTTCCGTGACGGCAGAGGAACTCTCGGTCATGGTTCGTATCAAACGGCTTGAAGATTATACTGTACGACTTGCGCCGGGAGGCCATTCGGATGGCCCTCGAATGGGGAAAGCAGCGGCATGATGGCGAAGGCTAGAGCGAATGTGACGCGGCAGCACGCCGATGAGCTTTGGTACGAGCGGCTGCGCTATTTCCAGTCTCGGCAGGACGCGCTGGTGGAAATGATCCGCGAGTTCGTTGCGATCGAATCACCTAGCGACAACAAAGCTGCCGCCGATCGGATGGGAGCATTCCTGGCGGAAAGATTCGCGGGACTTGGTGGGAAAGTTCTTATCCACCCGGCGGCGGATTTCGGCGATAACTTACAGATCAACTTTTCCGGACATGCGCCGGAGAAGCCGGTTTTGCTGCTCGGGCATTTCGATACCGTCTATCCGCTGGGCACACTCGCGAACATGCCTTGCGGTATTGCGGGCGGTAAGTTGCAGGGCCCAGGCGCGCTCGACATGAAGTCTGGCATCGCTTTGATGTTTTTTGCGATCGAGGCCCTGCGGGCGTGGCACGGAGGGCTGCCGCGCCCGGTGACCGTGTTTCTGGTTTCCGACGAAGAAGTAGGCAGCTACTCCTCGAGGAGTACTACGGAAAAATTGGCGAAGGAGTCTGCGGCCGTGCTGGTTCTGGAACCTGCGGCGGGCGAACGTGGGGCCGTCAAGACCGCGCGCAAAGGCGTGGGGAACTACATGTTGAACGTTCGAGGAGTCGCTGCGCACGCCGGCCTTGACCCGGGCAAGGGACACAGTGCCATCGTCGAGTTGGCGCGCCAGATCATTGCGGTTGCCAAGATGAACGACGTGCGGCGAGGCCTCTCGGTAAACCCGGGAGTGATTCGTGGCGGGACGCGGACCAACGTCATCGCCGCCGAGGCCACGGTGGAAGTCGATGTTCGCATCACCCACGCCAAACAGGCCGCCCGGCTCGATCGTCAGATGCGCCGTTTGAAGCCGTTCGATAAGCATTGCCGGCTTACCGTCGAGGGCGGCATCAACCGCCTGCCCATGGAACGGAATGCCGGAGTGGCTGCCCTCTTCAAAAAAGCCAAGGCGGTCGCCCGTCAGATTGATTGGAAACTGGAGGAGGCGGCGGTTGGGGGCGGCTCCGACGGCAATTTCACCGCTGGGATGGGCATCCCCACGCTAGACGGCATGGGTGGCGTCGGCAGCGGGGCTCATGCGTTGCACGAGCACATCGTGATCTCGGAGTTGCCCCGGCGCGCATTGCTTCTTGCGGGCATGATCGAGGGTGCTTGATCGGTGGAGAGGGTGACATGCTCAAGTTCATGGTGGTGCTTTACCGGCGGCCCGATCTGACTCCCGCGGAATTCAGACGGCATCTGGAAAAAGTTCATGGGCCGCTCGCCATGAATCTGCCCGGGTTGAAGAAGTACGTTCAGAATTACGTCTGCAACGATCCCAAACGGAAACCCGGATGGGACGCGATCGTCGAACTGTATTTTGACGATTGGGCGGCAATGGAAGCGGCATGGCAGAGCCCGCAGGGTGAGGCCTCGGACGCCGACCTTCCCAAGTTTGTCGACATGACGCGCACCACCTGGTCGGCGGTGGAAGAGGTTACGGTGCTGGGGTAAAGACCAGGAAATAATCCATCTTGTCGGCCTTCACGAAATCGTATTGATCGACCAGCACGTAGCCGGCGTCCTTGGCTTCACGAATTACCACGTCGCAGCCGATGCCGTGATCCTCGCCGTTGCCGTTACGATCGATCACACCGACTTTGGCACCCGGACGCAACGCGGGCCGCAGGTTCCGCAAAAGCGTGATGGGTTGAGCCACTTCGTGATAGGTCTTAAGAAGCAAGACGGCGTCGGTTGAATCTCGCGGCAGATCCGGGTTGTCAGGAGTGTTCAAAATCGTTCTCACGTTCGCCAGACGCTCTTTCTTGGCGCGGTCGTCGATATATCGGATTGCCTCCGCGTTGATATCGACGGCGTAGACCGTGCCCATAGCGCCGATTCGCTGGGCGGCGCGAACCGTAAACCATCCCGACCCCGCGCCAATGTCGGCCACGCTCTTGCCGGGTTTAATGCCAAGAATGTCCATCACTCGATCAATCTGAAGCCGCTGGTCGCGGCCCGGGGTCTCGAAAATGGTCAGGTCGCCGGTGTACGGATCACTCGTTTTGCGCTGCCCGGCGGCACTCGTGGTTTGCGCTTTGGGGTTGCTCGGGACGAACGCCAGCGTAGCGGAACCGACCAGTAGAGCGAACGTGGTCAGAGAGATACGAAGTTTCAGCATAGGGATGGTCCTTCAGCCAGGAGTCTTACAATAGACTGATTCCGAGTTGCTTTGTAACGGGCGGCATCCGAAGAGCCGATCGACCAGCCATCACGCGGTTTTGACTCCCCGGCGAGTGTAGCCTAGAATTTTGCTGTAGACCTTGTGTGAGGCGTGTTCGCACGGCTTGAGACCGTGCCATTGGAGGAGTGTATGGGTGAGGGTCTGTTCCAGCCGTTCCACATTCTGTTGATCATCGCCATCGCCCTGCTCCTTTTCGGCCCCTCCAAGTTTGCGTCCTTGGGCAGGGGGCTGGGCGAGGGCATACGGAACTTCAAGTCGGCAATGAAAGACGGGGAAGAGAAAAAAGACGTCAAACCGACTGAGGAGAAGAAGTCCTAAGGATGCTCAAGGCGCACCCCTGATTGCCCACCTTCTGGCCGGCGGCTTCGATGCCTAGACGTCGTTTCTGAGCATGCGGTACACCAACGCCACCGGCAGTCCGACCACGTTACTGTAGTCGCCTTCGATCCGTGGAATCCAGCGGGAAGCGATTCCCTGAATCGCGTAAGCACCGGCCTTGTCCATTGGCTCGCCGGTGGCGACGTAGGCCTGAATTTCATCGGCGGAAATTGCGTTCATCGTCACCAGGGTGGTTTCGGAGGCGGTTCTGAGGTCTCGCTTCTCAGTTCTCAATCTGGTGGGGCCGGCCAGACAGACGCCCGTCGTTACCTGGTGCACGCGTCCCGAGAGCAGGGCCAGCATGCGAGCGGCGTCGTCGTCGTCGATCGGCTTCCCCAGGATGGTGCGTTCGACGACCACGATGGTGTCGGCTCCTAAGACTAGGTCTTGGGGACGCGTCTGCCAGACTGCGAGAGCCTTCTCGCGCGCGAGTCGCTCCGCACAATCGCGGGGCAACTCGCCCGGCAAAGGGGTCTCGTCGACGTCCGCAGGGTGCACAGCGAAGGAAATGCCTGCGTTGCGGAGAAGGTCCTGACGGCGCGGAGAGGCGGAGGCGAGTACGAGCATGCGAGTTTGATTCTACTGGCACTGAGCACTGGCTACTGAATCTACCGGATTCCCACCAGCCCGCGCACCGATTCGATCAGCTTGGCCGAGTCGTAACCGACGCCATCCTTGAAAACGGTCTCCACATTCTCGATGTCTTGAATCAACTTCGAGGGGTCGCCCTTGATCACGACCAAGTCTGCTTGCTTCCCCGGCGCGATCGTCCCGATGCGATCGAGGTCTCCCAGGTACTGCGCGCCATTGAAGGTGGCAATGTGGATTGCCTCAAGCGGCGTGAAGCCCGCTTCGACCAGAAGTTCGACTTCTCGCTGATCCCCGAAACCTGCCAGATCGCCACCCATACCGGTGGGATCCTCTCCCGCCAGAAGCAGGCCTCCCGCCTTCACGAAAGTCCGCTCGAATTCCTTTTCCTGCTCGAACGACGCTCCCCACGGAGAAGTTCTCGGCTCCCCAGTCTTCGGATCCTGCATCGGCAAGTCCGACCGCACCCGTCTTTCCAGGAAATGGGCGCGTGCCTCCTCAGACATCGCATCCAACACTCGCTGCTGCAGCGGCGCCTTCCCGGGCACGAAAAGTTCAAGCACGGGCAGGGTCGAGGTCACCGCCACGTGATGGGAAACAAGGTCGCGAATCATTTCCTGAATTGGCGGATCGCCGACGCGCACCTTCGTCAGTTCGGCAGTCACCGCGACCATCGAAGCCCTTGAGCTGATGGGGCACTGGTCGGGCTTTTTGCCGGGGAAGAATTCGGTATCTACTGAAATGCCGTGTTCGAGGTCGTCAATGCCAAGTTCAGCCGCCTCCCGGAAGCCGATGGAGCAAAGATGCCCGGTCACCTTGAGCCCCCGTTGGTGCGCCGCGTCAATGGCCGCTTTGAGCACGGCCCGCGAGATGAAGTTATAGGCCTTGAAATTGTCCACCCCGCGGTCGGCCCAAAAATTAACCGTGGCCACCGCCTCTTCCGGAGTCTTCAATTCCGTCATCTGCGGAGCCCAGCCTCCAGGTCCCTCCAGATAAGGTCCGGTTACGTGAATATGCGGCCCCGGAACCTCGCCGCGTTCGATCTGCTTCTTCAGGGCAAGGTCCATATAGGGCTCAACGCTGCCTGTAGTTCGAATCGTGGTTACGCCACCGGCCAGATATAGGCGCGGGAAGCTGATTGCCATCTCGTGGAAGATGGCGTTGCCCGCCGGATAGAACATGTGGTCGTGCATGCCAACCAGGCCGGGAATCACGGTGTAGCCATGCAGATCCAGTACCTGCGCATCTTTGGGAACATTCGTGGAAGCATCGCCGATTGAATCAATCTTTCCCTTGCTGATGATGATCGTCTGATCTTGTCGCGCTGATGCACCCGTGCCGTCGATGACGCGGACGTGCAGCAGGGCTATGACCGGCGCATCGAACTTCACGAACGTTCGCACTTCCGGCGACAGGCTCTGCGCCGTACCCAGCGGGCAGCACCCGAGCATGATGAGAACTAATCCCTTGCGCATGATTCCTCCGTGAACGGATTTCAGAGCCAAGTGGCCGCGCGATACTTGCGATATTCTTCCCCAAATTTCGCGTCGAGTACGCTGGCTTCTTGGCGCGCGCGCCAGATCTGCAGCGGGATGAGGAGGACGAAAATCAGCAACCAAATCGGCCGCCCCAGCAGCAGGATCAACCCGGCAATCACCCACGAACCGAAGACGTAGATGGGATTTCGGATTCTTTCATAAAGGCCGCGAGTCACAAGCTGCCTTGCTTCCGCGACAACCGTGAAGGAGTTGCCGAGTTGGAAGCGCGCCACTGACCACAGTAAGAAACCTGCGACCAACAGAAAGAGTCCTGCAGTCTGCATCGCGGCCCACGCTGGCGGAGGATGCAGCCAAATAAAAAAGCCGAGGGCACCGCCCACGATAAGCGTCAGCATTGTGTTCCGTGATGCCATATCATGCTCGGCAACTGAGGGTAAACGAGGAACAGCCTAGTCGCAAGACTCTCCGGCAAGACGGAAAGGCCGGCTCGCGATCTAATCCGCGAGTTGAACGAGCGCGCCGCTGGAACCGACGCCGGTCGCCGATCCATGCCTGTTAGAATCAGTTGTTAACCCGCTCACGTCATGGATTCTCAGCACATCCGCAATTTCGCGATCATCGCGCACATTGACCACGGCAAGTCTACGCTGGCCGACCGTCTGCTGGAGTTGACCGGGTCGCTCACCGCGCGCGAAATGCAGGCCCAGGTGCTCGATTCGATGGACCTGGAGCGTGAACGCGGCATCACCATCAAGGCTCACGCCGTCCGCATGGTATACACCGCGCAGGATGGCCAGACCTACCAGCTCAACCTGATCGATACGCCCGGCCACGTGGATTTTTCCTACGAAGTTTCCCGCTCGCTGGCCTCCTGCGAAGGCGCGCTGCTGGTGGTTGACGCTTCCCAGGGAGTGGAGGCCCAGACGCTGGCGAACTCCTATCTGGCCATCAATCACGGGCTGGAAATCATTCCTGTCATCAACAAGATCGATTTGCAGAGCGCGGACATCCCGCGCACCAAGGAGATGATCGAAAGCGCCGTTGGTCTCGACGCCACCGACGCGGTCCTCATCAGCGCCAAAACCGGCCAGGGTGTGCCGGATGTGCTGGAAGCGATCGTCAAACGCGTTCATCCACCCAAGGGCTCACCCGACAACCGCCTCCAGGCACTGGTTTTCGACTCCTGGTTCGACGCTTACCGCGGGGTGATCGTGCTTGCCCGCGTCTTTCAAGGAACGTTACGCAAAGGCCAGCGAATCCGCCTCATGTGGAACGGAACCACGTTCGACGCTGAGACTCTCGGCGTGCTCACGCCGAAGCCGGTGGAAATCGACCAACTTGTCGCTGGGGAGGTCGGATTCCTCATCGCCAACATCAAGAACGTGGCCGACACCAAGATCGGTGACACCATCACCGACGATACCAACCCCGCGATCGAGCCGTTGCCCGGCTTCGAAGAGATCAAACCCATGGTCTTCGCCGGGCTCTACACGGTCGATGCCCACGAGCACACGCAACTACGCGAGGCGCTCGAGAAACTGCGGCTGAACGATTCATCGTTTTTCTTCGAGCCGGAGAGTTCGGTGGCGCTTGGCTTTGGCTTCCGCTGCGGTTTCCTCGGTCTACTGCATATGGAGATCATCCAGGAACGGCTCGAGCGGGAATTCAATCTCGACCTGATCACCACCGCGCCCGGCGTGCGCTACAAGATCACCAAGACTGACGGCGAGGTGGTCGAAATCGATAACCCGTCACGCTGGCTCGATCCCAGCGAGATCGACAAAGTAGAAGAACCGGTGATACTGGCTACGATTCTGACCAACGAAGAATACGTCGGCGGCATTCTTGCGCTGGTGGAAGAGAAGCGAGGCAAGCAGAAAACGTTCGAGTACGTGAGTTCGTCGCGGGTGATGTTGCACTATGAGTTACCCCTGAACGAAATCGTGCTCGACTTCTACGATCGTCTCAAGTCCGTCTCGCGGGGCTACGCTTCGCTCGACTATCACCTGGCCGGCTACTGGGAGTCGCCCATGGTGAAACTCGACATCCTGGTGGCCGGCGATCCGGTGGACGCGCTTTCCATCATCGTGCACCGCGACTTCGCCTACGAACGGGGCAAGGCTCTGGTTTCGAAGATGAGGGAACTCATTCCGCGGCAGATGTTCGAGGTTCCTATCCAGGCATCGATCGGGGCCAAGATCATTGCCCGAGAGACGGTGCATGCCATCCGCAAAAACGTTCTGGCAAAGTGCTACGGCGGCGACATCACGCGCAAGCGCAAGCTGCTCGAAAAGCAAAAAGAGGGCAAGAAGCGCATGAAGCGCATCGGCCGGGTCGACATTCCCCAGGAAGCCTTCCTGGCCGTGTTGAAAGTGGGAGAGGGATCAGGCAACTGATCAGCGCAGGGATTCGCTTCGGGCCCACTGGAAACGAAAGGTGTGCCGGCTAATCGCTCTTTTCGCTCCGGAGCAACAATAAAACAGGTCTGGAAACCGTCTAGAATCGAGTAAGACTGGAGCCGTTACAGGCCGGAATGTGCAAATCTCAAAAGCGGAAAGAATTGCGACAGTGCGCAACCAGTTCCGTATTAATGCCGCGTGAATTACTTAACTGGTTACTCCTCATCGGGTTAAGGGGACGACGGGAGCCCCTGAAATCCCGACCGAGCGGTCGTTCCCGGGGGCAATTCTGAAATCGGTTTTCAATTCCACAAGCTTTTCCACAGGGGGAGAGTGTCTCGCCCCGGCCTGCTCGCGAAGGCCAACTCCCGACAGGAGTTACGGTCCCCAGTTCAAGGGTTAGAGTTTACTCCAGGAATTGGTGCTGCCGAACCTGGCTTATTCTTCCGGGCCTGATCCGCCGTCAAGCATGGTCTCAAACCGGGTACAGGGCTTCAGGAAGGCTAGTTTGACCTTGCCGATGGGGCCGTTGCGCTGCTTGGAGATGATAATTTCCGCCCTGCCCTGCAATTCCGGGTCGTCCTGTTTGTAGACTTCCTCGCGGAAGATGAACATCACCAGGTCGGCGTCCTGCTCGATCGAGCCCGACTCGCGCAGGTCGGCCAGCTGCGGACGATGGTCGCCTCCACGGCTCTCCGGGGCACGGCTCAACTGGGAGAGGGCGATCACCGGCACGCTGAGCTCTTTGGCCAGTGCCTTAAGTCCGCGGGAAATCGCCGACACTTCCTGGGTACGGTTCTCGAAGCGCTTGCCCCCGCCGGACATCAGTTGGAGGTAATCCACGATGATCAGATCCAATCTGCCGTTTTGCGACTGCTTGAGGCGCCGCGCCTTTGCGCGCATCTCGCTGACGGAGATTCCGGGGGTGTCGTCGATGTAAATAGGGGCGTGGGCCAATTGCTCCATGGCGCGCACCACTTTCTTGGTGTCGTCCTGCCACAGGGAGCCGGTACGCATCTTGTGCGCATCCACGCGAGCCTGCGAACACAGCAGACGCATCAGCAGCGCTTCGCGCGACATTTCCAGCGAGAAGACTCCCACTACCTGCTGGTCTTCGATGGCGGCATTCTCGGCGATATTCATGGCGAACGCGGTCTTGCCCATGGAAGGCCGGGCCGCGATGATCACCAGGTCGGAACGTTGCAGGCCGCTGGTCATTTCGTCGAGATCGCTGTAGTGGGTTGCCAAGCCGGTGATGCGCTGGCCCCGCTGCAACAGGGCATCGACCGAACCGAAGGTTTCGCGGACGATTTCCTGCACGCCCATGAAGCCGCGGCCGATACGCTTTTCCGAAAGCTGGAAGATCGCGGCCTCGGTGTCACTGAGCACATCTTCGGCGGTATCGGACTGTTCGGCGGCGCGAGCGATCGCGGTGTTGGCGGCGGAAATCAGCCCGCGCAGCAGGGCCTTGTCACGCACGATCTTGACGTAGTGCTCGATGCTGGGGCGGTCGGGGACGCCTTCCACCAGGCTCGAGACATAGCCAACGTCGCCGATCGCCTGCAGATCCTTGTGGCGGTCGAGTTCCTCGATCAGCGTGATCATGTCGATCGGCCGCGAGGATTCGGCCAGGTCGATCATGCGGGTATAAATGCGCCGGTGAGAATCGAGGGAGAAGTCTTCGGCTCGTAGATGCTCGGCGGCCTGGTTGTAGGCGAAGTTGTCGAGCAGGATCGCGCCCAGAATCGAACGCTCCGCTTCTACGTTCGCGGGAAGAGTCCCTATGCTGTATTCGGTAGTTGCCAAATCGCTAGCGCCCCTGTCCGAAAATCGGCGCGAGCCGGATTTTCGGTCGTTCACCTTTGTTTCGTCAGAATGTTTTTCATACTAACGTCCTGCGCCTTGTGAAATTCGTGCAGCCCTGCGGAAAACCTTTCCGTCCGGCAGTTTTTTTCGGAGACCGAAGTGCTCACCGGAACGGAAATCATTTCCTGATTGACAGACGTGTTGCAGGAGAGTATCTCACATAGGCGAACAAAACACGAAATATGGGAGGTCGAAATGAAGGTCAGCGCGCCGCAGCCGGGCAGCCAAGTGCTGGAACTCGGCTACTTCGCGGCAACCTGGGTGGTTCAGGGCACGATCCCGCCGGGTCCATGGGGAGCGGGCGGGGAGTTCGGTTGGACGGATTCCACGGAATGGCTGTCCGGCAGATTCTTTGTAGTCGGGCAGTGGAATTTCCAGATGCCGTCGGAACTCAGTGGTGACGGCCCCGAAACCTTGGTCATGGGCTACGACACGGATCTGAGGCTGTACACCTTCGATGCCTTCAGCAAGAGGCGACACGTGACCTCCACCGGTGTCTTGGGGAAACGTGGGTATGGAGCAGCGAAGCCGCGTACGACCGGAAAATCGTTCAGCAGAAGATGACGATGAAGATCGTGTCTCCCACGCGCTACGATCTTAGGTTTGATGTGTGTGAAGATGGGTCGCAGCGGCTCACCTTCATGCAGGGCACGGCCGGTAAGACTTCGAGCATCCGCGATTCGAGGTAATTCCGCAACGGGCGGCCTTCCCAATTCACCCACCGCGCGGGTGCGTTTATAATTCTGGGTTCGGCACTTTGCCCAAAATCTCACTGTAAGGAAGCATTTTGCTCGACTTCTTAGGCGATTTACGGCGCACTCATCATTGCGGAATTCTGCGACCTTCCGACGCGGGCACCAAGGCGGTGCTCATGGGATGGGTCAACCGGCGGCGCGACCTCGGCAATCTGGTCTTCATCGATCTCCGCGACCGCACCGGCGTGACTCAGGTCGTGCTCAACCGCGAACTGAACGCGACGGCGCACGAAAAGGCTGACCTTCTGCGCAACGAATTTGTCATCGCAGTAATCGGCAAGGTTAAACTCCGCGATGCCGACACCGTCAACAAGAACATTCCGACGGGTGAGGTTGAACTGGTCGCGGAAGATATCCGAATCCTCAACGAATCGAAGCTGCCGCCGTTCTTGCCGTCCGACACCGCGCTGACCAACGAAGAGACGCGGTTGAAGTACCGCTACATCGACCTGCGGCGCGACGTGATGCAGTTCAACATCGAGACCCGGCACCACGTCGCCAAGGCGATTCGCGACTATCTTTCGGCGCAGGGATTTTTTGAAATCGAGACCCCGTTCATGACGCGCTCGACTCCCGAAGGTGCGCGCGACTACCTGGTGCCGAGCCGCGTGCAGCCGGGGGCTTTCTACGCTCTCCCGCAGTCGCCGCAGTTGTTCAAGCAGATCCTGATGATTTCCGGCTTCGACCGGTATTTCCAGATCGTGCGCTGCTTCCGGGATGAAGATCTGCGGGCCGATCGCCAGCCCGAGTTCACGCAGATCGATCTGGAAATGTCGTTTCCGCAGGCGGAGCGGGTCTGGGAAGTGGTGGAAGGATTTCTCGTCGCAGCCTTTCGCGCCGCGAACTACGAGATCAAGACGCCGTTTCCGCGCATGGACTATGACGAGGCGATCCGGTCGTTTGGCATCGATAAGCCGGATTTGCGCCTGCCCGCTTTCACCGACGTGCGCGACTGCTTCACCGAAGGGAATCTGCGGGAATTGGCGATCAACACGAATTTGCCCGTGATTGCGATTCGCACGCCCAAAGTCGGCGAGCTTTCCCGCAAGGAGCGCGACGACATCAAGCCGATGTTCCATTCCAAGGGCGGCGCGAAAACTTTCGAAGACTTTAAACGCATCGCCAACAAATTTCCCGACGCGGCCGCCGCGATTGCGCGCAAGTCGGGAGCCGAAGAAGGCGATCTTACCGTGCTGGTCGCTGGATCGGCGCAGACCGGTCCGCAGACCGCGATGCCCGCGCACCGCAAGGTTACTCCCTCGGAGTTATCGATCTACGCCTCTGCCGGCCTGCTGCGCCTAGCTCTTGCGCAGAAGTATGCTGATCGCCACAAATGTTTTCAGCGGGGAGATTTTCGTTTCCTGTGGGTGACCAACTTCCCCATGTTCGAGTGGGACGAAGGCGAAAAGCAGTGGATGGCCGCGCACCACCCCTTTACCTCGCCGCACGAGGAGGACATGAAACTGCTGGAGGCGGGCGTGGAGTCTGTGAACGATCCGCAATCGCCGCTGAGCGCCGTTCGCGCCCTCGCTTACGACGTCGTGCTGAACGGCACGGAGCTAGGTTCGGGATCGATTCGTATACATCGTCAGGATATTCAGCGGAAGATCTTCCGTGCCCTGGGGATGACGGAAGAAGAAGCCAAGTCGCGCTTCGGATTTTTTCTCGAGGCGTTGGAGTATGGCACACCGCCTCACGGTGGCATCGCGCTCGGTCTGGATCGAATCGTGATGATTCTGGCCGGGGCGGAAAGTTTGCGCGAAGTGATTCCGTTCCCCAAGACGGCCCGCGCCGTGGACTTGATGTGCGACGCGCCCACGCCTGTCAGCGAGCGCCAGCTGCGCGAATTAGGCATCGCGGTGAGGCGTCCCGAACCGAAATGAGCGCGACGAGAGTGATGTGCGGGAGATCCTTTGCCCCGCCTGAAGAACGGCCCGCGCTCGGGATGACTTGCCTCGCGCGTCTCCGGTAGACAAAGCCTGTCTGCCGTTCTATAGTCTCGACCGAAATCATCATTCAGTAAAAAGCTTGCCCTAACCGAGGAAACCTCTGGTGAAATCTCCGCTCTCCGCAATTCTGGTCACCATCCTTGCGACCGCCGGATCAGCTTCCGCGCAAGACTCGAACTTCTCTCCCGAGGGTCAGCAAATTCAGGCGCCCGAATGTCTGACCAGCAAAGGTCTGTGGCAGGACGGCTCCAAAGCATGCGCTGCGAATGAGCACCAACAGTGGCTGGCCGACATTACGCATTGGCGGAACGAGCGGCGCATCCGCATCGGATACGACGGATCGCGCTACGATCTGCCTGGCCTGCAATGGGCGCAGTCCAGTTTCATGCAGCCGCAGATGATGGTGCAGGATCGCTATTTTTATGATCCAGTCGCCGGCCGTTACACCGTGGACCGCTACGTCGACGATCTGGAGAAACGTTACGGTGGCATCGACGCGGTGCTCATCTGGCCGACCTATCCGAACATGGGAATCGACAATCGCAACCAGCACGACATGATCCGCAGCCTGCCGGGCGGGACCGCCGGCGTGAAACAGATGATTGCTGATTTCCATCGCCGCGGCGTGCGTGTGCTGTTTCCGATGATGATGTGGGACCAGGGAACTCGCGATCCTGGAACTCCGTGGCCCGAGGCAATTGCCAGATTGATGACCGAAATCGGTGCAGACGGCATCAACGGCGACACGCAGGACGGCGTTCCATTGGCCTTTTCTCTTGCAGCGGACAAGACCGGCCATCCTCTCGCCTTTGAGCCAGAAGGAGGTCCAGCCGACGAGGCGTTGGCGTGGAACGTCATGACTTGGGGCCAGTACCAGTTGCCGTTTACTCCGCTGGTTGACAGGTACAAATGGCTGGAACCGCGGCATATGGTCAACATCTCCCACCGCTGGAACCGCGACAAAACCGATGATCTGCAATTTGCTTTTTTCAACGGAGTGGGTTGGGAGAGTTGGGAAAATATATGGGGTATCTGGAACGGAATTACGCCGCGCGACGCCGAAGCAACGCGGCGCGTCGCCACCATCGAGCGGGGCGTGGCGCCGTTTCTCGTCAGCAAAGATTGGGAGCCGATGTCGCCGATGCTCCGCTACGGTGTTTACTCGAGCCGCTGGCCACTCGCAGGCCAAACCGTTTGGACCATCGTTAACCGCAACGAGTATGACGTCGACGGAGACCAGTTCGAGATTGCGTCCACTGCTGGTGTGCGCTATTTCGACCTGTATCACGGAGTGGAACTGTCGGCTCAGAACCGGCCCGGCGGTCGATCAGTTCTCGCGTTCGCCATCGAGGCCAAAGGGTACGGCGCCATCCTGGCTACGAATGCCGCGCCGGAACCGCAGTTTGTCGCGCTGATGTCGAAAATGAAGGACATGTCCGCGACGCCTCTCTCCACATACTCACATCAATGGAAGGTGTTGCCCCAACAGATCGTCCCCATCGCGGCAACGAAAACCGCGGCTGGCCCGCCAGCCGGAATGGTCAAGATTCCGGAGGGTGAATTTCTATTTCGAGTTTCGGGAATCGAAATTGAGGGAGCGAATGATATTGGAGTGGACGTGCAGTATCCCTGGGAGGACTCGCCGCGGCGCTTCCACGAGCAGTCCATGCGCATCAAGTCTTTCTACATCGACAAGTATCCCGTCACGAATGCCGAGTTCAAGAAGTTCCTCGATTCCACGCACTACCGTCCCCAGGACGAGTTGAATTTCCTGCGCGATTGGAAGGACGGAGGGTATCCCGGCGGGTGGGAGAACAAGCCTGTCACGTGGGTTTCGCAGGAAGATGCCCGCGCCTATGCCAACTGGGGAGGGAAGCGACTGCCTCATGAGTGGGAGTGGCAGTACGCGGCGCAGGGCGCGGACCGGCGTTCGTATCCCTGGGGTAGTGAATGGGACGCAACGGCCGTCCCGTCGCCGGACAAGTCCCGCACCATGCGCGGGCCGGATCCGGTCGACGCGCATCCCAGGGGAGCGAGTCCTTTCGGAGTTATGGACCTGGTCGGCAACGTCTGGCAATGGACTGAAGAATTCGTGGATGGACACACGCGGGGCGGCATCTTGCGCGGGGGCAGCTACTATCAGCCCCAGGGCTCGGGATGGTACTTCCCGCAAGCCTACAAACTGGACGAGCACGGAAAACTATTGCTGGTATCGCCGAGCATGGACCGATCTGCCGCCGTTGGATTCCGGTGCGTCGTCGACTCGCAGTGATCCGACAGCAATCAATCGAAATTCGGGGGAAGGAACCAATTCATGTATCAACCTGAAGCGTACGCAGTGGCCTTGGCATTCATGATTACGAGCATGATCTGTTGGGGATCTTGGGCGAACACCATGAAACTGACCGCCGGGTACGCCTTTCAACTTTTCTACTGGGACTACGTGATTGGCATTTTGCTGGGCAGCGTGGTGTGGGGGCTCACTCTCGGAAGTTTAGGCGGCGGGCCGCTCTCGTTTGTGAGCAACATCCGGGAGGCGGACAGCTCTCACCTTCTGTTTGCGATGGCGGGAGGGGCAGTCTTTAATGTCGCAAACTTGCTACTGGTGGCCGCGATCGACATCGCGGGACTGGCGGTTGCGTTTCCCGTGGGAATCGGCCTGGCGCTCGTCGTGGGTGTTCTACTGAATTATGCGCTTGCTCCCAAGGGCAATCCCCTGCTTTTGTTCGGGGGCGTGACGCTTGTCGCGCTGGCCATCCTCGTGGATGCTCTGGCCTACCGCCGGCGAGAGACGGAGCGGCGTTCGGTGAGCCGGCGCGGCATCTGGATCAGCGTGGCTTGCGGTGTGCTCATGGGAACGTTTTATCCCCTGGTGACCAAGGCCGTCACGGGAACTGGCTCACTCGGCCCGTATTCGGTGTCGCTCTTTTTCGCTATCGGAGTTGGGCTCTGTGCAATTCCAGTGAACTACCTTTTCATGAAGAAGCCGCTGACTGGCACTGCTCCGGTCAACATGTCTGGCTACTTCGGCGCGAAATTCACGTGGCACATCTGGGGAGTCGTGGGCGGACTCATCTGGTGCACCGGCATGGTGTTCAATTTTGTGGCGTCCCACGCACAAATGGTGGGCCCGGCGGTCTCCTACGCGATCGGCCAGGGAGCGACAATGGTGTCGGCGATCTGGGGGGTTTTCATCTGGAAGGAATTCGCCGGCGCTCCACCGGCCTCGCGCAAATTGATCCCGCTGATGTTTATTTTCTTTCTGATTGGGCTGGGAACGATCGCCATTGCACCGATGGTGGGCCGGTAATCGGACGCTGATTTGAATAACCGGCGCCGGCGCGAGTAATCTTCTCCCGGATTGAATAAATTCTCGTTCTGCAAAGGTGATTCGATGAGGGCTCTTACTCCCCTGCTGCTTATGTTTCTGAGCGTTGCCTTCCTGGCGGGTGGTTCGGCCGCGCAATCCAGCTACGATCTGCGCTCGCCCGACGGACGGATCGAAGTCCGAATCCGCACGGCCGGGCAGTTGCGCTACGACGTCGTGCTGAAGGGAAGGGCGGTGCTGGAGAACTGTGCCATCTCCCTCGACGTCGAGCACAAGAAGCTGGGCGCTGAGCCCAAGGTGACGGATGCCAAGACGCGCTCGAGCGATCAGGTCGTGAAGCCGGTGGTGCGTCAGAAGTTCGCCACGATTCGCGATCATTACAACGAGCAGCGGCTGACCATGGATGGCGGATACGCCGTGGTCTTCCGCGCCTACGACGAGGGCGTGGCCTACCGCTTCGAAACGTCGCTGCCGCAGGATAAGGTGACGGTGTACGGCGAGGAATCGGCCTTCAATTTTCCGTCGAACTATGTCGTCTATTATCCGCAGGAAGACAGTTTCTTCTCGCACAACGAGCGGAAGTACTTGCCGCAACATCTTAGCGAAATCGCCCCTGATTTTCTGGCGACACTTCCGGCGGTCGTGGATGTTCAAGGCGGTGCCAAGGTCGCGATCGCGGAGTCGGACCTGGAGGATTATCCCGGGCTCTGGTTGCACGGCACGGGCGGAACTGGACTAGCCGCCACCTTCCCGCCATATCCGCTCAAAGAGATCCTCATGGGGGACCGAGACTATCGGGTCATGGAGAGCGCCGACTACATCGCCGTCACTGCTGGGACGCGCACCTTTCCTTGGCGCGTCATCGGCATCGCGGACAAAGACGGCGACTTGCTCACGAATGAAATCGTTTATCTGCTCGAGAGACCGTCGCTGGTGCAGGATACGTCCTGGATCAAACCCGGCAAGGTGGCGTGGGATTGGTGGAACGCGAACAACGTTTACGGCGTCGATTTCAAGGCGGGGATCAACACCGAAACTTACAAATATTTCATCGACTTTGCAGCGAAATACGGCATTCCCTACATCATTCTCGATGAGGGCTGGTACCGACTGGGGAACGTGCTCGAGGTTGTACCGGAAATCAACATGGCAGAACTGATCGCTTATGCCAAGCAGAAGAATGTCGGAATCATTCTCTGGGTGGTGTGGAAGACGCTCGACGATCAGCTGATTCCTGCGCTTGATCAGTACGAGAAATGGGGAGTGAAGGGAATCAAGGTCGATTTCATGCAGCGCAGCGACCAACTCCTGATCGACTATTTCTACAAAGTCAGCCGTGAGTGCGCCAAGCGCAAGATGCTGGTTGATTTTCACGGGGATCAGAAGCCGGCGACGATGACGCGCACCTGGCCCAACCTGATTAGCACCGAAGGCGTGCGCGGCATGGAGTGGAGCAAGTGGAGTGCGGAGTCCGAGCCCAAGCACAACGTGACGCTTCCTTTCACGCGAATGTTTCTGGGACCGATGGACTACACGCCAGGCGCGATGCGGAACGCGACCAAGACGACGTTCGCTCCCATTCATGGGCAGCCCATGGCGATGGGCACGCGCTGCCACCAGTTGGCAATGTATGTGGTCTACGAAAGCCCGCTGCAGATGTTGTCCGATAGTCCGTCGAACTACCTGCGTGAGCCCGAGGCCATGGAATTTCTGGCTCCGGTCCCGAGCGAGTGGGACGATACGAGAGTGCTGGACGCGCGCATCGCCGATTACGTGGTCGTGGCTCGCAGAAATGGCCGCGATTGGTACATAGGCGCCATGACCGACTGGACGCCGCGCACGCTCCAGATCGACCTTTCCTTCCTGCCCGACGGCAGCTTCACGATGGAGGCCTACCAGGACGGCGCGAATGCCGATCGCAACGCCAGCGACTACAAGAAGACGACGACGGCGGTGAACAAGGGCACCAAGCTGACGCTTTCACTCGCGGGCGGAGGAGGCTGGGCCGCGAGAATTCACCAGTAGATCGAATCGGCGGACTAGCGGCGCTTCGGCAGCGCGCGGGTGGCGCCGGTGGAGATTCCGCCATCGATCAACAGCGTCTGCCCGGTGATGTATCGGCTGGACTCGGCCGCAAGGAATACGACCGCCCCATCCAGGTCGGAAAGTTGCCCGGGGCGCTTCATCGGAATGCGGTCGCAGAGATATTCGACCCACTCCTTGTCCTCATACATAATCTTGTTTTGCTCGGTGCGAAACCAGCCCGGGGCGAGGCAATTGACCGTGATACCGTGTTGCCCCCAATCGTCGGCCAGGCTCATGGTGAGCTGGCGAATGCCGCCACGGCTGGCGCCGTAGGGCCCGAGGCCGGCATAACCGGCCACGCTGGTAACCGAGCCGATGTTGATGATGCGGCCGTAATGACGCGGGATCATGCGGCGCGCAATCGCCTGCGCCACGAAGAAACTTCCACGAAGATTGGTGTCGAGAATCAGGTTCCAGTCATCCCAGGTCACATCCAGCGCAGGCTTGCGAACGTTGCATCCGGCATTGTTAACAAGAATGTCGAGATGGCCGAAGGCCGCTTCAGCGGCGGATGCCATGAGCTCGATGCTCATTTGATCGCGCACATCGAGCTCCAGCGAGATGGCACGACGGCCGAGTGCTTTGATTTCCGATTCAAATGCAATGAGCGAATCGCGAGTGCGGCTGGTAAGTACGAGATCGGCGCCTGCCCGTGCCAGTGCTCGGGCAAACTGCTGGCCGAGCCCGCGGCTGGTTCCCGTGACAATGGCCGTGTACCCGGTCAGATCGAAGAGCCCCTGAGTCTGGTTCACGAGTCCGCTCCTGGGGCGAGGACAACTTTCATCAGGTTAGGCTCGCGCGCGTACAGGCGCTCGAACCAGCGCGGACCCTGATCGAGCGGCGCGATCGCGGTGATCAGCGGCTTTACGCGAATTTTGCCGTTGGAAAGCAGTTCGATCGCCCGGGGATATTCTCCGGCAGATGCGCACGATCCCTGCAGTCGGATCTGACGGGTCACGACTTTTTGAAGAGGTAAGGTGACTTCGGGCGTAATGTTGCCCACCAGCACGACGCTTCCGCCTTTTCGGACGCTATCGATGGCGGCGTTGACGGTCTCGGTTTTGCCCACGGCTTCGACGGCAATATCGACGCCGGTTCCGTTCGTATTCTCTGCGATTTGCTGCGGGAGGTCCTGCGCCGAGATGATGGTCGCACCGAGTTCGTGACTGAGCTGAAGGCGAGTCGCGTCCACGTCGGTCACAAACACGCGCGCACAACCCGCAACCCACAGAGCCTGCTGCAGCAGCAGGCCGATGGTGCCCGCGCCCACCACCAGGGCTGTACTCCCCGGCGCAACCGGCACCAGCGAAATTGCGTGGAGCGCCACCGCAACCGCCTCCAACATAGCTGCCTCGGCAAAGGGAAAGTTATCCGGCAGACGATGAACGATGCGAGCCGGAACTGCGACGAACTCCGCGAATGCGCCGGCACGGCTGTATTCCCCGCAGGAAACGCCGAGCACTTGCCGGCGGTCACACAAGTTGATGTCGCCGCGCAGACAGCTCGCGCATTCGCCGCAATAGACCGTCGAATCGACCGTCACGCGATCCCCCTGCAATAAGCCGCGTGCGCCTTCGCCGATCGCCGCAATCGTTCCTGCAGCTTCGTGCCCCATCACGAGGGGAGGAATGCGGCGGCCCGAGGAGCCGTCATATCCGTGCACATCGCTGCCGCAGATGCCGCAGGCCGCAACCCGCATCAGAACTTCCCCTGGTCCCGGCTTCGGGACGGCCAGGTCGGTCAGTTCCAGCTGACGATACTTCGTAAGCAGCAGAGCTTTCATTTTGTTGGCGTCGCTGGCGACACGGCCGGGGCAACGATCCCGCTGCCTTCGCGGATGGTGAGAATCTGATTCGCCTTCACCTGGGTGAAGCGCTCAATTTTTTGTGTTGTCGGCCACTTCACTTCGATCGCGTCGACAGTTTGCGCTTTCCCCAAACCAAAGTGCAATCGCAGGTCGCTCTGCGACATGACGCTTGATCCGCTCCGTACTTCGTCGATCTGAGCGTGCGCTCCAGTTACCACCCGCACGCGTGCTCCGATGGCCGTGCGATTGCATTTGGTTCCTATCAACTTGATCTTGATCCAGTTCTGATTGTTTCCGCCATCGTTGCGCAGCAGCGAGGGCAGATCGCCCATGTTCAGCACCACCGCGTCGATGTCGCCGTCGTTATCGTAGTCGCCAAAGGCCGCGCCGCGGCTGGAAAAGCGCTCGGTAATCCCCGGCCCCATGGTCGAAGAGACATCCTTGAACTGCCCGTTTCCCATGTTCCTGTAAACCAGGCGCGGATTCTTGAACGTCTGGCCGATTTCGTGGCCGTTGATCTCGGGATACACGTGCCCGTTGACCTGCACGATGTCCTGCCAGCCATCGTTGTCGTAATCGATGAACCCGCAGCCCCACGCCACGTATTGATTGTTGATTCCGACACCGGAAGCGAAAGTCACGTCATTGAATGTGCCGTCTCGGTTGTTGCGATAGAGATTGCAGGTGTCATCTGCGAAATTTGTCTTGAAGATGTCGAACCACCCGTCGCAATCGTAATCGGCCACAGCCACGCCCATGCCGGCCTGCTCGTGGCCATTCTCGCTGTACGCGCATCCGGCCATCACCGCAACGTCGCTAAAAGTCCCGTCGTGATTATTTCGGAGCAACATGCTTGGTTCGGAGTCCACCGCGACGTAGATGTCAGGCCAGCCATCGTTATCGAAATCCGACGTGACCGCAGTGATCGAGTAGCGCGGCCCGGGTTTGAGGATGCCGGATTTTTCCGAGACATCGGTGAAGGTTCCATCGCCATTATTGCGGAAGAGGACATTCGTATCGCCGGTGAGCCCGCGAGGGCCGCACATGACCGGAATCCCTTTCCACTGGCATGAGGCGGGGTCGCCGGCGGAAGGAGTTTTCGCGGGATCAAGCCTGATGTAATTGCAGATGAAGAGATCCAGATGGCCGTCGCGATCGTAATCGATAAAAGTACAACCCGCGCCCCAGCGCAGCTTTTCATCGTAGACTCCGGCCTTGCGGGTGACATCGGTGAACGTGCCATCGCCGTTGTTGTGGAATAGAAGGTTGTGTCCCCAGCAGCAGCAGAACAGGTCGTCCCACCCGTCGTTGTCGTAGTCGCCCAGACAGACTCCAGTTTGCCAGCCGGTGCGCCCCAGTCCGGATTTCTCGGTGACGTCGGTGAAGGTTCCATCGCGGTTGTTCTTGTACAGATGCGAAGTCGGAGCCTGTCCAGCGGGCCACGGCTCGCCGAGACGTGTGCCGTTCGTCAGGTAGATGTCGAGCCATCCATCCTGATCGAAATCGAAGAAGGCAAGACCGCTGCCCTTGGCTTCAATGATGTAGCGCTTGTGATTCGGGTCTCCCCAGACGTTCGGACTGTTGAGCCCGGCTTCGCGGCCAACGTCGATGAACTGCACCGGGGACGTTACGGCCGGCGCGGGCGGCGACTGCAGCGTGAGGCGGCTCTTCCATCGCCAGAGCGGGGTCGCGAGTGCGTCGACCAGAGTGCTGCCGAGCATGACCAGAGAAGAGCCGAGAAAACGTCGCCGGGGAAGATTCATAGCTAAAGTTAAACTCTGATCCGAAACGCTTGGCTCGCGTAGGGGGCCTCGGGTTGCGGCCGCGCTACGCGAGGCCGGACAGCCCTTCGACTTCGCTCAGGGCAGGCCGAGGCGGCTGTCCCCACACGGTTTGCTGTAACTTATCAATCCGATATCAAACTTTATCATTTCGGGCTCGGGATCTTTGGAAACGGGCGCGGGATGATTCCAGCGCCCTCTTTCACGGCGATGATCTGGTCGGGGGGGAGATCGGTTAATCGATCCACCTGTCCGCTAGGCCAGGTGATTTCCAGCGACTCGATCTTGGTACGCTTCCCCAGCCCGAAGTGGATCCGAGGATCGCTGGCCGACATGTAGCTCCCGCCGCCCTTGGCCTGTTCCACGTGCACGAAGCTCTCGGAAGTTAATTTGAGTGACGCGCCGGTGCCGTCCCGATTCGACTTGGTGCCTAGTAGAGACACGGTCAACCAGTGATTGGCGTTGCCCCCGTCGTTGCGCAGAAGCGAGGGATAGTCCCCACGATTGTTGGTAACGATATCGATATCGCCGTCGTTGTCGTAATCGGCCGTCGCCAGGCCCCGGCCCACGATCGGACGCATGAAATCGGCGCCCAGCGATTCGGATACCTTGTCGAACTGGCCCTTGCCCAGATTGTGGAACATCAGCAGGGGTTCTTTGTACGAAATTTCTCCGTGATAGAGCGCAACGTTATCGAGCATCGAACCATTGAGCTGCAAAATGTCGTTCCAGCCGTCGTTGTCGTAATCGAGAAATTTCATCGACACGCCGCTCATCAGCACGGCCTTGTTTCCGAGCCCGGAGCGAAAAGTGTCGTCGGTGAAGGTTCCATCCTGATTGTTGTGATAAAGACGATTTAGTTCGAAGTCCAGGTGCGTGATATAGGCGTCCTGCCATCCGTCGCCGTCGACGTCGGCCGCGTCAATGCCCATGCCGGCCTCGTAGCGTCCATCTTCGCTGGCCGCAAACCCTGAGATCAGAGAGACATCTTCAAAGGTGCCATTGTGCTTGTTGATGAACAGGAAGTTAGGCCAGGAGTCGTTCGCGATCGCGATATCGGTCCAACCGTCGTTGTTGAAATCCGCGAGAACGACGCCCATCCCTTTGGCTTCGGGCTTGCCCACTCCGGAGGCGTCGCTCACGTCGGTGAAGGTTCCGTCATGATTGTTGTGATAAAGCCTGATGCGCTGGCCTTTGTAATTTCCCGGATGACAGTAGGATCGGTACCCGGGCCGTCGCTCCCCGCACCATAGGTTGTTCTTCGGAGTCCACTCGATGTAGTTGGTTACGAGCAGATCGAGCCATCCGTCTTTGTCATAGTCAAACCATCCCGCACTGGTTGACCATCCGCCTTCGTCGGCCACTCCAGCTTTGGCGGTAACGTCGGTGAACGTACCGTTGCCGTTGTTGTGATAGAGAATGGCGCGCCCGTAGCCGGTGACGTACAGATCGGGAAACCCGTCATTGTCGAAATCGCCCACGGCCACGCCTTGTCCATAGTGGCCTTCTCCGCCCAGGCCGGCCTTGTCGGTGACGTCGGTGAAAGTTCCGTCGCCATTGTTGTGGTAGAGAGCGGATCGCAGCGGATGCGCCGGTTTGTAGATATCGGTCGCGGCCGACTGGACAAAAAAGAGATCCATCAAGCCATCCTGGTCATAGTCGATCCAAGCGACACCGGTGCCCATGGTCTCCAGGTAATATTTTTCGTCGGTTTGCGTCGAGTCCTGCTGAAACGTAATTTTCGCCGCTTCGCGGACGTTGGTGTAGTGGACCGGAATCGCGGCTTCGCGCTTTTTCACTTGCTGTGCGAACAAGCGGGAATAGATCCCAGCGCTGATCGCGATCGCGATGGTCAGGACGATGCCGAACCGGGAGCGTCGGGCGAGGGTCCGCGTGGTTTTCGCTTCATTCATCTTCTAGGTCAGTGTAATGGGTTGCTGGGTACCGGGTCTCGCGCGGTCTGTCACAAGCTGCGATCCGCTATCATCAGCGCGAGCTGCAGAATCTGTTGGCGAGCGACCATCGGAATCGGCTGGCCTGAGGGGGGCGCATTGGCCGGAGCCTTGGACAGCGCCTCCTCGATCCGCCCTACATCCAGACCGCCGGCATTACTCCCCTTGAAGCGGTCCAACACTTCGCGAGCTTTCTCGATTTGCCCGATCTGGTAATAAAAGACACCGAGCGTGGAGTAACTGCCTGCCCACTCCGGCAGCAACTCAACGGCGTGCTCCAGCCGCTCGGCTGCCTGGGTCGCATTGCCCCGCAAGACCGCCACGAGGCCGAGGCCCCACATAATCTTGCCCGAGCCGGGTACCCGCGCCAGGCCTTTCTGCAAAGTCTGCTCGGCGCCGTTGAGATCATTGTCGCGAAGCTGGACCAGCGTCAGCGACAGATAGTACTGATCATTGTCCGGGTTCCGGCTGATCGCGTTGCGAAAAATCTCCGTCGCCTTGGCGGTATCGCCGGTGTGGGCCTCGACATCTCCCAACAGCGCCAGAAAAGCATCATCCTGCTGGCCCACGGCCGAAACCTGCTGCGCAGCGTCCAGCGCTTTTTGATGCTGACCTTTGCGGAAATACGCGTCTGCTAAATCGAATTTCACGTCGTCAGAATCGGGATTGGCCTGCAGTGCCGCTTGAAAATGCCGGATTGCATCATCGTACAAGCGGTAGCGCGCCAGCAACACGCCGGTTCCAGTCTGGGTGCGGTAATCGGACGCACTGATTTGATCGAGCTGGGCCACCGTCTGCCGAGCCTCTTCCAGTTCCCCTAGTTTCAAATAAGCTTCGGCGAGCAAATACAGGTCCTGCGGCTGGCCAGGGTGTTTCTGGATCTGCTCGGTCAATTCAGTAACGTCAAGTTGCGTGCGTTGCTGCGGCGAAAGCGCCGCACGGTTGTCGAGGTAGTCAAAAAGATGCTGGTAGGGATAAGGCCCGGTGGTTGAATTCTTCGACAGTGTTTGAAAGACCGCCAGGTCTCTTTGCGCCGCGGCAGTCTGATGAAGGCTGCGCTCTGCCATGGCCAGTTTGTAATAGCCGTCCGCCGGATGCGGGCTGACTTTCACGAATTTCCGGAAAAGTTCCGCGGCCTCGGCGAATTTCTTGTCCTTGGAACGCAGGTTCGCCAGTTCCTGGAGCGCATCGGCGAAATTCGGATTCGAACGGAGCACCTGCTGAAATAATTCCTCTGCCCGAGCGTAGTTCCCCTGGCGTTCCTCGATATAGCCGATATCGAACAGGCAGGAAGCGTTGTGCGGATCCTGCTTCAGTCCCAGCTCAAAATACTTCAACGCCTCATCGAATCGTCCCAGATGCCGGTACGAGAGCCCCATGAACGCATAGGAACGCGCGGACGGATCCAGTTCGATGAGCTTTTTGAACTCTTCAATCGCGTTCTCCGTCTTTCCCGACATGAAGTAGCTCTCGCCTAGTGCGGCATGGAGATCGGGACGTTGCGGTGCGATTTTCAAGCCGGATTCCAGTAGTGGGATGGCATCTTCAAAATAGTTCTGCGTCATGCTGACGCGAGCCATGAGAAAGATGATGTCTGCATTCTGCGGCGCAAGTTTCCGGGCGCGGGCCAGCAGTTCAAGAGCATCCAGTGGCCGCGATTGTTCGGAAGCCGCCTGCGCCAGCAGGTAGAGAGTCTCGGCCGAATCGGCCTTCAGCTTCAGAGCCCGATTGAGGTAAGACTCCGCCTTCGCATACTCCCGGCTTTTTAAATAGAGCTGTCCGAGGTTGTAAAGAGTCTCAAAAGTTTCCGGCCGCAGCGCGTTGGCCTGTTCCAGTTCGAGTGCCGCTGCTTTGTACTGCTTCGCGCTCGCCAGCAGCACTCCGAGCGTGAAGTGCAATTGCACGTCCTGCTTATGAGCGAGCGAAAGCTCGCGGGCAGCCTGCAGCGCTTCCACCGGCTTACCGGCTTGCAGGTATGCGCGAACTAAGTTGAAGTGGGTTTCAACCGTGAGGGGACGCACCCGCTGAAAATGCGGGATGGCCTCGGCGGGTGCTCCCTGGGCAAGCAGCATCAGGCCCAGGTTGTAGTTGGCGTCGCGATCGTCGGGAGCGGTCGCCAGGACTTTGCGGAACTCTTTCTCAGCGAGATCGAGTTTCTTCTGGGTGACATACAGGTTGCCCAAATTATTGCGGGTTTTGGTCGAATTCGGACCCAGCTTCAACGCGTGCTGAAAAGCATCCAGCGCGCGGTCGTAGTCTTTTTCGCCGGCGTAAGCAATTCCCAGCAGGTTGTAAGCTTCGACGCCTGACGAATCTTCCTTGAGCTGATCTTCAATGGTCGATCGGGCTCGCGCGAACTGTCCTTCCTGGATGAGTTTTTCGGCTTCGTGAAGTGGGGAATTTGCTTTGGCCGCTGGCTTCTGTTTGTGACGACCAACCTGGGCTTGCGATTCCCAGCCTTGTGACGCCAGGGTATGCGACGCCAAGACAAGAACGCCGAGCCACGCCACTATGCGATTGGATTTCTGAGCTGGAAACGAGGCGCCACCGGACATCTGTCAATGCCTCTCCGAAGGCCTCAATATAGCATCTGCATCATCTGCTGGGCCATTTTGTGCTCGGGTTGCCTGCGCAGCAGAGCCAGCAAAACCGTTCGTGCCTTCTCCTTCTCGTTCAAGACCAGATACAGGCGCGCGAGGTTGAGATAGCTCTGATCAAAGTCCGGTGCTTTCTGAATGCAAGCCTCAAACTTTTCTTGCGCTTCGGAGTAGCGTTGCGATTGCACAAACAACACACCCAGGTTGTTCATCGCTTCGGAGTAATCAGGGCGGAGAGCAACGGCCTTCTCCAGATATTGCTGGGCGTGGACAGTGTCGCCCTGTCGTGCAAACAGCATTCCCAGGCTGTAGCTGACTTCGGGATTTGCCGGCTCGTTCTCCAGGGCACGCTGCAGCAGTTCCTTGGACTTGTCCATATCTCCTTGCCGCCGGTATACGTTCCCCAGATTGAGCAGGGCGATTGCGTACGAGGGCCGCAATTGCAAAGATTGCTCGAAATCCCGGATCGCTTCCTCGCTATTTCCTTTTTGCGCGGCAAGCATGCCCAAATTGTTCCAGGCTTCCGGATAATTCGGTCGCAACTTTACCGCCTCTTCAAGGTATAGTTGCGCCTCCTTCAAGGAGTTGCGCCGCAGATAGAGAGTGCCCAGATTGTAGTGGGCATCGGGATCATCCGGCTTCGCGGCGATGACTTGCTTGAACGACTGAACTGCTTGATCGAGAAATCCGTGCTGAAAAAAAGCCACGCCATAAGTAAACGAATTGCGCTGGAAGCTGTCGCGAAACAGAGTTCCGGCAAAAGGCAGTGCTGTGCGCTCGGGCGGCACCGCCGCCATGTCTTGCAACAGTTGTTCGGAAGTCACCGTTCCCTGGTACACCTTGACGATACTTGCGGTGCCGTCGATGAGGAAAGACGCTGGTAACGAGAGATCACGGTGGCGATCGAACAGATAGTGATAGATGATGTTGTAGACGGCGGCCACATCCGATGTGGCCAGCAGCATCGGAAATCGTAATCCTTCCTTGACCCCGAACGCCTGGATCGCGGCCAAGTCGGGTGGATCGTCGACATTCACCGCCACCACCCGAAGGCCGGCGGAGTCGACTGCGGACTGCGCTTTTCCCAGTTGCTGTAATTGATCTCGACAGGAAGACGAGTCAGCAGCCCAGAAATTCAGCAGCACGGCCTTGCCCTGGAGCGAACGAAGATCACGCAGCGTGCCGGAGGAGTCGACCAGAGAGAAATCCGGAGCCTTCACGGGTTCGACGAGCCAGGTTCCCTGAGACGCTGGGAGATTTCCGACGTCCGGAGCATCGCCCGCATGGCTCCACGCCCGTGGAGAAGTCGTGAACGGTCGCGCCCGAAATTCTTGGCTAGACTCCTCGATTTCGATTCGATGATTGATCGGTACTTTCTCGAAAGCCTGCGTGAGACCGCTCGGCCAGCGGACCCTCACGCTCACGGCGGCCTGACCCTTTCCGAGGCCGAAAAAAAGTTCCTTGGTATGTTGCGACAAGAATCCCGAACCGGCTTGCAAATACTTTGTTTGGCGCAGCCCCCCTGCGATCACGGTGACGGCCGCGCCAATGGCGTCGCGGTTGCTCTTTTGTCCACGCAACCGGACCGAGATCGCATCCCCAACGCCGCCCATGGCCAGACGCAAGATGCGGACTTGCGGCGCAGTCCGATTCTTCAGAACAATTTCGAGCCTGCCATCGCCATCCAGATCGGCGAGGACAAAGGCGCGGCTATCGTCGCGAAAATCCAGCCCCACCACCCCGGAGACATCGGAAAAAGTTCCGTCGCGATTGTTGGCGTAGAAAACGTTCCTCTCGCGGCCATTCCAGGTCGAGTCGGAGCGGATGAGTTCGTTCATTGCGCTCCACCCGCGCTCGTACTCGGACGACGGACTGGAATCCGGCGGCGATTTCGCGACCACTTGGCGCCAGAAAAAGCTGGAGGCGTCCCGCTGCTCCGCGCCGGAAATGTAGCCATTGGCGATAAAAAGGTCGGGGAAGCCATCGTGGTCAAAATCCCAGGCATCGGTAGACCACGACCAGCGCCCCATCTCGACCCCGGCCTTGGTGGCTTCATTTTGAAACGTGCCGTTTCCCAGGTTCCGGTACAGCGAGTTCCCGGCCATGTGCCGCCGGTACAAATTCCGAATCGATTCCGGCTCTCCCCCGTGAAAATGGGAATCGCCAAAAACCCGCATGCCGGCGGCGACCCACATGCCGGCAGCGTAAATGTCCTGCTTGCCGTCGTTGTCGAAGTCGACCCAGCAGGCGCTCATGCCGGCGCCCGCCTCATCAACTTTGGCCTCTCTCGAAATGGCGGTGAACGAGCCGCCCCCGTTGTTGCGGTAAAGATTGTTGCGGCCAAAATCATTCACCACGTACAAGTCCGGCCATCCGTCTCCGTTCGCGTCGCCCCAGCAACACGCGAAACTGTAGCGGTCATTCTCTACGTTCAGGCCGGCAGCTTCGGTCCGGTCCTGAAATACCCCGTTGCCTTCGTTGTGGAAAAGGTAATTTGGCGGACCGTTGCGCGCGTCGAAATACGGCACCGGATAGCGGTATTGGTCCAGTCCCTGGTAGTAGTTGTACAGGCAAAAGTAAATGTCGAGCCTCCCGTCGAGGTCGTAGTCGGTGACCGCGGCATGAGTGAAGGCGCCTTGGGGCGGGTGGGCAAAGCGGAAGGCGTCTTTTTGATGAGAGAACTTTCCGTCGCCCTCGTTCCGGAACAGCAGAGGGCCAGTGGCGCAGACCACAAGCAAATCTTGCAGTCCGCGATTCTCGAAGTCGGCGAACAGCGCGCAGGCCGAGAAATCCAAAACATCGACTCCGGATTTCGCCGTCACGTCCTCGAATGTTCCGTCGCCGCGATTGCGATAAAGCCGGTTGGGCAGCCCGGCGGGTTGGCAGATGTAGAGGTCATCCAGGCCATCGTTGTCGAAGTCGCCGGCCGCCACACCGTTGTTTCCATAAACATCGACTCCAATCGCGCCGTCGAGAACGGTCCGCCAGTAATCCGTTCCACGCAGCAGTTGCGCTCTGTAAGAATCGGTTCCCCCCAGAGCCGCGGAGGTAATGTCGATAAAAACTGGGCCCGCGGCGCGGCTGACCCGCTCCTCCGTAGCGCTCCACCTTACGGTGCGCCAACGGCCTGACTCATCGCGCGACCACCGCGTCAGCCACGATCCGATGCGCTCTTCCCGAGTGCGGTCCGCCCGGACTCCCACAAAGTTGTAGCGAATCTTCGCTTCCAGGCTCGGCGGTGCGTCGGCGAGGAGTGCGCATTCGTAAATCTCGAAATCAGCCGTTTCCAGACGCTTCAGCGCCGCCAGGTTACGCTGCATGTCGGCAAGGAATCTTTCGCCGCCCGGCAGCAATTCGGGCGCAAACTCTCGTCGCACCACTTCGATGGGATCGCCTGCGCGCAGCGACAATTCGCGAATGGGATGGAGCGCAGTTGATTGCATCGAAGCATGAACCAACTTGCGCAACCCATCGTCCGCGGAGGCCGTCGATCTTAGCCCGCGGCTCCATTCCTCCAGCAGCGACGTGATCTCGGATGCGTAGCCTTCCGCGAGGTATTCGTCAGAGCCCGGGGCGGCGAAACGAAGAACACCATCCAATGGCGACTTCGCCGGATAGTGCGGGGTGAGCCGAAAGTCAACGGTGGGGAAGGGCGGAATCGGCTCACCGCCGATGCGCATCAAAGCGGAACGAGCGAAGGGATTGAAAATCGGAGCGGGAAGAAACAGTACGGGCGTCCAGCCGATTTGCTTCAGAAAAAATCGGCGCGAAAAAGAATGCCTGTCTTTAGGCCCCATGCCTTTGCCAGTCTATCAACCGCAACGCGATTGAGTGGCAGCCGGTCCTGAGGATCCTCCCAGCACAAGTTCCGCGCCAATCTGATATTCGCGGCCTTGCGGGTCTTCAGAACTGGACAGCTCATGGAGTGCATCGGCTGCGATCTGGCCCAGCGTCTCACGGTGGACATCGACGGTCGTAATGGAGGGATTGCTGTATTCCGCTAAGCGCGTCTTGTCGAATCCTGTGACCGAGACGTCCTGCGGCACACGGCATCCGGAATTCATCAATCCCTTAACCACCCCCACCGCGGTCAGATCGTTCACCGCCACTACGGCGGTGGGGCGTGAAGCCAGCTTCGCGATGCTCAAACCCGCGGCCAGTCCGCCTTCAAAGCGCAGGTCGCCCGGCAGTATCGGTCCAGGTTCGAGGCCCAATTCGCGCATGCAAGTTTCGTAGGCCTCCAGCCGCACGGTATTCGATTTGAGCCCAGGTCTTCCAGCGACGAACGCGATGCTGCGGTGTCCCTGGCTGTGCAGATGCTGCACAATTTGCTTCACGCCCGAGAAATAATCGATGCGCAGGTTGCTCATGTACTTTCGTACCGGCGCGAGATCGAGAAACGTGACTGCAATTCTTCTCCGCGCCAGTTGATGAATCAACCGGACGTTGATCTCGGAAGTCATGATAGCGACGCCGCGGACTTTATGTTCCATCATGCGATCGGCGGCTTCCCGCGTCCGGCGCGGGTCATAGTTGGTGTCGCTCAGAATGACGTCGTAGCCAAGTTGCCGCGCGCGGGTTTCAAATCCCTTCACGACTTCCGGGAAAAATGGATTCTCGATGTCGGAGACGATGATTCCGAGCGTGCGCCGATCGCGTGACGCGAGATGGCGCGCGTGAACATCGGGGATATATCCCATGCGCTTCACCGCGCCCAAAACGACGCGGCGCGTGTGCGCTCCCACCTTGCCCGTTTTATTCAGGACGTTCGAAACGGTTGCGGTGGATACACCGGTCGCTTTCGCCACGTCGCGAATGGTTACGCTCATGACTGGTTGAACCCAAGCGGCGGATCCGGGAAAAAACTTCGCGGATCAACTCTGTTAAGTCAGCAGGGGCATCGCGGAGTGTAAACCAAGAAAAAATTCTTGACAATGCGCCGCGCACCGTGATATTCCCGACCCACTAGTATTTTTAGGTTAAGCGGTTAATTTGATTTTTAGGGAACTCACGCAGGCGGCGTCAACCCGGCGCTTGCATTCCTCTGGGGCTTCATCCGTTGTTGCGGTCGCTGTTTCCTTGTGTGCGGCTTGCCATGTTGCAAGTCAGCAAAGCTCGAAGGAGAGCTCATGAACCGACGCGCATTTGCCTGGATCCTCCGCAGTCTGCTTGCCGCTGCGGTCCTCATCATCCTCAGCGTAAGACCCCTTCTGGCTCAGGTCGACACCGGTTCGATTACCGGTACGGTCACGGATGCGTCGGGTGCGGTGGTCACTGGCGCCAAGGTCACGCTTACCAACGAGGGGACCGGGGCAAGCCTTTCGACCTCGGCCGGGTCGGATGGAGGGTACAAGTTTACCCCTCTCCGCATTGGCAGTTACAAGGTCGACGCTTCGGCGCAGGGGTTCAAGACCAGCAGTGAGCCGCACATTTCCGTCGATGTCGGTTCCAACGTTCTCGTCAACCTGAAGCTTCAGCCCGGAAGCGTTAATGAAACCATTGAGGTTACCAGCGAGGCGCCTCTGCTTCAGACTCAAGATGCGTCTGTCGGCCAAGTCGTTAACCAGAAGGGGATGAATGATCTTCCCCTGAACGGACGGAATTTCACATTCCTGGCGCAACTCGCAGCCGGAATCAACACGCCTCAGGCGGATACTCGAGGCAACGCGTCGACCGGTGCTTTTGCTGCGAACGGTCTTCGTCCGGCGCAGAACAATTACCTGCTCGACGGCGTCGACAACAATTCCAATACGGTTGATTTTCTGAACGGCACCAACTATGTCGTGCTTCCGCCGGTTGAGGCGGTGCAGGAATTCAAGGTTCAGACTTCGGGGTTCAGTGCCGAGTATGGCCGCTCTGCCGGTGCGGTTTTGAACGCTTCCATCAAGTCAGGAACGAACAACATTCATGGCGCGGCGTGGGAGTTCTTCCGCAACGACAAACTGGACGCTGCGGATTGGTTTGAGGACCACCAGGGCATCAAGAAGGGCGAGTTGCGCCAGAACCAGTTTGGGTTTACTTTCGGCGGTCCAGTGATCAAGAACAAGATTTTCTTCTTCGGCGACTATGAAGGTTTTCGGCGCGTGCAGGGGACGATTCAAACCGCGACTGTGCCCACTTTGCAGGATCGTAACGGCACGGGCAACGGTCCCTATACCGACCTTTCCGACCTGATTGGCCAGGGCTCCATTGCGAACTGCGCGGCTTCGGGTGCGAGGTGTGACAGTTTGGGCCGCGTGATTCCGAGCGGAACAATTCTGGACCCCGCCACGACCCGCGCGGTTACGGCTGACACGACAGATCCGGTCACCGGCCTGGTCGCGACCGCGACTGGGTTTGTCCGGGATCCTTTCAGTACTTGCCCGAAGGGTACTCTGAATTACAGCGCGGCCGGTTGTACTGCCGGCCTCAATCAATTGCCCTCAGGACGGCTGGACGCGAACTCGATCGCGCTGCTCAATTTGTTTCCGGCGCCCACTAAGAATGGCGTCGGGAACAATTTTGCCAGCAGCAACCCGTTGTATGAACATCGCAACTCCTTCCTCACAAAGATGGATATCAATTTCAGCTCGAAGGATCAGGCGAGCTACAGTTTTGTCTACGAGGATGATCCGGTATTCATCCCCGGTGTTTTCGGTGGCATCGCAGACGGAGGAGCATTCCAGCAGGGCATCCAGACTGCTCTGTCTCAGCACAACTCTTTGGCCTACACCCACACGTTCTCCCCCACCATGGTGAACGTGGCTCGCGTTGGTCTGAACTACCTCCATACAACGCGCACAGGACCGGAAGGGGCGAATTCGGCTAACATTCCGGGGCAGTTCGGAATTCAGGGCATTCCACAAGGACACCTGAATGGCGGTCTTCCGTCGATCGCTTTCAGTGGTCTGTCGACCTTGGGCAGTAACTCATTCCTGCCCTCCGACGAGGTCAGCCAAACCCTTCAGTTCAACGACGACTTCACCAAGATCTACGGCAAGCACACTTTCAAGATGGGTTTCGAGGTACAGCACGTCCGGTTCTCAACCCTGCAGCCTGGCTGGTCCAGAGGTCAATTCGATTTCAACGGTCAATACACCGACATCTCTCAGAACAATGGCGGTAATCTTGGAATGGCGCAGTTCCTGCTCACGCCCACTGCCTCGACAGTTGGGGGGGTGAACGACGTTGGCGGGACCGACCAGGTATTTGCCTCCAATATCGCCACGACCGATGATGGAAAGAACTACTTCGCCACCTATTTCCAGGATGACTGGAAAGTAAGCAACAAGCTCACTCTGAATCTGGGCCTTCGTTGGGACTATTTTGGCCTGATCTATGAACTTTATGGCCGACAGGCAAACTGGGTTCCCTTCGGGCCTCCCACGAACTCTCCCATGTTCTTGATTCCGAGCGGGGTCAACCCGGCTAATCTTTCGACGAGTTTTACCAACCAATTGGCGGCGGACAACATCGCTCTGAAGATCGGCGGCTACGGGAAGGGTCTGGGCACAGTGCAGAAAAACAACTTCGGGCCCCGCATTGGATTCGCCTATCAGGCTTCGCCGAAGTTGGTCGTTCGGGGAGGCGCCGGGCTGTTCTATAACGCGTTCGAGAATCAGGGATACGGACCCAATGACGGCGAGAACTATCCCTTCGTGTTCAACTTCTCGTGGCAAAATACCAACGACTGGACCCCGTTGGGCACCAATCCGGTGCAGAATCCGAATCCGTGGACTGGTTGTGCGACGGCAGGTCCGGGCGGCGTGGCTACGTTGGAATCCGGCTTTTCTTGTATCTCGTTCACTCCTTCGGTTGTGAACGCCAGTGGTTTAGGTCTGCAAGGTCTCTCGTTCGCCTATAAGACGCCTCGTACCTTTGGCGGGAACCTTACTCTGCAATATCAGCTGACGCCATCGCTGTCGGCGCAGGCGGCTTATGTCACGACTCAGGTGCGCCACCTGCAAACCGGCACTGGCGCCAACAACGTGGAACAGATCCTGCCGAGTGGCACGGCGACGAGTGGGTTCGTGCCGTTCCCTGGATTCGGCGGAGGGAGTTACCAGGCCACCGTCGGGACAAGCAGCTACAACGGGCTACAGACCAAGGTGGAAAAGCTGTTTAGCGGAGGGCTGAATTTCCTGGCCACTTACACCTGGTCGAAAACGTTCACCGATGCCGGCGATTTACTGAATGGCAACAACGAGGGTGGTTATCGTGCGCCGAGTGTTCCCGGGTTCGGCATCGGGAGGGATCGTGGCCTTGCCCTTTTTGACATTCGCAACGTGTTTCACCTCAGCGGTGGATATGCGTTGCCGTTTGGTAAAGGAAAACGATACATGGGCGGAGCCAATGGTGCTGTGAACGCCCTGCTTGGAGGCTGGAGCGTAAATGCCATTGCCACTCTTGAAGGTGGCCAGCCTCTCACCATTAATTGCCCGGTCGGTCCGACCGCGGGAACCGGTTGCTACGCCCTTGAAGTCCCAGGGCAGAGCCAGAAACTCGGGCTGCACATTGACGCCAACGGACAACAGAATTGGTTCGGCAATCCGGCTGCGTTCACTCAGCCTTGCGTGTTGGGTGGTACGCCGGCCAATCCGGTGCCGACCAGCGGCCCGTCGGGCTGCGTTCCGCTCACCGGATTCGGAGCTTTGGGGGGCGGTATCGCAAGCACCTCCACACCAGGATTCCATCGCCTGGACTTCTCCATGTTCAAAGACTTCAAGCTCACCGAACGGTTCACCGTGCAATTCCGGGCGGAGTTCTTTAACATTCTGAACCATCCGAACTTTAATGCTCCCGGATTCGGCGGCAACGGTGTCGTCTCGATTCCCAATTCGACCAACTTCACGAACGCAAACTTCGGCGAGATTGGCTCCACGCGTGATGCTCCCTACGATCCGCGGCAGGTCCAGTTTGCCTTGAAGTTGTACTACTAACCCCGAGCCTGGCATTCTTGCGGCAGAAGGCGCTTCTCATTGAAGCGCCTTCCTCGCGGCCGGTCCTCATCTCTCTCCGCTCCCGCCAGCCGAACGGCGGGTGTTAGCATGCAGAGCGTGAACCTTCTACCTCGGCCCTTGGGGTGCGCTTTCTTGATTGCTCTCGCGTCCGCGGCGCTGCTCGCCGCAGGCAGCGATCAGGCCGAACGTCTCAATCGTGATTTCCTGGCGGCGGTGGCGCAATACGAGGCGGGCCATCTTCCCGAAGCAGCGGCGCAATTGGAGAAGCTGCTGCGCGATGTCCCGGAAAACTTCGAGGTTCACGAACTCTTGGGAATGGTCTATTCAGAGGAGTCGCAGGACGCTCTGGCCAATCAGCACCTGGCGACAGCGGTGCGTCTGAAGCCCGGGTCGGCTGCTGCCCGTACCAACCTCGCCACAAATCTTGTCCGCATGGGGAAGCTCGCAGACGCGCAAGCACAGTTAAAGCGCGCCCTCGCCTTGGAACCGCGGAACTTCGATGCCAATCACAACCTGGGCGAACTCTATGTACGGATGGGAAAACTTCCGGAAGCGGTGCCGTTTCTCAAGGCAGCCCAGGCGATCAACTCTACTGCCTACGACAATGGTTATGATTTGGCGCTCGCCTATTTGCTGACCGGACAAATCCCGCCGGCGCGGCAATTGGTCCAGAGCCTGGTGAAGCTGAAAGACACTGCGGAACTGCACAACCTGCTCGGCCAGATCGACGAAAAAGACGGGCAGTATGTGGATGCGGTCAACGAATTTGAAAAGGCAGCCCAGCAGGACCCAAGCGAGACCAATCTTTTCGACTGGGGCAGCGAACTTCTCATGCACCGCACCCTGGAACCGGCGATCGAAGTCTTTCGCAAGTCCGCCGAGACGTATCCGAATTCGCCGCGGATGGCCATCGGTCTGGGCATTGCTCTCTACTCGCGGGGCAACTACGACGAGGCGATCCAATCGTTGCTGCGAGCTGCCGATCTGAGTCCCTCGGATCCGAGCTGCTATTACTTCCTGCACCGGGCTTATGACAGCTCGCCCAGTCACGCCGACCAGGTCATCGAGCGACTCCGCCGCTTTTCTGAGGCGCAGCCCACCAACGCGCACGCCCAGTTTTATTACGCGATGAGTTTGTGGAAGGGCACGAGGACGC
>Ga0209698_10000682_pt1 | contig 38739 bp, 37 predicted proteins | sample LitLauG_LLR_2012_FD_187203 | JGI IMG/M metagenome (GOLD analysis project Ga0209698, IMG submission 187203) | Freshwater sediment microbial communities from Pennsylvania, USA - Little Laurel Run_MetaG_LLR_2012 (SPAdes) (version 2) | ecosystem: Environmental > Aquatic > Freshwater > Creek >... | reverse complement strand
GTGGTGCGGCGGCTTTGGCCGCTCCATCGCCGATGCGGGCAACGATGGTCTTGATTGCTACCGTGGCGCCTTCCTGCACGAGAACCTCACTCAACACACCAGCGGCTGGAGACGGGATTTCCGTATCCACCTTGTCCGTTGAGATTTCAAACAGCGGTTCATCGCGCTCCACCCGGTCGCCCGGCTTTTTGAGCCAGCGGGTCAGCGTGCCTTCTACAATACTTTCGCCCATTTGGGGCATTTCCACGTCAATCATCGCGTCTCCTGCAATCCTTCAAGTAGAGGCGGCCAGGCCGCCCGGAAGTGCCATTACCAGTTCAAAGTCAAAAACGTTCGCGAACGAAGCGGCCACAGCACTCATCACTTCATCGCGGCTCGCCCGACAACCCAAGCTTCTGAGCGAGCAAACAGGCTTAGTTAGCCCACAGGGAACTATATATTTGAAATAGTTCAGGTCGGTCTCAATATTCAGCGCAAAGCCATGCGAGGTAATCCAGCGGCTGATATGTACGCCGATCGCGGCGATTTTTTCGCCCCTCACCCAAACTCCTTCATACCCTCGTTCTGGAATCCGCTGCGCGGCAATGCCAAAAACATGCAACGCGTCAATCAAACAACGCTCTATGCCATTGAAATACGCATGGACGTCGCGCTTCCATTCTCGCAAATCGAGAATGGGATAGCCGACGAGTTGGCCGGGGCCGTGATAGGTGACATCGCCGCCGCGGTTGGTCTCGAAGAAATCGATGCCGGTCTTGGCGAGGACTTCGGGGCTGGCCAGAATATTTTCATCCTTGCCGTTGCGGCCCATGGTGACGACGTGGGGGTGCTCGACGAAGAGCAGCGTGTCGGCCCCTTCGCCGCGCTTGCGTTGATCGACGAGACACGACTGGCAGTCGAGCGCCGCGGCGTAGCGCATGCGTCCGAGATCCAGCACTTCCAAGGGACGCGCGCAACACGACCGCTTCGAGGCCGCGCGAATTTCCGACTCTGTTTCGCGGCACGAATGTGCCCTTTGCGCTTCTAGAGGTCGTCCCATTTTTCTGAGGTTAGATATTGATCGCTAGACCGTAGACGTTGTTGAACGCTTCGCCGATGGCTTCGTAGATGGTCGGATGGGCGTGGATGGTGTTCATCATGGTGTCGACGGTGGCTTCGGCTTCCATGGCGGTGACGGCTTCGGCAATCAATTCGTAGGCTTCCGGGCCGATGATGTGAACACCCAAGATCTCGCCGTGCTTTTCGTCGGCGATCACTTTGACGAAACCATCGTGCTTATCCAGAATGGTCGCCTTGCTGTTGCCGACAAACGGGAATTTACCAACTTTGACACTGAAGCCTTGCGCACGCGCCTGCGCTTCGGTGAGGCCAACGCTGCCGATGCCAGGGTCGGTGTAGGTTGCGCCAGGAATGCGGTTTTTGTTGATGGGGCGAACATTCTTGCCTGCTATATGCCCCACAGCGACCATGCCTTCGGCGGTGGCGACGTGGGCCAGTTGCGGGGTGCCCGCGACAATATCGCCAATGGCGAACAGGCCGGGTTCGTTGGTTTCCTGAAATTCGTTGACCTTGACGAAGCCGCGATCCAATTGAGCGCTGGTGTTTTCCAGACCGCATTTTTCGGTGTTGGGCTTGCGGCCGACCGCGACCAACAGCTTGGAAAATTCCATTTTTTCGAGCACGCCGCTAGCGAGGGTGACATCGAGGCTGACGCTATTCTCGTTGCGCTTGATGTTTTCAGCGCGCGCGCCGGTTTCGACCCGGATGCCGGCCTTCTTGAAACTCTTCTCCAACTCCTTGGAGATCTCTTCGTCTTCCACAGGGACAACGCGCGGCAACATTTCGAGCACGGTGACTTTGGAGCCAAAGCGGCTAAAGATCGAAGCGAATTCGACGCCCACTGCGCCAGCCCCGATGATGCCGAGCGTTGGCGGAATTTCTGTCAGGTCCAGGATCTGGATATTCGTGAGGACGAGATTATTGTCGGGTTCAAGGCCGGGCAACATGCGCGCTTCGGAGCCGGTGGCGAGGATAATGTTCTTGGTTTCGACGATTTGTTGCTGGCCTTGGTCGCTAGTGACTTCGATGCGACCGCCGCCGAGGAGCCGGGCGTTGCCCTTGATGACATCGACCTTATTCTTGCGCATCAAAAATTCGATGCCTTTGGAGTGTTTCTGGACGATTTTGTTCTTTTTTTCGAGAATGCGAGGGTAATTCAGACGAACGTCTTTGCATTCGACGCCCTGGGCTTCCGGGTTTTGGAAATATTCCCAAACGTCGGCGGAGTGGAGCAGGCTTTTGGTGGGAATACAGCCGACCAAGAGACAAGTGCCACCAAGTCTGACTTGGCGCTCAATCAGCGCGGTTTTGAGGCCATATTGGCCGGCGCGTACGGCAGACGAATACCCGCCAGGGCCGCTGCCGATGACCACAACATCATATGCCATTTTCGCTTCAAGTGTAGCATTCAAGCCTTATTTTTCAGCAGTTTCAGGGGTTTACGAGGTGTTTGGCGATGGTGCCGGGTGAAGGCAGTTTAGAGTAGTGCCGTTGGCAGCTCGCAGAGATTTCGAACCGAGCCTGATATGCTGCCGCCATATGCGCATCCTTTTTGCTTTTCTGATGTTTGCGGCTTGCGGGTTCGGCGCCGATCTCACCGGCACCTGGGACGCCGACGTGGAAACGGACGCAGGTAACGGCAATCCGACCTTTGTATTCAAGCAGTCCGGGGATGAAATCACCGGCCGTTATTCTGGTGCACTGGGAGAAGCGGACTTGAAGGGCACCGTGAATGGCGATAAGGTGGAGTTTCGCTTCAAAGTGTCGGCGGGTGGCGATGACATGGAAATTGTTTATTCCGGTACGCTCGAAGGCGATAAGAAGATGAAAGGAACGGTGAAGTTAGGCTCTGTTGCGAATGGGACATTTACGGCGGAGCGCAAATAGGGCGCCTGCCTAACCAGCACACCCCATGGCGATCTTCACGTTGGCGGCAAGCTCGCAGATGCGTTTATTGTTCAGCGTCCGCGAGTGGTTCGCTGGCTCAACCAAATCTGACTTGAGAACCACTGTAATGTGGTCCGCGCGCGCGATTGCGTCTGAGTCTAGGCCCGTCTCACTAGGCGCGAGCGATATATGAACCGGCGATTGTTTGTGAACGCCGGTGACTAGCGGAATCACCAAAACCGTCTTCACGCGGTCGTGACGATTCCGGGCATCCGGCGAAACGATAATCACTACGCACTTAGTCTGTTCAGACCGATCAAGGGCAATGTTCGTAAGCCAAATCTCGCCGCGGAGGGGCGTCCTTGGCTTGGCGGCCGCGCTCAAGAAAGCTCCTCGGCAAGAAAGCCGCGTCTTGCGAATTCGCCCCAGTGCCGCTCTTCGGCAATTTCTGCGTCCGTTAGCGATTCGTAGGTTTGCGTCAGCTCGCGCTCGATGGCGGAACGTTTTCCTTCCGTGCGGATCGATTGCAGAATTCCGTCGAGAAGTGCAGACGTGGACCCAGCGCTATTCTTCGCGCGCATTTCCTCGCGAAAAGCTATGGATTGGGAAGAAAGGGTTGAGGTTCTCTTCGATTTACGCTTGCCTGCCACTGGTCACGCCCGCAATGTCCCCTATGATCGCACCCTCATTGCCGGGCAGCTTGCTGAACGGTCACCGTCAAAGTAAAGGTCGCACCGTCTTTCGTCACATGCAATGACTGGCTCACGGGTTGCGCTTGGCCGTTCGTCCAGTGCAAGTGCGCGCTAGTCATTGAACTCTGCAATTGCTGGAAATTGTTCGCCTGCGGAACCACTACTCCCGCCGACGCCACCTTTCCTTGCATCATCCCTAACGCCGCCTGCTGAATCTTTGCAATCGCGGCCTGCCCTTGCGCCGACATTAGCCACGCAGCGTCATTCTGGTGCGCTTTCAGCACTTGCTCGGCATCGTTCATGGCTTGGGTCTGCGAGGCGCTCGGCGAGCTTGGAGCGGCTTGCCCGGGCAAAGACGGTGACCCGCCAGTCACCGCGTTTGTTGCTGAATTGTTGACCTCGTTCGTTGCGATCATGGCGGATAAGTAGGAAGCTAATAGCGTGGTTTTCTGTGCTTGGCCTTTCGCCTCAATCACCTCCTGCGGCATCCCCGAAATCGATGCCAAAGCAATTTGAAACAACGGCTGCGGGTCGCATAAATTCAGTTGCGGCGCTTCCAGCTTTCCAGTGAACGAATGCGAACTCTTCAAAGTAACCGGCGTGCTCGACGAGCTCCCGTCCGAATTCTTGCTCACCACAACCCAGTCCCAATTCGTGACGTTTACCGAAATCTGCCCGCCATTATCAAATGCCGGCGTATAGCAGCTATTCCCTAAATCCAACTGGAGCGTCATTTTCGCCTTGCCCGTCCAGGTCACTTTTTGGTGTGAGCCATCAGCCGTATTCACACTTACATCCAGTTTCGTGTTTACGTCGAACTTGAGTTCGTCTTGCAACTTGTTGATGGTTTGCATGAACTGGTTCATGTCGACCTCCGCCCCGCCCAACAACTGAATCTGGCGCGCCAGTTCAGCGTAAACCGGGCACAGGTTGTATTGATGTCCGCTCAATACTTTATTGTTGATATCATCCAAAACCGCTTGCGTCCACGTCTTGGCGTATTCAATCGATTCGTTGTCCGCCTGCACGCTGGCGCCGCCGGAACCAAAGGCCCTCAGCATTATCCCGTCCTTGGCCGCTTTCAACAAAAACTGAATACCAGCGTAAGCCATCTTGGCGTTCTTGTCGTATTTCTGGGCCGTGTCGTAGCTCTTTTGGAGCAAATGGTTGCCGAGCAGCCCGAGTGATTGATTGATGCCGTCCTGTCCGAAAGGCGCCAGGGCGGCCTTTGCCTGCGGCGTCAGCGAATTGGGGTCAAGCGCTTGATATTCGGCCGCCTTTTTCGCAATGGCTATTAGTTCGTTTGCTTTCGCAATTTCGGGGTTTTCCGATTGCGTGACCCAGTTGCTCACCTGTGCCTCGCCCTGGGTTTGAGTCGTGTCTCCGCACACATGACACGGCGGATCGACCTCTGGCGGCATCGGCCCCTGAGCCCGTCCCATATGCCGGGCAAGGTCTTCGTCCGCATTCAACATTTTCAAGTTCGATGCCGCCCAAAATAGGATCTCCGCACTCTTCTGCGTGTCTATCGCCACTGCTCGGACCGACGGCACGGTCACCAACACGAACAAGGCGCCGGACACGAGGTGCCGCATCGCCCTCCCGGCGAGTCTCAGGTGCTTGGTTGTCATGTCTTTTTCGCTAGCGTACTACACTGTGTCCCGCCGCGAGTCCGGCTCTTAACCTGCCCCGGCACGCGCAATTAGCACGCAAGAGAATCGGTCGCGGATTACGTCCCCGAAGAATCTGCCTTTTGAATCGGCCGCCAAGAGATCGCGAAATATGAATTCGGGAACGCCATAGTAGCGGTATATGGCGCCCGAGCAGAACTCTAACTCCATGACGTGATCGGCTGGATCATAGCCGGCAGACCGTAGCGTAGTCGACTGTATTGAAATTCGATCCATGGGCAGGCCTGCAGCCACAAGTTAACCACGTCAAATCGGGGCATACGAACTCAGCGCTAGACTAGTCGTACCGTGAAAGCGATCGATATCATTTTTGACGCAGCCGCACCTGTTCTGAGGAAGATCTCGCCGACTCTGCTTTTGGACACCGAAAGCGCGCGCAGGCGGATAGCAATGTGGCGTCACTACAGAAGATTTCAAGCGGAGATCAAACGAAAACTTTTCCCGTCTAACGCACCGATAACGGTACTGACCGGGCCGTTCAAGGGAATTCCGTATCTCGACGAGATCGTGTTTGGCTGCATCACGCCGCGCTGGCTAGGCTCTTATGAATGGGAATTGCATTCCATCATCCAGCAAATCATGCAACGCGAGTACGGCACTGTAATCGATGTGGGTTCGGCGGAAGGCTTCTATGCTGTCGGCTTGCCCGTCAAGATGCCCAAATGCAAGCTCTACGCCTTTGATGTGGATTACATTTCCAGGGGTCAGGTCGCACGTTTGGCGGCCATGAATCACGTGCAGGATCGCGTGGTGATTGGCCATTATTGCTCCCATGCTGACATCGGCGCACTCTCCGTCCCGGGCGACACGCTTATCGTCTGCGACATCGAAGGGGATGAGATGAGCTTACTTGATCCTGCAAAAGCACCGAGCCTCCGCTTGGTGGATATCCTGGTAGAAGTTCACGATCTCAAAATTAATCCGATCGTCGAGCGGGCGCTGTACGAGAGATTTAGTGGAACTCACGTCATTCAGCGAATACCGGAAGCGGACCGCACCGCTTGGCTGAAAGAGAATGCACAGGTCGTCTCGGCAATTCCGGAAGACTTAAGGTTACGCGCTCTCTCCGAAGGCAAGCATGAACAAAATCCACAGTGCTGGCTATGGATGACTGTGCACGGTTCATAGAAGGCGCTAGCTCCGGAAGTTCCGAAATCGGGCGGGTGCGCCACCACTCACAGCCGTCAACCGCTCAACCGCGATGTCCAACCTGCCGACACTTTTCACTCGGGTGGGCGTCACCACGTACGCCTCGATCGGCGCACCGCGAAAGCACAATTGCAACTCAGCCGGTAAACCAAGCGCAACATCGTATCCCCGCGCAAATGGCGAAAACGCCGGCATCACTACACATGGCCGGCTCGCTAGGAATACCGGCATTCGACGTCCCGCCCCAGAAGCATCTCTCACGCTAAGACCCGGATGAAGATGGCCCAGCACAAGCGTTCCGGCTTGCGGAATAGGGGTGCGATCTAGCCGGTCGCCGTGAATCGCCACGAGATCGCCGGAAATCCAGGCCTCTGTTGTGGAAAGTGGCAGATGGCCAAATTCCCTTGCAAACGCGCGATCGTGATTTCCGCGAACAGCAATGATCTCCGTGCGCTGGGCCAAAAGGCAGAGAGTTTCTTCAATGTAGGCGCGTTCCGGCTCGCAAGGTTTCGGCGCATGCACGAGATCGCCAACAAAGACAATTCGCAAAGGCATTAGTTCGTCGCAGACGCGCAACAGTTTGTCGCGCGCTTGAAAATCGGCAAGCGGGCCCAATTCGCCGCGCCTGCGTTGCGCCCAACTATAGCCCAAATGCAGGTCAGCCACTAGAAGCGTACGAGAATCGGTTATCCAGAGAGCGCCGGAAGAGTGCGCAGCGAGGCCAGGCAGTAATGGCACGGTGTTGTTGCTCAAATAACAATTATGGGGGTCTCGTTTAGCCTAGTAGTAGATGAAGCGCATTGCAATTGATATGGATGAAGTGATGGCTGACACCATGGCTCACTTCCTCGAGAAGTATAACTCGCGTTTCGGCGTTGGGCTAACAACGGAACATTTCCAGGGCCGGCACGTCTTCGAAGTGATTGAAGAGGCTCACAAGCCGGCAGCGCTCGATTACTTTCAGCAAGAGGCCTTCTTCGCGACTATTCCCGTGATGCCGGGCAGCAGCGAAGTTATCAAGGCTTTGACAGAGCGCTACGAAGTCTTCATCACCACGGCTGCCATGGATGTGCCCTGCTCGTTCACCCCAAAGTTCGATTGGCTGCGACGTCACTTTCCATTCATTCCGACCAGCAATATCGTTTTCTGCGGAGACAAGAGCATCATCCTGGCCGACTATTTGATTGACGATAATCTTAGACAGTTAAGCAAGTTCCGCGGCGAAGGTATTCTGTATACCGCACCGCACAATGTCAACGAAAGCCGTTTTCGCCGCGTGAAGGATTGGGAAGATGTGCGAACGCTCTTCCTAAAAGAGCCATGCTAAACGAGTGAAGGGCCCGAAATTGGCATTCGGGCCCTTCACTCATTCGAACGGAAGAAATGATTGCAGCTTACGTTACGAGAGGCGGAAACGGCGGAAAGCAACTAAGCCAATACCCGCGCCCAGCATGAGCAAGGTGGACGGCTCAGGAGCCAGACCAACGCTGACGGCGTCGAAACCGGCATCGGTATCGGTACCGTTTGCTTGCGATATCAGAGTGAGATTCTCGGACGCCGCGGTGGCAACAAAATACACAGTATAGGTGGTCCAGTTGGTGTTGTTCTGAATCGCCCAGAGCCAAGCAGGCATACTGTCAATCTGAATACCAGCACCCGGTCCATTGCCCGCAGCGCAGCAACCATAACCACTCCGCATGTCAAAGGTCACAGCGTATGCCGTTCCCACAGTGAGACCAGTGATCGCCTGGGTCGCAGTCACCAATTGGCCAGGGCCGTTGTTAAGCAGCAGCCAGTTGGCACTCGTGTTGTCGGCAGAAGCAGCATTGTTCGGAATCGTAAGTCCGCCCGCGCCGCCGGCGGCCGGCTCGCAAACAAAAGCGTCATTGCCCGAAAGTGTCCAACCCGCAACCGAAGTACCGGAACAGGCTGCGAAATTGCCGTTTGTAATGCTTGCAGCCGAGGCTGTGATCCCCGCAGCGGCAAACATTGCTAGAAAATATAATGCTCGTTTCATTCTTTGTTTTTTTTCTCCTTAAAAATCCGCAAAATCCCAGAAACGAAAATTCCTGCAAATCTACACCAACCAGAAATTCAGCCTTGGAACGATACTATACCGTAGTATACCAGAACTGGACAGCTTTACGACCCAGATTAATTACCACGTTTTAGTACTGCGGTACTAAGGAATGTTTAACCTCTAAGCTCGTAACCTAGAGCTTGCATACCACTAATAATGCGCTGTCGAATGGCAGTTAGTTCCTCTGCGGTCATCGTGTGATTCATGGCACCCACCTTTAGGTGGTAACTAACACTTTTTTGCCCCTGGGGTAGCTGAGGACCGGCATACTGCCCAACAAACTCAATCATGGCCAAGTCCGCTCCAGCCAGGCGTGTTAGCTCGTCTTGCAGCTTGTCTACTGGAGTCCGCAATTCCGTGACAAGTGATAAATCAAATCCACTGGTCGGAAACTTCCGAAGAGTCCGGTACTTTGGTACTTTTGCTGCTGCAAGAGGCAAGCAGAGATCCACGTTAACGTCAAAAATCATGGCTCGACCTTCGATGCCCTCGGCCTTCAGCAGGGAGGGGTGTAGTTCGAAGATCCGGCCAATCGTTGCGCCGCTCCAGAGGATCTCGGCCGTTCGCACCGGATGCTCATAGGCTTGCGGTTCTGCGGCTCGCAGGCGGGCGGAGGGAAAAAGACATTCCAACACTCTCTTCAGCTCGAAAAACTCCTGATCCTGGCTGTGCGTGCTATAAAGAAGGGCCACCAGGTGAGTGATCTCTTTGGGCAGATCGCCCTCATGACTCGGATGAATCTCGTTACCAATCTCAAACAAACGGAATTCCGGAAAATAACGAACATTTGCCACGATGCTCTTAAACAGACCGGGTAGCAGACTTCGCCGCATGTGAGTAAGTTCAGAGGCAATAGGGTTTTGGACGGAAATGTGACTAGCTGGGTCGCTGCCGAACCGCTTGATGTCCGTTTCAGTTACAAAGGAATAGTTATGGGCTTCCGTGAAGCCTTGCGGTACGAGTTGCGTGCGCAATTGACGCAGATACAGCCGCAGCGGGTTGGACGGCGGCACGATGGACGCGACTAGCGGCGGCGTGGGGGTGATGGAATCGTAACCAACCATGCGGCCGATCTCTTCCACCAGATCATCTTTGAGCGAAACGTCCTTAGTGGCCCGCCACGTGGGAACGCGCACAGAGAGCGTCGCGGGCGCAGATTCAGTCACCGCAAAACCAAGAGCTGTCAAGAGGCGAGTTGTTTCGGCCTGCGAAACATCTTTGCCCAACTTGCTCGTAAGGAAGCGCATGCGCATTTCGATCTGCTTGGGTTCGGGACGAGGACCGCGATTGTCAACCACACCACCCACCACGCGAGCACCGGGCGACACCTGAGGCAGCAGTTCCATGGCGCGGGCCAAAGCGCGAATTGTGTTTTCCGGGTCGAGAGACTTCTCAAAACGCATCGATGCGTCGGTGCGCAGTTTGTGGCGAACCGTGGTGAGCCGTAGATTCGATGCTTGGAAGTTTCCTGCTTCGAAAACAACCCGAGTCGTCGCGTTGGAAATAGCACTGGGGCCGCCGCCAATCACACCCGCCAGTCCTATGGGACCTGCGGCATCGGCAATCACCAGGTCCGCGGCGGTCAGCGTATAGGTTTCACCGTTCAAAGCGATGCATTTTTCGCCCTCGTGCGCGGAACGGACGAAGATCGTATCTCCCGAGAGCTTCGCCGCGTCGTAGGCATGCGTGGGCTGCGGCAATTCGGCCATGATCAGGTTGCTCACATCAACGATATTGTTGATGGGGTTCATACCAAGATGTTCCAAACGCGCCTGCAGCCACAAAGGCGACGGACCAACCGTTATGTTTTCAAAAACGAGGGCGCTGAAGCGTGGGCAGAGCAGGTGGTCGGCAATTTGCACCTTAATTGGCGAAACGCCGCTAGGTAATAGATCAAGCTTGGCGGGATCGACCAGTGTCTGTCCCGTGATGGCGGCCACTTCGCGCGCCATGCCGTAGTGACCCCAAAGGTCGGGTCTATGCGTGAGGCTCTTGTTGTCAATCTCAATGACGAAGTCTGGAGCCAAGCCGGGCAACGATGTGCCGGGCTGTAGGGACGCATCCAGTTCCAAGACGCCTGAGTGGTCGCGATTTATACCTAGTTCCGCGGCACTGGCTAGCATGCCTTCGCTGACGACGCCTTCAATCGTTGCGCGGCCAATTTCCTTCTCGCCCAGTTTGGTACCGGGTGGCACCCAGGGCGCGAGGAGGCCAGGCCTAACATTTGCCGCTCCGCACACAACATTGATTTGCCTGCCGCCGCCAATCTCCGCAACGACCAGTTTGTTCTTGCCTTTGGGAAGCGGCGTCACACTCACAACACGTGCTGCCACGACATTGGCGAAATGCTCGCCCACCGGCTCAATGCCTTCGCATTCGGCCGTTTTCATTGTGATGAGGCGCTGCAGTTCCGCCGGAACTATTTTCAGACCCGGAACCAGTTCGCGCAGCCAATTGTAAGAGAACTTCATGTTGTCGGCAATTTAAAATTGATTCAAAAAGCGCAAATCGCCGCCCTGCAGGTGGCGAATATCGTCAATGCCATAACGCATCATGGCCAAACGCGTCAAACCCAAGCCGAAAGCGAAACCGCCCCATTGCTCGGGGTCGATGTTACTCATGCGCAGAACATTTGGGTGCACCAAGCCGCAGGGAAGTAACTCAACCCAACCGCTCTGTTTGCAGACAGGGCAGCCCGCGCCGTCGCAAATCAAGCAGCGGATATCCAATTCGAAACCAGGCTCAACAAACGGGAAATAGCCAGGCCGCAAACGCACTGTGACATCGCGCCTAAAAATGCCGCTGAGCAGCGTTTTCATGAAATAAATCAGATTCGCCACGGAGACGTCGCGGTCAATCATCATGCCTTCCACTTGATAGAAGGTGTGCTCGTGCGAAGCGTCGACTTCTTCATTGCGAAAAACCCGTCCCGGCGCAATCATCCGTAGCGGCGCATTGAGAGCGCGCATGCCACGCACCTGAACCGGCGAAGTATGGGTACGCAGCAAATGGCCATTGGAAAGCCAGAACGTATCTTGCATGTCGCGTGCGGGATGAGTGGGAGGAATATTAAGCGCGTCGAAATTATGTTCTTCTGATTCCACCTCAGGGCCGTATAAAACCGCGAAACCCATGGACGTGAAAAGGTCTTCAATTTCCGCCTGAATCTGTGTAATCGGATGAAGAGAGCCGGGCCGCACGCCACCGGCTGGAAGGGTTACGTCAATCCACTCGCTCGCCAGTTGCTCGGCCAGCGCCGCTTTTTCGAACCGTTCCTTCTTGGCGACGTATTCGCCTTCCAAGTCCTGCGTAACCGAATTGAGCAATTTGCCCAAACGCACTTTTTCATCAGGCGCAAGTTGGCCAAAATTTTTGCGGATCTGCGCCAGCGCTCCTTTGCGACCCAACGCCCCTACGCGCGCTTCTTCCAGCGTGTCGAGTGAGCCAGAGGATGCAAACGCAGCCAGCGTGGAACGGCGCAAGTCTTCAAGTTCATCTTCGAGCATTAAGGGTTCGCGCTCTTACTGCAGCTTCGCTCCCAGGTTTTCCAATAAGTCCACGAGATCCTGATGTCCTTTGAGCAAAGCCATGTCCAGGGGAGTTTGATTGTTGTCGGCTTGCTGATTCACATTTGCGCCATTGGCGATTAGTGATTCCGCCATAGCGCGATTTCCCGCTTGGGCAGCAGCATGTAAAGCAGTCCAACCGCCTTCTTGCGTAGCGTTCGGCTTGGCGCCGCGTTTCAGCAACAGATCCACAAGCGGTGTCACGCCACCGGCAGCCGCGGCATGCAGAGGCGTGTTTTTCATGGAATTCGTGGAGCGGCTGTCAATCGCCGCGCCTTTATCAAGCAACGCGTTCGCTAATTCCGGCCAACCGAAAAAGGCAGCCAAGTGCAGAGGCGTCCAGCCATCACCGCTGTGGGCCTCGAGCAAATCTGGCGATTTCTCAATTTCGGCCAGCACCTCGGATGCGTGCCCCGCGACACACAGAGTGAACACATCCAGCTTCGGCTTCAGACTAAGTAAATAGTCGGCGATTTTCGGCTGACGATAATACTTCGACAAAAGAAAAGCGCTCTGGCCCGCCTCATTGGTAGCGTTGAGCAATGCGGAATCCGCCGCCAAATCCTCGCGGACGGCGTCCAGATTACCGCTCTTCACGTGCTCGTGAAATGTTTTGACGTCGGCCATGGAATCCTCGAAGTGATGGGCTAGGCTGCGGGCAAGAAGACCTGCTCGGTCTTATTCAATTCCCAATCCAAGTGGTTGATATAAAACAAAACGACGTCGCGCGGATACTTGCCGGCAAACTCGTCGAATACCTTTTTCTGCCAGCCTTCTTTGAGATATTCTTCCGGCTTGAGATCTTTGTCAAAGAAACCCTGCTCATTCGGGATACCCAGCGAATTCAGAACGGCTTCGATCATATCCAGGTGCGAAAGCAACAGCACCTGCGACAGATCGGTGGCGAAATCCTCCTCGCCCCCTTCAATCCGCGCCCAGAACTTGGGTTCAGCCTTTTTGAGGCTCTCGGAATTGATCTTCACGAGCCGCGCTCGGGCCTTGAATCGTTCATAAACCTGATAAGTTTTCAACTTGCCGATAGAGATGCCTCGCACAAGATTGTGAAAAACATCAGGACCGAGCGCCTTGAAGACGCCACACATCTTCATCGTGAAAAGGTTAGCACAATGAAGGTTTTGCGCCGCTACGCTACAATTGGGAGTTTTGGGCTGCAATAGCCAAATCCATGAGCAATTTGATCGTTTTAGGTGCGCAATGGGGCGACGAAGGCAAGGGCAAAATCGTCGACCTTTTTTCGGAGAAGTTTCATGCCGTCGCCCGTTATCAAGGCGGTCATAACGCCGGCCATACGGTTTATCTGGGCGAGCGTAAGTTCGTTCTTCGCCTGATCCCCAGCGGCATTCTGCGCCCTGGCGTTCGGGCTGTCATCGGTAACGGCGTGGTGATTGACCCGAAGGCACTGCTCGAAGAAATCCACGGTTTGGAAGCCATGGGCGTCGACGTCAGATCCCAGTTGAAGATCAGCAATCGTGCGCACGTCATCTTTCCGTTTCACCGGACGCTTGAAAAGATTTCAGAGGGCCGCGAAGGGCGGGTAGCCATTGGCACGACTTCGCGCGGGATTGGACCCTGTTACGAGGACAAGATCGCACGGCGGGGTGTGCGCGTGGCTGATTTTGTCGATAGCGATTTTGAAGAACTTTATCGCGCTCTAGCGGAAGACAAGCAACTGATCGCCACGGCTTTTCATTTGACCGACCGCGTGGATTTCAAGGAAATTCTCCAACAATACAAGCAATACGCCGAACAAATGCGCCCCCTCGTTTGCGACACGCAGCATTTGTTGAATGGCTTCATTCGCGAAGGTAAGAGCGTGCTGTTCGAGGGCGCGCAAGGGACGATGCTGGATATCGATTTCGGCACGTATCCGTTTGTCACCAGTTCCAGTGCATCGGCGGGCGGCGCTTGTACAGGAACCGGCGTACCGCCGAATAAGATCGATGGCATTGTCGGCGTCTCAAAGGCCTACATCACACGTGTAGGTTCTGGGCCGTTTCCTTCAGAAGATCTTACCGAAGTCGGCGAAGAGATCCGCAGGCGGGGCAATGAATTTGGCGCCGTCACGGGCCGGCCACGCCGCTGTGGTTGGTTTGATGTTCCGCTCCTGCGCTACACCGCGGAAGTAAATGGCTTTGATAGTTTGATTATCACCAAGCTCGACGTGCTTGACGAACTCAAAGAGATTCCGGTATGCGTCGCTTATGAAGTGGATGGCAAGAGGTTCGACGAAATGCCGGCCAGCACGCGCCGCATGGAGACGATCAAACCTGTTTTTGAACGCTTGCCCGGCTGGCAATCGAAGACGCAGGGCATCGCTCAACTCGACAAGCTGCCCAAAGCCGCCCAAAGCTATTTGGAATTTTTGGCAGACCGCACGGGCGTGGAGATTGGTTCCGTTTCCAACGGCCCGGAACGGAATGAAACGATGATCATTCCCGGTTCGAAGCTCGAGAAGCTGCTGCAGTAGCAGGAGCTTCTATTTATCTGCCAGAGTCTGGCTGATGGATTGCTGAGTGCCGTCAGTACCGATCTGCACAACCAGGTCGCGATTGTCTTTCGACGCTTTGTACATAACCATCTTTTCGGTCTTGAGGGCGGTCTCGACCTTCCAGCCTTTGCTTTCCAGTTCCGATTTGTAGAATCCGCTGATTTTGTCGAGCGAATCAGGAGTTTGCAACAGCACCACGCGTCCGTGCTTTTCGCCGGACTTCATGTCCATCGCGGCTTTGCCGGAGTAGATCGGCACGTCGCCCGGATAGTCTGTGATTGCTTTTCCAGTGTTGATATCGACCGTTGATCCGTCTTTGCCTTCAGCATGCAGGGAACTGGCGCCATCTTTGCCCTTATCCACCGTGACAGAGCCGCCATCTTGCGTGCTAATCGTATGAGAGTGCGAACAGGCGCACATAAGAGAAAATGCCGCAATTGCGGCGATTATGAATTTCGACATGCCGCTATTAAATCAAATCGCCCCCGTTCGCAGGAGCTTCGCGCCGAAACGTCAACCAGACGAGCGCAATCGCCAAGAGGACACCGGAAATGATCATCGGCGCCTGATATGCGACGGGCTGCCAGACCCGCGCCGGTAGCGACCAGACCCAAACCACCCAAAAGTTGAGCAGTTGCCACGCGAACAACAGCAAGAAAAAGACGCGCGGCAACGCGAGAATGAAACCCAACAGGCCAATACTCAAGAGCAATAGGTCTGCATAGGAAGAATGCGCCGTCAACGTCGCTCTTGGTCCAAACGTCACCAGAGACCAAACCAGAAAATTCGTCAGTGCCGCAATGATCAGCCAGCCTGCATACGGAATGGCGACGGCCTGCTTCCGCTGCTTTACAGCCAGAGCGAGCATCGCTAACCAGCCGGCATTCACCAATCCCACCCCATTCCAAACATAGAGACCTTGCGCAGATCTGGATTTCTCGGTGGCCGCATGGTCTATCCGTAACCAAGAAAGATCGCCGAGGCCGTACGAATCAAAAAACTTTTCGCCGGCGATGAAAGCTATGTTGAGCCACTTGTAATTAGCAATTTCAGCCCACGACCGTTCATGATAGGAGTCGCGAATCGCTTGCCAGGTGCTGCGTGCATCGATCGGCGCAACACCCGCAAGATGCAGCTTGAGGAGTCGGTTGCCAGGAGGGTCGACATATTTCTGATAGGCCAGCCAAGGCGCGTAGAAAGCGACGACAATCAGCAGCCCGAGAGCAAATTGTCTAAACCCAATGAAGCGCCGTAAGCGCACCATTGTAAGCGCGCAAGCCGCGAGGCTGAACGTGACCCCTGGATGCGCCATGAGCGCGATCCCCAAACTCGTGGCGGCCAGCACCGCTTCGAAATAGCTCAGAAGGCGTTTTGTTAGCGCCTTTTCAAACAAGATGCTTAGCAAGAACAAAATGCAAGTAGCAGCCAGAAGTTTAGGCCACGTGAAGACGCTGTTATAAAACAGAAATCCCGAAAAAATTAGAAAGCCCAGTACTTGACGAATGCGTTGCCGATCGGCGCCAATGGATTTGAGAAAACACCAAACGCCGCAAATCCAAAAACATTGAAGCGCCGTGCTCAGCAGTTGGTAGCTCAGGTCCGTATCTTCCATGGGGCTGAGCGGCCGTTCCAACAGGATGATGCCGGCCTGCAGCGGCGGCCGATCGCTGCTCAACCAATCGGTGCAGCAAAATGGGCGGAGCGGTTTGCGGTCCCAAATTCTATCGGCGAAAATTCGCGGAATGATGTTGTCCGGCGCCAGGATTCTTGCGAAGAATCGATCGCCCACATAACCGATTTCCGGATAAAACGGGTCGGCAAAAGCGAAATAGAAACTCGTGTAACAGAGCCCGGCCAGGGTCGCCCACAAGAATGGTTCGCGAATGGCATGCAACGATGCTTTGACGGCCTCGCGCCGGCGCAGCAATAGGAAGAGCAACACGAAAGCCGACGATATCTCAGCCGCCCAACTCAATGCCTGCCCCAGACCTGCGGAAAAAAAGAACGCCCAGAAGGAAAGATAGCCGAGCACGGCGCCGCTGCAAAAAACAACCATGACCTGATAGCCTGCTAGCGGCGTTTTGCGGTTCTTAGCGGTGATCATGGCCGCGAGCGCAAATCCGGGGAGCAAGAATAGCGCCAGATGGTAGAGATAGGCCACCATCGTTCGGACCCACGATTTTAGTTGCAATCGAACGTAGTTAACTACAGATAGCTGGCGGGGATTGCTTACGCCTAACCATCCACCCAAGCCGCCCTGTTGATCGACCGCCACAAAACGGACGGTTTTACCACGCAGCTCGACGGGAACCCACCAATGCACCTTCATCCAACGGTCAATGGGTGCGCGCCAGACCTTCAAGGGGATGCGCCTATGGTCCTCCTCTCGTTCAAGAAAGAGTTGCAGACCCGACATGTCCGGCGCACCAATATGGCCGGCGATGAAGAGTTCCAGAACAACTGGCGCTTCAAACGACGGCGAGCGCAACTCGCCCGTGTCTGCGTCGTCGCCGCATCGCGATTTCCAGAGGTTCACTCCTACCCGTTCGTGGGCGGAAAACTGGTAGTTGAACGACGATTCGCCGTTAGAGGCAACGGGGTTGAAACAGCCTTGCGTGGTCCAGCCAGTGGGTTCAGCGACTAGATTCGAAGCGCGCGCGGGCAAGAACGCCGCAAGCCCGATAGCCGCTGCCGCAACAATCCCGCAAAGGAGCAACCAAGCGGATTTCTTGTCACTCCAAGGCCGATGCATGTCGCGTAAACACCCGATCCTAACACACGAAAGTGCCAACGGACTTTGTCTTGGCCGGCGCTTTACAAATCCTTGACACCTGTCACATCGAACCGTCTGACCGTTCGTTTGAGCATGCGCAGTTTGCCTATACCCGCGCGGTAGACGGCCATGTGCTGCGAACGAAAATGCGCGGCCAGCGCGGCGTCATCTTCCCAAAGCTCGCTCAATTGAAAACGGTTCGCCACCGAAAGGTCGCGCGCAAACGTGTAGTGGTGGCACCCTTGCTCTTTGGCTGTCTCGTTCATCATCACCCGCATCAACTCGGCCATGGCGGTTTCGTCTTCCGGATGGACGTCGAACTGTCCGATAACTACGATCTGACTCATGCGAGCATTCTACAAGCCGCAGTCGATATGCTAGTCGTTCGCTAGATGCCGAACCTGAACAAACGTACTGTACTCGCTCGCATTGCCATCTGCATTGTGTTTGCGTTCATGGTCACGCTGCAATTTCGCTTTGCGGAACTGATCGTCAATGTCCTGTCAAATCCGGAAGCCCTCATCGGCGTTCCCAAACTCGATTTACTCACTTTGGCGTACGAAAATCCGGGCAAAGCCACGACGGACGCAGGAATCAAAAAAGGCGATACTCTGCTCGCCATCAATAGCAGCCCAGTCCATTCACGGGCTGATGAAGCCAGGCTTTTTTACAGCCACAAACCCGGCGATGCGCTCGAACTGACCGTGCAGCGTGGACAAGACACGCCGTTTCGCGTTAGGTATATCATTCCTGGCGGAAACCAAGCGCCGCCCCTGTGGGCGCAGTTCACAATCATTATTCTCAACTTCGTGATCCCTTGGTCGTGCCTGTTACTTGCGTTCTTAGTGGCTTTCCGCCGCCCCCTTGAACCGGTTGTCTGGCCCCTCGTGCTCCTACTCGTTTGTCTATCGCAGGATCTTCGGAGTTACAACGACCTCACCTACGCTTGGGAACCTGCTTTCTCATGGGTAGCTCGCTTCTTTGATGCGTGCGGCGATGCCGGGGTGGCCGCCGCATGGCTGTGGGCCTCAATTCAATTCCCAGATCCGCGCTCGCCCAATCGATTCTGGCCGTGGTCGCGTTTTGTTCTTGGCTTGCCGCTGTTTCTGCTATATGCAGTCGTCGGTATCTGGTTCGCCACCGCCGTTCAAAATCCCAAGGCGCTCGCGGCGCTAGCTCCGCTCAAGCATCTGCCCGGCAAAGTGCTCGCCGTATGGGGATCGGCACTGATTATCCTCGGATGTGTCAATCTCGCTCTGAAGCTCAAACGCGAGACAAATCTATCCATGCGCCGCCGTCTCCGGTGGGCCGTTCCCGGCTTGGTCGGCGGAATCTTGCCGGTAACTGCCGCCGTAGCATTCACTGGCGGAAATGTGGATTCTCTTCCACACCTGGTCGAGTTGATCTGCCTCGTCTCGCCGCTCCTGATTCCGCTCACTCTTGCCTACGCCCTCCTAGTCGATCGCCTCTTTGACCTCGGCGTCGTCGTTCGCCAGGGACTATTGGCCTCGAAAACTGTAGCCGCCGTCCGCACGGTCTTAATAGCGTTCTTGATCTATCTCATCGTTTTCTTCGTTTCGCAGAAGCACGTGTCTGGCGCCGTACGCTTCACCGAAGTGGCGGCTTGCGCCTTAGCTATTGCACTCACACGTCGCGCCGCCGAGTGGTTACGTGGCGCCGTGGATCGCCGTTTCTTTCAGCAAGAGGTCAACAGTGAGCAGCTTCTAATTAATCTTTCCAGCGAAGTGCGCGGCATTCGCGACGCGGACACTCTGCTGCGCACCGTGACAGACCGCGTGGGGAGCGCCATGTATTTGTCGCGCGTGGCAGCGCTGCTTCCCGATACAACTACCTTCGTTCCCGCTTACGCTTATGCGGGCGGTGACTCGACTCCATTGCCATTTGACGATCCCGCAGTTGCTGACATGAAAACGTCGCTGCGACCGACACCGCGCCTTGACGACCTTCTAGTCCCCATTTCCACCGGGCCCTCCGGCGTCTTGCAAGGCCTCCTCTGGCTCGGCCCTAAACGCTCGGAAGAACCATACTCCAGCCGCGATTTGTCTTTGCTTGAATCCGTAGCGGGTCAAACAGCGCTCGCGCTAGAAAACACCAAGCTCACTGCCACCGTCGTCGAAGAAGCGGCCAACCGCGAACGCATCAACAGCGAGTTGGAACTCGCCCGCACGGTCCAAGAACGCCTCTTTCCCAAAGCCGCACCACAAGTACCCGGTCTCGATCTCGCCGGTCTTTGCCGGCCCGCCCAGACCGTCGGCGGCGACTATTTCGATTTCTTCACGATGTCTTCAGGCCTTACCGGATTCGCTATCGGCGACGTTGCGGGCAAAGGAATATCCGCCGCCTTGCTCGTAGCTAGCCTGCAAGCGTCCCTGCGTGCGATTGCGCTGTCTGGATTTTTGAATCTATCTGACCTGATGGCCAAGCTCAATGTCTTGATGTATGACGTCAGCCCCGCCAATCGCTTCGCTACATTCTTCTGCTGCCTCTATGACGCTACTACCGGGCGACTTCTTTATTCTTCAGCCGGCCACAATCCCGCGCTCCTCATCCCCGCGAACCCCAAGCAGCAGCCCATGTGGCTGCATACCCGTGGCAACGCACTCGGCCTCACGCGCAAATCAACTTACGAACAAGCCGAACTAGTTCTCCAACCCGGCGACCGTCTGGTGCTCTACACCGATGGCGTCACCGAGGCTCGCAATCCCGCTGGCGACGAATTCGGCGAAGCGCGTTTACTCGAAACAATCTGCGGCACCGCAAACTGTTCAGCTTCAACCTTGGCGGACTCGCTGCTGAAAGCCACAGTCGGCTTTGCCGGCAGCGCCACACAGCACGACGATATTACGCTCATTACGGTCATAAGTCGCTAGCGTTCGAAAAGCATAAAACGCCGCCTGCTGTCCTGACGAAACGGACAACCAGCGGCGTTTGTGTTAACGAGAGAAGAAAGATTAGGCGCGGCGGCGACGTGCGAAGAAGCCAATGCCGAGCAATGAGCAGCCAAACAGCGCAACGGTGGTTGGTTCCGGCGTGGCCGTCACGGTGATTGACGTCAGGTCTGCCGCCAGCGAAACGATATTGGTGCCGTTCGAGTTCGCCGTGTAGTAGTTAAACGTGCTTGGGTTGGAAGAGAGCGGATTGGACACAGTATCAAGGTTGGTGCTGAGTTGATTCGCGTCTGTCAACAAAGTGAAAGCGTTATCGGTTGACGGCCAGGACCCGAGCGACGACAGATCGAGTATGAACGAGTTGTTGCTGGTTCCGCCAGCCGATACGGGGGAGATCTGAGCGGTATAGATAGCATCGAACCCGCCCGGGTCGATTACGGCAGACGACTGGTATCCGGTGGCAACTGACTTGCCCGCGATCGTAAAGTCCGCAAAGTTTCCAGTCGCGCCATTGAGGTCGAAGTGACCCGAAACAGTGCTTCCAACCGACTGTCCGGTAGAGCCTTGCACCTGATAAACGGTGCCCGTGAAGTTGACGGAATACATCGTCGCACTCGCGGGAACAACCGCGGCCAGCGTAGCGATTGCGAGAAAAGAAAGTGTACGTTTCATATAAAAGTTTTCCCTTTTGATTGATTTATTTGTTGGTGCCCGGCACAGCTCAACAGCCGTGCCGGGTACCCTTGACGCTGGATTACTTGCTATCCCCGTCCTTGTCCTTCTTGTCCTTGCTATCGTCTTCCTTGATCATCTGGAAGCGAGTGTGCGGAACGGGTGCCGTTGTTCCCTTCAGACCTTCCCACAGAATCTTGTTGTAGAGATCGGAGGGTACGCGGTCTTCGGCAGAGAAGTCAAAGCCGCGAGTTCTCTTTGCCCAGTATTCGGCGGTATGGGTCGGCTTCAGGTCTGGACCTTCTGCGAATTGGACATTGCCGCTATCGCCCTTGTGTACCAGCGACAGGAGCGATGTCGATTTGAGGAGAGTGGAGGCTACCGCATTGAACGTCCATGCGCCCGATGAAGTGATGTCGAACACGTCGGCCATCGGTCGGCTGTAGTAAGTATTCAAGTTGATGTGTTGAGTGCCCAGAATGTCTTCAATCGTACGAAGAACACTGGGTTGGCTATAGCGCGTGCTGACAACCGTGTTTTGCCGGACATACGGTCCAACAATGTAGGTGGTGGCGCGGTGCGAGTCGACGTGATCGGCGCCATCCTGCGAGTCGTCTTCAATGATCACGATCAGTGTGTTGCTCGCATACGGGCTATGCGCGACGGCATCAACCAGCTTGCCCACGGCATAGTCGTTATCGGCTTGTTGCAGTTCAGGAGTATTTACGCCGCCCAGAGCGGAGCTAAAGCTACCGGTGTGATCGTGGCTGAGTCCGCGGATCATTTCGAGCGATGGCAGGTTGCCGTTCGCTACAAACTGCTGGAATTCACGATTCCACTCATTAAAGCGCCATAAGTCCGGATACGCTTGATCGTAGGCGCGGAAGTATGGATCGTAGTAGCTGTTTTGATAAATCACCTGGTTCGCGGCTGTGGTCTGAATTACACCAGCCGAGAAAGGATCGGAGATCGGATTGGCAATCGTCCCGATGCTGCCGGGGGTGTTTGCCATCCAGCCATAGTTGCGAATGGTTCCGCCTGCGCTCAAAACAGCGTTGAAGATATAACCCTGTTGATAGCCGGTCGGGCCGTCGGTCGCAGCGTGGTCGCCGTCGCCCGCGAGCAGATTGGCCGTACCGCCCTTCAAAGAAGCAGTCAGGCTGGAATAAGGCGTGGTGGCGCCAGTTGGATCGAAGAAGAAATCACGCGCTGCGGTTGTTTTCAGGTTGGAGGGGACGTTCCGGTTCTGCCCTTCGCCTTCGTACGATACCCCGCGGTTTACCCGCGCGTAGTTGATTTGCTGCGATAACGTTTCCGTGTTGGTAACGCGGCCGCGCATAGACCAAGACCAGCCGTCCATCGATCCGTCGCCCGGATCCATGAAGTTGTCCAGCGTTACAAAACTCTGCGCCATGTGGTGGAAGTTAGGCGTGACGCGCTTGCCGAACAAAGTCAGCGAAGGATCGCCGTTCGAACCGTTGCCCAGGTCGCCCAGGATTTGGTCGAAGGTACGATTTTCTTTAACGATGTAGATGATGTGCTTGATTTTGGAGTGCAGGAAGCTCATCACTTGAGCATCGGTGGCGGGCGGTGTAACGGAGTACGCATTGTTCGCAGCTACCTGTGAGGTCAGACCCGAAAGATCGCTCGATGCGGGAACTTGCGCGCTCACCAGAGTCGCGTGCTCGAGTTGGAACTGGTATTGGTTGTTGGCCGTGAGTTGCGCTGATTCAGCCGCATTTCCACCCGGATATGTGAGGTACTTGATGCTGGCCATGTTGCCGTAGCCGTAGCCTGGGTTGGGACCCGTATCGCTCTTGCCGTTGACGATGTACATCCAGCTTCCGTCGGCGCTGAACGCGATGTCAGTCGGATCGTAGGCGGTCGGAATCAGACCGGCCGTCGTAAAGGCGCTTGCTCCGCTCAATGGAATCACGGCGACGGAGTTCGAACCCGCATTCACTGCATACAAAGTGTTGTTTGCGGCGTTGATGGTGACAGCGGTTGGCGCAGCACCGGTGGTGCTGGCGGGCAAGCCCAAATAGGCCGGACCGCGCGTGTCGATTTTATGCGTGATTGCATTCGTCGAAGTGCTGATCACCGCGACCTGATCTTGGTTGTCTTGCGCAACATAGAGTGTCGTGCCGTCGGCGCTCAGAGCCATGCCGTTCGGGTTGCCATCCAGTTGGATGCGCGCGATGAATGCGCCGCCGGTCAGGCCCGAGACGTCGACCGCTACGACCTCACGGTCGCGGTCACAGCCGACATAGGCCGTATTGCCGTTTAAAGCCACTGAAAAGGGGAACGTGCCGCCCTTGGTTCCAGCAGCGGCGCCCGATGTTGAGTAGGGGCGGAGATCGTACTCATAGCGAACTTTTGCGCTGGCGGTGTCGATTACGCTGATCGAGTCGTTGTAGTTGTTCGCAGCCACGAGCGTCTTGCCGTCGGCGGTGATGGCGAGACCACCGGCGTTGGGTTCAACACTAAGACCAAGGCCCGTTTGGTTGGCTGCGTTTGATAGGCAGCCGTTCGGCGCGTGACCGAGACTGATCTTGGCGCTTTGCGCGAAGGTTCCGGAACCGCCGTTGGTGTAAGCATAGACGGCGTCATCGCAACCGCCAGCCGCGTATACAGTCTTGCTATCCGGCGACCACACCAGGCCCACGTGCGCGTTGAGTTGTTGGATAACCTGCTTGAGAACCGGGCTGGTTTTGTTGGCGCCGGCCACGTTGTACAGGAACAGGAACTGAGTCGAGGCCGCCGTGTCCACAACGGCCGAGGAGCCAGCAACATAAGCTTTGTAGAGCGAGTTCATGCCGGCAGTGAGAATCGCCAGCGTCGTGCCATCCGGACTGAGAACTGCTTTCACCGCCTCACCAGCCACAAAGTTTGGATAGTTTGCCAAACCTGGGTTCAGCGGCTGTTGAATCGCGTTGGTCAATGGTGCCGTTGGTGTCACATACAACCCAGGCGGCGTCGGCAGTACGCCGTCGTTGCCGTCAGTGGCCGTACTGAGCTGAGCGTCCGCGAACTGCGGCGCGATCAGAATCGCCGAGGCGAGAAAACCCGCCGTGAGCAATGTCTTAAACTTGAACATCTTGATTCTGCACTCCCTTCATCCTTGTTCTTATTCCTTTTTTGGTCGGAACGCAGCCCAGGCGATCCTATACCCAAGTCGCTTACATTCAGTTACAAAGTTTCGTAGCACTTGACCCATTGGCCAGAGAAACATGCAATATCGCACTGCTCAACTGCCTTTGAGAGGCGGACGGTCCATAAGTGCCGACTCCGACACTAACATGCAGATTGGCCCGCTACAATGGCCTAGCTAACAATTCATAGAATGTTTTCCGGACTGTAGCAATGCGGCGTGAAACCTTCGCAAAGGGCATCTCGAAGCGAGCGTTCACACTTGAATTGTTAACAGGTCGACGCTGCGCTGAGCGCATATCAGTGCGCGAGGATCGGGTAGTTCGACTCGTCAGTAACTTGTCTGTAACTTACACTTCCGTTCCGAACCGCGACCGTCAGCGAGTCGGTCTATTAGTAGCCCCGAGCGTCTTCAGGGAAGCGGCAGTCACACGCCTGCTCAATCCGGTACCACCGAAGTCATCGCTGGTCTGCTTCTAGAAGAAAGAAGCCCAAGGTCGCAAACCGTCACTGCAGAAATTCGCCGGTCCAGCGGTCGCGATTTGCCCAAAATGGGCATTGTGGGCAAACCTCGCCTTCCGGATAATCGGTTCCCTCTTCATGCGGACAGCCGATGATGCGATCCGTCATGCTGACGGATTTAGCGCCGTGGCCTTGAATGAACCGTACAATTTGCTCGGTGATGCCCGGGTCGGTTCGAACATCGCCCTCTTCCGAAAACCAACGTTCCAGAAAGCTTGGCTCGGCGTCTTCTTCGTTGATTATCGAAACGGCTACTTTGCTGGCGCGTGAATCGTTTGGCCCATAGAAGGCGACTGTCGCGATAGGATAACCTTTAAAACCGTGCTTCGCTTTTTTCTTCAAAGGTGATGGCGAACGACGTTTGATCTTCTTCATGCGAACACTCTGTTATTGGAATGATATCTGGTTTGTCCGTTGTCGTTTCTTGGCAGGTTGTACAATCGCCGTTAAAGTTCCTAACCTTCAAATCAATGGCTTTATTACCATCCTGGTTGCAAGGCAGTCCTCGGTGCCCGGCGAATCCCGAAGAAAAAGGGTTGGTAGAACACGGCTTTCAAGTTATTGGCGCTCATCTGGGCGCTGAACTTCTTAGAAATGCAACCGTTGTTGAACCGACTCCGACGTTTTTTCCCGACCCTTGGGACGGCACCCCCACAGCCGCCCTCGCTTTGTTTGCGCGCGTTTGCCGGTTCATGCAGGTCGAGCCGGATTCGGTGCACGTGAGCTTTTGGCGAAAAGAAGAGGAATCGCCCGAAGTGAAACTCCCTGGCATCATCTCAGGGCAAACTGAGTCTCGTGGTGCAGCCGGCACCTACAGCCGGGTTGATGGGGTGGATGAAATCCGCTTGAATGCCGCCGATCTGAAGGATCCAGAAGGCCTGATTGCCACCATAGCTCATGAGCTGGCGCACGTTTTATTGTTGAGCCGTAGCGGCATGTCGAGGGATGAACCACACATGGAGGCGCTAACTGATTTAGCAACCATCTACCTGGGCTTCGGCATTTTTACGTCTAACACCTTACTGCGCAGCAAGAGTTGGACTGATGGCAACGTTCAAGGTTGGAGAGTTCAACGCAAAGGATACATTAGCCCGGAAATGGCCGGCTGGGCATTGAGCCTCTTCGCCTGGCAGCGACAAGAGTTGAACCCCAAATGGGCACGCCACTTGGCGACAGATGGGAAAGCTTACCTCAAAATGGGTCTTCGTTATCTCCAGCGGACGGCCTAGTCTGAATGCCGATTTGGTATCCCGTCCAACTTGTTCTTGATCGGCATCAGCGCCCGCAGCGCAATTAGATTCAACACCATCAGGCTGACTGCCATTCCAAAGCGGTCCATGGCAACCGACGCGCCCATAGCCGCCGCACTCAGCACACTCGCCGCTGTTGCCGTGCCCTTAATTGTCATCCCTTCTTTCAGAATCGCGCCGCCGCCTACGAACCCTATTCCCGCCACCAGCCCTTGCAGCACGCGCGATTGCGCAGCCGCGTCGCCGTGAAAAGTTGAGATCATCACAAACGTGCAACTCGCCATCGAGACGATGGGAAACGCGCGGATGCCGGTATTGTGTTCTTCCTGTTCTCGATTCCAGCCAATGACCAGCGCCAGCAGGAAAGCAACGCTAAGGTGCCAAAAATCCGTGAAAATCCCGTTCCAGTCCGGCATGCCTGCAATGTTACTCGATTGCTACGATAAAGGTCTATTAATGCTTCGTTTTGAAACCGCTGGAGAATCACATGGCGAGTGCCTGGTAGCCACGCTCACGGGGCTGCCGTCGGGCGTGCCGGTGTCTCTGGAATATATTGATCGACAACTTTGGCGTCGTCAACAGGGCTTTGGCCGCGGCGGTCGCATGAAGATTGAAACAGATCGGGCCCACATTGTCTCGGGCGTCCGGCATTCGCAGACCATTGGCTCGCCGATCGCGGTTCTGATCGAAAACAAAGACTGGAAAAACTGGCAAACGATCTTGCCGGTCGATGCCAAAGATGCGGATCCCAGCAAAGACAAGCCGGTTGTGCGTCCGCGGCCGGGCCACGCCGATTTGCCGGGCGCGATCAAGTACAACTATGCCGATGCGCGCTATATTCTGGAGCGCGCCAGCGCCCGCGAAACCACTGCCAGGGTCGCCATCGGCGCGCTCGCCAAAGCATTCTTGAGCCAATTCGGCATCGAAGTTTTGAGCCATGTCGTCGGCGTCGGTCCCATCCGCTTGGAACGCGTAGCAAAGTGGTCGGAGATCGTGGCGCTCAGCCAGCGCGATGATGTTCTGCTCGGCTGTGTTGATGACAAGACGGAAGCTCGCATGAAGGAAGCTGTTGATCATGCCTACCGGACCGGCGATACGGTGGGCGGCATCTTCGAAGTGGTTGCGCATGGTTTGCCTCCCGGCATCGGCTCGCACATTACGTGGGATACGCGGCTCGACGGCCGCCTGGCGCAAGCCATCGTCTCCATCCAGGCGGTGAAGGGTGTTGAAGTTGGTGCAGCCGAACAAGGGGCACAGTCCTATGGGTCCGCCGTCCAAGATACGATACATTACGACAAGGAAGCGCGTGATTTTCATCGCGGTTCCAATCGCGCAGGCGGTCTGGAAGGTGGCATTACTAACGGCGAAGACTTGATTGTTCGTGGTCTATTAAAGCCGATTTCCACCTTGCGCCGGCCTTTGGAATCAGTTGATTTACCGACGCGCGAACCGGCGTTGGCCGCCTATGAGCGCAGTGACGTGGCTGTGGTTCCCGCTGCCGGCGTAATTGGCGAAGCGATGGTAGCGTTAGTTTTGGCGCATGCCTTTCTAGATAAATTTGGCGGCGATTCGCTACTTGAAACCAAAAGGAATTTCGACGGCTACGCAGCGCAGGTGAAGAGTTTTTAGTCAATGGTTTTGAAAATTTTGAAATACGGCGAACCGGTGCTGGAGCAACCAGCCGCTAAGGTCTCGCAGTTCGACAATTCCGATCTTCAGCAACTCATCGAAGACATGTTTGAGACGATGTATGCGGCAAAGGGAGTCGGTTTGGCTGCGCCTCAAGTCGGCATCAGTCAGCGCGTCACCGTCATCGACATCAGCGTTGGTGAAGACGAAACGAAGAAGTTGGTTCTCATCAATCCCGAAATTGTGACTCGCGAAGGAACGCAGGTCGGAGAGGAAGGCTGTCTGAGCATTCCCGGTTTTCGCGAGCCCGTGACACGCGCCAACAAAGTTAAAGTCAAGGCGCACAACCATAAAGGCGAGCAGATTGAAGTTGCGGGCGAAGAGCTATTGGCGCGCGCCTTGCAGCATGAAATCGACCACCTGAACGGCAAGCTCTTCATCAGTCACCTGAGCGCACTGAAGCGCGATATCATCCGCCGCAAGATCAAGAAACTGCAAAAAGCCGGCGAGTGGGATTAAGCAGCGGGCCATGCGCGTAGTTTTTTTGGGCACGCCCGAGTTCGCTGTGCCGTCGTTGGATGCACTAGCCAAGCATCACAGCGTGGTAGCAGTTTACACGCAGCCAGACCGGCCCAAAGGCCGCGGCAATCAGTTGGCTGAATCGCCGGTGAAAGTGGCCGCAAAACGGATTGGCATTGAAGTGCTTCAGCCGGAGCGCATCCGGCGCACGGAAAACTTGGAGCAGCTCAAGGCGCATGCCGCGGAAATCATGGTAGTGGTTGGCTACGGCCAAATCATCCCGCAACAGATCATTGATATTCCACGTCAAGGGATCTTGAACGTGCATGCATCGCTGTTGCCCAAATATCGCGGCGCCGCTCCCATTCAGTGGGCCATTGCCAATGGCGAGACAGAAACCGGCGTAACCATCATGCAGATTGACGCTGGGCTTGATACCGGCGACATGCTGCTCAAAGCGAGTGTGCCCATAGGTTCCGCGGAAACAGCCCCAGAACTGAGTTCACGGCTCGCTCCCCTAGGCGCGGATCTATTGATCGAGGCAATCCATCAAATCGAGGCAGAATCGGCGAAGCGGGAGAAGCAGCGCAATGAAGAGGCGACGCTCGCTCCGATTCTCAAGAAGGAAGATGGCCTGGTTGAGTGGCGGAGAACGGCTTCGGAGATCTACAATCGCTGGCGCGGCTTCAATCCTTGGCCGGGCGCTTATACTCAGTTTCGCGGGCAGCAAATCTCCATCACGAGCGCTCGCCCAGCGGAACCGCGCCAAGGCAGCGCAGGTCAAATGTTTGCTGATAAACGCCGTTTATTTGTTGCCTGTGGCCAGAATACAGCGATTGAATTATTGGAACTGCAATTGGCCGGCAAGAAGCGTATGAGCGCCGAAGCGTTCTTGAACGGCTACCAGTTGATGCAAAACGAAATGTTGGGAGATAAGCCTTGAAGCTTCCTTTGGGATTCCGCTATGCGGCGACTTACGCCGGCATCCGCAAAACAAAAAAAGACGACGTAGCGCTGATCGTGCCAGACCAGCCCGCGCGCGCTGCAGCGGTATTTACCCGCAATGTGGTGCAGGCCGCGCCCGTTAAGCTCGCCAAACAGAATCTGAAGATATCCAAAGGCAAGGTAACCGCCGTCCTTATTAACGCGGGCAATGCAAATTGCGCCACGCGGACAGGCGAACGGGTAGCGCTTGCGTCGTGCAAAGCCTTGGCGAAGGCACTCAAAACCCGGCCCGAATACGTAGTGCCCGCGTCTACCGGAGTCATCGGCGTTGAGCTGGACGCAAACCTGCTCACCGCGCCTTTTCCGAAGCTGGTTGAAATGCTCGACGCCGGCAACTTCCAGGCCGTGGCGGAAGCCATCATGACCACGGATACGCGCCCAAAGGTCGCTTCCGAAGAAGTACAAATGGCCGCTGGGAATGTACGAGTCGCTGGTATGACAAAGGGCTCGGGCATGATTCATCCCAACATGGCGACCACCCTCGGTTTCGTGATGACGGACGCAATAGCCGATGCGGAAGATCTGCAGGAAATCCTCAGGCACGCCACTGACCGTTCTTTCAATTCGCTCACCGTAGACGGCGATATGTCCACGAATGATACTGTTCTCTTGCTCGCCAGCGGCGCGTCCAAGGTTCGCCCTTCTAGTAAGGAACGAAAAGCTTTGCAAGAAGCCGTCACTTGGGTCATGGAAAGTCTGGCTGAGCAGATTGCGGCGGATGGCGAAGGCGCCCGTAAGTTGATTGTCGTGCGCGCCTTGGGCTTCAAGACCCGCGAAGATGCCCGCAAGATTGCACGCGCAATCTCCAATTCGCCGCTGGTGAAGACGGCCGTCGCCGGCAGCGATGCCAACTGGGGCCGCGTTCTGGCTGCCGCAGGCTACGCAGGCGTTGATTTCAATCCTGACGACATCGATATCGAAATGCAGCGCGTACCCGTTTGCCGGGGCGGCTTGGCTGCCAATTACGACGAAGATGAACTGAAGCAGAAATTGAACGAATCGGAAGTGCGCATCCGCATTGTCAACCGCAAGGGTGGCAAAGGGGAAGCCCGCTTCTTCACTTGCGATTTGACGGAAGGCTACATTCAAATCAATGGCAGCTATCGTACCTAGCAGGCTATTGGCGCTGCTGGCTCTAAGCGCGGTGTGTGTTTCGGCGCAGCAGAGCCGCGCCGTTCGCGAACAGATCGGGCATGTGGCCTCGGCCTTGAGTGCGGGGCATCCGCAAGAGGCAATGGACCCATTTGACAAGTCGTTCGAAGGCTATTCGCGCCTTCGCACCTATTTCACGGGTCTCACCGATGGCTACACCATCGTCAACGAGATGGACATTACAGACGAGCAAATCGAGAATCGTCAGGCTACGATTACCATTCACTGGACAATGACCCTCAGCGACATGGTCAACGGTCTGAGCGAAAGCCGCGAAGAAGATCTGACCGTGAAACTGGCCATGAAGAAATACGATTGGCAGATTGTCGATATCTCACCGCTCGAGTTCTTCAATCCCGAGCCCAAGAAATCAAAGTAGCTTTTGCAACTCAACGAAATTGCTCTGCGTTGTCAGATGAAACTCAACGGGAAGAGACGTAAAGCTTCTGATAGTTTGCAGTTGCTCGGCTGAAGGCACTTGGCGCCCTGCCACCAGCAGGCGGCCATCTCGCAAATCGACGGGGACAATATCGAACTGCCTGGTCAGGTGAGCCGGGAGGCTCCGGCGAACGCCTTTCTTCACTGCGCATGCATCGAAGCGGCCAATCGGCGCGCCGCTGAAGAGACTCAACGCACGGCAAAGATCTTCGTCAGAGATCAGTTGACGGGCCAACAGGTAGTCGCCCAAGTTCGCATTGGCCGGAATCTTTTGTTTAGCCATCGCTAGATCTTCCGGCGAGATGAAGCCACAGTCCACCAAAATCTCGTCAAAGTCCCGCCGATGCTCGGCCAAGGCAGAGTGGGCCGGATAGGCATGTTCGGTTTTCTGCCATACAAGTTTGCGCCTATCGCGTTTGGCCCAAAAGAATCGCCAAGTTGCGCGGACCGAGGCAAAGCAGTTGATCAGGTTCGCCAGAAACGATCGCATGGGTACTCCCATGGCAAATACCGGACCGAAAATGCGTCCGACACAAAGCATGCGCAATCCGAGGCGAAGGCACTGGAGCGCTGTCGTGAGCGTGCAAAGTACGACGACAGTGGGGTTATTGACCGCAAACATCCAGGGGCGGTGTTGCACGGCGCTGAATAGCAAATCTAATAGGCCCGCCAGGAAAAGAAAATTAGTGAGCAAGCTAAGCGGACTGGCGACAAGACCTTTGCGGTCTCGCCAGAACCAGTACCGCGTCCGGAGCGAGCCTTTCCACCCGCGCCGTTGCCAGCACTGAAGCGCGATGCCCGTGACCCAGCGCGTCCGTTGGCGGATGGCAGTCTTGGTCGTACTCGGAAAATACTCGCGGGTAGCGACAAAGCCGTTTTCGCTATTCCTGATGGGCGCAAAAAGTTGACGATAGCCCTTGTCGTGGATATAAACGCCAATCTCATAGTCTTCGGTCAAGCTCTCGGCATCGAAGACTTGCCCGCGCTCGCGAGCAAGGCGATCTAGAATTTCGCGCGCAAAACCAGTGCCGACACCGTTTGATGGGACAAACGAGCCGCTAAATTGGCGCGCGTGCATGTCGATATTTTGAAATTCCGCAAATTCGTCGCAATAGACACCATGCGTCAACTCCATAAACGGTGTCGGCAGCGGCAAAACCGGTACTTGGACCATGTCGCACGAATTGCGCTCGCGGTTAATGAGCGACAGGGAGTCGGGGTGGATCATGTCCTCCGCGTCGTGCAAGACCACAGTAGTAAACCGCAAATCCTGCTCACGCTCGAAGGCCTGCATAGTGCGGTAAATGGAATTTAGGCAATCGGCTTTCGAGGTGGGTCCAGGGTGGGGACATACGGCGGCATGCACGTTCGGAAAGGTCTGTGATAATTGTTCCGCCACGGCCACCGTTGCCTCGTCGTTTGGGTAGGCGCCCAGGAAGATGTCGAAATTCTTGTACCGGATAGCCGTCAGATTATGCCGAACCATGTTGCCGATGACGTCGGATTCCTTCCAACAGGGGACGAAGATGGCGATCTTGCTTTCGGGGATGTCGATCAACTTTGCCGCAACTTGAGGGCGCTTTGTCCGCAGCCGATGGTTCAACACGATCACTAGCGGGATCAGGTCGTCAAGACCGCTCAGGAGCAGGGTGACCGCTAAAGCGGAAAAGGCATAGATCCAGAGTGTGTGCACGGGAACGCTACCGAATAAGTGCAGTGAGAACATATCTTTTCACAATATTTTCAAGATTATTTACTCGTTCCATGCACTTCAGAGATTGAGCGCAACCCCAACAGAGTGGATTTCCTATACGCAGTTAATTCAGGAACTCGTGGTCGGCGCTGTCCGTCGCAACCGGTTTACGCAGTGCGAACTTGACCTGCTTCTGGACCTGCAACTATCAAAGCTGAGAAAGTCGTCACGCGCCGATTCGCTGCGGCGTTACTTGAAGACCGTACAGGCTGCACAGATCAACGGCGCAGATGAGCCGCCACGATTTTCGGCCTTCCTGCAACAGACGTCACCGCGCAAGGCGGCCGCCTCCGGCAGCGGCGGTTCTGCGTAAGCAAGTGGGCTATCCTCAAGGTTAGCGACAAACAAGGAGATCAGCCGATGGGCAGTACTACCGGGCCAGCCCCGCAGACTGAGCGAATTGTCCACTGCGTCAAATTAGACCAGGATTTGCCAGGGTTAAGCGAGGTGCCATTTGATGGGCATCCGCTGGGACAACGCATTTACGACAATGTTTCCAAGCAGGCTTGGGGCATGTGGGTGGAGCAGATGAAGATGATTATGAACGAGTATCGTCTGAATCTGGGCACCGCCGAAGCACAAGAATTCCTGTTGAAACAGATGGAAGAGTATTTTTTTGGGGAAGGCGCGGCGCACCCCCCCGGGTACATCGCTCCAGGCCACTAGGTCCTATGCGACGGCGATTCCAACAGATTGGCGCGTATTTGCGTCTTGAGAGTATGGCGTCGCGTCTCATTATTCTGATTCTTGCGGCGACTCTCGGGTTCGCCGCACCCAACCCTATAGGGATAGCCAAGCGGCTAGCTGAGCGCGCTCGTAACGCGCGCGATGCAGGCGACGTAGTACGTGCCTACATGCTTTATAACGAGGCTGCCAGGCGCGACCCCTCCAACCCTTCCTACGCCGCCAGCCGTGACGGATTAGCGCCCGCTGTGAATCTTCTGATGAAGACGCAGTTGGAAGAGCCCGTCATAGCCGCTGACATTGCCAAAATCGAGAAAGAAGAAGCGGACGCCGAAGCTGCCGCCAACCCTCCGCCGCCGGGCACCGAGGAAGTGCAGCGAAGCCTGGCATCGTACCCACATGTGACGGCGAAAGACATTCGCCGCGATTTCGACATTAAGGGTGACGAAATCTCGCTCATTCGGCAGGTTGGTGAAGCATATGGCGTACACGTAGCCTGGGATCCGCAGTTAGACTCCAAAAGCGGTTTGCAAATGCGGATCACGCAGGCGGACTTCCGGACTGCTTTGGAAGCTCTGACGAATGTGACCAACACGTTCGTTTTCCCGATTTCGACCAACACGCTCTACTTCGCCCGCGATTCCGAAACTAAACGCAACGAACTTGAACCGATGATTCTTTTGTCGGTGCCGCTGCCCGAGTCGCTGGGCGAAAAGGATTTGGTCGATGTAGCCAATGCAGTCCGCGGCGTGCTGAATCTCAGACAGTTTGGCTGGGATAGCGTCAGCCGGACGGTGTTTATTCGGGATCGAGTTTCAAAGGCCCTGGCGGCACGCGCTTTGCTGGAATCGCTACTCCTGCCGAAAGCGCAGGTCGAAATAGAAGTCGAAGTCTTGACCCTGGACGCCAGCAACACCTATCATTGGGGCATTTCTCCGCCCACCAGCGCCACGTTCTTTAACTTCAGCAAGCTGAATATCGGTTCGCTGGCTTCGGCAAGCGGCTTAGCATCGTTCACGCAGTTCTTCGCGCTGGGAGGGGGACTGAGTTTGTTCGGCATAGGGGTCGGTCCTGCGAGCTTGTTTGCCTCCTATACAAAATCGGTGGGAACCACCCGTTACGATGCCACGATCATTACGACCGATGGGCTGCCCGCGACTGCTCATTACGGCGTAAAGTATCCCATTGCGCAAAGCCTTTATACCGGGTTTTCGCAAAGCTCATCCAGCATCTACAATCCAGTGCCTCAAATTCAAGAAGAAGATCTGGGACTAGCGCTGAAGCTTACGCCGCACGTGAGCGGCGACGGCTCGGTGATGCTTGATGTCGATGCGGAATACAAATCGCTCGGCGCAGTTGTCATCAATACGGTTCCTTCGATTGATCAACGGAAATTCACGGGCAACGTCATTCTGCGCGAAGGCGAATGGGCGGTGATCGCGGGATTGGATCAGGATTCGATCAATCGCTCTAGAGGCGGTCTAGCCGGCTTGAACGACATCCCGGGGCTCAATCAGTTGCTCAGCGAAAATAACCGCGACAAAGAGAAGAGCGAAACGTTGATTTTGATCAAGCCGCGCGTGACGCGATTGCCCATGTCGGCGACGATTAGTCCACAGATTCTGCTGGGTCCGGCGCGCGGTTTCAAAGTCCTCCTCTAGTTCCTGCTATCTTCGACATCATGTCGACAATGGCATCAGAAATTCGCCAGCAGCCTGGGGCTATCGAGAAGACGCTCAAGGCTGAATGGGGCAAAGCGGTTAAACTCCGCGAATACTTCGCTCAGCATCCGGTTCGATTGGTGGTGCTGGCGGCGCGCGGTACATCCGATAACGCGGCGCAGTTTGGACGGTACCTGATCGAAATTTCCACGGGCATTCCGGTTTCGTTGGCAGCTCCTTCTGTGTTCACGCTGTACGGCGGGAATGTGAACTTGAAGGATGCCGCCGTCGTTGCGATCTCGCAATCGGGAGAATCGACAGACACGAATATCGTACTGGAAAAGGCAAAAGCGGCAGGCGCGTTCACGGCAGGCATCACGAACGAGGCGGAGAGCACGCTCGCGAAACTGGCCGACCAAGCGTTCCTGGTCAGAGCAGGCAAAGAGAAAAGCGTAGCCGCGACCAAGACGTATACCGGGCAGTTGCTGTGCTTCTACCTGCTGGCGTATGCGCTGGGGGCGCCGCTTGAACTGACGGATTTGCAGCGCCTGGCGGATTGGGCGGAAGAGGCGTTGAAGCTAGAGACGGAGATCGTCGAACGCGCCCAGCGTTATTGCCTGATGAGACACGCCGTTTGCGTGGGTCGCGGGTTGAACTACGGCAATTCGTTTGAGTTCGCTTTGAAGCTTATGGAGACCTGTTACGTGGTGGCGGAACGGTTCTCGTCTGCGGATCTTTTGCACGGCCCGATTGCCATGTTGGAATCAGCCTTTCCGGCGTTTGTCTTTTGCCCTTCGGGCGTGACTTGGAAGGCAACGCGCGAACTGTTGGAAAAGATGAAGTCGATTCAAGCGGAAACGCTGGCGATCACCGACCGCAGCAACAAAGCCGCGGGCGCAAAAGGCATTGCCAAGGTGACGCTGACCATTCCCGCCGAACTGGCAGTGAAGTCGCGTTTGCCCGAAGAGGTGTTTACACCCATCCCGTATATTATTCCGGCACAGTTATTTGCCGCTAGCTTAGCGGCGGCGAAGGGTCTAAATCCTGATCAGCCGAGAACGCTCAGCAAAGTGACGCAGACGATCTAGAAGGCTACTTGCGCGAGCCGCGCGTGGTGCCCTTGAGCGCAGACTGGCGGCGCTTGTCGTTCTTACGCTTCGGCTTCGATATACGGAAGGTGCCGCTGCCCAGGTACTCGGCCGTATAAAGGCCTTCTGTCTTCTGCTTGATGTTTGGTGAGGCGGCGTGCGCCTGTTTGCTATTCGCTGTCTTCTTCTCGTCGGCCATGAAACTCCTTAAAATTGCTAATCTTCAGTTTAGCGGATGGCAAAGTCTATAACTAGGTTGAATCGCCGGCATTTGCTGCTCTCGCTCGCCGGAGGGCTGGCACTACGGGCTCAGGAGCAGCGCGGAGACTGGATCTGCCCCATGGATCCGGACGTTCGCTCGGAGAAGCCAGGCAAGTGTCCGCGCTGCGGAATGGCGCTGGTTCTGAAGATTCCCGAACGGGTTGAGTATCCGATGGAGGTCGGTTGCACCCCCGAGCAAGCGCTACCGAAGCAGCCGATTCAACTCACATTCCGCGTCCTCGATCCTAATACTGGCAAGACTGTCACGAAGTTCCTGATCGTTCATGAGAAGCTATTGCATCTGTTTGTGGTGAGCGAGAACCTGGAGTTCTTTGCGCACGTGCATCCAGTCCCGCAGAAAGATGGGAGCTTCACTCTGCCGCTTACGCTGCCCTATGGCGGCATGTATCGATTGCTGGCCGACTTTTATCCGGACGGTGGAGTGCCGCAGTTGGCGGTCACGACGCTATACGTAACGGGTCAAGCACCGAGTGCGAAGCTTGTGCCGGCGCTGGATCCATGCAAGTCGTCGAACCTGACGGCGACGTTACGAACTGAACCTGCTGAGTTGCTGGCGGGCCTGGAAAGCAGGCTGACGTATTCGCTTGACCCTGCGGAAAATCTACAGCCTTATCTTGGCGCGTGGGGGCACATGCTGGCGGCGAGCAGCGACCTGATCGACCTTTTGCATGTACATCCGTTTCTGGTCAAAGGTGGCGACATTCAATTCAATATCATCTTTCCGCGCCCCGGACTTCACAGGATTTGGACACAGTTTCAACGAAACGACGTGGTGAATTTGGTGACCTTCACGGTTGACGTGAAGGCGTTATGAGGTCGTCGTAGATCTTGTGGAAGTAGGCATCCGTCATGCCTGCGATGTAGTCGCAAACAACGCGCTCGACCGGGTCGACTTGCAGCCTTTCGCGGTAGGCGGAGATGCGGTCCGGGTGCGCGAGCAAGAACTGAAAGAGTTCAGCTAGCTTGCGGACCGCAACTTCCCGATCATTGACGAGGCTGGTGTGGCTATACAAATGGTTCGCCAGGAACGTGCGGAGTTGGGCATTGACGGCCAGGGCAGTGGGCGTAAAGGCGGCGAGGCGACGATCAAAAGAACGGATGTCTTCCACGCTTTGCACGCCCGATGCAGTGACGGCGGCATGGGTCCCTTCGATCAGCCCGCCGATGAGGAAGCTCATGACTTGGCGCAGCACTTCCCAAAAACGAACCCGCTCGTTGGCGCCGGGGAACTGGGTATCAATCTGATCGGCGACTTCGGCGAACAGCTTGATCTCTTCGCGCGCGGTATCGAAGGGAAAGAGCCCGGCGGAAAAAGCGTCGTCGAGATCGGCGGTGTTGTAGGCGATCTCATCGGCTAGATCGAGCAATTGCGCTTCGAGCGGCGGGCGCAGACCGGGCAGAAATTCTTGCAAGGCGGGCTCGGCGTCGGCCGCAATTTCGCGCGAGTGTTTGAGGATCCCCTCACGAACTTCGAAGGTGAGATTCAGGCCATCGAAACGGGCATAGCGTTCTTCGAGCACATCGACGATCCGCAGCGAGTGGAGGTTGTGTTCGAACCCCTTGCCGAAGTGCGCCATCTGGCGGTTGAGTTCGCGTTCGCCGGAGTGGCCGAACGGAGGATGGCCGAGATCGTGCGCCAAGGCCAACGTTTCGGTGAACTCTTCATTGAGGCCGAGAGCAGCAGCTACGGTGCGCGCCACTTGCGACACCTCGATGGAATGCGTCAGGCGATTGCGGAAATGATCACAAAGTCCGGCGGCGAAGACCTGCGTTTTGCCTTCCATACGACGGAAGGCGCGGGAATGAATGACACGGTCGCGGTCGCGCTGAAAGTCGTTGCGGTAGGCATGCGCGGGCTCTGGATACTTTCGACCGCGCAGACCGGTAAGGCCGAGACGAAACGACCGCAACATGTCTTCTTCAGGCAGGCGCGATCACTTTGCGAGTTCGGACGAAAGGGCTTCCGCGGCGCGATTGACGGCATCGCGTTTCTTGTCGGCAGGATCGAGGCTCTTGAGCAAGTCTTTGGCCGCTTGTGGGTTGGCGTTTTGATTCAACTGGGCTTGCAGAATCTGCGCTTGGGCTTTGGAGACCAATGGGCTGGAATCTTTGGTGAGCGTCTGCAATAGGGTCTGTGCTTCGACGTTCTTCTTTTCGCCAAGGTACAGATTGACGAGGGCGATTTTGGCGAGCGGGGAGACTTCACTGCTGGAATCGGCCACGGTCTTCAGATCGCTTTCGGCGCCGGATTGGTCGTCTTTCTTGGCGCGTTCGGCACCGCGATAATACTGGGCGATGTAGCCTTCGCTGGAGCCGCCGTACTTAGAGATAAAGGCGGAGAGGGCTTTGGTCCAAGCGTCTTTCTTGGCGTCTTCGGTGGGATAGGTTTTGATGGACGAATCCGGGGTGGCCGGTCCGACTTGCGCATCGAGAATGCTCATGGCGGAATCGAGTTCCTGGCGGCGTTGATCAGCCTGGGAGGACATGTACCACCAGACGCCACCGGCAATCAACGCGACGAGGACGACACCGATCCCATAACGGATGAGATTTTGGCGGTGCGACGAGGCGTAGGAAACAGCGCCGGAAACAGCATCGGTGAACTGATCGTGCTGCAGT
>Ga0209698_10000681_pt1 | contig 38749 bp, 31 predicted proteins | sample LitLauG_LLR_2012_FD_187203 | JGI IMG/M metagenome (GOLD analysis project Ga0209698, IMG submission 187203) | Freshwater sediment microbial communities from Pennsylvania, USA - Little Laurel Run_MetaG_LLR_2012 (SPAdes) (version 2) | ecosystem: Environmental > Aquatic > Freshwater > Creek >... | reverse complement strand
GCGCCGCGTTCACCGCGAATGCCGCAGGCGTGTCAGCCGATACATCCGCCGTGATCACCGCCACTTACAGCGGAACCTCGCTCACCGCCGCAGAGACCATTACCGCTACGGCTCAGCTGATGTCGCTTTCCTGTGCGCCGTCGTCGCTATCGAGCAACGCCTCGGCAACTTGCACGGTGGCTTTGAGCAAGAATGCCGTGGTATCCGCAAGTGTGAGTCTGTCAAGCAACCGCGCGACGTTACCGGTTCCGGCTTCGGTTACCATACCCGCCGGCGCGAGTTCAGCGCAATTCACCGCGACTGCCGGAACGATCTCCGGGGTCGATCAAGCGACGATTTCAGCTCTACTCGGCAGCGTCGTACAGACAACTTCGATCGCCCTGACGCCGGCCGTGCAGGTCTCGTCAGTGGTGTGCTCGCCTTCGAGCCTCGCCAGCAATCAGAGCGCAACCTGCACGGTGAACTTGACCGCCAATGCGACCTCCGCCATTGCGGTCGCGGTTTCCTCGAGTTCGGCGCTGATCTCTCTCCCCACGAGTCTTGTCATCCTTTCGGGCGCCCGGAGCGCGAGCTTCACGGCGATAAGTGGGACGGTCACCAGTTCCTCGACAGCCACGATCACCACTGCAACTTCGCAGTCAACCGTCACAACTCAACTCACGTTGAACCCCGTTTCGGCTTCGAATACGCTGACCTGCAGCCCGATCAACGTCACAGGACCCGGCTCAGTCACCTGCACGCTCACACTGGGATCCGGTGCAGGCGCGGGAACGGAGCAGGCGACTCTGTCTTCGAGCAATCCCGCGGTCACCTTGCCGCACTCGATCACAATCGCAAGTGGAGCTTCGTCGGGGACGTTCACTGCGGCGGTCTCGGCGGTGTCGACGGCCAGCGTTGCGACCCTCACGGCGGTTGTAAATGGATCAACTGCGTCGGCCGTTCTTAACATCAATGGACCGAACACTCCCGTGAATCTGACCTGCGCTCCTGCGAAGTTAAATCCTGGCGACACAGGCATTTGCTCTGTTGCGTTGAAGAATCCTGCGGCAGGGTCGTTTGCTCTTTCCCTTTCTTCGAGCAGCGCCGTACTGAACGTTCCGCCATCGGTCATGGTCGCTTCCGGCCAGAGTACGGCGACGTTCCAAGTTATTGGCGGTGTCGCCACCCAAAACCAAAGCGTGTTGATCACAGCCTCGGCGGCCAACTCGATCGTCCAGGCCTCCGTCGCTCTGACCGCGGGAACGCCACCGGCGTTGGTTGCGCCAACTCAAGTCGCTGGGCTGACATCGACTGCACTACAATTCACCGTCGCCGGCCAGGATGCTTATTCTTTACCCTTGGCACTGACCGCTGCGGGCCTGCCGTCCGGTGCCACGTTCGACGGGTCGACGGGCACCTTCCGCTGGACGCCGGGCGCGAGCCAGCTCGGATCCTTCCCGGTTGCTTTCTCGGCAGTCGATTCGGCCGGTCTGGCGAGCTCGATAATCGTCCAGATTACTGTCACCTCCTCCCAGCCGGCCATCCTAGGGGCGTATAACGCGGCGAGCTTCTCGCTCGATCAAACGTGCAGTCCGGGCTCACTCGTTACGCTGATCGGTTGGAATTTTACCCAATCGGGTCCCTACATAGCCACAACGCTCCCATGGCCGACCCAGCTTGGCAACGTGCAAGTGTCCGTAAATGGAACTGCTATGCCCTTGCTCGCGGTCACCGGCCAATTGATCAATTTCCAGTGCCCGGTCCTGCCGCTGGGAACGCCGTTGACGATCGCCCTCACGACGGGTGCTCCCACCGAGGCGCCACCGGTACAAGCAACAATGGTGGAATCCACGCCTGGAATTTTCAAAATGAATGCCGCGAATCAAGGGGCGGTTTTGATCGCGGGTACGAACCAGCTCGCGATGCCAACCAACAGCACCTTGCCGGGCCGCCCGGCACAAATCGGTGAATACCTCGAGATTTTCGCCAATGGCCTGGGACCGGTAGCAGAGAATGTCCCTCCAGGCTCGCCGGCTCCAACCGATCATACGGTGGCGACTGTCGATCAGGTAACGGTTATGATTGGAGGCGTCGCCTACACACCAGCATTTGCTGGACTGGCGCCCGGATCGGCTGGCTTGTATCAGGTCAACGTCGCCTTGCCAGCTGAGGTGGCGACAGGCGATGCAGTCCCGCTCACGATTATCGTCACTCTGTCCGACGGCACACAAATGACGAGCAATGCCGTCACCGTCGCCATTCAGGGTGCCGCGCAATAGCGCGACGGGACTGCCTTAAGCGGCGGGTGGGGGAGTGGGAGTCCGCTCTCCTATACCAAGCTTCCGCATCCTATAGAGAAGCGCCTTGTAATCGACCTGGAGCATGGCCGCAGCCTGCTTGCGGTTCCAGAGGGACGAATTCAACGCGTCGAGAATGACCTGTGCCTCCGCGGCTTTGTGCACGTGGTCTACATGCTCCAGGTTTGCCGGAGCACTAGTGGGCTGCGGAGAAGGCGGCGGGGCCTGAGCAACTGCGCTCTCGACTTCTTTGCGGCGATCCGGCATACCGGACCGGCGTTCTTCCAGGCTCCTCACGGCGATTCTTCGCGCCTGCCTCGCCTGTAAATCGGCAATGATTGCCGCCGGCTCCCGGAAGATCAGGTATTTTCGCATCACATTCTCGAGCTCCCGGACGTTGCCGGGCCAGGGATGGTCGAGAAGAGCTTTTTCCAAATCCTCCGTGATTTCGAGCGGCAGATCGCCTGGTTTGGAGTAATTCTGGAGGAAAAACCACGCCAGCGGAATGATTTCGTCGGCTCGCTCCCGGAGCGCAGGGATGTGAATATCGATGAGGTTCAGCCGGTAATAGAGGTCTTCGCGGAAGCGCTTCTTTACAATGGCATCCTCCAGGTCGCAGTGCGTCGCGGCCATCACCCGGACATCCACTCGCGAAACTTCTTTCGCGCCTAAGCGGATAAACTCGCGGTCCTGAAGGACCTGCAGCAGCTTCGATTGAAGCTTGAAGTCCATATCGCCGATTTCATCCAGCAGGATCGTCCCGCCGTTGGCCATTTCAAACTTTCCAGGAGTATTTTTAAAGGCTCCCGTGAAAGCTCCTTTGTCGTAGCCGAACAGCTCGCTTTCTACTAACTCCGAGGGCAAGGCGGCGCAGTTCAACTTCAGAAACGGGCCATTCGCGCGAGGGGAACGCGCGTGAAGACGGCGTGCCAAAACTTCTTTGCCCACGCCTGTCTCACCCTGGAGCAAAACAGGAACATCGGACGCCGAGATGCACTCAATCAGACGATCCACTCGTTGGCTCCAGGCCCCCGTGCCCGGCATTGTCTTCTGCTTGGCGGGGGCTGGCGGAGGCGGCGAAATCTCCAGCGGCAACGCGTTCTCGATGGCCTTGCACAATTCATCGTGTCCCACTGGCTTCGACAAGAAGTTCTTAGCTCCAAGCTGCATGGCGGTCACGATGTTGGCGGGTGCCGATGCTCCCGACAGCATGATCACGGGGAGATCGGGTGAGATCGCGCGAACGTCCAGGAGCGTCTCCAGGCCGTCCTTTTGCGGCATCAGGATATCGAGCAGCATGAGCGAAAAGCGGCCCGGCCCATCTTTGAGCCGACGCAACGCTTCGCAGCCGTCCTGTGCAAATTCGACGTTATAGCCACGCGAGGTTAACGCCACGCGAAGGTAGTTGCGAACTTCCGGCTCGTCTTCAGCAATCAGTAAAGTCTTCATTTCCAAACCCGTGCCAAACCATTGGCGGCTTTCTCAAAACCTGCTTCAGAAGAAGCCGACTTTCTGGAGGCTAGGAAAGGTAAAACAAACACGAAACGGGCACCGCCGGCACTCGGCTCCGCCCAGATCACACCTCCATGCGCCTCAATAATGCCTCGGCAGATGGCCAAGCCGAGGCCTCCACCTGAACGATCCTTGGGCCCGGAATACGAAGTGTATTGCTCGAAAATTGACGCAACGTGTGTCGCGTCGACACCCGGCCCGGAATCGCTTAAGTCAATGCGGTAGGCGTTAGGCCTTTGGGAAGCGCTGCTTGGCTTGGAACCCGGAAAATCCCAATGGGTGGAATAGCCATGAATGCGAATTTCTCCGCTTTGCTGAGTGAACTTACACGAATTCTCGACCAGATTCACGAACACCTGTTCAATCTGTTCTTGATCGAATCGAAGCGCCTCAACAGAAGGCTCAAGCTCAACACTGACATTAATGTCCTTCTCGGAGATAAACGGAGTCAGCTCATGAATGGCCTGCTCCACGCAAGACTCGATGTCGCCGTATTCAAGCTTCAGGTTCGAAGGGGCTCTGCCCTCGACGCTTAACCGGTACATTCCCGCCGCCAATCCGCTCAGGCGACGGACGCTGCGCAGCATGCCCCGCAGGAGTTCGTCCTGCGCGGCGGTCAGAAAGCCGAGCCGTCCATCCAGCAGCATCTCGCAATAGCCGCGCAATGCTGTGAGTGGAGCACGGAAATCATGCAGCGCGCGTGAAAGGAAGTTGGTGCGCTCTTCCTCATGACGCTGCAGCCGCAGATTTGCGTCAAGGACAAATTGCAGCAGCGCATCCCGGTCCGCGCGGAGCTGATCCTGTTTCGCGAAAGTCCGGACCCGGGCGTCCCCGGCTTGGCAAAACGCGGAAACCACTCCACGGTTCAACGGTTTAAGAATGACTGCGGTCGCGCCAGGCAGCGCCTTATCGAAGCGCTCCAAATCGCTGTGGGTTACAAGGAAAAGGTTCTTGGCGACCGCATCCTGAACGGGGCTCGGCACTGGCCCGTTCGGATCGACATCCCATACATAGATTTCGGCCGGAGGTAATTCGGAGCCAGCCGCCACGATACTTAACTTTTCGCCAATCAAGTCGGCAAAAAACGCACACGTGGCCTCATTGCCCGAAATAAGACAGATCTGCATATCCCCCGACGCTCCCGACCGTCTCTACTCGGGTTAGATCTTCCCGGCAGAGGCAACTCCCCAAATCTTCCCTCAAAAGGAAAATTTGTGGGAGCCGATTCCTAAAATGTCAGAAAAAGTGCCCTGGGCATAGGGGGGATTTTACCCACCCTGGGGGTTGCACGGCCTACGGGCAGGTTGTGGTACCACTGGCCTACAAATCCGATTTTTTACAAAAAATGCGGATTAGACCCGCTTTCGAGGTCCTGGGCGAACTGGACTGCGGCCTCCCGGTTCTGTGCTCCGATCTTCGAATACAGGCTCCGGAGGTGCCACCGGACCGTTTCCCTGCTGATAAAGAGACGGTCTGCGATTTCACGGTTGGTTGCTCCGGCGCAGATAAGCTTCAGAATCTCCAATTCCCGGCGGGTCAAACTGCGGCTCGGTTGGAGCGCTAAGGATTGCTGGAACAGGTAGGAAAGCAGCTTTCGGGGGACCCAAAGCTCGCCGCGAAAGATGGAGTCGATTGCCTTGCTCAAAGTTTCCGTTGGAGCTTGGTTCGCGATCACGCCAGCGCAGCCAAGCATAAGATGGCGCTCAATGGTTTCGCCGCTTGGGGCGTCGGAAAACACTAGCACCTGAAGACATCTTTGCGGCAGTGACCTCAGCAACCGGCCAATCTCGAGATTGCCCATTTCTCCCTCGTCGGCAAGAAGCAATGCAGGTCTCAGGACCAGCGCCAGGGACTGGACGGCCTCAAGACTGACCCCACAGGTAGTCAACGAAATCTGAGTTTCACGGGCGTCACCACGAGAGCAAAACTGGACGATTCGATCCAGCAAACCTAGGGGCCTGTCGAGGCAGATGAGATTCCTCATCTGCCGGTCCTTGCTCCGAGCATCGTTTGGCGCATAAGTTGCAACACGCAGATAAGCTGATTCTACACCTCGGCTGGGGGTCTTTTGGCCGCCATGAGGCCGGTTGGAGACAAGGTTTTAGTACTGTTCCTAAATTCGAGCACACTTTCCCATGGATAACGACAGGCGCAAGAGCCCGCGGCTAGCCCTCAAACTCCCCGTAGTGCTCACACGGAGGAATCAAACGGCGCCCATATCCAGCGAAACTGAGGACATCAGCATCACTGGGTTCTACTGCCTGACGGAGGAGCCCCTGGCGCCTGGGGAAGTGCTGGAGTGCAGAATCTCCCTGCCCGAGAGCAACGCGATTATGCCGGGATCGCAAATCTGCCTCGAAGCGGAAGCAGAAGTCCTGCGGGTGGCTCTTGATCACCGCAGCACGGCGTACGGCTGCGCGTGCCGCATCATTGACTACCGAGTGCAGTTTAAGCAGTGATCTCCCAGGATGGAGTCGACCTGCGGAATGACCATCTTCGCAAAATCGACTTCATTCTCCACTGCATTCGGACGATCGTCAGATGTGATGCGAACGATCGATCCTCCCGAGTGCCCTTTGGTCAATTTGTCCCATATAAAAAATGCCTTGGCGCCGTACTCGTCAGCGACAATACGATCACGGGTTTGATACCAGTAGAGAACCGTTTCCCGAGCCCGGCCGTTTTGTATGAAGAACTTATTTACATCAACGCCGTTGTTAACGAAGCGTACGCCCGCCGTGCCGTAATCCCAGATCTCCCAGCCCGCCCCAGGCAAGCAGTTCTTGGGCGAATGCATGCTTTCACCCGCACGCATACTGGCGTAATAGGCGATAAACAGCTCCACCTGATCCGTCCCTTTTCGGTAGTTCCGCACGATGTAAGCGGTCGGGATGAGCTTCGCAAGCACACTCTCTTCAATCTTCGAGCTTGAGACCATCTGCCAGCCGCCCAGGTCGGCAGGTAGAGTCTCCAACGGACGCGCGAGCACGTCCGGCGGTCGCGAGTCGGACCACCTCGCGACGCTCAATGTGGCAGCCAGCAAAGCGCCGGCGATCAGCGAAAGAATAGTAGATGACACCTCAGGCGCTCCTCGAGATGCGGCGAATGAGTTTTGCGATGAGCCACAAGCCGCCAAATCCGGCCACAAAAACGGCCCATCCAGAAAATGAGTGATAGAAGCCCGTGGCGTAGTCGGGGTTGTAGCCGGCGAGCAGTGCCGTTCCAGTCACTCGCACAATGTTTACGAAAATCGCCAACGGGACAGAAAGAAGTATCAGAACGAGTCTCGCGGGTAGGCGCGCGAATTCTATGAAAGCCAGCAGGAGTGATGCGACAACCATCGCCGCGAGCGAATGAAGTCCGCTGCAGGCTTCAGCCACGCCCAAGCTGATGTTGGGTAGTTCCAGCACGTTCCCATCGCGGTAGATCGTGCCACCGAACGCCTGTACCGTCCAAGTGGCGGCCTGAGAAGCGAGCAGTTGGAGCGGCACGGCAATCCGGTTATAAATGATTGCCGGCAAAGGAATCATCGTCACCAGCAGCGCAAAAGGCATCCTCAGAGTCAGCAGCCGGGGTAATCCCAAAAACGTCCAAACCAATCCGGCGAGCAGCAGGATGAAGGAAATTCGGGTCGTGAAAAACTCTCCTCCGAGTTGCCCAGCAAGAAAAACCAGGCAGGCGGCGAGCACAGCCAGGAGACCCCTGGAATCTGTTCGGGCAGGCGCGGCCAGCGTTGTGTTCCGCCCCATGTAGGCGACGTACAGCGCGATGGGCGGGATCAGGAATCCATAGGAGGCCCCCTCATCATGCTGCCAGTCGGAGACCAGGCTCGCCAGCGGCTTGGCATAGATCAACAGCGTCAAAGCCAAGGGGAACAATAAGGCCAAGTTCGAAGACAGCCCAGAGCGGGCATCGGTCGCGGCCTTCTTGTCGATTTCCAGCACGGGGTTTAAAGCTGAACTCGAATCCATAGGTTAACCCGGATAGGGCGCATCATCACATGCAATCGTACTGCCACTTAAAACAAAAACGGGCTGCCCGAAGGCAACCCGTTCTTATCTCGACCCAACTCGGAGGATTTGAGTCTATTTTGTCGCGAACTTGCGGCGCAGAGCGCGACCCGCAAGGGCCATCGCGCCGCCGAGCAACAAGATGCTGGTCGGCTCTGGGACAGCACTCAACTTGAAGTCATCGCTGATCGTAGCGCTGCTTCCGCTCGCCGTGTAATTGATCTGCTCGGCTAATGAAGCCGTGCTGCAGGGATTGCCGCTACACGTGGGATCGGCAAAGGAACCCGACGAATTAGCACCAATGCTTCCAATTCCCGTGTACGGAAACGATAGCAAGCCCGTGCCGGGATTAACTCCTGCCCAGTAAGTGGTTCCGGGCGCGATACCAGAAGTATTGGCTGCATCCTTCAGGTCAAAACCCGGAATGCTCGAGTTGAACCCATTGCTGGCCCAGAACACAGTCAACTGATTTGAACCACCTCCGTGATAGTCCGCAGTTACAGCAAGGTCCTCCAACCATCCCGAAGCGTTCCCATTTGGCGGATACGAGGTTCCAAGGAGGTTCAAAGACAAGTCCCAACCTCCAACTTGGGCTAATCCGCCGACTGACAGCTGATTGAAGCCTGGCGCCACCGTACCAGCGTCGGTTCCAGCATTGCAGACTTCGGTACCGCCGCACCCTAAAGTAGAGAATGTAGTCGTCCCGTCGGCAAACAGGTTGACGTACACGTATCCCGTGAAATCCGTAAAACCGAGCTGCCCAATCTGGACCGAGCCGCTTGCCGTTGGCGCCATTGCTATCGAGAGTAAGCCAGCCGTGAAAACGGCTGCCCATGTACCTTTAACTAATCGCATTTTTATGTTTCCTTTCTTCCTCCGCCGCTCGGGCATAGCCGCCGGCGTCTCCATGTATGCAATCGACGTGCCAACGGGCTAAGGTCTGTAACTTAATCATATTTAAGGGGGCAGCAAAAAACCTAGTTCCTAAAATTCAGGACTTTCTCGAAAATCCTTGCTCATCGTGCCTTTCCGTGGCTCAACAGTTCTTTCGCCTCGCTGGCTTCCGGCAAGTTTGCGTTGATCCGGCTGGCAGCGTCAAATGCGGCTTGGGCTTTAGTCGGCTGACCAGTCTTGGCGTAGGCCATCGCAAGATGGTACTTCCAGACGGCGTTCCCTGGCTTCTGCGCCGCGGCTTCCAACTGCTTGATCGAAAGATCGTACAAGCCCTTGCGATACATCACCCAGCCGAGCGTATCCTGGGTAGCGGGGTCGCCCGGATTGAGTTCCAGCGCCTTTTGGGCGTATTTGAGCGCCTCGTCCGGTTGATGAAGGTATTCGGAAAGGACGAAGCTTAGGTTGTTCAGGGCCTGGGTGTTGTCCGAATCCAAATCGAGCAGCCGCTTGTAATCCGCAGCAGCGGCGGTGTAGTCTGCTTTTCCGGTTTCAATGTTGCCGCGCCACAACAACGCAGGACGATTGTTAGCGTCCGCGTTGAGCACCGTGTTCAGTTCCCGGATGGCCTCGTCGGTCTTGCCCTCATCGCGAAGCAGCCGGGATAGGTAAAAGTCAATATCCGTGTTGGCAGGGTTTGTGGCTTTGCTGTTGTTCAGCACCGCAACGGCTCCGGCATGATCGCCGGTGGAGCGAAGAAGGTCGGAGAGCAGAATCTGCACCGGAACTGAGTTCGGCCACTTGCTTGCGTAGCCCTTGATTTCGTCGATAGCGGCGGGAGCCCGGCGCTGCAAATTGTAAATCTGCAACAGACTCTCCAACAACTTTACGTTGGCAGGGCTCTTGTCGATAGCCTCGTGAAGCAGCTTGCCGGCCTCGTCGAACTGATGGTCGCCAGCCTTGAAAATGGCTTCCAGCTGCAGCAAATCGGGCGTGCGTGCCTTAGCGAGCGCGGCCTCGGTCAGTTTGCGCGCCTCGCCCGATTGGCCAGTGGAAATCAACGTCCAACTACGCATCGCGGCGACCTCTGGTAAGTCCTTTTGATCCTGCGGAATCGCGTCGACAACCGTTTGCGCCGCGCGTCCGGCCTTGGCTGCAAGCATGAGTTGCGCTAACTCCAACCGCGCCGCCAGGAAGCGGGGCTGCAGGCGAACCGCCTCGCTGAGGTGCTCCTGACGGGCCAAAGTCTTACCCTCCCCAGCGTCCACCCGCGAAAGAAGATACTGCACCTTAGCGCTATTCTGGTTGCGCATGACTTCCGTCAAATCCGCGCGCGCTTCGGCATACCGATGAGCACGGATGGAGAGCGTCGAACGAAGCAGCAGTGCATCCACATCTTTGGCATTCTTGCGAATGGCCTCAGACAGGATCTTCTCGGCGTCCTGGAATCGGTTCGCGGCGTATAAAGTCTCCACCAAGATGGTTCTGACCTCGCGATCCTTGGGGTCCGCTTTGAACATCCTCTCAAACTCGGCGATGGCGGCATCCTGCTTGCCTTCGCTGCGCAAGAATTGACCATAAATGAACCGGTAATTAGGCCCTACCTTTGCCAGTTGCTGGTACGTCTGCTCTGCAACGTCGTTTTTCCCTTCGCGGACCTGCAAAGCCGCCAGGGAAAACAAGGCAGACGCGTTGGTGGGCTCGATTTGCAAGGCCTTCCTTAACTGAACCTCGGCCTCAGCGTCGTTTTTGCGCAGCGCATAAAACGAACCCAATGCGGCGACGGCATTAGCGTTCGGAGGCGTCTGGCTTGCCGTTTTTTTCAAGACTTCTTCTGCGCCGGCGAAGTCGCCTTTCGACATCTTTAATTTTGCTAGCGTGCCCGCCGCGGCCAAATTATTGGGAAACTTTTCAAAAGCCTCCTCGATGTGCTGCTTTGCTTCCTCGCGCCTAGCGAGTCTCCAGTCTGCGGCAGCCAGAGCCGTTAGGACCTCGGGATTGTCCGGCGCGGCTGTGAGGAGTTCCTGCAGTTGCTTTTCGCCGAGTTCGACGATTGTCCGGTCTGCCGTGGAGGCCTCGAGTTCGGCGAGCGCGAGCTTGGCTCCAACATGGCTCGGATTCAGCGTCAGCGCCTTCTGCAGACTGCGCGCGGCATCGGTCCAATCCCGCTGAGCCGCGAACGCCATGCCGGACTGATAGTACGGCTCGGGATCTTTCGGTTTGATTTGGCTGGCGTTCTTGAATTGGATAAGGGCGGATTTGTAGTCCCCCTGCGACGCAAACTTCTTGCCTTCCGCCATAAAGTTCGACATTTTCTGCTCAGGGGAACGGCATCCGGACAACGCCAACACACCTGCCACTGCGACAACATTAAACCAACTGCACTTTCGTCTCATCGAATTTCCCCTTCTGTGCAAAAAATCCAACTTCTTTTCCCTTCTTCCCGAGAAGACAGAGCACACTCGATCAAACATCAGCTGCAAGGAGCCACCCGAGTACGCTATCATCCACACGGTAGTAGATCTTGCACGCTAGATGCACTCATTGGGCCAAAGCGCCAACTGCCTCTGCGCGACAGGGAAGAATTCCCCGAAATTTGGGCCGAAGTCCGACCGCTGGCTCGATTTTCTCCTAAGCTTCGCCTCCGTGGCTGTTTGAGAGGCCGTAAAAGCAGTTTGGCGGGCCGATTGCAAAGATAGATCGCAACAAAATGTTGACAAACGAACGTCAATCACGCACTCAAGCGAGCAAGAAAGGCGTGGCGCCCACTGAATTCGCCCCTCTCTCGATCATCCGCATGTTATGGAAAAAACGGTGGATTGCACTGGCGGTGTTTGCAGCTCTGGCTGTGGTGTCGTCGATTGTCGTCCTCGAACTACCGGCGGTCTACCTGGCGGAAGCCACGGTGCTGGTGGATTCCCAGAAGATCCCTGAACGCTACGTAAGCTCGACAGTAAACACTGACGTTGGAGACCGTCTTGCCACGATCAACCAACAGATCATGAGCACAGACAGGCTCTTGAAGATCATCGATAAGTTCAATCTGTACTCCGATCTCAAGAAGACGGGGACGCAGGAAGAAGTTATCGAGAAGATGCGCAAGGACATTTCCATCAATTTGATCAAGGGTTGGTCTGGGGGACGCCCCGGCGCCTTCAAGATCGGATACGAGGGGCCAGAGGCCTCCGTGGTGGCAAGCGTTGCCAATCAGCTTGCCAACCTCTATGTCGAGGAGAATCTGAAAACTCGCGAGACGCAGGCTGAAGGAACTGCCGATTTTATCGATAGCCAGGTAGAGCAGGCCAAGAGGAAGCTGGATGAACTGGAGAAGCAGGTCTCGGAGTTCAAGAGTGCCCACACCGGAAGTCTTCCGCAGCAGGAAAATTCGCTCTTGGCGATGGCGACTAGCGCTCAGGTGCAGTTAAAGGGAGTGCAGGACGCGATCAACCGCGCGCAACAGAACAGGACCATGATCGAGACCGCACTCGCCTCCGCGGAGACCTCCGAAGCGATGATGGCTCGCTCGTCTCAACTCAGGTCAGCGCAGGGTGGTGCAACTGTTACGGCCTCCGGCACTGTCGTTGCCGCACCTAAGAAGCGTTCCGAGATCCTTGAGGAAGCCTTGGCGCAAATGAAACTCCGATACAGTGACGCCTACCCGGACGTGAAGGTACTCAAGAATGAGTTGGCAAGAGTAAAGCAACAGGAGCAAGCTGACGAGGCGAAAGCTGAAACAGCCAAAGCGGTAGCTCCCAAAGAAGCAGCGTCTTCTCCAAACGCTTCAGCGCCGGCAGCCAAAGCCGAACCGGTCTCCAAGGAGTTGCTGGAGGTACAGGAACGCGTTGCGGCACTGAGGGCACAGCTAAACAACTCACTGAACGAGCTCAAGTTCCAGGCCAGCGAGCAAGATCGGCTCTTGAAGCTGGTGGCATCTTACCAGGCACGTATCGACCGTCTGCCGCTTGTGGAGCAACAGATGGCTGCCTTGACCCGCGACTACGAGAATTCCAAGGCCAATTACAAGTCTCTGGCGGACAAGAAGCTTGCCGCAGGGATGGCCACTGACATGGAACGCCGGCAGCAGGCCGAGCGGTTCACGATTATTGATCCCGCGCGGGCGCCTGAGAAGCCCGTGAAGCCGAACCGCCCGCTCTTTGCCGGGATCGGTGCGGCGTTGTCGTTGGCGATCGGGCTGCTCCTCGCGTTTGGACTGGAGTTTCGGAAGAGCGCGCTCCTGGGAGAGTGGGAATTGCCACCAGACGTCGTTGTGCTAGGCCGGATTCCTCCGATCAAGATGCCCGGGAAGGTATCATTAAAAGGCGCTACGGTGACTTCTATTGCGCTCATCGTGGCTCTCTGCGCAACGCAAAGGTGGTTGTAGGTGTACCACGAGTTTTTCGGCCTGGCGCGCGAGCCGTTCTCGATGACTCCCGACCCTGGGTTCCTGTTCCTCACGGCGAAGCACCGCGAAGCACTGGCCGGCTTGGTTTTCGCGATCACGAGCCGCAAGGGCTTCCTTGTCTTGACCGGGGACGCGGGCACGGGAAAAACCACTTTGCTAAGCCGCGTGATGGGGTCCATGCCCCCGGAGCGAGCCCATTTCAGTTACATCCTGAATCCCACTTTGTCGCCCAACGAATTCTTAGAGATGGTGATGCTCGATTTTGGATTCGAGACGATCCCGGAAAGCAAGTCGCAGCGGCTCATTCGGCTCCAGCAGTTCCTTCTCAAGGGACACGCCGAGGGCAGAACCTTGGTTCTGGTTGTGGATGAAGCCCAGAAGCTGACGCCGGAGTTGCTGGAAGAAATCCGGCTGTTGACGAATTTCGAAACCTCGGACCATAAGCTGCTTCAGATTATCCTGGCGGGCCAGACTGAGCTGACCGACCTGTTGAATCGTCAGGAACTTCGTCAGTTGAAGCAGAGAGTCGCCGTGCGAGTTGGGATTGAACCGCTGGCTGCCCAGGAAGTGGGCCAGTACATCAGGACGAGATGGTCAAGAGCCGGAGCTGTTGGCGATCCTCCCTTTAGCCCTTCGGCAATTCAAATGATCGCCAGCTATTCCCGCGGGATCCCGCGGGTTATCAACTCGATCTGCGACAACGCGCTGATGAATGCATTCGGCGTGGAGGCCCGGATCGTCGAGGACAAGTACGTGCTTGAGGCCGTTCATGATCTACAGTTGAGCACAAACGGCCAATTGGAGAGCCGCGGTTATACTGGCGAGGGGTTGAGCCGCGCCGCAATGCGCACGTTCGCTGATCCATCGCCGCAGCCAAGGCCCGTCCCGGCGAAAGCCCCTCCGGCTGAAAAGGAACTTCCACCGATCTCTTTCAAGACCCTGGAAAGGTACATGCCGGCGCCGACGAAGCCGGGGTGGCAAATACGATTTCGGGCTCCAAGAGGCTAACCATGAGCAAGATTTTTAATGCATTGAGAAAAACCGGCCAGTTTGATGACCCGGGGATGGACGCGGCCACGCGCACGGACCTTGCGCCCCAGGGACAGGGGACTGCGACCGCGACGGTCGTTGACGGCCACCCTGAACAGCAGAATCACGAGCAGGCGCCCGAGCAGCCGTTACCCGTAGCCACGACGGAAACTGTGTCGCTGAGGATCTCCGCATTGGCTCCCCTGTTCCCGTTCGACGACCTGCACTCGGAGGCTGCCGAACAATACCGCATCATCCGCACAAAAATCATGCACCATCCGGCCGAACCGCGCATCATTGTCATCTCAAGTGCCTCCTCGGGCGACGGCAAGACGGTTACTGCGATCAATTTGGCCGGCGTGCTCGCTCTCAAGCAGGAGCATCAGATCTTGTTAATCGACGCTGACCTCCGCCGCCACGATTTGTCAAGTGTTCTGGGGCTTCCGGAAACACCCGGAGTGGCGAGCGTCCTTCGGGGAGAGTGCAGCCTCGATGATGCGTTGCTGCGCGTGGAGCAGATTCCGAATCTGTGGGTGCTGCCGGCAGGCACGAGCGACCGGAATCCGGCGGAACTGCTGGCTTCGGCGCGCTGGCACGAAGTTCTGGCGGAAGCGAAGAGCCGTTTTTCCTACGTGGTGATCGATGCGACGCCGCTGGCTATCGTCGCCGACTTCGACCTGGTCCAGGTCGCCTGCGACGGGGTCATTCTTGTAATGCGTCCGGACCATACGAATCGAAGAGTTTGCTTGAAGGCGCTTGAGAGTGTCTCCAGGGATAAGCTGATCGGCACAATCCTGAACTGCGTCGAGGATTGGTTTTTGTTCAAGGCTCAAGGCTACGGTTATTACAGCTGAGTCCTGGTGGATTGTTTTCTGTTTAGAATCAGTTTTTTAAAAAGACTCCTGTAAGAAAAAGGGCGAAGCTATGTCCACGTGTCTCCAAAACCCTGCTTGGTATGCAGTCCGAACCCGGTCGAATTTCGAAAAGAAAGTGCCGACCGAACTGGACGCAAAGGGAATCGAGACACTCCTTCCCTCGTTTAGCGAAGTTCGTGAGTGGAAGGACCGCAAAAAGGTCGTAGACCAGCCGCTGTTTCCAGGCTGCCTGTTCAGCCGCATACTCGACGCGGGCGAGGCGCGATTGAACGTGCTGAAGGTTCCGGGCGCTATGCAAATCCTCGATGCTGGCGTCGTTATGGAGCCGGTTCCGGATAACGAACTCGAAGCGATCCGGGCCCTCCTCCTAGCGCGCGTGTCGTACTTTGCACACCCTTTTCTGCGCGAAGGGGCGATCCGGGGGGGGCCTCTCAAAGGCGTTGAGGGACAGCTCGATCGGTTTAAGAACCAGGACCGCCTGGTCCTCTCGATTCCCCTACTGGCGCGCTCGGTCGCCACCGAGGTTGAAGCCAGTGATGTGCAGGTTGTTCGGCAATCGAGATAAGGCGGCACCCGATGTATCCGAACCTGAAATTACAAATGTGGAAGGTTGGCATCCGGCAAAACCGGCTCGCCCAATTGGTGGGGATTCACGAGACGCTCTTGAGCAAAATCGTGAACGGCTTCCGGGCCCCAGACCAGGACGTCAAGGGCCGAATCGCATCCGCACTCCAGTGCGACCAAACCTGGCTGTTCGAAAGCTCGCTGCCCGAGGCGCGGCCGGACCCCGGTGGCGGTGCAAACGCCGCTAGCGAGGGGGCTTTTCGAGACTATTCGTCATTGAAAGGAAAACCATGAATCAAGAGATCGCCGTTTTTGGACTAGGTTATGTCGGCTGCGTGAGCGCGGCCTGCATGGCCTCTTTAGGCCACCGGGTCATCGGTGTGGATACCGATTCTTTGAAGACCCAGGCAATTGCCCAAGGGCGGGCGCCATTCTTCGAACCCGGCCTCGACAAGATCGTCAACGAAACCGTCCAAAGTGGACGTTTATCCGCCGTCACCGACGCCAAACAGGCTTTACAGAACGCTCGCTTTGCGTTAGTCTGCGTGGGAACCCCGTCGCAGAGAAACGGCAGCGCCGACCTCAGCTTCCTGACAAGAGTCTGCCGCGAGATCGCAAAGGCTTGTGAGCCAGACAGGGAACTGGTCGTGATTATTCGCAGTACCGTCTTCCCCGGCACTTGCGCGGAGCAACTGGCGCCGATATTCGCGGCACATCCAGGCGTAACCATCGTCGCTAACCCCGAATTCCTCCGGGAGGGGTGTGCCGTCAAGGATTTCTATCGGCCGTCACTGCTGGTCGTCGGCGGCGAACAAGGCGATCCCGTCCGGCAGGTCGTTTCTCTTTATGATGGGATCGATATAGACCCGTGCATCGTCTCCCTGCGAACTGCGGAGATGATCAAATTCGCATGCAACGCTTTTCACGCGGTGAAGATCGCTTTTGCAAACGAGGTCGGAACGATCAGCGCGGCCGCGGGCGTGGACGGTTCCGAGGTGATGCGAACCTTGTGCCGCGACCGGCAGCTGAATATTTCACCGGCCTATCTTCGGCCTGGTTTCGCATTCGGAGGCTCCTGCCTGCCAAAGGACTTGCGGGCTTTGGGATACCGCGCCACAAATTGGAATCTGCACCTTCCTTTGCTGGCGTCAGTCCTTCCTAGCAACGGCGAGCACCTTCGGAGAGCTCTCGAACATATTCTGGAGTCACCGGCTCAACGTATCGGCGTGGTGGGCCTCGCCTTCAAGGAAGACACCGACGATCTGCGCGAGAGTCCGGTCGTGGAGATGCTGGAGCGGTTGCTCGGCAAGGGCCGCGAGGTGAAGGTGTTCGATCCGCATGTCCGGATGAGCGCTATCTTCGGCAGCAACCGCAGGTTCGTGTTGGACCGTATCTCGCATATTGGACGCCTGTTGACCGAAGATCTTCGATCCGTGGTCGCGTGGTGCGATCTACTTGTTCTAACGCAGGTTCCGGCAAAGGAAGACATGCGCTTGATCGAGTCCTTGCGAGTTCCTATTATGGACCTGGCCACGTTCCAGAGCGGCGGGGCCATTGTTGGTTCCGAAAACCGAGCTGACGTCGCCTCGCTTGATCGCCTATACCTATGAATATCCTGTTCCTGTCACATTGCGTGCCATTTCCGCCCGACAAGGGCGAGAAGATCCGCGCCTACCACGAGATTCAATCGCTGGCGCGAGAGCATCGCGTCCACCTGGCCTGTTTCGGCCGCTCCCCCAGTGAAATTGAGCAGCTCGGTAGTCTCAAGAATTGCTGTGAATCCGTCTACGGAGAGCCCATCCCGCGAACCCGCGCGTTGGTCAGCGCGGCAATCGCGTCAACATTGGGAGATTCGTTCGTTACTTCATTTTATTACAGCCGCACGATGGAGAGGTATGTCTGCGGCATCCTAGGCTCAATGGATCTGGTGGTCGTGTATTCGGTCGCGATGGCCCGCTATGTCCCGGCAGGTACGCCAACTTTTGCGGATTTGGTGGATGTCGACTCGGAAAAATGGAAGCGTTACTCGCGTTATCTGACGCCTGCGGTCTTCTACCGAATTGAAGCTCGCCGGATCCAGGAAAAGGAGTGTGGATTGGCGCGTAACGCATTGAATACGGTCTTCGCCACTCAGTCCGAGCGCGAACTATTTCTGAAGTTCTGCCCTAACGCTCCCTCCGGAGTGATCGAAAACGGCGTCGACTGCGATCATTTCGATCCCAAAAAGCAGGAGTCCATCGCGAACGTACCGCCAAATGTCGTATTCGTCGGGGCTATGGATTACTTCCCAAACGCGTATGCCGCGAGTTGGTTTGCTCGAACCGTGCTTCCCGCCTTTAGGGAAAGATACGCCGGATTTGAGTTCAGGATTGTGGGGCGCGATCCGCACCGGATGGTCCGGGCGCTCGCAAACCAGCCGGGCGTAAAGGTCACGGGCACTGTGCCTGACGTCCGGCCATATCTGGCGGCCTCCGAGCTGGCCGTGGTTCCTCTACCGATCGCGCAGGGAATTCAAAACAAGGTTCTGGAGGCGCTCGCAATGGGGAAACCCGTGCTGCTTTCGCCGGCCACCGCGCGGACTTTCTCTGGACATCTGCCGACCGGCGTTACTGTTTGCTCAACGCCAGAACAATACTTGGCAGAATATGAACGGCAGCGGGTTCGGCAGGGGGGCTTCGTCCCGGAAATCCGTCAATACGCTCTCGAGCGATTTTCCTGGGCGAGAAGCAGTGCGGAGCTCCTGAGGGCTGTCAGCGTCGCCGTGGCGGCTTTCCGCCCAACACCCGCCTCGATGGGGAGCGAATGAGCCACGCGACTCGATTTCCGGCTCTCGACGGAATCCGGTGCGTCGCCATACTGATGGTGATTTTGTCTCATCTTTCCGGCACGGTTGGATTACAGGTCTCTCCCATACTGCTCGAGCCGCTAGGGAGCCTGGGTGTTCGAATATTTTTTGTGCTGTCCGGTTTTCTCATCAGCAGCCTGCTGTTTGCCGAATTCTCCGCCACAGGGACCATATCCATCAAGCACTTCTATATTCGCCGCTTCTTTCGCATCTTCCCGGCCTATTATGCATTTCTCGCGGTCGTAACAGGACTTAGTCTCTTTGGAATCGTCCGGTACAGTCATAGCGACGCTTTGTTCGCGCTGACGTATCTGTCGAACTACAATTCCGGCAGGACCTGGATCGTGGCGCACACATGGTCCTTGTCGGTTGAAGAGCAGTTCTATTTGCTTTGGCCCCTTTGCGTCTGCCGGGCCGGACGCGAGCGAGCGTTATGGACCGCAGCCGGTGTATGCTTGCTCGCACCGGTCACGAGAGTGGCCATCTGGTACTGGTTTCCCGAGCATCGCGCCGGCCTGGGCACAGAATTTCATACCATCGCGGACGCGCTCGCGACAGGCTGTCTGCTGGCCGGCGTGCGGCATTCATCGCGAGCTCTAGCACTGTTTTCGTTTAAGCACTGGTCATATCCGGCGGTGCTTGCATCTATCTTGCTTATGTCACCCTACGCAGGTTATTATCCGCGCATTTATCATTCACTCGGGGCGTCCGTGATAAACATCGTCATCGCACTCTTGATCGACTTTGCCATCCGTGAGCACACCCGCTTCCCGTTCTCCTTACTGAACCATCCCCTTATGCGGGCTGGTGGAGCTCTCAGTTACTCACTGTATCTGTGGCAGCAGCCGTTCCTCAACCGGAGCTCTCAGCTGTTGATCTGCACTTTTCCGTGGAACATTACGCTCGCCCTTACCGCAGCGGCGCTTTCCTATTACGGCGTTGAGCGGCCCTTCCTCGCACTGCGCGCGCGCTTGGAAGAAGCTTCAGTGCCATCTCGAGTCGTGATACAGGAGGCGCCATGACATCCTTCTGGCATCGGCTCTATCCTCGCATCGAACGCTCGCTCATCCCTGATCTGCGCCATTCGCAGCATGTCTACAAGGAAGAATTGAGCGCTTGCGTTGGCGCTTCGATCGGATTATGGCTCGATTTAGGATGCGGACGCGGCCTGTTCCCTGCTTGGCTGGAGGACTCCCCTTCCACTTGGCGTGACGGGAAACGGATCATCGGATTGGATGAGGACCTTGACAGCCTCCGGGATAACCAGACTATTACGTACGCCCTCCTCGGCAACGCGGCGTCAACGCCGCTGGCCGGCGAAACGATATCGGTAGTCAGCGCAAACATGGTCGTGGAGCATCTCGGGTCGCCCGCGGCCGTGTTTGCGGAGCTCACCCGAATCTTGAAGCCGGGTGGACTGATTGTATTTCATACGCCGAACTACCTTCATTATCAGGCGTTTCTTGTTTCATTGCTTCCGAGCAGGCTGAAACGCTGGCTCGCGTTCAAATTAGAGGGGCGGCGGGACCAGGACGTGTTTCCTACTTTCTACCGGATGAACACGGTTCGCCAGATTCGCGAGGTGGCGCGCCATTCCGGTCTCGTTGTACGCCGGATTCGGGTGGTCGGCAGCAATCCTGAAACTCTCCGCCTCGGCCCGCTCGTGCTGATTGAACTTCTTGTAATATGGGCGTGCTGGCGGGGCCCTCTCCAGCGGTTTGCGAGCAATATTATAGCCGTATTGGAAAAACCGACAGCTACCGGAGCTTAACAAATTATGCGAATTCTTTTCATATGTCATCGCTTTCCGTATCCACCCACGCGCGGCGGGAAGATTCGGCCTTTCAATATTATCAAGCATCTGAACGAACGGCATGAGGTGGTCGTTGCGTCGATTGCCCGTTCGTCGGAGGAGGCGGAGGCGGGCAAACAATTGGCGTCGTACTGCGAAAGCTATCACCAGGTCACGGTGAATGAATGGGCTCAGTTCGGTAGGATGATCGGCCGGATTCCTTCGCCTGCTCCTTCGTCGTTTGGTTACTTCTATTCAAGGCCGCTCGCTCGCGCAATCCGCCGGATTCTTTCGGAAAAACGGTTTGATCTGATCTTTGCGCACTGTTCCAGCGTTGCACCTTACGTTGCGGACGTGCGAGGCCCGGCCAAGATCCTCGACTTCGGCGATATGGACTCGTGTAAATGGCTGGATTACAGCAGGCACCGTTCCTTCCCTCTGAATCTCGGTTACCGGCTCGAAGGGGAGAAGGTCGCGCGCTGGGAACACCGGTTAACCAGGAAATTCGATCTATGCACCACCACGACGCGCGCGGAACTCGACACGCTGTTGTCCTACTGTCCGCCCGGTCCGACCGACTGGTTTCCAAACGGCGTCGATTACGAGTATTTCACGCCGGCACCATCCTACGATCCTAACACGATCTGCTTTGTAGGACGGATGGACTATTATCCGAATCAGGAGTGCATGTTCACGTTCTGCCGCACAGTATTTCCTTCGTTGTCGGCTCGTTTTCCGCAACTCCGCCTTCTGATCGTGGGCGCAGAGCCGAGCCGCGCGATCCGCGCTCTTGGGAGGATCACAGGTGTGACCGTGACCGGGTCGGTGCGGGATGTTCGTCCATACCTCGGCCGCTCCGCCCTCATGGTGGCGCCTATGTCAATTGCCCGCGGCACGCAAAACAAGGTTCTGGAGGCTATGGCGATGGGGGTTCCGGTCGTTGCGAGTCCCCTGGCGGCGCGAGGCGTCGACGCGATTCCCGGAGAGCATTTCGTTGCCGCAAGCAGCCCGGAGGAGTACATCGAGGCTATTTCGGGCTTTATCGAGTGCCCTGAAAGAAGGGCCGCCTTTGCCGCCGCCGGGCGGGCACGCGTATTGAGCCATCACAGTTGGGCCCAGTCGATGTCAAAAGTTGATTCCCTGGTGCAGAACACCGTCGAAATGTCCCGCAACACCGCTTCCCATCTTGGCTCCATTTATGAGTTGGGCCCAGGTGTTCTCAAATGACTGCGTACGTGAAATTGCTGCGTCACGGCAGCATGTATGCAGTCAGCGTAGTCTTGTCCAAGCTAGCCAGCATGTGCCTACTGCCGGTTTATACGCGTTATCTGTCGCCAACCGATTACGGCATAATGGAGCTCCTAGAGCTCACTTCCTTCATCGTTATTACTTTGATAGGAATTAATCTGAGTGATGCTGTCTTTTGTTATTACGCGGAAGCGCAGACGGCAGCGGAGCGCAACCTTGTCATCAGTACTGCTCTCATCGGCGCAGCCGCGGTCAGTTGTATTGCCGCGCTTTTAGGCTTGTGTGCGGCGCGAACGCTCAGCAGAATTGTTTTTGGAGCGCCGGACTGGGCGCGGTTTTTTCGGATCACGTTCATTACGATCGCGTTCTCCCTTCCGCAGGAAATCGGACTAGCGTATTTGCGGGCGCGGTCTCAATCGTCAACTGTGGCGGCGTTTCAAATCGGACGCCTCCTGATCACGATCGTGCTGAACTTGCTGTTCCTGATACATTTCTCCCTAGGCATCGTGAGCGTTTTATACAGCGCCCTGATCTCTTCGGCTGTGTCAGTGGTACTTCTAACCGTGGTTCTGTATCGCAACGAGCGCGTACTGTTTCAATGGACGTTGTTCTGGAAGCTATTTCGTTTCGCGTTGCCTCTCGGCCTGGCCGGACTTGCCATGCTGTGCGTCAATTTCGGAGACCGCGCCTTTCTTGTGAGGTGGGTAAGTCTCAGCGACATCGGTATATATTCGCTCGCGTATAAACTTGGCATGCTGGTTAGCTATGTCCAGCTTCCATTTTCGATGTACTGGAATGCGGAAATGTACTCCGTGGTTAAGGAACGAGGCGGAACCGCGCTTTATGCGAGAGTCTGCACATATTTCCTCTTTGCTTTGACTGCCGCCGCCCTGGCGTTAAGTATATTTGCCAGGCCGCTTCTAGTACTGCTTGCCGCCCCGTCCTTCGCGGCGGCCGCTCAGTACGTGCCGGCCGTGGCATTTGCCTATGTGCTGCGCGGCCTTGGAGACTACTTTCGCAACGTCTTTTCGCTCGAAAAAAGGCCATCCATGAACCTCGCTGTATTGTTCGTGGGCGCGTTCGTGTGTCTGTCGGGATACGCGGTTCTCATACCTGCGTTTCGCATGTGGGGAGCGGTGATCGCTACTCAGTTAAGCTTCGCGGCGATGGCAGTGGCGGCGTTCATATCAGGACAGAAAGTCCGGCCTTTCAGGTTTGAGTTTGGCCGCATCGCTCGTCTGCTTCTGAGCGCTACTCTGTGCTGGATGGCCTTGCAGACAGTTCATCCGCGGAGCATCTCGGCAAGCGTACTCACAGGTGCCGTGGCTTTTGCCGCTTGGCCCGTAGTCCTCTATTGCTGGCGCTTCTTCAATGCCCGGGAGTTGCAGATTCTGACCGAACTCGGCGCGCGCATGCGGGCTCTGGCTGAGCGTAGGGCGGCTCCGCCGGTCACGCGTTAATATGCGGTCTCTCGGGCCCCGCGGCGCGCAGACACCAGGTAACGGCATGGCTCCCGGACGATGCTTACATCGACAAAACCGTGGCGCGTAAGCACTCTCTCAATTCCGCGGCGGGTTGAAAAGGATTCGTAGCGACCTCTGAGAGAGAAGTGGCGTTGGGCAAAATGGAACAAAAGGCTGTTCAATATGATGTACGTGAATCGGGCCCACCCTTTCACATTTGTCTTTTTGCACTGCCTCCAGCACAACGAAAAGGGATGCAGCGTTATCCAGACGGTGCTCGACTGCTTCAGCACGCGCTGGATCTCGGCTATCGCGCGGTCCAAATCGCTGTAGACCAGCGATACTCGTGCGATGACCATGTCGAAGGTGCCGTCTCTAAATGGCAACCCTTCCGCCCGCGCGCATGCGAAGCGAATACCGTTGGACAGCCGTCGGCCAAGCGCGAGCGCGTCAAGATCGATGTCGATGCCAAAGCCTGAGTTTGCGGGGTAGGCAACCATCAGCGTCTGACCGGCGCCACAACCCACGTCCAGGATCACGTAGGAAGCCGGCACTGGAGGCGGCAGGCACGGGTCGGGATTATTGGGGTCCTGAGCCTTACGCAGTTCTTCCAAGTGATACCGCTCCTTCTGCGACAAATTTTCGCCTGACAGAGATGGTGAGCGTGGGCCAGGGTCGTTCGAGTCCGCAGTGTTCAATAACGTGGCCATTATGTATCTCCGTTCAGTCAAATTTCGAGGTGCTCTCCGGCGCGCTTTCGGAGACGGGACTGAAAATGAATTCGAAAGGACACTCCTCCGGATCGATCGGGCGGCGGCCGCGCAGTCGGGAGCGGAGTCTGTAAAAGCGATCCGAAATGGTCCGGAACCCAGCCAGTTCAGCCTGGACGGAGCCGACGTCGTGATCGATGCCCACCCCCATACGCTTCAAGGCGTAGAGATTGCTCCCGGCGCCATTGAACCCTCGCTGCGTGGACACGGCTCCGGCGCAACCGTTGCTCCGCACGAGGTCCATGTCCTTCGCGTTGAAATCGCCGGCACGCCCGTTTGGATAACTGAACGACATGCCGGGGTTGGGAAATTCGTCCCGGACTCTGCTGATTGATTCCGCGATCTCACGGACTCTCACAGACTCTATTTCGTTCCCCAATATAGCGTGCGAAACGGTGTGCGCGCCAATCTCGAAGCATTCACCGGCCCACGTTCGCACGGTTTCCCAGCTCGCGGGCTGTAGCGTTGAGCGTTGCGCTGAACTGACCCCAGGCTCGACCGTGGGCCAGTGCCGCGACAGCCAGCACAAGACGCAGTGAATGGGCAGCGTCTTATGCGCCGGGACGGGCAATGGTTCACCAGGGGCGTTGCGGCAAGAACGGACCAAGTGCAGTCGGTCGAACGGGAACAGCTCCCTTGATCCGATATAGGCGGTCGACAAATAGGCCGTGGCCGGTATTCCGAAACGCTTCAACACCGGGCCAGCGATGCTGAAAGTAGTATCGTAGCCGTCGTCGAATGTGACAGCCACGCTCCGATCCGGCAACGGTTTTTCCTGGGCCATCGCCCGAAGCGCATCGCCAAGGGAAACGGTATGATACCGCTCCGCCAGCCACTTCATGTGCGCCGTAAATTGCGACCTGGTGACGAAGGTGCGCGGTAACCACGGTTCATTGCGCAAGGAATCCTCGCACAGGCCGTGATAAGTAAGTATGCGCAGGCGGCGCGACGCAATCGCCTCCGCCGCACGGAACAGCCCGAGCGAGCCCGCAAAGGCATACGGCATGCGATTCGAAATTGAGCCTAAAGAAAACATGCCTTGCGGTACTCTTTCGCGTAGTTGGCAACCATTTTGTCCTGCGAGTACTCGTTCAAGCAGCGGCGTCTGTTCCGGGCGCCCAGACACGCGCGCTTTTCCACGGAAGCACCCATTGCCGAGAGGGCGGCTACGTAACGGGCGGCGTCGCCATTGGGAACAACGCCCTCCCCGTCCAGTATTTCGCGGCTGTCGCCTACGTCCGTCGAAATGCACGGCAGTCCGCATGACATCGCTTGCAGCAAGGCATTCGGCGTCTGCTCCGTAATCGAGGACATGACGAACACATCCATCGTTTGGAAATACCGGGATGGGTCCTCGACAAAGCCGGTAAACAAAGTGCGACCGGCGATGCCCAAATCCGCCGCCAGCCGCGCAAGCGATTCCTGCTCCGGTCCGGATCCAACAATGACGAGCTTGCTGTCCGGGATGCGGGCCTCCGAAAAGGCGCGCAACAGGAACGCCACGTTCTTTTCCGGCCCTAATCGCCCCAAGAATCCGAAAACTAACTCGTTTGCGCGAAGCCCCAGGGTCAGGCGCAGCTCCGCGCGCGCCATTGGACGGAACCGGTCCGTATCCACGCCGGTTCGGATAAAGCTGAGCTTGTTTGAATCCAGCCGGACCTGCCTGATAAGTAGATCCACCAGTTTCCGGGAGACGGCGATGGTGAGAAACGCGCGTGGCAGGAAGAGCCGCCGGGCCAACGCGCGCCTCCATTTCAGTCTCTCGGCCTCTTCCACTGAGAAACCACACTCATTGTGAATCACGGGACAGAACGGCACCACCGTCGACGCCACCAGCGCGTCAAAGGCTCCCCAGTTGTAAGTGAGGACGAGATCCGGCCCCAAAGCTCGCAGAAACGGTCTCAAACGCCACGGACCCGCTTTGGTCCTTTCAGGCCACGCGACCGTGGTGGCAATTCCCGGCTTCAGTCCGCGAGCCGCGTCGCGCTCGCCATTCAAGGATACAAAGGTATGCTGGAACTCGGCGCCGAGCGCGTTGACGATCGACACGATCCGCAGCTGCATCCCTCCAATCCCGAATGTTGGAAAAACGTGCACAAGATGAGGTGGGCGCTGCATGGCGTCCTCAGAGGGCGGCGCTCGTAACAGAGGTGGGCGTCTCGTCGTCCGAGAATTCGACGGATCCGGCGAGTTCCCGGCGCCAGATCACATACCAGCATGCCGAGGCCATCAGCAGCATATAAGTAAAGTCGAACGTGCAACGCGGATGAAAAACTGCGTCGATTCCGAAGCCGACCAGTGCGGTCTGTAACGCCCGTGGCAGCCAAAGATACTCTGGCGGTGTGCGGTCCGGGTTGCAGGTGTGCCCGAGCCAGCAAATCGTGAACAGCAAAAGCGACGAAAACGTCAAGCAGGCAAATAGTCCTGAGTCCACCAGAATCTGTAGATACGTGTTGTGAATGACGACGGGCTCCTCAGTAACCCGCATGTAGTTTTTGCCCCCGAAACCAACACCGGTCCACGGGCGCTCTTTCCAGAGCTCCCAGGCGATCTCGTTCTGGCGGAGGCGCGAAGCGGCGGAGGACTCTTCGCTCGGATTGCGGAGGGTGCTCAGCCGATCTACGTAGGAGTGACCGACCAGAAAGAAAGCGGGAACCAAGAGAAAAGCTAGCAGTATAAGTGCCATCATTTTGCGCCCAGAACGCAACGATATCATAACTAGGACGCAAGCCAGGGCAATAGCCGCTCCCCTCGAAAAACTCATGATGATCGCCATCACGGTCATCACGGAGCAAAGCGTTAGCAGCCCCCGCGTCCAGCGGCCTTCGACAGCTTCTCGGGCATACCAGCACATCGGAAGAACCATTACGAATCCGACCGCCAAGGTATTGTTATCATCCATGAATCCGCCTATTCCGCCGGTATATTGGCCTCCGCCGCTGATGATACCACCTAACCCGAACTTAACTCCAACTACGCCCAATGAAAGCGCCACCACCAGAATGAACTTCTTAAGGTCCTCGTAAGTCCTGATCAGGATGGGGATCAGCAAACACATGAGGACAGTTCGCGTAAACAGATTCAGAGCCGACATTGACGCGGCGGGGTCAAGCGCGAAATAGCTGGAGGCGGCAAGGGTGGCATAGAGTGAAACCAGTCCAAGAGTAATGGGAGTCTGCAGAAGCACCGATGCGCCGCCAAGTTCACGAATGCTCCCAATCCCCGCGCCCGCCGCCAGCAGCAGCGAGTACGGGAAGTCTCCATGCGAATACGACAAGACATCCGGACGAGTCAGGCCAAAAACTGTGTAGGCAGCTAGCCCTATTTTTGGCTTGAACACTCCAACGATTGACAGCAGTACTACGACTACTATGAGGATCTCTTGGCGCATTCCGTTTTTCACGTGCACGCAAGCATCCAAACGTCGCCTCAGCGCCTGCTGGCAGCCATTTTCGGTTTAGTGCAGGTTACAAGTACCAGTTATGGTTGCATTTACAATTTGCTGGACGTTCGTGATCGTACACGCACTTGTCATCGAACTGCTGCACGGGACGCCAAGTGTCACCCGGGTGACCGCAAGCTGTACGTCCTGGAGATTCACCTGTCCATCTCCATTGAGATCACAGGCCGAACCGTTCGATGCAGTTGAAGCCAAAGGCATAACGTTGCCCGTGTAAGCTGTGTGACCGGAATTCCAGCTGCGCATGCTACCCGCTGGGCTTAGGGACCTGACCCGATAGGTATAACTCTTGCCTGCTGTTAACGTCGTGTCCTTGTAGGTTACGACACCCCCGGTTCCTGCAACTCCCGGGACCCGAGCAACTTCTGAGAAAGGAACAGTTTCCGTGCCGCCGTTTTCAAAGGTCGTCGTGAGGCAGTTTGGGCTGTCGTAACTCTGGCCGCTTGTCCCATTCGCTTTGTAATATTCGAACACACCTGTGCAACGTTCAATCGCGAACTGGCTCTCGCTGTCGGAATTATCCGTCCACGTCAGTTGCGCAGATGTGGATGAGGCTCGCACGACGGCAAGATCCGACGGTGGGGCGGGCAGGTTGGTCGCGGGGTTGGAGTAAGCGGAGTAACTCGAACCGTTCGTTGTCCTGACACGGTAAGTATAGACGATTCCCGTCGCCGCAGCCGAGTCAGTATAAGATGTGCCGCCCGCAGGCACTGATCCGATCTGGGTCCAACTCAATCCGGCCAACGCTCCTGCCTCGCAATCATAGATTTGGCCTGGGCATCGCTCGATCAAAGTGTTCGTATCCCCGTACGAGCCGCCAACATTCGCGTTTCTCGTCCAGCTGAGCGTTACACTAGGATAATTTGCCGCGCTCGCTGTAAGGTCCGTCGCCGGCTGAATCGAGACGCCCGGATCCGGCACGCGGGCGGACGAAATGACAACATTATCGTACCAAATATTCGCCACTGGGTATGGTCCGGCGTTAGGATCGCGGAATGTGTTGTACGGCAGCAGCCAGACTTTGCCATAGTTGTAAGGCGACCCGGGCTGGTACGAGGAGGCATCCGAAGCATAGTTGTGCAGGGAATAGAAAACCATGCTCTGAACCAGCACCGAAGGCTGGTTGTCCTGGGCCAGCCACATGTCAACCTGCGAATCCCGTCGATAGTTGTATGTCCCCTGCAACGTGGTCGGCGAGACCAGGTACCAGTGCCCGACCTTGACGTGGATCTGAACAGTCTGCCATTGATTGGCAACGTATTTCACGCAAGGATCGGGAGCCACCACACCAGGCGTCAGCACACCGCCGCACGCTACCGCGCTCTGATTGAGATAGTTCGGATACGACTGCGCAGGTGGCAGATAGGCTGGCTGAAAAGGCTCGTAGAGCCCGCAGGAATGGTACATCGTCGGAATCTGACGGTAAAGGTCCATTGTGACAACAAGATGTGGAACTTCACAGCTCCAGTGTTTGCCGCTTTGGGTCTGTGCGAGACTTGTGTCTTGCGGCCCGATGATGATCTGCTTCATGCCTCCGCTGAATGCGTCGCCAGGGCAATCGGAGGGATTGACGCGCTTGGTGCCGTCCGGCGGCGGACAACTGCTTCCGTTCAGGTAAGTATTGGTCAGATAGGCGGTATCCATATTCTGCCGCCACTGGACGTAGAATTCCTGCCCTTGGCCGAACGATGTCGAAAGCGTCGAAGAGAAGTCCAGGTGGACCGAACCCGAGCTATCCTGCGGGGCAAAAGCAGGGATCACGAAGTGAAAAGAGCTGTTGCCTGAAGCCGCAAGTGCTGTGTCGACAAAACCATGCGTGAACCCCCCGTTCCCGCCGTTGTCCGCATCCTGGCCGGGATCGGCATAGACCCCCGACACATCTTGCGCAACATTTGACTCAAATCCTTCGCAGCGAACTACTTGCGGAGTCGCACACACGGTAGAAAAGTAGTCGGTGGTGGCCGCCGCAGAACCAGCTATCGCCGTTGGCTTTGTTGGCTGCTTTGACTGGCCGGACAATAATGCCCAAAAAAGGGACAAAATGAGAATTTTTTTCTTCACGATTAAAGAGCCACTCCGGGGTGCAATCAATACCTCAAGGCTATCTGGAGCCGAATTGTCCTTCCCTTCGATAATCGGCACGAGACTGCATCCACTTGAGGTACTAAGGATGAATTCTTGGCGTCGCATGCTGGCGAGCGTCCTTTACCGCTCTCGCGGTAAGTTCCAGCGTCAAAATTCTGCCCTTATACTCCAACGGTGCCTTCCCAAGGGCTGTAGTGAAACATTCACGCCGGTACAGGGCCCCGGTCAGCATGGAATTCAGAAGGAAGGCTGACTGAAGTTCCTCTAAATCCGGGAATGATCGTCCCATCAGCTTCCCGCTGGTGCCTTGAAAACCGCTTCTTTGAAACCAGTTCTCCATCTTGCCGACTCCTTTGGATGCAAATTCCGTCACCATCGGCGCGAATAGATGGAACGTGCGGGCGCGAATTGGCACGGCTGGATAACCCTGAGCCAAGGGCAGGCGTGCCAGGGTCGGGTTGAAGTGATAAATCAGTTGCCGTGAGAGGCGGTTGCGCAATCGAAGACGAGCGGGCGTTGAAAGCGCGATCTCCATGGGCCGGCTCCACATGAAAGGCGATACGCACGGCCATAACCGGCTAGTCGCGCTGGCGATTCTCCCTTGCCACCTCTGCATACGCAGCGTAAGGTAAATGTTGTCCAACCGCGACGTGTTAGGTAATTCTTCAAAGCCGTGGTCTGCGTCGCGTACGATTCCCGCAAAGTGGTCTGTGAGACTCTCTTCGAAAGAGGTGTCGAGAACAGAGACCATCGTTGCATCCACCGCAAAACGCTTCGACGCGATCTTCCTGGCATCGAAGTGGCCCTTCTGTCCAGTGAACGGAAACAACAGTTCCCACCAATAGCCCTTGCAGATCTCGCCATTAGATCCGTTTACGCTCGCATCGTGCTCCCCAGCAAGACTCCGGTGGGCGGCATAGGTGTTCGCGTATAGCGAAGCATTGAATTCGCCGTCGCACAACAGAATCGCGCGCTTCACCCGGTGCCACCAGCCCTCATCTCCATCCTCCGGAGGTCTCTGATGGATGTGGCGCAAGGAGAATACCTCCGCGATCTTCTTAGAAGCAAGAACGTCGGGATCAGTGTCACGACCGTTGACCACGCAATTGAAGGAGAGACGACTCGACATCATCGCGCCCAGGATCGCCCGCGAGTCCATGCCGCCCGTCAGGTCGACCGCAAGCCGCTCGTAGCCGCAGCCGATGTCTCTCGCGACGCTTCCTAAAGCCTCTGCCAAATCTCCCACTGATCCGGTCGCGCCGGTGCCCATTGAAGCGGCCGCAGGCGACCAGTACCGGATCCGCGTCTCGACTCCATCAACGAATCGGCAAACCACTGCCGGCGGCAGTTTCTCGATCCCCACGAACAAGGAACGGCTACCGAACACTGTGCCGGTACACAGAAACTCGCGGCACGCCTCCATATCCCACCGGGCATCGTTCAGCGCGGCCAAGGCGAGCGATGAAGTGGAAAGCACCACGCATCCACCGATGTTCGCTTTGTAGACATGCAGAGTGCCTAGACGGTCGGTCACAATGGCCAGCGAGCCCGTGGAGAAACCAGCCGCGATCGCGAAAATCCCTTCCGCCCGCTTCGCACATTGCTCCAGCGTGGCTGGTGTCGCATCGCCGAGGAGCAATTGGAGGGCGCGCGCCTCAGCCGAATTCCTGTAAAACAACGTGCCGGCCCCACAAACCCATTCGCCAGTTTGCGTTGTAACGATGCCGCAGAAAGGGGCGGACTCCCGGGCGAACTTCGCAATCCGCGCGGAGCCGTTGGCAAATTGCTCGCATCGCGCATGGCCAGTCACGGTCTCCATGACCGGGATTGCTTCCTCAAAGAGCGCCGCGGCTTCCCCTCGATCAGCTCCGTAAACGATGATGAACTGCCCCATCAAAGATCACCCGATTGCAGCCATCGCCGCCGGATTCCCATCCAAATGAACGTTCACCCAACCCGCTAGCATCAGCAGGTGCCAGAGCTCATTCCCGTAGTTCCTTCTGCCGGACTGGTGATCTTCCCAGATCTTTCGCGCTTCCGTGATCGAGATGAGCGAGGCCATTCGATCCGACAGCACGATCGACTGAAAGGGATTCTTCAGACTTGAGCGGAACCAGGCGTCCATCGGAACTCCGAAACCCATCTTCGGGCGATTGATAATAGGTGCGGGGACCATGGGTTCGAGGGCTTTCTTGAGCACATACTTGCCTGTGCCTCCGTGAAGCAGGAAATCGGATGGCATCGCACAGATGAGGTTTGCCAAACGGTGGTCGAGAAAAGGTGCCCTCGTCTCGAGTGAAAAAGCCATGCTGGCGCGATCCACCTTCACCAGGATATCGCCGGGCAGATAGGTCTCCAAATCGACCGCCTGCATTTGTTTGAGCGGCGGCAGACCCGAATACTGGGCGAACCGCCCCGCGAAGTCCGCCCTGGGGCTGTAGCCGTTCAGATCTCGCTGAAGGCTCGAGGCCAGCACCCGTTCAAACGCGGCATCTCTGAATGTGGAGATCGCCGAAAAATAAGAGTCGCCCAACTCCTGCGAAAGTTCAGTAAGCGTGCTTTTTGCGCGCAGCGGGCGAGGCCAGCGCTCCGCCCGGGGATAAAGCTCCGCAAGACGCCCAAGGATTCTGCGGCGCACGCTCCGTGGCAGGAACTTCCGGATGCGATCCTCGAATACCCCAAAGCGGTATCGCCGGTATCCGCCGAACAGTTCATCGCCGCCATCGCCCGACATTGCAACCGTCACGTGCTCCCGCGTCATGCGCGACAGGTAGAGTGTCGGAATTGCAGAGGAGTCTGCGAAGGGCTCGTCGTAGTGCGTGAAGAGCATCTTGAGCGCTTCGTGAATCAAAGGCGTGACCACCCGTTCACGGTGCTGCGTCCGGTACCGCGCCACCATCATATGGGCGTATCTCAACTCGTCGAACTCCTTCTCTGAAAAACCGATCGAGAAGGTTTTCACTTCGCTGCCGGCGTGCGCCATGCATGCCACCATGGCGCTTGAGTCCACACCCCCACTCAAGAATGCACCCAGGGGAACATCCGCGATCGTACGTCGGGTTACACAATCCTGTAGCAGGTCCCGCACGCCATCGATGGCCGACGCCATGCTTGCGGCCGGGTCCGACCGGAACTCCGGCTTCCAGTACGGTCTTACCTGCAGCCGTCCCGCCGACCACGTCAGGCAGTGTCCTGCCGGCAGCTTCCTTGCGCTTGCATAAATGGTGTCGGGATCGGGAACATAGGACAGCGCAAGGAAATCTGCCACTGCCCGCGGGTTGATTTGCTTCGGGAAACCCGGCAGTGCCGCGACGGCCTTCAGCTCCGAAGCGAACACAAACCGGTACGCGCCGAAGTCTGTCGCATAGTAAAAAGGCTTCTCTCCAAAACGGTCGCGCGCTGCAAACAGGAGCTGTTTCCTTCGATCCCATATCGCAAACGCAAACATCCCGTTGAGGTATTCAGGAAGTCTCTCTCCCACGTCTTCCCAAAGATGGACCAGAACCTCGGTATCTGATTTCGTTTTGAAGATGTGGCCCTTGTGCTCCAGGTCCTCACGCAGCTCGATGAAATTGTAAATTTCCCCGTTGAAGGTCACCATCACGGAGTCGTCTTCGTTACCCAGCGGCTGTGCTCCGCCTTCAAGATCGATGATGCTCAGGCGCCGATGGCCCAGGGCGACAGGGCCGTCAATGTACTCCCCCTCACCATCAGGTCCCCGATGGCGGATGAGGTCGCACATCGCACGAATCAGCGATCGCTCGGCAGGGATGCCGATTGTAATGAATCCTGCAATTCCGCACATAGACTGGCTTCCAATGATAACAGCAATTCGTTGGCCGATTTCGCTCGCCTCCATACCGCCCAATTGGCTATTGACGTGCTGTCAGTGAGGCGATTGAGACTCCTAATCATCTCCTACTTGTTCCCGCCCATGGGCGGCATCGGCGTCCAGAGGGCGATCAGTCTGTCCAAGTACCTTCCCCGCCAAGGATTCAGCGTCCACGTCCTAAGCGCAGCCAACGCCGGAGGGCCGGTCCGAGACGAAGCGCTTGTCGAACATATTCCTGCCTCTGTCACCGTCCATCGGGCGTTCACGCCGGAGATTCCTTTCGCCTTGAGGCATAGGCTTTGGTCGCTGTTCCGGAGTAAGAACGGGGGACGGGCCGGAGGTGCGACAAAAGGCAGCACTTCCAAGAGTCTGTTGTCTCGCGTAGCCCAGCGCGTTTTGTGCCCGGAACCGGAGGTCCTATGGACGCCAATTGCCCTCCGGGCCGCCAGAAGAATTATCAAGAAATATGCGATCAACGCCGTGATGGTAACCGCACCCCCGTTTTCCGCATTTATGATCGGTGCCAGATTAAAGCGGGAGAATCCGCGCCTGACATTCATCGCGGACTTCCGCGACGAGTGGTTGACTTTCTATATCAATCACAATGAATTCCAGAACAATCCCCACGCGCGGAAGAGGGCTTCGGAAATCGAGGCTGAGACTGTGGACGCCGCCGATCTGGTAGTTGCCGTCAATGAGTTCTCGCTGAAGGAGATCCGGGATAGGTATCCCTCTCAGACGCCTTCGAAGTTCCAGTGCGTTCCGAACGGGTTTGAGCCGGCAGCGTTTGCCGAATTCACGCGCCGCAAAATTGATGACGGCATTCTCAGAATAACCCACGTCGGCACTCTCCATGGAACCGCTACGGCACAATACTTCATGAAAGCCTTTTCTTCTCTGCCGGAGCAAGTCAAGAGCCGCGTCAAGCTCCGCTTCGTCGGGCGCATTATCGAAACCGAGCACCGCTGGCTGGCAGAGCAATCGCCCAACATTGAATTGGTTGGGTTCGTTCCACAACGCGAAGCCATCCGTCAAATGGAGGATGCGGATATCCTCCTCATGACCATGACGGACAATCTGAGCATGCCAGGAAAATTCTACGAGTACCTCGCGACTGGCAAGCCGATTCTCGCCCTGGCTTCACCGGCGAGCGTCGTCAGTCGCACAATGGAGGAGACGCACGCTGGATGGTGCTTTGACCCTCACGACACGGAGGGAATCCGCGGGCTGATCCTAGAAGCCCGCACGGCATTGAGCGCCTGGACACCTTCCCAGGCCGCCGCGTCTTATGCGCGGCCCAACCTGGTGGAACTCTACGGTTCTCTGATAATTGAGGCCGCATCGGCCACCAGAATCACCGGATAGAGTGGTTGATGAAGATTCTCAGCGTTACCACTCTGTATCCGAGCGAGGCAGCTCCGCAATCGGGAGTATTCGTCCGGTCGCGGCTGCAGGCGATGGCCGAAATGGCCGAGGTGATTGTTGTCGCGCCGCAACCCCTGGTTACCTATCAGGAGGGCCGGCCGCAGCTTGGGCGTTTAAGCCAGCGGCACTCCGTGGACGGCAAAATCGAGGTTCTCAGGCCAGTGTGGTTCTATCCTCCGGCTGCCGGCGCTTTCAATCCGTTGTTTCTCGCTGCCCGCATCCTTCCCACGGTGATCTGGATCAGAAGGCGGTTTCGTTTCGACCTTATCGATGCGCACTTCGGCTATCCCACGGGCGTCGCAGCTTGGCTGCTGGCCAAGCTGATCGGGATTCCTTTCTCCATCACGCTGCGAGGCTCCGAGACGCTTCACGCCGACCACGCGCTGAGAAGATGGTCCCTCAAAAAGGCTTTGCGCGGGGCGGCCCGCGTGATCGCCGTTTCCGAGCGGCTGAGAGAATTCGCCATATCGGCGGGCGTGGATCCATCGAGAGCTCTTACGGTGCCCAACGGCGTCGACGGATCATTGTTCAGGTACCGCACACAAAGTGAATGCCGGGCAAAACTTGGGCTTGATCCGCAGCAGAGAATCATCCTAACCGCGGGCCACCTCATCGAGCTTAAGGGCCATCACCGGGTCATCGCCGCCCTTGCCGGGTTGCCGGGCGCACATCTGTACATCGCGGGAGGGCCCGGCGGGGTGGCATCGAACGAAGACCAGCTCCGCATGCAAGTGCGATTGAGCGGGATACAGGACAGGGTCCATTTCCTGGGCCCAGTCGATCAGCAAACGCTGGCTGCGCTCATGGGCGCCTCCGATTTGTTCTGCCTCGCGAGTTCGCGCGAAGGCTGGCCAAACGTAGTGCAGGAGGCTCTGAGTTGCGGAACCCCGGTGGTCGCGGCCGACGTCGGAGCGATTCCTCAAATGATCACGGACAGAGTGGGAATCATCGTCCCGCCAGGGGATGATGCCGCCCTCCAGAGCGCGCTCGAGCGAGCTCTCGCTACGTGCTGGAGCCGAGAGAGCATCGCCGCGTTTGGCAGCCGACGCTCCTGGCCTCAAGTCGGAAACGAGGTGATGACCGTCCTCGCAGGCCTCGGGATGTGGTAGGCGGAGCAGGAGTTGAACGCTGCAACCTCCTCCATGTAAAAGAGGCGCTCTACCCTTGAGCTATCCGCCTATTGCCACTACTCCGTTGCATGTAGGATGCCAAACTCAGGGCACAAGCCGCACCAAAATTGGTCCCAAGGCCCGAGTCAATGGCAGTGGCAGCTTTTTCCAGATTCTGATGGGGAGCTGGAATCTCGGATTGGCAGGGCTGATGTTCGGTAGTTTCTTTCCTCGGACCAGAACCACTTGATAAGGAAGCGTTTCCTCCTTCATTCCCCAATGCGCTTTGAACTCGTACGAGCCGCTTTCCCGCTTGCTGCGGCCGAAATCGTAGATCCTGAGGCCTTTTTCTGCGCCCCAACGGAGCAGGTCGAAGTACATGAAGTTGTTAGGCGCAAGTGCGTTCATCTCAGGATCGGATCCGCCGTAATACGGCAACATCCGATCACGGAAATATAGCGTCAGAACGGCCGACACTGGCTTTCCACCCAATTCGTATTCCCGAACTTCGACTTTGTTCCCAAAGTTTTTCAAAAGCGACTCAAAATACTCTCTCGGGAAGCAAGGCGTACCAAGGCGATGAAGGCTATTTGAGTAAAGAGCGTCAAAATTGACCAGACTCCGGGTGGATTTGCCGCTTATGCCGTTCTTGAGCGATTTCCGCACCATGTACCGTGTTTTGCGCGGGATTGCCTCCAGAATGGCTTCCTCGCTCTGTCCGATCTCCTGAAGGAAGGTCACGTATCGGTCGACGTTGGGTTCTCCAACGCACTGCTCGGGCACGGCATTGCGGAACTCAATGTAGTCCACGTTAAGGCGCTCGCCCATATGGCGCGCTTCCTTATGCAGCATTTCCGCCGCAATTTGAGACTCAGCCAAAATCCCTCCATACACGGCGAACGGCGAGGAAATCAGCGCTTTCTTCACCAGGATGTTCTTCACAAGGAACAGCGGCAGGACCCCCACAATCCGGCCCTCCACCTCGGCAAGCAAATATTCGGAGCGATAGCCGAAGCACTCTTCGATCGTCTTGCGCCAGGCATGGAGGTGAAACGGCGTACCCGCGTCGTGGCACTCGACAAAAGCGTCCCAATGATCGTCGTCAGCACGGGTTACATGCCTGACACGTATCCGGTCTGAACCGTCTCTCTGCGGGTAATCGCGAGAATCCTGCGTCAACATGCTTAACGTCTCCCCAACGGCGCGAACTCGCACGCTTCAAACATCAGTGCCATCTCCCGCCCGATGCCCTGTATCCCGCCGCAAGTGCGAAGGATTGGGATCATGCCATCGGTCATTCGGTGCTGACCCGGTTCCAAATTCCCACCGATACTTCTTGGATGCATGCGGTTCTCTCCATATCGTTTATCCTTCAAATCAATGCAGCCGTGGAACAATACCGAACACGGCCCCGAGCGGCCTCCGGTAGAAGGCGCGATCAGGCCACCCGCCTGTTTCATCGTCGCACCCTGAGTCTCATTATTTCACGCGCGGGCGCGTCAAAGGCGGGCCAACTGGCCAAGCGGGGATGGCGGAGTCCATACACCCGTTCGGCGCCAGCTCGCCGTGTCCTATGACGGATATGGAACCAGATTGGCACCTGCGGGCTGGGACAAGTTTTCGGGGGATCATATGGCGGTCTGCCTGCGAATCAGCGATGGTCCACTCAACGTGGTGTTTCGCAGTCCGTACTCAACGTAGAACTCCCGACCAAACTCTGTGGCATAGGTCACCCCCCTGCGCACATCCAGAGAGCCGCCCAACGACCCTCTATACACAATGGTTGGGGAAGGCAAGCCCCGAGGCGGACTGAGCTCTAATGATTCTGCCTTCGCGGTTGTCGACCAGACATTTCGATTCATAGCCATGAGGCTAAGATGGAAAAGGGTTGCTTGGGAGTGGTTTATCCCGAACCTGTTCCGAGCGGGTTCGTCGTCCTCCTGGAGAGCAAGGGCCTGGGATCGAGCAACGTCATCCACAGGAGCCATATGACTTACACACAGCCTCTGCTTCTCATCGGATTTATCGCTACGGCTATCGGCTTGGTGCGCCTCCGACGGTATCGCGGCGTATGGTTGCCCGCCTTGGCATTGCTCATGCTCGTGCTGCTGTCCTTGCCGGCGGCGGATTGGCTGCTCTCCCGGCCGTTTCAGGCGAGATATCCGCTGCGCCCCCTTTCTGGCGAGTCCGCAGATGCAATCGTTGTGCTCTCCGAGGCGGTCGATCCTCCGCATTTCGAGACTCCAGTGGCACTCCCAGGCCGGGACACGTACGTGCGTTGCCACTACGCCGCGTGGCTTTACCAGCATTGGCGAGCCTTGCCTGTCCTCGCATCAGGAGGCGGCAGCGGCCCGGACGGTCCACCTTTTTCGCTGGCGATGCGCGACCTGCTGATAGCTGAAGGCATTCCGGCATCGCACATATGGACCGAGGAGCGCTCCCAAACGACTCACGAAAACGCTGCAATGAGCGCGGCCATGCTGCGGGCGCGCGGTGTCAGGACGATTGCTCTCGTCGTCGATGGCCCTAGCATGCTGCGCGCGCAAAGGTGTTTTGAACATGAGGGAATGATCGTGGTGCCCGCCCCGGTCGAATTGCGACAGTTGGGAGCCTGGAACGAGGAGTGGATCCCTTCGTGGAAAGCCATTTACCGGAATGAAGCAACCCTTCACGAAGCCTTGGGGCTGGCCTGGTACCGTCTCCACGGATGGATCTAGCCAAGCTTGGCGGCCCTCGGGTGAAGTTCTCCTATAGGTGCAAAATCGAACTGTTTCAGAAGCCGATTGATCTTTCCCTGCATGCCCTTCAACCCTCCATAGGTCCTGAGGCTTGAGATCAAGCCGTGGGTCATCCTCGGCTGATCCGGGTCGACCTCCCAAGGATGCGTATAAATGCATGCCGGTTGTTGTTCCATGTCGTTGATTCTCCGGATTCCAGCGGCTGTATAGCGATAAGGAATCAGCCGCAAGTAGCCTCCGCCCCCTACCGGAGCAACTTGGCCCCCTGGAAGAACCACCGTCGCAATCGGGACCTCGAAAATCGGACCGGACGGCGTCTGCATTAGGTGCGCATGCCTCGGGAAACCCGGGACCCCGTAGCGGTCATGTACGATCGGATAAATGCTGGAATCGTGCGTGAACCCCAGGCTTGCCAGGACTTCG
>Ga0209698_10000680_pt1 | contig 38819 bp, 34 predicted proteins | sample LitLauG_LLR_2012_FD_187203 | JGI IMG/M metagenome (GOLD analysis project Ga0209698, IMG submission 187203) | Freshwater sediment microbial communities from Pennsylvania, USA - Little Laurel Run_MetaG_LLR_2012 (SPAdes) (version 2) | ecosystem: Environmental > Aquatic > Freshwater > Creek >... | reverse complement strand
TTCGAGCATTCAGGGAGGATCATCGTTTCCATACATTGGGGCGATGATCCGCGAGACGTTGACTCCGGGTTCTAACGATGTCTTCGTGGATTTCAACCCAAACTTTGCCAATCTTTTTTACCGCTCGACTACCGGAGCAGCCAATTCCATCCAACAAACAGGGTTGGGAGCACCAGCGTATCCCTATTGGGTAAAGGTGACACGAAGCGGAAACACGTTCAGCGCATTTGCATCAGCGGATGCAGTGACCTGGATACAGGTAGGAGCGACCCAGACGATCACCATGGCCACGAATGTTTACATTGGGCTGGGCGTGAGCAGTGCCGAAGCGACGTCGGCTACCGTGACGTTTGACAACGTTTCCATTAGCACAACCTCGTCACCAGCGCCTGTCATCACGGGCCTCTCTGCCACAACGGGTTCGATCGGGAGTCAGGTAGTCATTTTTGGCTCGGCGTTTGGCTCGGCTCAGAACGGCAGCGTGGTGACGCTGAACACTGTGCCGCTAATCGTCAATTCGTGGAGCGCCACGTCGATTACGATCATTATTCCGGCCGGAGCGACCTCCGGGCCATTGCAAGTATCCGTAGCGCCCTCAATGAATGACAGCAACGCGGTGTATTTCGCAGTGACAACGCAACCTTTGCCACCTCCGTGGTTGGACCAGGATATCGGATCGGTAGGTGCGATAGGAAGTGCGACGTTTACAAATGGAGTATTCACCATAATGGGCGCGGGAGTTGGTATACAAAACGGTGCGACCAGCGATTCCTTCCATTTCATGTATCAGGCGATATCGGGTGATGGAACGATCATCGCACGGGTTTCGAGCACTCAGGGTTCGTTTCCGTCCATCGGAGTGGTGATCCGGGAGACTCTGGCTCCTAGCGCTGCCCAAGCGTTCGTCACCTACTGGCCGAACACGCCCTATCTTTTCTATCGCACGACCACGGGAGGAAGCAATTCCGTATTAACGGGATCCTTTACCTTGCCGATGCAAGACTATTGGCTGAAGATTACGCGAAGCGGGAACACCATCAGCGCATTTGGGTCGGCGGACGCAGTGACCTGGACACAAATAGCCACGAGCCAAACGATCACCATGGCCCCGAATGTTTATATTGGGCTCGGCGTAGGTGGCTATGCGACGCTGCTAACCGCGACTTTTGACAACGTTTCTGTGAGCACGACTTCATCACCAGCGCCGGTCATCACCGGGCTTTCGGCAACTTCAGGATCCATCGGGAGCCAGGTGACACTCACGGGCACCGGATTTGGCGCGCAGCAGGGAGGAAGCATCGTTTATTTGAATGCCGCTCCCGTAACAATCAATTCTTGGAGCGCGACTTCTATCTCCGTCACGATTCCGTCGGGAGCAACCTCTGGACGGTTCGTGGTTTCCGTAGCGCCCTCAATGAACGACAGCAACGGAGTGAATTTTACCGTCACGACGCAACCCCTGCCGAGCCCATGGCTCGACCAGGACATTGGATCGGTGGGGATAGTGGGGAGCGCGACGTATGCGAGTGGCACGTTTGCCGTTATGGGCACCGGGCAAGGCATCCAAGGAACGGCGGACGCTTTCCATTTTGCATATCACACCCTTTCAGGTGATGGAACGATCATCGCGAGAGTTGCCAACATTCAAGGCGGCTTTGATCAGCAAGTCGGGCTAATGATCCGGGAGACTTTGGCTCCGGGTTCAACGGCTACGTTTGTATCCTACCAGCCCAATCAGGCCTATTTCTTTTACCGCACAACCACGGGAGCAAGTCTTTCCTCGGCATACACATCCTTTGGGAGGCCTGCGTATCCGTATTGGTCGAAACTCACGCGCAGTGGGAACACTTTTAGCGCGTACGTCTCCCCGGACGGAGTCTACTGGACGCAGGTGGGAACGAGCCAAACGATTTCGATGGCCTCCAGTGTCTATGCCGGACTTTGTTCGGGTGGCTATGCGAGCTTGGTGACCGGATCGTTCGACAACGTCTCAGTGACATCCGGGACGCCCTACCTTACCCCAGCCGTCACCAGCGTCTCTCCGACAATAGCGGGTCCGGGCAATTCGATCACAATCTCTGGATCGAACTTCGGGAGCACTCAGGGCAGCAGCACGATTTATTTCAATGGGACTCCTGCAACGACAATCACGAGTTGGAGCGCCGGGCAGATCAAGGCAAACGTGCCGAACTCCGCGACAAGCGGTCCGGTGACGGTTGTCGTAAACAATATCGGGAGCAACCAGAATGTTTCGCTTACCATCTACAATCCACTTCTCACAAGCATTTCGCCGCCCGCTGCAGCTCCCGGAGAGCATATTGTCTTGAATGGCTCGAGTTTGAATGCGGCCGGGGGATCCGTCGCGGTGAGTTTTAACGGAACGATTATGTGGGGCGCAGCCCTGAACGCCACTTCCGTGATTGTAACTGTGCCCACCGGAGCCACGAGCGGTCCGCTAACTGCAATCGTTGGCGGCATACCCAGCAATGCCTTGCAATTCACTTTCATCGAAGCTCCTTCCATCACGGGCATTTCGCCCTCTGTCGGACCCATCGGAACCTCAGTGACCATGACAGGTACTGGCTTTGGCCCGAGCCAAAGCAACAGCCTCGCATCCTTCTACGGAGCTGCAGGTAACGTCACCAGTTGGAGCGACACCCAGATCGTGATGAGCTTCCCGTCTGGCGCTTCCAGCGGACAAGTAAGCATGACCATCGCCGGAACCACGGTCACTGGTCCTTGGTTCACTCAGAGCAGTAGCGTCACTCTCACGGATTCGCTCGGCAATCCTACGACTTACACGTCCGAAGTGATCGGCGGAACTTGGGTCCCGGTCAGTGTCCAGGGATCCGGTTGCTCCAGTTGTTCTCAAAGGGGTACACAGCAGCTCACGTACGATTCCAAGGGGAACGTGCTTTCGAAGACCGATGAACTCGGTCGCACGACTTCGTTCACTTACGATACGAACGGAAATCTGAGCTCGGTTTCCGTGCCGATAGCTCCCGCAACTTACGCGACGACCACATACACATACAACAGTTTCGGCGAAGTCCTGACTACCACCGATCCGATGGGATTCGTCACCACGAACACTTATGATGCCAACGGGAATTTGTTGTCAGTCAATTCGCCAGCACCGAACAGTTCCACTCCAGCCAGCGTCACGCAATTTGCCTACAACTCGCTCGGCGAGCTGACGCAAATCACGGACCCGCTGAACAATATCACGAAGCTCGCTTACTATCCGACCGGGCTGATCAACACGATCACCGACGCGCAGCAAAACGTAACGACGTACGCTTACGACTCACACGGCAATCGCACGTCAGTCAAAGACGCCTTACAGAATCAGACTACCTTTGCCTACGACGCCTGGGATCGCCTAACCACCATCACGTATCCTGGCAGCACTGGCACTACCGTGATTGCCTACGACAATCGCGGGCGGATCACATCCGTGACCGATCAGAACCTAAAGAAAACTAGCTACGCGTATGACGACGCGGATCGCCTCACCAGCGTCACGGACGCGTCTATTCCCGGCAATGTCACGACTCTCGCCTACGATACGGAAAACAACCTGATCAGCCTGACCGACGCGAACGGTCACACGACTAATTTCACTTATGATACGTTTGGCCGGGTAACCAAGACGACTTTTCCTTCGGCCACGGCTGAATACTATTACTATGATGCCGTAGGGAATCTGATCTCCAAGACTGACCGCAAGACCCAGACCATCAACTACACTTACGACCAGTTGAGCCGCCTGACGCAAAAGCTCTATCCTGATAGCACGACCGTGAATTATACCTACGATAACGATTCGCGCCTGACCCAGGTGACCGATCCCACGGGGACCTACCAGTTTACGCTTGACAACATGGGGCGGCTCACGGGAGCAGTGGCCCAGTATTCATTCCTCACGGGGCGGAACTTCACCACGAGTTATTCCTACGATGCGGCGTCCAATCGCACCGGATTCACCGATCCCGAAAACGGCTCGACGGGCTATGTCTACGATACGTTGAACCGTCTGCAAACGCTGACTCCGCCCGCGGCGATCAGCTCCGGCAACTTCGGATTCACCTACGACGCGCTTTCGCGTCGCACGCAGATGACGCGGCCGAATGGGCTGAAGTCGGTCTATGCGTACGACAATCTGTCGCGCCTGCTCAGCGTCCTGCACCAGAGCGGCTCAACCACTCTCGACGGGGCAGTCTACACCCTGGACAACGCGGGCAACCGGCTGACCAGGACGCCACAGCCCTCAGGATCCTCCAGCACGTTTGGGTATGACAACCTTTACCAACTATTGTCGGTGACCCAGGGCTCGAACACCACGGAAAGCTACACATATGATCCGGTTGGCAACCGGCTTAGCTCGCTCGGTGTCTCGCCGTACGTCAACAATGCGTCCAACGAGCTGACTTCGAAACCGGGAACGACCTACACCTACGACTACAACGGGAATACACTGACGGCGGTTACGTCTTCGGGAACGACTACCTACAACTGGGACTTCGAGAATCGGCTGACCAGCGTCACGTTGCCTGGCTCAGGGGGGACCGTAAGCTTCAAATACGATCCCTTCGGCAGAAGAATCTACAAGTCGTCCACTTCCGGCACAAGCATTTTTGCCTATGACGGGGACAATTTGATCGAGGAAACGAATTCGAGCGGTGGAGTTGTCGCTCGGTACGCGCAAACTCAGAGCATCGACGAGCCGCTCGCCCTGCTGCGCAGTGGCGCGACAAGTTTCTACCATGCGGACGGACTTGGCTCGATTACTTCGCTGAGCACTTCAGCAGGTGCCATCGCGAATACCTATACCTACGACTCGTTCGGCAAGCTGACCGCCTCTACTGGCTCAGTCGTAAACCCATTCCGGTACACCGCTCGCGAATCGGACGCCGAAACCGGCCTCTACTACTATCGCGCCAGATACTACGATCAAAGCGCTGGACGCTTCCTATCGGAGGACCCGCTCGGGTTCACTGGTGGGCCGAATTTTTACACATTCGTTTCGAGCAATCCCGCTTCTCTCAAGGACCCTTATGGTCTGTGCAGTAACAGCGATGCGCCCCCAAAGAAGTGTTATGGAGAGGCTCGAGTAATCGGGGCGGGCAAGCCGGGGCGGGGTGCTTTTGCGCCGACAACTCCTGGTACACTCGCGGTCATTCCGACGCAATTCACTGGAGGAAACGGCACCTCCCACAGTGCGTACATAAAATCGGAGCAAACTCTGAGGCCTCTTATTGGCCAGATCTCCGTGGCCATCGCCAATCCCAACACCGGTCAGCCAATGGTGAATTTCGGCCCCATAACTGATGTGATCGCCCCGAGATCGGACGCGAAAAGGATAATGAAGCAATTCCCAGGCGAGCTCATACTTGAAGTGAATGGCATTCCAGAAACTAGCGGACCGAAAGGACTACCACAGAGATTTCTTCCGGTTGTTGTGACTGTTCCAGCAAGCCTGGAGTGCCCTACGGGAACAGCGGAGCAAAAATAATGACTACGCGATATGCAAACTGGATTCTCGGGGCAATCTTACTTTTGTGCTTGAGCGCTGTCCCCGGGCACGCTGGCCATACATCGGTGCCTATTCAATGGCCTGTGATTAAGCCAATCACGAAAAACTATGACTTCCAAGATGCATCTCGCGCAGCCGTCAACTTGGTATTGGATGGCCTTTCAGGGATGCATCTGTACACGCTTCACTGCAGGGCGGGACTGTTAGGGGGAATCTCCGGCGAGGAAGCGGACTTCAATGCCGACTTCGATTGTCACCTGCATTCTCTTTACTCCCGCGACCGGTATCAATCTCTATTGATAGATAACCCTCTTGAAGTCGTAGAGGCTCACAGCCGCGGTGAGATCTGGGCCAGGGATGTGCAAGGAAGGTGTGGCGAATATCCGGAGTGGGGTCGTATTCGGAATTTCAAGCTTCGGGGAATGATCGTCAAATTCGAAATGAGCGACATGCAATTTGCCTCTTCAAGTGCCGAGGAACCAAAACTACTGTCGTTCAAGTTCAAGGTAGAAGCAATACAAGATCCGACGGCACTTTCGTCGATCGCCGAACCACCGCCCTTCTTTCCTCCTTGGGAAGTATTCTTAAGCCCTAGTGAGAGGCTTCGTTGCGACGGAGAGCCCCTGCCTCAGCATGTCCCCGGCATTGTGACGGCAGAATACGTGAGGAGCTTGGGACTGAATCCCCCCTTCGCTTCTGTTGCCAGGACTACGACAACGTTGTTGATCGATGCTAGCGACGGAGAGAAAGGACCGGATTCCTACTTTACGATGAAGCCAGTAGAGCCGGCCGCGCGATTTGCGCGAGCGAAAATCAGGGCCCCTAACGGAAATGTAGTTTATGAGTTCGAGTGTGCAGCCTATCGTGTGCCAGGCGGCGCAGCAATAGCTGGTGATGGTTTGAGTTGTGGCTTGTTTACAGCCGGTAATGCAACGAATTTACTACGCGACTCGGTCGAGCCGTATACTCGCATGAGTCCGTCCATTATCTTGCCACGTCAGCTCTACGGCCAAGCTGGTGCCTTTCCCGAGTGGGGAAATACACGGCGGTTCAAGTTGAGGGGGTTTTTGCTAACCTTGAAGATGACTCATACTGTGTTTGCGAAGGACGATTTTGGCAACCCCGCCCTGGTCCGATCCGAGGTCACCTTGGAGGTCGAACCCGACGCCACTGCGGATACCCCGGTCGCGGAGCCACCGTGCACACCGTTCAGAGAATTCCTTCCGCCCGTGAACTCCATACCGAAATCATCTTCTACCTCTGCCGCGACGGGTAGTGCAGACAGTAAATTCTAGGACGATTCGGGTGGCGCGTACTCCGGTCTCGCGCATGCAGGTTAGAGTCAACTTCATGCGGAACGGTGAGATGCGCAGATGCCTAAGGACCTCGCTTTGGAGGCGCTAAACGCTGGCCACAGCGAAGCGCTGACCGAGTACTGGGGCTATCGCGAAGTTCAGAAGTTCAGAACCTATTCCGTTTTGAACGTCCTGCTCATTCTCACACAGTGCCCCAATGCCGGACGCGTTGCGGGGTACCGGACCTGGCAATCATTCGGTCGGCAAGTAAAGACGGGAGAAAAAGGAATCATGATTCTCTGATTCTCTCTCCGCATCTTTCATCTTTCGTAAACTTGGCGAAAACACCGACAAAATCGACAACTCATACGAAGCTCGCCGTGTGGCTGGTTTTCGCGCCGTATACGTGTGGAATGAGCACCAGGCAACCGGGAAGAACTACCGAAAATCGGAAATGTAACTGGCGACCCTCGTGTGCACCATTCAACTGAGATCGCCCCGGCACGAGGAAGGGCTGAGAAAGGCAAAATTACCCTGCTGCCGGCCATGACTGCGGCGGAGACCTTCGCCACCTTGGTCCATGGAATTAGCCCATGCGGACATAGCACTTCGGAGATCGTCGAGACCACACGGATAAGCGCATCCGCGAGACCGAAGCCGAATCCGTGGCATATGTTGTCTGCCACGCTATCGGGCTTGAGAGGGTACCACCGCGCAACACTATCTCGGCCTCTATGGTGGAAGCTCCTCTTGGAGAGCCTCGAACATGTGCAAGAGGCGGCCTCTCGGATTCTGGACGCCATCGAAGTGACACTGGAAAAAACGGGCCGGTTAGGACACTTTCGCGCGGCGCCTCGGCTTCACCGCCAAGGCGCTTTCGTGTTTTTGGGCCACTTCCAAATCCCTCATTGGCCTTTCATAGATGCTGGCTATTACGCCGAGCGAGCAAAGTATTGGACGCGAAACCTTGTCACGAATACTTTGCCACCAGCGCAGGAGGTTTCGAACTCAGCGGTAGGAGGAATCGATGACGAAACAAGCTTTTAGAAAGCGGCACAACGTCAAACGAATGCTTAAGCAAGTGTCCTTTATTGTGGCCGCAATGCTCGCAGTGGGCAGCTCGGCTTATGCCCTGCAGGCTGGCAATTCTCCTTGGGAGAACGCCGTGAACGTGTTGCAAACAGCGTTCACAGGTCCCATCGCGAAAGGGCTTGCGCTGATTGCCATCGTCATTGGCGGCATCACGTTTGCGTTTGGTGAGGGCGGAGGAAAACGGACATTTGCCGGAATCGTCTTCGGCATCGGCATGGCCGTCTTGGCTGTCAACTTCCTCACCTGGCTGTTCGGCGTTTAGTTCTCCGGGACCACCGACGATGCAACCCAATCCTGTTTTTCGGTCATTGAATCGCCCGCTCACGATCCTCGGAGCCGAGCGCAAGCTTTTCTTCTTCGCGTTGGTGCTGGCGGCGTGTGTCTTCAATCTGCTCGATAGCCTGGCCGGCGCGGTGGCAATGTTTTGGGCGCTGTATCTGTTCGCGCGATGGGCAACCCGAACCGACCCGCAAATCCTTCGGTTCTTGCTGAACTCCACGAAGATTCGCACGCAGTACGACCCCATGAAATTCGAGCCAGTCGAAATCGTGAGGCTTGACCGTGTTTAAGCTCAACCGAATCACAAAAGAGTATCGCGAAGCAGCAGCGCTTTGCTCGCAGGTGAATCTTTTCGGATTTGTGGACGACGAGATCTTTCTCACGAAGAGTGGCGATGTTGGCATCGGTCTCGGCATCAAAGGCGTGGATTACGAATGCGTCGACACCAACACCATCCAGAACCTGACGCGACGCTTGACGGCAGCGTTCCGAGTTTTCGATGAAAAATGCCGCGTCTACGAGTATTTATTCAAACGGAATCGGGAAAGCATCCCGTTCCAGACCTACAAGAGTGCGATTGTAAATGCGGCGATTCGGAACCGGATCGCGTATCTCAAGACCAAAGCCGAGTCACTTTATTCGTTTGAGATCTGCTACGTCGTCCTGTACGAAGGCTTTCGCCATCGTTCTTCCATCCTGAGTAGTCTCGCGAAAATCCCCTCCGAACCGGCACAAGCGATTCGAGAGTTGCGAGCCCACGCCTCAACCCGGAAACAACTGCTGCTGATGGAAAATGAGCTGCACCAGTGCGTGTCCGCGCTGCGTTCCAAAGCACGCAGCTTTGTCGGACAGGTCGCGGATTTTGTGGGCACTCGAATCCTTCCCAAGGACGAAGCATTCCGCGTTTTGAAACAAATCCTGAATTTCTCACCTTTGAAGATTGAAAACGCGCATCTGCAGCGCGACACCTTCCTCGACTACTACCTTTCGGAATCCCATATCGAGTGCCATCGGGGATTCCTGTGCGTTGACGACTATTATGTGAAGGTTCTTACTCTCAAGGAGCCTTCGGCACAGAGCTTCCCCCTCATCTTCAAGCGCCTTCTGGAAGTGGAGGCGAACTACTTCCTCTGCAGTGAATGGCAGAAACAAGATCCCGCCAAAAGCCGAGCATTCATTCATTCCCGCCGGCGGCACTTCCATAACACCAAGCGTTCGCTCGCCAGCTACGTCACCACGTCCGACCAACCTCAACGCAGTGACGAGATTCTCGTAGATGAGTCCAAAGAAGCACAGATTCACGATTTGGGCGAAGCGCTCAAAGAACTCGAAATCAAAGGCAACTACTTTGGAAACTACTCCCTCACGGTCGTGGTCTACGACCAAGAGCTCCAAAAAGTGGAATCAGCGTGCGCCGATTTCTACAAAGCCTTTAACGTCCACGATGCACAACTCTACGAAGAGAAATACAACCTATTCAACGCGTATCTAGCAACCGTCCCTGGCAACTATGCCTTCAATCTCCGGTCGCTGCTGCTCCTCAACACAAACTACGGCGACTACGCGCTGCTCTTTACCCTTCATTCCGGGGACCGAGTCAATCAGCATTTGAAGCAGGAATACTTAGCAGTGCTCGAAACCAATCACCGCACGCCGTACTACCTGAACCTTCATTGCAAGGACACAGCTCACACGGTGATTCTGGGGCGGACTGGCGCCGGAAAAAGCTTTCTTCTGAATTTCCTGATAACGAACCTACAGAAATACGATCCCCATACCTTCATTTTCGACCTTGGTGGCAGCTTCGAACACCTCACGCGATTGTTTGAAGGCACTTACGTCAGAGTGGGACCGCACAATTCCGTGTTCAAAATCAATCCCTTCTGTTTGCCGAAGACAAAATCCAATCTGGATTTTCTCGCATTGTTCGTGCAAGTCCTCGCCGACCATCACGCCGGCGAGAGGCTACGGCTCGAAGATGAGGAGGAGATCTATCAGCAGATCGAGAACCTTTACAGCATTGATCCTGAGCTGCGCACGCTGGGAGTGCTCGCGAATACACTGCCTCGTCGTCTGTCATTGAAGCTGCAAAAGTGGACCGCAGACGGGCAGTTCGGGTTCCTATTTGACAATCCGGAAGACACGGTGACTTTTTCTCGGTTCCAGTGCTTCGACTTTCAGGGCATGGAGCAGTATCCGCAGATTCTGGAGCCACTGCTTTTTTACATCCTGCACCGGGCGAATCACATCATCACCAATCGCGAAATCACCCAGGTGTTTAAAGCTTTCTTTATCGATGAAGCCTGGACGTTTCTCCGCAATCCGCGCATCAAGGGCTACATCGTCGAAGCGCTGAAGACTTGGCGCAAACAGAATGCGGCAATGATTCTGTCCACGCAATCGCTCGACGAGTTGCGGAAATCCGACATTGTAGATGTCATCCTCGAAACTTGCGCCACGAAGATATTTCTCGCTAACCCGGATATGGACCGCGAGCTATACCGAAACCAGTTTCATTTGAATGAAACCGAAATCAACCTCATCGCCTCGCTCATTCCCAAGCGGCAATTTCTCCTCAAGAACCACGAAATTGCAAAAGTCGCAAACCTGGAAGTGGACGCGAGGAGCTACTGGCTCTACACCAACGACCCGTTTGATAACCGCAAACGGGCTGAGGCATTCGAGAAGTACGGATTCGATAAAGGCTTGGAAGTCCTGGCAGGAGAAAGCAGATGAAAGAGCGCCTTTATTTCACGGAGCTGATTTGCCTCCCCGGAATGGTGGTCGGGGTGCTGCTAGCGGCGGTCGCACTGTCCTTGCGAAACTCAGTGCTCCCGAACAGCTTTGAGAAGTTTGTCCCGCGTCAGACCTTGATTGTCCTCGCCATTGCCATCGCTACCGCCAGCATTCTTGGCCTTGTGAGCACGTTCCTTGCACCGCGCGACGAACGAAAATCCCACGACGATTTCTCAGGAGGAAACCATGTTCTTTAAAACGCGAGTCGCTGTCATTTTTGGAGTCCTGTTCATCGGGGCGCTGGCCGGGTCCCGGGCTGTGACTGCCGATTCTGGCGCGAGGACGGTGAAGTATGCCGAGACCGACATCATCGCCATTCACGCCAAGATTCGCTTTTCGACGCTCATCGTGTTGCCGGTGAGTGAAGAGATTCTGGACGCCACCACGGGCGACAAGGAATTTTGGATAATCAACGGCGCACACAACCTTTGCTATCTCCATCCCGCACAGCAAGGGATTCGCAGCAACCTGAATCTGATCACCTCGACCGGGCACGTCTATTCGTTTCTGCTGACGGAAATCAGCAACGAGCCGAATGCCGAACCGGATCTGAAAATCTTTGTCGAACGAAAAGAGGAATCGACGATCAACGGAGCCACCGGTGTGCCACCCCTCGCCCGTGCTTCTGAAGTCGCGGCATACAAGACGGCGGTAGACGCAGCGCGAGCGGAGTCGGCGCGGGCGATACAGGCGGCTCAGGAGAAGGCACAGAAGGAAATCGACGAGTATCGCGACCTATATCCCGGAAAGCTGCAATTCGCCTATACGTACAACGCAAAAGGCGCGCGACCTCCGTTCTCGGTAACGGCGATCTATCACGACGACAAATTCACCTACATCAAGTGCGCGGCCGAGGAAAAACCCACCATCTATGAACTCAAGGACGGCAAACCCAACCTCATCAACTTCGAGCTGGCCAACGGAGTGTATGTCATTCCGAAGATCGTGGAGCAAGGCTATCTCGCGCTAGGTAAGAAGAAACTTAGCTTTGAACGGGCGGCGCACAACCGAGCGTCTTGAAATCTCAGTCGGAGAATTCGATGCCAGACGAAAAAAGTACAGAGGCGCAAAGCAGTTCTCCGTTGCGCGCAACCGTTGAAAACAAGTCCCCGAAACCAGCCGGGCTGCTGCCGAAGAACACGCAGCAACTGGTGATTCTCGGTGTCGCCGTCGTGATGGTGCTGATCATGTGGCTGACTGGCGGCGGAAAGCGTCGCGCTACCGGCGCAACGGTTCCGCCCGCAGGCGCCGGCGTCCAACCTCCGAACGCGGCGACCGTTGAGGACTTCAAAAAGACAATCCAGCAGGAGCAAGCCGCAACACGGCAACCGATCTCGCCGAGCAACCTCGCTCGGCTTCAGGCATTAGGGCTTGCCGGTGACGTGCCCCCTGGCGGCGTTGTCACGCCACCTGAAGCAACGGTTCCAGTACCGGGGGGAGTCGTTGGCGGGGGAGCGGCTAACCAACCACCGCCGCCGCCCGATCCCGTGAAGGAGGACAAGAAGAAGCGCGAATACCTTTCCCTCTTTGCGCCGAATGTCGCTTTCACGTATCGGAAGGGCCAGGAAGCCGAGCAGCTTGTAGGAGTCCACGCCGGCAGCAGTGCTGCGGCGCAGAACGCGTCCCAATTACCGACCACCGCGGATTTGGACGCGCAGGTCCGTCAAGCGCAGGCTCAACTTGCAGCAGTTGGGCAAGCCGCTGCCCGTGAGGGCAGAGAGATTGGGCCGACCACTGGCGAGCAGCAAAAGCCCCTCATCGAGGCAGAACGAACGAATCCAGATGTCTCCCGGCCCGGCGTATTCAACGCCTTCACCGGGAAGCGACATGTCGTATTCGAAGGCACGGTCCTTGAAACCCTGCTTATCAACCGTCTCAATGGGACATTTGCCGGGCCCGTCAATTGTCTGGTGACAACGGACATCTACTCTCACGACCGTCAAAGACTTTTGGTTCCTGCAGGAACGAAAGTACTTGGCGAGGCGAAGAAAGTCGAAGCCTTTGGCCAGCAGCGGCTGGCCGTCTTCTTCCATCGTCTGATCATGCCGGACGGCTACTCCGTCAGCCTCGACCAATTCAAGGGCCTGAATCAGGCCGGTGAAACCGCCCTGCGCGACAAGGTGAACAACCACTATCTTCAAATCTTCGGAGCGTCGCTGGCGATTGGCATTCTCGGCGGCATTTCGGAGGCGGGAACCGGCAACGTTCTGACCAGTTCGCCGCTCGATCGCGCGCGCGCTGGATTCGGCTCAAATCTCGCGAACTCGTCGATAGAGATTCTCGACCGCTTCCTAAACATCCTGCCCACCGTAACGATCCGCGAGGGCAGCCGCGTCAAGGTTTATCTCTCAGGGGACTTGCTGCTGCCTGACTACACACAGCACGCGATCGAGCCCGATCTCTAGATTGGAGGGAGTTGAATGAAATATCTGGGAGCAGTAGTTCTTCTGGTGCTGGCGCTGACCGCGTGCGGCAAAAAGGAAGACAGCGAAAGCATTCCGCCAGGCTTTTGGGCCACGGAGGCGGAGTGTCAACCGATGGCGGATCGGCAAAACGCCTACCAGGAAGAGTTGCGCCAAAAGCTCATCGCGCAAGGAGTCCACGAACAGTATCTTCCGTGCGGGAAATACAAAACCAGAAAGGCACCGAATGGCTATTGGAACGTGACCCGAGACACGGCAGGGTGCCCTCCGACTGCGAGCCAGCAAGACCCGCATCCCGACCTTGGCAAAGCCAAGAAGTCAGCACATTAGAAAGGAGTCTCGATGAAATACCTCTCCAAGAAGAGTGCGGTGATCGTTGTTGTCGCAGCGCTGCTTCTCGTTCCCGCCGTATCCGAAGCGCAGTTCGGCGGGATCGTGTACGACCCAACCAACTACAGTAACGCGCTGTTGCGGTACGCCCAACTGCAGCAGCATTTGGCGCAGCTCATAAGGACGTATCAACAGGTCTGGAACCACTACCGACTCGCAGTGCGAATGTCGCAAAACCTAGAAAACATGCCGGCCCGCTATCGTGCCACGTTTTCGCAGTGGCGCAATTTCACGGCCAACGACCTCTACGGAAATACCGGCGGATGGGTGGGCGCGGTAAACGGGAGCGGGGCTCAAACGGTAAGTCCCGCCTATCAGCGAGCCACAATTCCACTCTTGGCTTACAGCCAAGCAGACCTCAATGCGATCAATGCAGCCGACGCTCGGAATCTGCAGTCTGTTTACGCTTCGCTTCAACTTTCAGATGGCGCAAACGTATCCGCATTGACAACGGTAGGAAACATCCGAGCCAACACACAGACCGTCCAGCAGCAAATCGCGAACCTCGAACAAGATTCACTTTCGCCAGACGCCGCACTGAACAGCGAGGTCGGCGTCCTGAACAAGATCAACGCCAGCAGCGTCCTCACACTCCGGACACTGCAAGATGCAAACAACCTTCGGGTTGCCGCCCTAGAACAGCAGGTGCTCCAGGCCAAACAGCAACGCGATACAGATGCCGCCAATCTGAATTTCGCCATCCAGATGCGCCAGCAAGCGACTCAGAATCTCGCTCCCTTCAACACAAACCTGACCCAAAGCCTCAGTAGTTATCGGCTGCCGTAGTGACCACGGCCCAGAACGGAGAACCCCGGAGAGACCATGAACTTCTTCGATGCAGTGCTGCAAGCAGTCAATACGCTCGTGCAGCAAAACCTTGGGATCTTCGACGGAATGGGACAAAACCTGTTCCGGGCCTTCGCCACCATCCTGGTGGTTTGGTACGGCATTAAAGCCGCGCTCGCTGCCGGTGAGCACCGCGGCGGCTTCCACTTCGCCAACTTCGTGGCGCTCATTCTGATGATCAGTTTTGGCTTCGCCATGGTGAACTACTATGACACACCAATCCCAGGGTTTGGCCGCGATTTCCACCACTTAATCACCGACGAAGCGGCGAGCCTCTCGAATCAAATCGGTCAGGCCAACGCGCAGCGCATCGCAGACGACACGGACTATGTCCTAAGCAATCTGGAAGCACCGGGAATCACCCAGCCGATTGCAACGTTCCTCTATGCTTTGTTGTGGCTGGCAGCCGTAGCAACGGAGGGGTTAGCACTGATTGTCGTGGCGTTCGGCGTGGTGGCCACGGCGGTGTGCATCCTTTTGGGACCGGTCTTTATTCCTTTCTTCATTGTCCCGCAGCTCGACTGGCTCTTCTGGGGATGGCTAAAGGCTTTCATTCAATATTCGTTCTACCAGGTCGTGGCCGCAGGCGTCCTTTATGTCGTTAGCCAGTTCACGTACGGCATCATCCACGCGCAGATCACGGGACTCATCTCGCCGACCGACCTCATCCGAATTTCGCCTGTCTTGGTCGTCATGTACCTCGCGGCAATCTACGCAATTGTCAAAGTTCCGATGCTCACGAGCCATATCTTTAGCGGCACGTCGGGCGGTTCTGCGATGGTCATCTTCGAAAAAGTCGCATCGGCACTCGGAGCAGCGGCATGAAAGACAACACGTTCAATGAAGCGAAGCAGCTCTACCTCGAACAGTATGCTTCCGCGATTGTCACAGGCGGGTATTTGAAGATTGCCGTGGCGCTGTTGTCCTTGGTGGTGCTGGGACTGGTCGTCATGGACCTCAAGATTGTTCGTACCCTCGAATCCTTCAAACCAATGGTCATTCGCATTGACGAGATCGGCCGGGCACAGGCCGTTGCCTACGAAAGCCTGGCCTACAAACCGGAGTATAAAGAGACGAAATACTTCCTTACGCGCTTCTGCCAGCTCTACTACCGTCGCAACCGCTCGACCATCAACGACGACTTCAGCCAGGCCTTGTACTTCCTCGACGGCAAGCTGTCCACCGACACCATTCAACAGTTCAAACAGAAGAACACCATCAAGAATTTTTTGACCGACAGCCTCGCGCCAGAGAGGGACATCGAGGTTCAACAGGTCGTGATCGAACCGATGGAAAAAGCGCCCTACAAAGCCACCGTCGACTTCTTTGAAATCGATTACGCCCCGGCAGACCATTCGGTAGCGAAGCGAAGGCTGTACACGGCGAGCTTTCTGTTTTCCTTCCGTGACCGCGTTCCGAACGCGGACATTCTCACCAATCCGCTTGGACTAACGATTACTTATTTCCGGGAAGACGAGGCCTTCATCAAGTGATTCGCAACTCTCTATTCGTATCGGCGACCGCGCTCATTCTGATCCTGTTCGGACTCATGAGCCGGCTCGATTTCCTGGCTGCGTCGAAGAAAGCTCTCTTTCTCCACTGTGGCGCAAGCATTGCGATTTTCATCGCCGTTTTGGGCCTGAATCTCTTCGCTGCCGCACTGGCAATCAATCGCAAGATCCTGCTGAAAGACACTGGCCGAAAGTTGTCCCACCTCGACAACCAGATGCACGCGGGAGACCAGGAAGGCCTTCCGCGCTTCCTGGCGGAGGGGCAGTAAAGCGATGGCGCGCTGGGACATTCTTGAGGCGATTAAGAGACGCGAAGCAGAGCCGGCTCCCAGCCGCGAAGAGCCGCCGACCAAATCAAACAGTACAGGTCCGTCCGTCGGGCGCGTCGGCAGCGGTGCTTCGGCAGGCGAATTCGAACGCCCGAAGCACTCTCCCGAAGTCGGGGACAGAATGCCAAAAGAGCCGCGCACGCAGTATGAGGATCGAGGCCGAACCTACTCCCTTAGGAATTCCGAAATGGAAGCAATGGCCGACATTGGCCGGTTCCGAACCGTGGATGTTCAAGACCTGGCGCGGTTCGGGTACCGAGGCGATCAGGCGCACATGAGGCAGGACCTTGAAAACCTTCGTGCGCAGGGATTGGTGGAAGAAAAGACAGTCTTCCACGCGCACAACGCGGCGCGGAAGCTGGTGACGTTGACTGCGGAAGGACACCGGACGGTTCGAAAAGCGAGTGGTCTTAAAGAGGAACAAAGGCTTTATCACGGTTTCGTTAAGCCACGGGAGCTCGACCACGACGCGGACCTATATAAGGTCTACCAAAAAGCCGTAACGGAAGTCCGGGAGAAGGGCGGTAAGCCGCTGCGGGTACGCCTCGACTTTGAGTTAAAGCAAGAAATCAATCGGGCCAAGGAAGCAGCTAGGAAGCTCTCAAGAGAAGAGCGAGCGAGGTTCCTCCGGGCCGTTGCCGAGGAAAACGGATTGCGTGCGGAAGGGAGCAGCATTCATCTGCCTGACATCCAGATTGAATACGAAACGCGCAACGGACGGAACGAAAGAGAGAATCTCGAACTGCTCTCTCACAATTATCGCGAAGACGGTATTCGGACAAAAGCCTCCGCAGGTTTCAAGATCTACGCACGAGCGGGCGAAGCCAACCGAATCCGGCGAGCCTTAAACGATACCGGTCTCGTGCGGGAGGTTCTGTCGATATGAGCATGACTCAGTTTCAACGCGAAGGGCTTCAACTTCTCGGTTACACCAAGCGCGAGAGTGAGTTTCTCTTTCTTGTCGCTACGCACTCCGGATACTTCACCATTCGTCAATTCAAGAGCTTCTTGGGAACAGAATCCGGCTCGGCATCTCACGGCTTTGTTCAAAGGCTTCTGGGACAGAAGCACGCCACGTATCGCGCTTACCGCTCTGGCGGGCGCGTCTACCATGTATTCGCCCGGAAGGTGTACCAGGCGATTGAACGAGAGAATCTACGAACACGGAAGAAGCACGAACTGGAGTATGTAAAGACACGTTTGGCGGCGCTGGATTTCGTTCTGGCACACCTCCAACAGCGCTATCTTGAAACAGAAGCGGAGAAAGTCGCGTTCTTTACCAGGGAATACAAGCTCGGCTCCGAAACGCTCCCCGTGAAGCAGTATCGTGCCAAGAAATCTGCTGATCTCACATCTCGTTATTTCGTGGATCGGTTTCCGATGTTTGTGAATTCCGTCTGCTCAGCACCAGTCGTTACGTTCAGTTACGTCGACGCGGAGAGCGTGACGCTCGGCGGTCTGGGAACCCATTTGCGGGCATACCAGAACCTCTTCCGGGCGCTTCCACAGTTTGAGTTTCTCTACCTTGCGCCGACGCCGCGCTTGTTTGAAGCCGCGCAATCGGAGTTTGTCCATGCGCTTTACGGCCGGCGTAGTGCGTCAACAGCCGTGAACGTTCTCGAGTACTTCCGCTTGCGAAAGGCCTGGGATTCGAGGGAGCGAGTCACGAGTGCTGGCGTCGTCTTGCTGAAGGAAGCGCAGGCACATTATGGCGGCACCGCGATGGAGGAACTGTTTAGAAAATGGCGGAAAGGCGACATCGAAGACAAGGAAGTGGCGCAGGCCGGAAACGGAGCAAGAGAGGTTAGCAAAGGCACGTTTCGAGCGGCCCTGTGCGGGTCGTCACTGAGGGTTTTTAGCGATCCGGTCGGAAATCACGCGGAAAGCAGGACGGAAGGAGACGTTTTCGAAAGCCTACCAGAGAATTCCGGCCAGCGTTCCACTGAGGTGTCAGGGGCATGAGGGAGCAAAGCATCATGTATTCAGCAAGTTGTACTTCGGCGTTCCTTTTCGTGGACGGCATAGATGGAGACCTCGATGGTAGCAGCCGCTCTGGACGCGGTTTTGTCTGGAATTCACGAGAGTTTTCCAGGGGCCACCCGCGGAAATCCTGTCGGAAGAAGAACATGATCGGCGACGGAGCGTTCGGAAAGGGACGGGGAGAAAACCGTTTTTGGGCGGTAGCGACCCCACTTTGAGCGGCTTGGCAGCCGCCCAACGCCTCCGGCGCCGGGGGTCGCTACCGCCCAAGTTGTCCCGCAGACTTCCTCGCTCCGTCGCCGGCAGAGTTGCAGAAAGAAAACCCAACCAGCCTGAATCAATTACAGCAGAGGAGATCAAAAGATGGCCCTGATTCCAAAGGTCGAACCCAAGCAAGAAAAGAAGGTCGTCTCGGCACGCCTCGACGAGGAAGCGCACACGATGCTTCAGCGTTATGCAACCTTCCTCGGAGGGGCGACGCACGAGTACATCATCGGCGAATCCTTGAAACGCCTGTTCCGCCGAGACAAGGAATTCAACCAGTGGCTCGAAAAGAATCATGCAGGTTCGACTGAAACCTCTGACACACCCCGACTTGCAAGCCCAACTGCCAAGAACACAACAAGGACCGCGCCAACGGCAGCATGATTCAACGCGTTCTCAATTCGAAGAACTTCCTTGCAGTGCTGTTAGCGCTGGTGACGGGGACAGCTCTTTATTACAAGATGCCGTGGCCAATGACAACGGCGATGGCGCCACAGAACTGGAGTGAATATTTCCTTAGATTGATCGCCCTTCGGGACCCTTGGACGTATGCAGGGCTGAAGGCTTCCTATCATGTGATGCTGTTCACGACACCTTACATCGGCTATTCATTCTTGCTGTCCGCGCTCTACATCTTCACCTTGCGGCCAAGACGTTCACCAAAGCCGCAGCCTTTGCCACCCTATCCCCTTCTGGAATCTCGGAATCAGCTCAGCGTCGTCATTGGGGAGATTCACAACCCGCGCGTCGCAGTTCCCGCGGAGAATCCCAGCTGGCTCATCATCCCCGAGCGCGGGCTCTTTACCGGCACGATCATGATTGGTGCCACCGGCAGTGGAAAGACGGCTGGCGGCATGTATCCGTTCACCGAGCAATTGTTGGGCTATCGGGCATCAGACGCGCAGGCCAAAGCGAGTGCGCTGGTACTTGAAGTTAAGGGCGACTTCTGCGGAAAGGTTAAAGATATCCTGCTGAAGAGAGGCCGTGCCGGCGACTACATCGAAATCGGCATGGATTCCGAGTGGGCCTACAATCCTCTTTACAACGATCTCGAAGGCTATGCGCTGGCCTACGGAATCGCATCCTTATTAAACAATCTGTTTGGCAAGGGCAAAGAACCGTTCTGGCAGCAGGCGTACACGAACCTCGTCAAGTTCATCATCATCCTGCATCAGGTCGGTTTCGGCTATGTCACCCTCTTCGATGTCTACGAGTCGGCCATCTCGGCACAAGTGCTTGAAAGAAAGATGCGGCTGGCTGAGGAAAACATCGTGGGGAAATCCTTTCTCACCGTCTCGCGCGAACTGTTTCAATCTCATGCGCGAGAACTTGCCGAAGTTGGCTTTGAGGCAGATGAGAGTGGGCAGCGATACCGAGTCCTAGATTCGCCCGTAGCAAGAGATGTGTTGCAGAAACTCGGCGTCGAGCCAACTGTCCAACACGAAAACGGTCCGAATGGCATTGATCAGGATCGAAAGGAGCAACTGGAAGCGGTCAAGCGCTGGTATAACGACGACTGGAAAAATATCGACAAGAAATTGCAGAGCTCTGTTGTCGAAGGCATCTCGGTTTTTCTCTCGCTCTTTGACGACAATCCGCGTGTCAAACGTATGTTCTGCCCCCCTCTCGAATTGTATCGACAGCCTGATCCGCAAACATCTGGACGAAAGCCGCTCCCTCAGATCGCAACCTTATTGGAGCAAGGCAAAGTCGTTGCTCTGAATTTTCCAGCCAGCATGAACCCAGGGTTGGCGCGGGCTATCGGCGTGATGCTCAAGATGGATTTTCAGCGAGCCGTCTTGAATCGAATCCCACATATTGCGAAGAATCCGAGCAAAGATTGGCGTCCCATTGTGTTTATCTGCGATGAATACCAAGAGCTTGCTACAGTCGGAGTGAACGAACCGAGTGGCGACGAAAAATTCTTCTCTCTTTCGCGCCAAGCAAAGTGCGTCCCTCTTGTGGCGACACAGAGCATCAGCTCGTTGCAATCAACGCTGCCTGGGGAAACGTGGCGAACATTGCTGCAAACCTTTCGGACAAAAATCTTCCTGTCCTTATCGGACGACTTCTCTGCAAAGATTGCGAGTGAACTCTGCGGTCAGGAGGAAAAGTGGCGGGTCAATTACAACATCTCGGAAAGCGGCCACGACTCCAGGGTGAGCTATCTGACCGGAAAGCCGCTGGCGGACAAAGCTCACATCAGCACTTCCAAGACCTACAGCCAGCAGCGGGACTACAGATTCGACATGAAGACATTCACAGAACTGAAGAACGCACAATCCGTCACTTTGGCCTATGACGGGCTCAATCCCCTGCCGCCCATGTTCTGCTATCTCAAGCCCTACCTCAATGACGTGAACAAGTCCTACTTTCGCCAGCTTGCCGACGGACAACTCTGATGAATGGATTCGAACTTATCCTTCCGTTCCTTCGTCCGATCCAGCATCTCATCCTGGACCCGGACATTAGTGAAATCATGGTGAACGGGCCGGAGCGAATCTTCATTGAAAAAGCCGGGTACCTTCAAGCGGTTCCTGGAGTGAAATTGACCCCCGAGTCCCTCATCGTGGCAGTCAAAAATATTGCCAGACGATTAGGCGACGATATCTCGGAAGCGAAACCGATCCTCGACTCACGGCTGCCGGATGGCAGCCGGGTTGCCGCCGTAATTCCGCCCTGCAGTATTCACGGCGTCGCCTTGACCATACGAAAGTTTAACTCTCACAAATTCAAGATGAAGGATCTCATTGGAGTAGGAACGGTCACGGCTGTGCTTGCTCGACAGCTAGAAGAATACGTTGCCCAGCGGAAGAACATTCTGATCTGTGGGGGAACGGGCACTGGTAAGACGACCTTGCTCAATATTCTGACGGAGTTCATCCCGAACCATGAGCGCATTGTCTTGATAGAGGACACAGCAGAAATACAGATTCAGAAAGAGAATGCCCTGCGATTCGAAGCCCGCCGCGAGCAGAACGGTCTGCCTGCCGTTACAATCCGTGACCTTCTGAAAGCAACACTCCGACACCGGCCTGACCGAATCATCTTGGGCGAGATTCGTGGAGGCGAGGCCTTCGACCTGCTTCAGCTTCTAAATACGGGTCAGAGCGGCACTCTCTCGACCGTTCATGCGAATTCTGCAACTCAAGGCATTTCGCGCTTCACAACTTGCGTGCTGCAGAGCGGCGTCGAAATTCCATACCGGGCCATCAAGACGAACATCGCGGACTCTCTGAATATCATCGTTCAGATCGAGCGCCGGCCGGGCAGTCGTTACGTTTCTGAAGTGCTGGAGATACGTGGCTACGATCCGGAGGCTGACCGATACGATCTGAGAACCCCGTAGCTGCGCGGGAGGCACCCACGATGCGGGATTGTCAGACCCAACACCACGTAGTGGCCCTCTTGCTCCGTTTCAGGGTCACGAGACTATAGTTGCTATGGCCTGTCTTCCGCTGGCCTTAGGCCATGCGATTCAGCAGGGCTTGTCAAAATCTTTACTTCCGCGGAGGCCCCGCTCTTTGATCGACCACGACAAGCGTAATGACCGCCGGCACACGATCGCCCGTGGGAAAAAGACTGATCCCAACGACTCTCGCACAGCAGCGCAGAAGGACCGAGATCGGCTGTTGTACACATCTTCTCTGCGTCGCCTTGCACAAGTGACCCAAGTCGTTGCTGCAGACGTGAGCCACGTCTTTCACAACCGCCTGACTCATTCCTTTCAGGTCGCACAGGTCGGCCGCCGGCTAGCCGAGAGGTTGCTTGCCGCGCATCCTGAGGAAGTGGCTCAGTCCGATGGCCTTGACCCCGACGTTGTCGAGGCCGCCTGCTACGCACACGATCTCGGCCATCCACCCTTCGGCCATATCACTGAACAGGAACTAAACGCTATCGCAGGTGATGATGTAGAGGGCTTTGAGGGTAATGCTCAAAGTTTCCGCATTGTAACCAAACTGGCGCAACACTCACCCCTTCACCGGGGCCTCGATCTCACGCGAGCGACTCTAGCCGGACTTCTTAAGTATCCCTGGCGTCGCGACGAAAACCCAAAGAAAACTGACAAATGGGGCGCCTATCACAGCGAAGACAAGGATTTCGACTTCGCTACCGAGCTCAGGGGAGTCCGTTTTGAGCTTACGCTGGAAGCCAAACTGATGGACTGGGCGGACGACATAACGTACTCGGTGCACGATCTAGACGATTTCTATCGCGCACACAGAATGCCCTTGCATCTCCTCTCCGACAGACTATACGATCAAGAAAGAGAGGTTTTTTTTGAGCGAGTCTTCCGGCGCCATCCCGAAAGGTCAGGCCTGTGGGCCGACCAGCAATCACTAAGGGAATCATTTAACCAAGTCACCGTCGGTCTCTTTCCCCTTAACACCGCTTACGGTGGCACATGGAAAGAAAGAGCCGCTTTACGACAGTATTCCAGCCACTTAATCGGCCGTTACCTCGGTAACACCCGTCTCGAAATCAAGGACAAAAAGTGCGAAGTCAAGATAGATGATCATCTTTTGCGCGAAGTCGCAATGCTTAAGGAGCTCACATGGGTCTACGTAATCGAGGCGCCGTCGCTCACCACCCAACAATTTGGCCAGCGCTATGCTATCAGAAAACTCTTTGAGATCTACATGGACGCGAGCGGTAAGGCGACTACGCAAAACCTGTTCCCGGCCTACTACCGCGAAGCAATAGAGGACGCTAAGGGCGATGAGAAGCAGATCAAACGTACTGTCATCGACTTGATAGCAGGGATGACGGAAAACCAAGCACTTGCCATGTACAACCGCTTAGTTGGCGTCTCGGTAGGTTCCGGTTTGGAAGAGATTGTCCGCTAGTTCAAGCAGCTAATTCCAACTGCTGGTCGGGTGTCATCTTAATAGACTGCTCTTGCAGGAGACGCAGCACACCCTCCTTGATGACTACGTCAGGGTATCTGTCGGCGAGGATAGTGAGGAGCTCTGTTGGCCGAACCGCCTTGCGTTGTTCCAGTTCTGTCAACACGAGCTGTTTTACGCTTTCCCAGTCTATGGCAGCAGTGGCCATCATGACGCTCCCTTTGACCAACTCTCAGCCCTACTTTAAATCAATGCAACACAATGTCAACACTTTCGTGCAGCCCTATCCATCTCCTGCTCAACTGTCCTCCCAAACCACTTTGAGCAAGCGGCCTTCGCGACGCTTCTCGACTCTTACGACGAATTGGCGGATATCGCGTATACCATACTCAAACGCCATCTCAGCAACTGCATTCGCTACGCCGCGCTTTTTCCTCCGCTCCTCAAAGGGATAACTTTTAAGCGGTTGAAACATCTTAATGCTGCGCGCCGAGGGACGATAGATAGTGCTTCCCGAGTTGATCGGAGACAATAGGACCGTTGGGCCATGTTTGGACAACAGGTTTCTGGTATCGACCTTCAGGACTAGATGCTCTTTTTGTCGGTAAGCCCGAGCATTGAGAAGGCTTTCCAGTCGATGCTGCGTGGCCCAAAGAAATACCTTCCCGTTGAGAAATTCATACCACTTTCGTGGCGTAATCCCTCGAAGGCATTTCAGCAAAGAACGTTCACGCATTGGTTTCTGATCACGAATCACAGCACGGCCGTGCTTTGGATGTTCAATCGTCACGGATTTCGGACGATGGCAGCTCTCGATTGCGAACCGGTCCTTGCCATTGACTTCGAACAGATCGAGTAGTGCGGAAGTGCTGAGAAGCCCTTTCTCTCGGATAGAGTCCCAACTGTCAGCTTCTGCCATGTGATACAGATAAGGATAATGGCCAACCAATTCATCCAATGAGACCCCGGTCATTGAATTCTCCAGGATCGCCGGTCGATAATGCTGCGGAAATGAAATTCTGTCGAAATTAGCGAAACTGGGGCCGACCCAACGCGCTCGACTTCCTCGACAAAACGTATGGTTTCCGGGCGAAGCTGCTCATATCTTCTAGCATCCGCATTTCTGCAATCTAGATAGTCTGCAAACGTGATGGCAATGTCCGTGGGTCCGTTAATTGCCGAGGACTTACGCAGCAGCTCCCAATCAAATTCACTGACACGTCTTTTCCGATCAGTTGTCGAAGTGCGTTCAGTCCTTTTCAACTTCGAAAGTGGAATTCCCGAACGCTCAGAGACAGTTTTCCAGCTTATTTCCTGCCACATTTTCCCAGATGTTCCGTTCTCTGGGTTTTGAACCCGGATTGGGTAGGTGCGGCACACGATAATGACCTTTCTTACGCGAGTTGGGGAAATTCCGGCTTCCGAAATGCAACCGCTGACACTGGTGTCTCTTGACGTAACGTAGGGGTACTGCCCGTGGTACAGACTAAGTCCGGCGCCTTGCGTGCCCTCAACAAGTATTCGTGAATCGGCTTTGTAGGCCTCTTCCAGTACTTCCCATGTTTCTCGAACGTATTTCTTTAGTTCCTTTACGTCACCCGCCAGCTCTATTCTTTTCCCTCTATCCGTAATTCTTCGCACTGTAGCCATGCCGACTCCTTGGCCGGTTGAGGCAATACGCTCGACCAGTCCCGCTTCACGTGCGATATCCCCGTCTGAAATCACCATTGCTTGCGGGTCAATAAAGAGCCGGTCCACATCAACCTTGCACTCGCTCATCTCCTTCAGCAATCGATCCACATTCAAAACAGCACCTGGTGCGAGAACTAATCGGGCCGACGTGTTGCGCAACGTTCCAGACGGTAGTTGATGATGAATATAGGGTGTGGGCGACATAAACACCTTATGCCCCGCATTCGGCCCTCCTACCCTTACAAGCACGTCATATTCGCGAGCAAGGTACGAAGCGATGTGTCCTTTCCCTTCGCTTCCATATTGCCCTCCAACAATAACATCCACCGTACGACCGTACTCGCGGGTGTAGAGACCAATGTGCGTGGCCGCTCTAACTAGCACGTCCACGGGTCGGCACAGCTCAGTGTTGATCACAACATCCGCTGCACGCTCAAGTTCTGCAACGCGCGCTTCTGTATCATTTTTCGCAAGTTCCGCGTATGACCGAAGTTCCTTCAGCCCGCTTTTGCGTCTAGCGTACCGGCGAGCTAGCTCCTCGTCAGAAGCATGCAGATGAATGTGGATGACCGTATACCCGTAAGAGTCCCTTATGGCCTTGATCTGATCCAAAATACGGACCGAATCTACGACAATGACAGCGTTCGGCTCGTTCGCGCCGAGCTTTCCCAATAGGCGCCGCAATTCGTCACGCACCCATTGACCTTTCGTCTCCCGGTCCAGCCGGTCTCCAAACTCCTGCATTGCTCTTCGCTCAGCCTCGATTGCGTGCCCCAATTTCTTTAGAGCAGACGTCCGAATGATTTCCTTCGTCTTAAGAACAGACACATTCTCAAATGGCCGCAGGTGGTCGCATAGCGTGGTTTTGCCAGTGGCAATCCGACCCGTCAACAACACGATCTGTTTGGGCACGAATACCTCCTCCGCAAGTCACCCGGATTTAGGGTGGCGAAAGGCAAGTGAGCCTTGCTTATGGGACGAACCTGATTCCTGAGGAAGTTCGTACACCGTGACTTTCAACCCTCGCCGACACAGCGTCTCTTCGACAATCTCTTCGACCACTTCCCAAGAACCTCCTGCCAACCCGGACCCAATTCGCGGCATGTGGATGGATGCCCCAGCGTTGCTTGCCATCTCTCCAATTTGCTGAAGCGCAGTGGTAAGAGCGTTGTATCGGACTCGGGGATGGTCTGCAGGGCCGTAACCGTGTTGTGCGACCAAGCTAGCCACAGTTGTTGCATCGTCGACTCTGACGATATGGGTGGCGCCTAGCTTGAATTCTCCCTTTGTGCTTAGGACCCAATCTTTGAATGCAGCTTGGGCACGTGGCCATTTGTTTCGTAGCTGCCTTGAGAACCCGGCTCCCCAGATCATCGCTTTGTCGTTCACAACTTGGATAATCAGTTTCTGATCGGTGCCTCTTGGATCGAGAGCATTTCCTTTGAGGTACCTGATGCGGAAGCTCTGAGCGGTCTCCTCGCCAAGTGCACTCGCTATGCCGATCACTCTCGGTCGAATTTGGCCGGGATAGGGCGGGATGCCCAGATATTCAACCGACCAAGTCTCGGCGCTGGGCAGCCACTTCTCCTTGTTCTTCGCTGTGTAGCCTATTGCTGTACATTCCGCCGCAGAACTCTCTTTCGGAAGAATAAAACCCGGATCCAAGCGCGGACCAGAACGCCATCTTGGAGAGCAGATTCTGTAATCCAATTTATATTTGCCACTCTCCCCGTCATGTCTTGCCGCAAACGCGAAGCACGCATAGCTCGTAATCCGAACCAGTCGGAGAGCCATCGCTTCAAACGAGACCTGGAAGTCACGCCGAAGCTCGAGAACCTTGTCCACGGATGGTGCTACTTCACGAACCTTTCCCAAACTTCCGAGCGGCACCAAAATCTCCGAAGCTGCGATGTTGCACAGCATCTCTAATTGCCATTCATCGGCCGCCATGTTTTCATGAGTTGCGCGGTTACGAACAGCCGCCGCACAGTCGGGAAACAGCGTGTGGGCGATCTCATGCGCGATTGAATAGCGAATTCTTGCGGGAGGCCTACCGGGATTGAACTCAATCGTGAATTTCGGCGTCACGCTGCCATATGTCCGTGCGTCTATGACATCTTCTGTAGGAACGATCCGGATTCCGAGATGCTCGGCGAGGGCAGATGGATCGTATGGCGGTCCCGTCCAGCCAGCCTCCATCGCCTCTAAGACCAGATGACGGGCACGAGACGTTACGGCCCCTATTGGATCTTGTTCCTCTAGCGCTAACACTGACGGGTGCGTCCAATATCGCGGAGTTCGACCGACGGGTCTCGCGCCGAATCGCGCATCAAACTTCCCCAGAGCCTTTTCAATTGACATCGGGCCTGACTCGGTTGAGGAACCGAGGTTCTCATTGAACTCCTGCTGCGACCCAGCCCATCGTTTCCGACGAAATACTTCTTGCAGCTCTCGTTGTAGTTCATCGTTGGTGAGTCTTGTTTGACGATTTTCCTTCATAATGGGCTCCCTCACGAACGATCTAGGACATACTGCCGCAATGTTCCCATTGCACGAGCCCTCATCTGACGGATGTTGGCGGGTGTGGTGTCGAGCTCCTTCGCAAGCCTCTCCATCGCAGCGTGTGGCATCCGCTGCTGGCGAGCTCCGTCTACATACCAGAAGACCGTCTCGCGAAGCACGCGCTGCTCACGTTCGCTTAACTCATTCAGACCTTCCTCAAGGAGACGGATCCTTCCATCTACGGGCCCGCTAGATGTGGGTCCCCCGTCGTCGTGTGCATTGTGGCGCTCTTCCAGTTCAGAATCCTCGACAAAGGCGATCCCAGGTGCGTTCCGGAAGTAGTCGCGAACGATGTTCTCGTTAATTCTCACGAGCCATGCTCGCACTGCTCGTTGCTGATCTTCGGGGGAAGCGCCTGAAAGCTTGAACGTTGCGGCCTTCTCATAGGCCCGAAGAAAAGTGTCACTGACCGCGTCCGGGACCCGGTCGATGCCTATTAGCTTCGAGTGCGCTCGGGCACAAGCCCCATGGACGTATCGCGCATGTCGTCCGTAAAAGACACCCCAAGCTTCTCGGCGCGCCGATAGATCACGTGCTTGATCGGCCATCCGAAAAAGGAGTTCGCAGTCATCCGGCCCGCCGTCGACAGGGGGCATTTCTTGACTCAGACCGCCTATACGGATAAACAACAAAGCGTGACAAATCTCACAGTGTCACGCTTCTGCGTATTTACGGTTGAGAGTAATTGAAAGTCTGTACAACTGCAAAGGATTCTCCCGTAAGATATTGAAACAAAGAGACATCGGCAATGGCCATGAAAAAGCCCAGGCAACCAGAACCCACTGATGATCAAATCAGAGAAACAATACTTCGTTATTTCTATGATCGAAATCAAAACGCCACGAGCCGCAGGGGCAAAACCACCGGCGCCGCTGTGACTATCAGCGTGCTCAGGGCCGATCTGAAGAATTCCCACGGGCTCACCGGTCAACAAGTCCACAGCAATCTCACCTATCTCGAAAGCCAGGGCTGGGTGGAAGACAAACCGGTGACGAAAAGCTTTAATACGAAAGCTGGCGGCACAATTCCGTCAACCACGAGCTACTACATTATTACGGCAGCGGGTATCGACAGAATGGGAGGTCCAAGCATGTTCACTCGGGACAGGTTTGAAGGAATCAAAATTGAGGCCACCGGCCAGAACATCATCACGCTCGGTGACGGCAATCAAATCAATGCCCGGTTTCAGGCGTTGGGCGAGGCGCTGGCCGAGCTCAGACATGCGATCAAGGAATCTGACCGGATCGACGAAACTCAGAAGATGGAACTTGTCGTCGATGTGGACACGCTCCAGACCCAGCTGGCGAGGCCCACCCCGAATCGTGGAGTCATTTCGGGCCTGTGGGAGGGAATAAATCGCGCCCCCTCGATTGCCGGCCTTGCTGATGCGGCGGTAAAAGTTGCTGCGCTCTTGACGCCATTGCTGTCGTAGTCAACGGTAGGGATTGGGATGGCCCAAATGACAGAAGCTACCGTGCGGGGGTAGTCGACCGTGCAGTAGAGGTTGTCAAAGTGAGCTTCAGGTTCGAACATGGCGCAGATTCGACTAGACATACCACCACCCGCCAACCCCGACGATTTTGAAAGGGTCGCGCTCAAGCTCCTGCAGCGCCGTTGGGAGAATCCGAACCTTCAACTTTACGGCCGACGAGGGCAACGACAGCACGGAGTCGACATTTTCGATCCTACAGCCGCCATTCCGCATCGTGCGGCACAATGCAAAATGTACGAGCCACTGGAATCCCTGGCCCCCAAGGTGATCCACGACGCAGTGAAAGAAGCCCTTACGTTCACACCGAAACTCGACGTTTTCGCGATACTCACAACTGCTAAGCAATCAACAGATTCCCAGCAAGCTGTAAAGGAGATAAATCTTGAGCATCAGGCAGCAGGCCTGTTTATCGTCGAATATCTGCCTTGGGTGGCCTTAGAAGATCTCCTAAATGAATTTCCGGACATCCGCAGCCAATTCTATTCGCCCGTTGAACCTGGCAGCCTCGATGTTGTCCTGACCGAAACACAGCGGATTTATGCTGCTGTCCAGACGATCGGGTCTGGACCGACCTCCAGTGAGATCGACGTTGAACTCGACCGATGCAAGACCCTTATTGAGGACCACAAACCAGAGGAAGCTCGTCTGTTCTTGCAGCGCCTTGTAGATCGCTCTTGGGATCGCATGAGTGACCGCCAGAAATTCAGGACAAAAGCGAACCTCGCCGCGAGTTGGCTGGCGTTCGGGGAATACAAAAGGGCTGGAGCATTGTACGTTGAGTCGAAGAATTTTCAGCCAGAAGATCCGAAAGCTCTCACGAACGAAGCCCTGGGATATCTGCTTCTGGGCGAAATTAAGAAGGCGTATGATCTGGCCAGTGAACTCCGCCAACGGTTCCCCACAGAAAAGCTGGCGTTTGCAGTATGGATCAATGCTTCACCCCTGACAGAACCTGTCGCGAAGCTGGCTGCGGAAATTCCCATGCACCTTACAGAGGAAGTTGAAGTGTGCCTTGCACTGGCCAATCGTGCGTTTCTCGGAAAAGATTGGAGCACGGCAATCAGTTTCTCGAAGAAAGCCACGCAGATTGCGCCGACCAATCCCAGCGGATGGGGATTGCTGGGAAAGATCACAGTCCACAAGGACATCTTCGCAGGATGGGAAGGCGTAGGAATACCCACCAAGATTCGGAGCCGCGAAAAAGCAGCAGAAGCCGAGGAGTGCTTTACGAAAGCCCTCACACTCGCAAGACAGCAGAAGAATCCAGAGACCATAGTCGATCTGCTTTTAGACCGGGCTGCGATACGCGCAGTATCTGAAAACCGAATAGGCGCGCGTCAAGATGTCGAGGAAGCTAAAGCACTCAAGCCAGCAAGCGTTGCGGTCCAAAAGGAATATGCAGAAATACTTCGAATAGAGCAGTTTTTTACGCCGGCGATTGACATGTTGCGTTCGATCAAGAAAGAAGATGCTGGTCCGGATGTTCAGGCCATGCTGGCGATAACCCTCCGTCAAAGAAAGCAGCCGGGAGATACCGAGGAAGCGGCAGCGCTCTTCGAGCAAATCGCCAGCTATCCAAGGCCACTACCTCCAGGCTTTCGGGAAGCAGCGATTCAGTGGTCTATTGAAAGCTATTTTGCTCTTGGCCAGTCTGAGCACGCAGAGAAAGTGATCGTCACGTCTGTACCTGAGGAGCACCTGAGCAACAGTCTCCGGCAATACTTCCGAGCCCGACTGAAACTTCTGCAGGGAAACAGAGAAGGTGCGCTCGAAAATGCTCTTACCGCTCTCAAGGAGCTAAGTGAAAATTCTCCGCCCGAGGAGATGAGGCACGTTGCAGCTGTTCTAGGCGATCTGGGCAAGTTTGAAGAAGCATATCCGTTGTGGAAGCAGGTCGCAGACATCTCCAAATGGGAATCCGATACGAAGCAACTCCTGCAGTGCGTGGCCCGACTCGGCCGCGATAAAGAAGCGCTAGACATTTGCGACAAATTGAGGGCTTCGGGTGAGTCGGACAACACTTTATTGGAGTTCGAAATATCCCTCCTGGAGAGGTACGACGCAGATGGAGCCATAGCCATCTTGCGGTCGAGGCTCGAAGAGAATCCGGCTGATAAAATTGCTCGCCTCCATTTGACAAGTATTGGTCTTCGCCTTGACCGCCCAGACCTTGTGCAGGGATCGCCGAATGGCCTTCCAGCCGTCCATGAGGTGACACCAGCGATTGGTCTCGCTGTCGTTCGAGTGATAAAACTGGCTCACTCACCAATCGAAGCTGTGCATTACGCCTACCAATTGTTGCGTGACCACTTCCACGACGCGGACTCGCACCGCGCTTTTTTGTTGGCGATGGCTCCTTACGGGCCGGAACCCGAAATCACGCGGCCTGCGATTGTGGAAGTGGGGACCGCGGTGCGATACCGGGAAATAGGTGACGTTCTAGATCAGCTCGCTATCATCGAGGATTCAGCCAACCCTGACCCAAGAATGCATGAATTCTCTCCTAATCATCCTCTCGTAAAGGAATTGATCGGGAAACGTGTCGGTGACAACTTCACAATCGCACCCGGCCATGTCAGTAAAAGACAAGGAGTAGTACAAGAGATCCTAAGTAAGTTTGTTTACCGTTACCAAGACTGTATGGCCCAGTGGCAGGTCCGGTTTCCGGATTCTCCCGAGGTCGAGTCCATCCGGCTTCCGAAGAAACCAGGCTCAGATGAGGACTACGATCTGACAGTGTTTCTTGAATCGCTGGATCGCCGTCGGCAGGCACGGCAAGAGATGGTGCAGAACTACATTCAACAACCTTTGTCTATTCATCTTTTTGGAACGCGCTTCGGTCAGAATTCCTTCGACGCGCTCCTGCATCTGGCAACGTCCGACGACACGCAAATCAAGTGCTGTGAAGGGCGCGCGGAGGAGATCAACGCTGCCCTCGCAACGCTCACGAGCCAAAGCACCATAGTCGTGGAACTCACCGCTATTGCGACATTATTCATTTTGGGGAAGGCATCAGTTTTCGCAGTTCTTCCAGGGAGATTCGTAGTTTCGTCTGGCACCTTGAATGAACTTAAGGAGATGGTTGTTGAGACGTTGCTCCCAAGGGGTGAGACCGGATATGCGGGCAAGAATGAAGAAGGCTACTACATGGTGTCGGAGGACGAGTCGGGTCGACAGCAGAAGGCGGAAACCGTCCGGGAGTTGATCAGAACCATCGAAGCGAACTGCCGAGTGCTGTCCGGCATTGACCTCGCGGCCATCGATCCCCAAAAGCGAAAGCTGATGTCAGGGCTCTTTGGGCAACACGGCGCGGAAAGCATCGTTCTTGCCGCAAGGCCCGGCCATGTTCTTTGGACCGACGACGGAATCCTCGGCGGCTACGGGGCGCACGAGTTCGGCGTTAGGAGGGTCTGGACACAGGCTTTGTTGCAGTGGATGGCTCACACAGGCGCTCTGGAGGTTGAACAGTTCTTTACCTCTACCGCAAGGCTTTTTGCTTGGGGCTATCAGTTTACTAGCATGAGCGTCAACGCATTGGCTAGAGCAGGTGTCCTGGCGGAATGGGCCCCAAACAGATGGCCGCTCTCTCAATGCCTTGAATTGTTCCGATACGAGAACGTGGATCTCAGCGCTTTGATCAATATTGCAGGTCGGTTTCTACCGGAACTCTACAGGACGTGTGCGATGCCCGAGACGCGCAACGTAGTGGTTGTCAAACTCCTTGACACATTGGCTAGTCACACGGGTGGCGCCGCCGCAGTGCAAGTCATATACGGGCTTTTGCCTACGTTATTTGGTGTGAATGTCCTTGGGGCCTTGGAGGCAAAAGCGGTCTTCGACGCATGGTTCAGAACGCGCGATAGTGAGCTGTCGATCAAGAGATAGGGAGTCGGGCAAGTGGCCTACAACGTATTCATAAGTTATTCGAGCAAGAACCTACATGTTGTCGATTGGGCGCGCGCAACGTTGGCGCAACCTGATGTCACCGAAGTTTTCGCGGCGGAGTATTCTGTTCTGCCGAGTCAGGTGTTAAATGATGAAATCCTCCGGGCAATCCGGATCTGCGACCTCTTCGTATTACTTTGGACCCACGACGCCCGTGCCTCGGATTACGTGCCACAGGAAATCGGAATCGCGGTTGGGTGCAATAAGACGATTCTTCCAGTGGTCATGGAAGATAACGTTCCAATTCCAGGCTTCATCACCAACTTGAAGTATCTGCCCGCCCATAAGAACTGGGAAGGCTCTTTTGAATGGCTTGCACAATTTGTTCGCGACAACGCCAAAAAGCTCAAGAACGCAAAAGCGCTGGGTGCACTCGCTGCAACCATCCTTGGCGGCATCTGGCTCTTCGGAGATGATGGCAACCCCGGTGACGAAGAGTGACGACGCCAGTAGAATTGGACGCTCGTAACGGAAAAGATCGCTCTGTGGGGCGGATCCAGGACCTGACAGCGCAGTAATTGTCGCTGAAAAAACGGAGTCCAAATAAAGCTTATGCGCGACGATTTCCCCAAGCCTGTGAAGGACGTGCTAGCCAAGCGCGTGGGGCATCGTTGTTCGAATCCGAATTGCCGCAACCCAACGAGTGGCCCGCAAGACAATGCCCGCAAATCCGTCAACGTGGGGGTAGCGGCCCACATATCCGCGGCCTCTGCGGGTGGCCCTCGCTACGAGGCCACGTTGTCCTCGGAGGCCAGGACGGCGGTTGACAATGGCATATGGCTCTGCGGTAAGTGCGCGAAGCTGGTCGACAACGATGAAATGCACTATACCAGCGACTTGCTCCGGCGCTGGAAAAAGCTATCGGAAGAGGCAGCCAGACTAGCGGTCGAATCGGGAAGCGACCAAGCCGCACTTAAGACGGATATCGAGCTTTTGGGATTCTATGCTCAATGCTTCGACCGGCCCGCGTTCCAAGATCAATTCCGTCAAGAGGGGTCGATGGAATCCTTCGACCGAGCCATCGAAGACACTATCACGGCATTAAATGCTGGTTGTTTGCGGTCACGAGATGGCGCGGTGCTTCAGCGCTCGCGGGGCAAGAAGTACATTTCAAATCCCGAATGGCGCAGGGTTCTTGATACGATTGTTGACATGCTTCGTGCCATCCGATCTCGGTACGATTTCGCGGTTCGTCATGGGCAAATCCATCTTGGCCCGGAAACCGACGGCTCAAGTTTCTACTGCATTAACGATCAGCAAGTAGCGGAGTGGATGGACGCTACACGCTCTGAAATAGTGTCTCTCTTTTCTGGACTTTGTGATGAGGCGGGAATACAGGGATTGCATTTTCCGCCCATCGGCCCCCGCCGTGCCTTCCCGCACCCGTTGGGACAGCCTATCAGGACGATCTTTGTTCCTCCAAAAGCTATACCTCCTAAGAAATCTTCTTGATTCGGGGCACTCGGCGCCCCCCGCCCAACCATCATATTTCCTACGTTGGAACTGCAACTCCAACTCGATGCTGTGCTGCGATGTTGTACCGCAGGCGCCTCTTCGAATCATTACGTTATATTACGTAGCAAGCGCCTTCGCGTCCGCGATCATCAAATATGCTTTGAATTGATCCCGCTGGAATTTCGAGCCTTGCTTCTTCTCCAGTTCATCCATCAGCGAATCAAGCGCTGGACCGAGTTCTGCCCCCAGTTCAGTTCCCTCTGCTAGTAGGAAGAAGTCGAAAAGCTTCTTGAACTCGTCCAAGGCTGCCTGGACCTTCGACCATTCCTTACGGAGCTGGTGCCTAGCCGCAAAAAATTTCATCGGCTTGTCAGCGTGGAAGCCGGCCCTGTTGCGGAACGTCCGCAGAATCTGCCAACTCGCCTCCATTTTTCTCCACGCCGCCTGCACCTTGCTGGCGTGAGCCGGAAAGACTTGACTCCACACCTTGATTGCATCCATTCCGTTCTTGTCGATAAAGAGCGCGAACCAGCTCACGGCGACGGTCTTGAGCGAGTCTGCGGAATACTGAGGCGGGCGGAACGCAAGGAACGAAATCAGCGGAACTAGGCCTTGAGGAACCTGCGCCTTCACGGGAGCGATCTCATCCTGTCGCATTGTGTTCGCGCGAAGGCAGTTGAATAGGCCTAGAATGTCCAGGAACTCCATCGCCTTAATACGAAATATTAGGTAACTGCGCAGCGCGTTTTGGCGAGAAACATTGGTCGACATGACACCCCTCCCTCAAGGTTGAAGACGCCGCTAGCATCAAAGCTTGAGTCACGCTTCTGTCGGCACGCCAATCACGCCGACTTGGTACCCCAGCGCCAACAGTGCCTCGTAGTTTCGAACAAGGTTTAGCTGACTGAAGAAAGGCAAGCCTTCTCCTGGATCGTCAGGGTCTGCTCCCAAGATCGCAAACACCACCCGATAATCCTTGGGATCAGGTTTGGCGACTGGGATTCGCCGCTGTAGAGACGGCCGAATTTCTCGGAGGAAGCGGCGCGCATCTTGGCGAAAGTCAGCGTCGCGCAAGAGTGCCTCTGCCGACATTCTGGCTTGAGCGAACAAGTGGCTTAAGCTGGAGGAGCCGCCCTTCCTGTGCTTCACGTGGATCAGATCTTTGTCTTCACTCAATAGATCACAGACTTCTATTCCACTCGTTGTACCTCGACATCTGGCGGCTCGTCGATCAAGTAACGCGATCGAACCGTCCTCGTCAACAACGCGTTGATTGTAGTCAGGCTCGGTTTCCAGACTACCATCCTGTTTGACGAGGACACTAGGAAGCGGCAATTTGGCCGTTGGTATCAAACGCACAACACGACCAACTTGGTCGGCAAAGTTGCGATCAATCTCGAACCATTCCCCCGCCGTTAGAACGAAACGCCTGCCTTCGTGGCTCGTCTCGAATACGAGACAATCATAGATCGACCACTTCTTCCAAGGCTTGTCTTCGTCGTCGCCGTAAGCAAATACTTTGTTGTGCTGAATGGTCTCGACCGTCAACGCGTCTTCGGCAATGTTCTCCAAGTAGCTCGCTAACGTCATGTTTACGTCTCGATTGTTTCGCCGGTGCGTATAGCCAAATTCATGCACCCTATCCCATTCCAGCGGCTCCGGCGGCGCAAGGTAGGAGTGCGGAGCGGATTTTTTCAGATCTTCTATAAGCTTGGATTGTAATTGCTCAACAACTCCGGGATCCGTTACTCGTCGTACGTTGTCTACCCAGGCGAAGTGTTCCCTGTAAGAACGTTTCCTGTAGAGCGAAATCAGAAGGTCTGTGAGCGGCCCGAGTCCTTTGAAGTCTGTGTGAGCAGAGACGGAGAGCGTACCACTGGTGCCGGCGACGGCCTGAAGAGCCACGTTGGCGCGGGGTACGCCGGTCACTGCACGCATGATGTCATGGCTGACGTCGATCCCAAAAACCTCCAGCCCGCTCGCTCGACTCGCCTGTGACCGCTTGTGAACCGTCTGTTCCTCGATGGCGAAGGAGTCGATACTTCGGAGGCTGTCGTGTCGAAGGGCATTGAGCGCACCTTTGAGTCCGAAGTCAGGCTCCAGCGCCTTTTCGTTGAGCAGATGCCTTCCATGCCCAAATGTAATCGCAAAGACGCGCCTATTGCGCTTGACGAGTAATACGGCGGCGTTGGTTCGATTAGTGATTTCCTTCAGCTTACCTTCGATTCCTGTATTCACAAATTTGAGCCATCGTGGCGGCCCTTGGTTCGGGGGCGAAACGTATAACCGACCACTGAATCCCAAGCCGGATCTGAACTCGTAGACGCTCAGCGAGTCTGTATCTTCCAAGGCTGTGTCAGCCGCGTGAAAGGCGGGTTTCAGCAGGCGGACGTGTAGCTTTTGAAGAGTTGGAGGCACTTCGAACCTCAAGGATCGTCCTGTCGATTGTTATAGGCCAAGCATATATAAATTGCAATTTGAGCATCTTGTACAGACCAGTCATCTCACTGCCCTTGGCGATATGACCCCCGACGCTGGGGCCTGTTACAAGCGCGAAACTGCGGTGATAACAGGATAATTCTCAGGAGCTGCTGATTTTCCGCTGGCACTTCTGGTGGCACTTGGATTGTCAAATTCTGGCGGAATGTGACGCTCGCGGGCAAAAGCGAATTGGTGCATCTTATTGAAATGGCGTAACTTGACGAGTCCGGACAGTTGTTGGCATGGCTGTCAAAATGGCTTAAAAGGCCGCTGCTCTACCACTGAGCTACGCCCCTACGTGTTCCTAACATCTTACATTGAAATGAGTTAGCGCGCATCGACGCCCAAAATAAGTTCACAAAATTTCCTCGGTGGCACTTGGAGAGTCACGTCGCGCTTGGCCTTTGCTGGTTGCTGGTGCGTCCTGGCGTTGCCTGGCATGCAACCTCTTTGCTCCGTAGAACTTCTGGCGTACTCAGACGCGTGCTGTCGAATATGGGCAGGAACTTAAGCATCGGAGTTTCAGGCCGAAGTTCGATCGCCGGTGGAAGCTTCCAGGAGAGCGTTAATATTGATCGGCGTGAGGTAACGGAGAGGGGCTAGTCAAAACCCTTCAACAGCGTTGCGAGAACTTCTGGCGCCACATAAAAGCTTGTCGTTTGAAGACGTTCAACGGCGACTCGAATGTCTAATAATTTGAGGGTAGCGGCTTCGCGTAATACGCCGAGAGTCCCAATCACGGGAATAGCGCGTCGTTCCGCTTCGCGCCGTCCCTCGCGGTCATCGACAATCAGTTGCTCAGCTTGTAGTTCCATTGCGAGCGTGATCGCATCGCGCTCTCCTAAATCGAGCTTTGCTAGCGCCGAGTCTGGTACAGCGAGTGGGCTCCGAACCTCGAGCCACACTGGTGGGTGACCGACCCAAGCTCGAACCACCTGAGGCGCCGACGCCCGCATGAGTTCCTCGCGCACAGTATGAGGAATCACAACGCGCCCGTACATTATTGGAAGGATACCGATTTCTTCAATCAGAACCAGGTAATTGATCGGAGACGTATCTGCTACGACGATCATCCCAAGTGAGGTTCATTCGTAGATTCCGGACCGCTTCGCTTTGCTCGCAAGCGCTCGGATATTATTCGGTCTCGATCCAGGTCAGACAGGTCGTAGTGAAGGTGAATTCCATGTTCCTTGAGAAAGGCATGTACCTGTATCCTGCTGTCGAAGCCAAGCATCTGCCGAACTGCGGACTCTGAAAGCTGCTCTGCGCGATAGCCTTCCAGCGCCAACGCTTCAAGCGCTACACGCGCGGGATCCTTGCCCTCAGAAGCAACCTGCCGAGCAAGTTCGTCCGGTATCTGGAGGATAATTTCCATGTATCAAGAATAGCACAACTCATTCTGGGTCGAGGCCCTGCTTGGCAGGCGCGTTACCCGACTCTCGCATTGCCACAGAGCGAGCGGCGCCGGTGAATTTTCTGGTGTCACTTCTGGGGGCACTTGGATTGCCAATTTCAGGCGAATTCCGGCGTCGCGCGGCGAACCGAATTTACTGCATCTGATTGAAATGACGTACCTTGGCAAGTTAGGACCATTGCTGGCAGAG
>Ga0209698_10000679_pt1 | contig 38856 bp, 30 predicted proteins | sample LitLauG_LLR_2012_FD_187203 | JGI IMG/M metagenome (GOLD analysis project Ga0209698, IMG submission 187203) | Freshwater sediment microbial communities from Pennsylvania, USA - Little Laurel Run_MetaG_LLR_2012 (SPAdes) (version 2) | ecosystem: Environmental > Aquatic > Freshwater > Creek >... | reverse complement strand
CCGTGACTCTGTCCGGGACCGTCGACAACGACGCGCAGCGTGACGCCGCCGCCAGGCAGGCCGCATCCGCGGCGGGCTCAGCCGCCGGCGCCATCGCAGTCTGGGGGGCCGGGGTGGCGACCTGCAGGTTATTGATCACCTGTTTCACGCCCGCCGCGGATGCGGCCTGCCTGGCGGCGGCGTCACGCTGCGCGTCGTTGTCGACGGTCCCGGACAGAGTCACGGTGCCGTTTTCCGACTGCACTGCCAGTTGTTTGGAAGCCAGTCCCGAGTCCTGGCTGAACTTGCTTTGCACGTCCGTGGTGATCTTTGCGTCGTTCGGTTTCGCGGCGCATCCCACGCCGATGGCGAGAATCAACACCAGTACCACCAGGAGATAGGTCTTCTTCATAACGGCTCCGATCGCCCACTGGGCAGAATGATGTGAAGGGCTGTGACGGATAGTTTAGCCTTTTTTCGGGCCAGTTTCCACGATTCAGCTTGCTGCAGTGCCCGCACGAGGGGGCAGGAAGTTGCCGATGCGGCGCACCTGCGCTCCCACTCCGCGCAGCTTGTCTTCCAGATTCTCGTAGCCCCGGTCGAGATGATAGACGCGGTCGATAATGGTCTCTCCGTCGGCGACCAGGGCCGCCAGCACCAGCGATGCAGATGCCCGCAAGTCGGAGGCTAGTACAGCCGCCGAGCTGAGGGGAGTCTTGCCGCGGACCACGGCGCGGCGGCCTTCAATCTTGATGTTCGCGCCCATGCGGACCAGTTCCAGCGCGTGCATGAACCGATTCTCGAAAATATTCTCGGTCACGATCGAGGTGCCTTCGGCCTGTGTGGCCAGGGCCATGAATTGCGCCTGCATGTCGGTGGGGAAGCCGGGATACTCCTCGGTAACGATATCGATCGCCTCCAGCGGCGCGTCGCCCATGACGCGCACCGTGTCGCCGGAAGTCCTGGTGCGCACTCCGGTTTCTTCCAATTTGCGCAGGAGCGCGTCGAGGTGGTGCGGATCGCAGCTCGATACCTTGAGATCGCCACCCGTCATCGCCCCCGCGATGATGAAGGTGCCGGCCTCGATGCGATCGGGAATGATGCGATGGCGCGCGCCGCCGAGTTTGTTGACGCCTTTGATTCGAATTGTCGGCGTGCCGGCGCCTTCGATTTTGGCGCCCATCTTATTCAGCAGCGCGGCGAGGTCAGTGACTTCCGGTTCCTGCGCGCAATTGCGCATCACGGTCTCGCCCTCGGCCAAAGTCGCGGCCATCAGGAGGTCTTCGGTTCCGGTGACGGTGATCTTGTCGAAAACAATCTCCGCGCCTTTCAGCCGCTCGGCGATCGCTTCCACATAGCCGTGCTCTTGCTGGATGGTCGTGCCCAGGCGCTCCAGGCCTTTCAGGTGCAGATCGATGGGCCGGGCACCGATGGCGCAGCCTCCGGGCATGGACACGCGGGCGCGTCCGCAACGCGCCACCAGCGGCCCCAGCACCAGCGTGGAGGCGCGCATGGTCTTCACCAGTTCGTAGCTGGCTTCAGGGCTGGCGATGGCCTTGCAGTGAATGGTCGTGCGGTGCTGGGCACGTCCATAGCCGAGTTCAACTTCGGCGCCCATTGCGGCCAGCAGATTGCGGGTGGTCTGTATGTCGCGCACCTGAGGAATGTTTTCGAGAATGACCGGCTCGTCGGTCAGCAGCGCCGCGGCCATGCAGGGCAACGCGGCGTTCTTGGCGCCGCTGATGCGCACCGTTCCGAGCAGCGGCTCGCCGCCGCGAATGACCAGTTTGTCCATGAAGAGATGAGTTCCGACTAACTCCGTATTCTAGCGGGGAATTGCGGAGGGGAAGGTAATCGGGCGGGTGCGGGCTGTTGGGCGGACGGTATCCCGATTCCCGTCATCCCAACCCGCGCCAGCGCGATAGTTTCGCCAAAAATCCACAGGCCTGAGTGCCTGCCAGGGAAGCAGGTTCCTCCACTCGCTTGCTTCGCAGCGCTTCGGTCGGAATGACAGGGTTTCGAAGGCCGGGAATTCAATTGACCTTCGCTCGAGCAATCGCCTTCCGCACGTGGCCCTGCGAATCGCTCAGGGCCGCAACAGCACGCGCGCGGCTCACTTCCGCTGCGAGCATGACCAGCGCTACTGGCGTGCGATTGCCCGCCGTCTTCAACGCTTCGGTGGCGGCTTTTCGGTCTGCGCCGGTGGCTTGTTCGAGGATGGAGATCGCGCGTTGTTCCAGCTTTTCGTTCTTGGGATGGACGCGGACCATCAGGTTGCCGTAGACAAATCCGAGCCGCGCCATCGCCGCGGTGGACAGCATGTTCAGCACCATTTTGTGTGCGGTTCCCGCTTTCATGCGGGAAGAGCCCGCAAGCACTTCCGGACCGACTTCGGTCACGATGGCCAGATGCGCGCCGCGTTCGAGCGGCGAGTTGCGGTTGCAGGCCAGCGCGATGGTCTTTGCGCCCTGGCTACGCGCATATTGAACGGCGGAGATGGCAAACGGAGTGCGTCCGCTGGCGGCAATGCCGACCACCACATCGTGCCGACCCGGCTTGCGGCGGGCCATTTCGGCGCGACCCAGTTCTGCGGAATCCTCACTGGCCTCGGTTTCAGACGACAGCGCCTTCGGGCCGCCGGCGAGGATGAACTGAATCGTGCTGGCCGGTACACCGAAGGTCGGCGGAATCTCCGACGCATCGAGCGCGCCCAGGCGTCCGCTGGTGCCCGCGCCGACATAGATCAGTCGCCCGCCGCGGCGAAGGCCGTCAGCAATCATGTCCACGGCGCGCGCGATTTGCGGCAGGGCCCTGCGCACTGCGTCGGCGACCGTCGCATCCTCGGCGTTGATCAAGCGGACGATCTCGAGCGCAGACTTGCGATCAAGATCCTGCGCGGCGGGATTGGGCTGCTCTGTTCGAAGACGCCGCAGATCGTGACTGCGGCGAGGCTTGCGGGATCGGGCGGACATTCTCTAGCGTTTCCTTCCAGGCTCGGGCGCGATCGCTTCCACGATGGCGTCGTGCAGGCGCGGCCGTACTTCCTTGATAGCTTGATTCGAGCAATCCGGCCAGGTGCGGTTGGTGAGTAAGACTACCGAAAGTTGGCGTACCGGGTCGATCCACAGCGATGTGCCCGTGTAACCCAGATGCCCAAAGGAGAGCGGCCCGAAATATTTTCCCGATTGCGAGGGAGGCGATGGCGTGTCCCAACCGAGAGCGTGAGAACCGTGCGAGGATTCGTCGCGACGGGTGAACAATGCGATGGTTTCGGCGCGCAAAATCGGCGATCCGCCTTGCAACAGGCAGCGCACGAAGCGTGAAAGGTCTTCCGCAGTGGAAAAAAGTCCGGCGTGCCCCGCGACTCCGCCGAGCACGTACGCATTTTCGTCCTGCACTTCGCCTTGAATGATTCGCCCACGGAAGCCTCGGGGCACGCGCTCGTCGGCGGTCGGCGGAATGAGGGGGCGGATGTGAGGTCCAGGACAAAACGTTGTCGACGACATTCCGAGCGGCCCAAAGATTTCGCGCTGGCAAAAGGCATCGAGCGGTTCTTCGGCGATGCGTTGCAACAGGACGCCGAGCAAGATGAACCCGAGGTCGCTGTAGACCGATCGTTCACCGGGACCGGACTGTAGTGGCGATGCATAAAGGGCATTGAGCAATTCTTCCGGCGTGTGCGCGGTGAGGTAGAGCTTTTCATGGGCCGCAAGACCTGAGGTGTGGGCCAGCAGCATGCGGGCCGTGATTGTTCGCCGGCGAACATCTTGCTTGGTTGCAGGCGAGGCTGAGACGAATTCAGGAATCACGGCGGCGACGGGAACGTCGAGATCGAGCAGGCCGCGCTGGTAAAGGACCATTGCCATCGCCGTCGTCGCGGCTACTTTAGTGATGGACGCAGTGTCAAAAAGCGTGCTGGGCGCGACGGGCGCGGAGTTGGGATCAAACGTGAAGCGGCCAAAAGATTCGAGCGCGAGCAGACCTGTGGAGTCAGCCACTGCAAGCGAAGCAGCCGGGAAAGCCCGGTCTGCGACTGCCTGCCTGAGGACACCGAACGCCGCGTCAAAGCGGGCATTCGAATGGCCGAGTGACGCGGCGGAGATGGAGTCGGAGGGGTTCAGGTCGCGTTCCAGGGCAAAAGAATTGAGCTGAGCGGGTTATAGCAGAGTGAGCGACCGACGGTAAAGGTGGCGCGGATGCTTCATCGGGATCCCTGGAGCATATGGCACATCGGGCACTGCTTACTTGAGTTTCTTGAGTCGACCGCTCCGCCTTGTTACAGTCGAGACATCCTGACCTATCCGACAAACTCGACCGGACGTAACGGTTCACCCTCTGTCTCTTGTAGCGCACGCCTACACTCGTTCGTGCTGGTGTTCCTGCTGCTATGGAGCGCGGTGGCAACGGCTAGGATTCCGCGGGCTGGCGAGGCTGCAAGTGTTCCGCCCGAGAAAATTGCGAAAGCTGCAGCCATGACTCGGTTGCCGGGAGTGGATACCGTCATCGAGCAGGCGATTCGCGAGGGCACAATTCCGGGCGCCGTGCTGGTGGTTGGTCACGACGGCCGCGTTGTCTATCGCAAGGCTTATGGCAATCGCGCGCTTGAGCCAAGGCGCGAGGCCATGACTCTGGATACTGTGTTTGATCTGGCGTCGCTGACGAAAGTGATAGTGACCACGACTGCCGTGATGCAACTGCTGGAGCAGGGCAAGGTCCGGCCAAGTGAGCCGGTGGCGAAGTATCTGCCGGATTTCACGCAGAACGGAAAAGACGACATCACGCTGCGCCAGTTGCTGACCCACTACTCGGGGCTGGAGGCGGACCTGGACCTGAAAGAGCGTTGGCAAGGCAAGGAAACCGCTTATCGCATGGCGTTTCACGATGCGCCGGAGCTGCCGCCAGGTTCGAGTTTTTCTTACAGCGATGTGAACTTCATCAGTCTTGGAGCGGTGGTCGAGAAGGTTTCCGGAGAGGAACTAGACGCCTACGCGGCACACCATATCTTTGAGCCTCTTAAAATGACGCGAACGCGCTTTCTGCCTCCGGCAGCGTGGCGGAAAAAGATCGCACCCACGCAATACGATGAAGACGAGCACATGCTGCGCGGCGTGGTGCATGATCCGACGGCGCGACGCATGGGGGGCGTGGCCGGGCATGCAGGGCTTTTCGGTACGGCCGATGATCTGGCCAGATTTTGCCAGGCGCTGCTGAGCGGGGGCGGCGGCATACTCTCGCCGCTCAGCGTGCGCAAGATGAGCGAACCGGAGCAACCGCCGACTGCGACCGCGGTCCGCGGATTTGGCTGGGACATTGATTCACCGTTTTCTTCGAACCGCGGCGCGCTGCTTCCGGTGGGATCTTTCGGGCATACCGGCTTCACCGGGACTTCGATGTGGATCGATCCCACTACGCAGAGCTACATCGTACTGCTGACCAACGCCGTGCATCCGCGGGGAAAGGGTAATGCCATCGCGTTGCGGGCCAAAGTTGCGACAGCGGTGGCCGCCGATCTTCAACTCAGCTCAGACGAAAAGGAGTTAGCGCGCTGGCTAGCCATCACTGGCTACAGCGAGGCGCAGGCCGCAGCCCGCCATATAGGTACGCGGAACGGCGCGGTGAAAAATGGAATTGACGTGCTCGAGGCGCACCAGTTCGACGTTCTGCAAGTTGCGGGAAGAAAGGAAAAGATCGGGCTGCTTACGAATCAGACGGGCCTGGACCAGCAGGGGAAACGGACGATTGATGTGCTGGCGCAGGCCCCGGGCGTCGAACTCGATGCCATTTTCAGTCCCGAGCATGGCGTGGCCGGGACGCTCGACACGACCGACATCAGCAACTCGAAGGACCCTGCCACCGGGGTCCCGATTTACAGCGTCTATGGAGCGACCGACGCCGCGCGGCGACCGTCGGCGGCCGTGCTCAAGAGCCTCGACGCAGTGGTGGTCGATGTCCAGGACGCCGGGGCACGTTTCTACACTTACGAAACTACGCTCGGGTATTTTCTGGAGGCGGCGGCCGCGGCGGGAATCGAGATCGTTGTGCTCGACCGCCCGAATCCGATCACCGGATCGGCAGTGCAAGGGCCGGTTTCGGACGCTGGGCATGAGAGCTTTACGAATTACTTTCCATTGCCGGTGCGGCACGGCATGACGCTGGGCGAGCTGGCCAAGATGTTCAACGTGGAGAAGAAAATCAACGCGAAGCTCACGGTTGTGCCGATGGACGGATGGCTGCGCGGCGACTGGTTCGACTCGACGGGACTTGACTGGGTCAATCCTTCGCCCAATCTACGGAGTCTGACGGCGGCCGCGCTGTACCCGGGCGTCGCACTGATCGAGGGCACGAATGTTTCCGTCGGACGCGGCACCTACACACCGTTCGAGTTGATCGGGGCCCCTTGGATCAAGGGCAAGGACATGGCTGCGTATCTGAACGCGCGCGCGATTGCTGGAGTGCGATTCGTTCCGACCAGCTTTGAACCTGTGTCCAGCGTGTATCACGGCGAGAAATGCCAGGGCGTGAATATTATTCTGCTCGATCGCAACGCTCTGGATGTGCCCGAACTCGGTCTGGAGCTGGCGGCGGCCCTGAAAAAGCTCTACCCCGCCGATTACAAGATTGAGAAGGTGGCCGATCTGCTGGTCAATCAGGCTGCATTCGAAGCGCTGGCGGCCGGGCAGGACCCGCGACGGATCAGTCAGGATTGGATGGAGGCGCTGAAGGAGTTTTCCAAGCGGCGAGAGGCTTACCTGCTGTATAAGTAGCGCAAGGATGAGCAGCCCGCCCGGGAACTGCCGCATCCTAGTTTCAAAGTTTGTGCAATGTTCCAAGGAGTGCGCGACATGAAAAATCCACTCTGCTATGGCTTAGCTGGTTTTCTGGCGATGGCGTTTTGCGCCGCATCGCAGACGGCTTCGAACGACCCATCGATTCCGGCGGGCTCGAAAATCCCGCTGGCACTGAAACAAGCCATCTCGACCAAGAACGCGAAGGAAGGCGACCCGGTGTATGCGGAGACCTCGTTTCCGTTTGTTGTCGACGGACGAATGCTGGTGCCGGCTGGAACTTATGTGCAGGGAGTGATCACGCACGTCGAGCGGGCTGGGCGCATTAAAGGCCGAGCCGAGATCCAGATGCACTTTACGTCGATGATCTATCCCAGCGGCTATACCGTGATGCTGCCCGGTTCGGTGGACAACACGCCGGGGGCCGATAACCACTCGGTGACCGATCCTGAAGGTACGATCAAGCACGACAGCGAGACCGGAAAGAAGCTCGGCGACGCAGCGCGAAACGGCGTTTACGGGACCATTGGCGGGGCAACGGCCGGCGGGCTGGCGACCGGAGGACTGAACGGCGCCAGGGTCGGTGGGGGCATCGGCGCGGCGACCGGGGTCGCCTGGGCCTTGCTCAAGCGAGGCAGCGACGTCAAGCTCGATCCCGGGACTTCGATCGAGATGCTCATCCAGCGGCCCGTGCAGCTGGACGCCAGCCGCATGCCGGTTTACAGCAGCCGGTAATCAACTCCAGCCTATTTCAGCGTGTAAAGCGCGTTCACATGCGCAGTCACGTTCACGCTTTGCGGCGTAAATTCCTCGGTTGGCGCGGCTGGAGCGGCGCTGGCTGCCATGGCGCGCATTACGCGAGGATAGGGCGGACGCTGGTTCTCAAACGTGTCTACCGTGGCGTAGGAGAGCTCGCCCAGGGTGCGTCCGCTGGCGCGGGCGATGGTGTCGGCCGAGGCGCGGGCGCGGCGATAGGCGTCTTCCACAGCCTTGTTCTTGGCCTCGTCGATGTTGTCGAGCGTGTAGTTCACGTTCAAAGACTCGGAAACGTTGGCATCGGCAAGCTGCTGGGTCAGTGGGCCAATCCTTGAAAAGTCTTTCAGCTTGAGCGAGATATCTACCGATACGCGATAGCCGGTGAGTTTCTGCTTGCCAGCGCGGTAGTCGTAGACTGGCTGCACGGAAAGGAAGCCGATGTTCGCCGACTTGGGATCGATTCCGCTGGCACGCATCGCCTGGCGGACCTGCTCAGTTTCCTTCGCGGCATGGTCATAGGCTGCTTGCGGCGTTTCTTCCTGCACGGAAACATTGAACTGAATCAGGGCAGTGTCGGGAGCGGCATCGTATTTCCCGTCGGCGCCCACATACACCGAGTTCGGCTGCGCTGTGACGGTTGGATGTTCTTGAGCGGATGCGAAAGAAACGCAGGCGAGAAGCAGAGCGAACAGGCAAGACAAACGTGACATGAAGAGCCTCCCGAACGCGGCGGTGAACTGGCGCGCTCAGGAGGCATTCTATGCGATGGACCTTGAAATAGCTTTGCGACGATCAGCGGCCGGGGATTTGTAGGTTGTGGTCCAGCCGGACCTCGAGCACCGTGTGCTTCTGCAAGATCAGGTTCCGGTCCACCGTGAAGGCGTAGAGAGCGCCAGCGGCGGCCCCAGAGCCGGCGCCAGCGGCAGCGCCTTTGCCGTTGCCAAGGGAACCCCCCGCCGCGGCGCCAGCGGCGGCCCCGACCGCAACGGCTTCGACGACACGCTCTTTCGACATGCCTTTGCGCTCGATTTCGCCTTCTTCACCCGTGGGCTTCAGACCGTGCTCACCCGGGACGCCGATCACCGTGGCAACGAGAGGAATCCAGCCGTGGTCACTTTTAACCTCATCGAAGCTTAAGAGCAGACGGGTGTGCAGTCCGGGTTCGACCTCGCTGACGTGGCCGTGAATCTTGCTGTCGCGACGCAGGGTGAGGTTGTCTGCCGCGGACAGGTCTTCGGCGAGGCGAGCCGTGAACTTGTCGCCGGGACGGAGATGTCCGGTGTCCAACTTGTCGTTCAGACGGATCAGGAACGTTGTGCCCTGGGGTACGGCGTTGGGCGGTGCCTGGGGGGCGATGGCCGGGTCATAAGACTGGGCCGCGGATAAAGTGCAGACAACGAGGGCAAATAGCCATGAAGGAACCAGTTTCGAGCGCATGAGGACCTCGGTGCATTAGGAAATAGGAGCGAAATATGACTTATCGCAAATTTAGATGATGGCGGAACGAAAGGCGCTGCCTGAGATGAATGGGAATCTTTGGCGCAAACGAAGGGAGATCTAGGACTTCGTGGAGGCAACGCGGTAGATCATCTGGGAATCGGTCTCCCGACGTAGTTCTTCCCACAGCTCATTTCTCATTGACAGGAAGATTTTGACGACGGCGGGGTCAAACTGGCGTCCCGACCAGCGCGTGATTTCCTCGCGCGCCGCGTCCAGGGACTGAGCGGGGCGGTAGGGGCGATCGCTGGTGATAGCGTCCAAGGTATCGGCCACGGAAAAGATGCGGGCGCCCAAAGGGATTTCCTCGCCCTTCAAGCCGCGGGGATAGCCGGTGCCGTCGTAACGCTCCTGATGGGAGTAGACGATCTCCGCGGCCTCGCCGAGGAAGGGGATTTTTCGGAGCATCTGATAACCGCGATAACAATGCTCGCGCATGATGACGATCTCCTCCGGGTTGAGAGCACCCGGCTTGCGGAGAATCGCGTCGGGAATGGCCATTTTGCCGATGTCGTGGAGGAAGGCTCCGCGCGCAATCACCAGAATCTGATCGCGCGGCAATCCCATCTCTTTGGCAATCGCCATCGTGAAAGCTGTGACCCGCTTGGAGTGACCTTCGGTCTCGGCGTCTTTCAGGTCGAGCGCATCGCCGAGAGCAGCCAGGGTGATGTCGTAGGAGCGCTCCAGGTCGTTCATGGCCGCCTGCAGTTTGCCATTCGCACCTTTCAGTTGCTCAGTGCGGGCCTGCACCAACGACTCCAGATTCATCTGGTAGTTGCGGTTCTCCATCTTCAGGCGGCGATTCTCCAGGGCGCGGCTGACCGTGGCCAGCAGTTGCTCGCGCTCAAAGGGCTTCAAAAGATAGTCGTAGGCTCCGTTGCGCAGTGCGGCCAGGGCAACGGAAATGTCATGGACCGCGGTCACCATAATGACCGGGACGTCGGGGAACTTCTCTTTGCTGCGTTCAAGCAGGCCGATGCCGTCGAGATCGGCCATCATCAGGTCTGACAGCATGAGTTCAAACGGGTCGGAGGATTCCAACACGGCCAGCGCTTCCAGACCGGAGGCGGCCTGCTGGCAGACATACCCGGCGTTCGTCAGCATTGAGCAGACGATTTCCCGGATGGCTTCTTCGTCATCGACGACAAGAATTCGGTCAGGCATGGCGCCCATTGAGTCTATCGACGATTGTACTGGAAGCGTGAGGTGTCGAAAGTAACCACTGGGGTCCGGAAAGGTCATTGGGAACGTGCTTCGGCGTGATATTCAGGAAGGCAGGCAGAGGTGCGTCAGGAGCGATGAATCAGACATTTGCATCCGGCTGGGACTTCGCCGGGCAGCTCGGAATGGCCCGGCTGACGGCGGCCGACATGGCCCTGCTTGTGGTGCTGGGCGCGCTTCTCGCGGTACTGCGAGTCTCGCGTGAGCGCTACCTGCTGCTCTGGATCGTGGGCTGGACGGCGCTTCTGGCCTCGCGGCTCGTCGCGCACGGCGCTCTGCAGACCCTTTCCATCGAGACACTCTCGGTTGTCGAGCAGGCCGGCTTTGTGGTTGCCATCGGGCTGTTTGCCACCGCGGTGTTCGACCACGGCCGGGGCCGCAAGCTGGTTTCGGCGCTGCTGCTTGCTACAGGCGCACTCGCGATCTTTGCCGCAGTGCGGGTCGTGGCATGGCCTTCCTTGCTGCTGCCGCGTGTGATTCTCGAGATTGCCTACCGCATTGGGTTGTTGTCGGCGTCGGTGGAGTTGCTGCAGACGGCACGGGGACGAAGGCACTCCGGCCAATGGCTGCTGTGCGTCTCGCTGCCTTTTCTGCATCTTCCGTGGACCTTGCTGTCGGCCAGCGTCCCGGCGGTCGCTATGCTGATCGCAGATGTCGCGGCTGGCGCGGGGATGTTGCTTGTGGTCTACTCCGACCTTCGCGCGCGGGCCCAGCGCCTCGCCGCCATTCAGCGCCTGAGCTCTCGGATCCTGCGGGATCCCCAGGCCGGGACCATGGCGCAAATTGCACTCGAAGAAATACTCAAGGCGACCGGTGCGAAGGCCGCGTGGTTTCGGACGCGCGAAGCGGCTTCTTTGGTGGCGACGCATTGCGCTGGCACGTCCAAAGAATTCCTGCGCGCGGCTGGCACAGTCGCATTCGATGCCGCTGGCCTGTTCCCGGACGGTTTGAAAATCGTTGTGTCCAAAGCAGGAGAAGAAGGTCTCGAAGATGCAGATCTGCTCCGCAAGGAGCGCATCCGGCAGGTCGTGCTGGTTCCGGTGGCGATGCGCAAGACGTTGACCGGTGTGATCGAACTAGGTTGTACAGGGACGCGGTTCTGGAGCCCGGAAGAGTTGGAGTTTCTTTCCACTTGCGCTGGATATTTTGGCTATGCGCAGGAAGGGAGCCGCTTGCAGGAGCAGGTGCTGCGATCGCAGCGGCAATGGGTCAATACCTTTGACTCCATCCACGACGTGATTCTCGCGCACGACGACGAGTGCAGAATCGTTAAGGCTAATCAGGTTCTGCTCGAACATCTGGGCAAGGCGTTGGCGGACGTCACGGGCAAACTGTGCGAATCTGTACTGCCGCGGTCCGGCGGAGCGTGGTCCGGTTGTCCATATTGCTCACGCGGCGATCAGGAGTATTACGAGGGCGCTGACCTTTGTTTCGGAGGCTTCTCGGCGGTTTCCACATCCTCCTACACGGAAGAGGGGGACCAGAAAAAAGGCACCATCCACTTTGTGCGCGACACTACCGACCGCAGGTCTGCGGAAGACCGCTACCGCATGCTGTTTGAGCAGGTGCAGGAAGGCGTGTTCGTGGCCCGCCCGGACGGCAGCCTGATCGACTGCAACGATGCGTTTGTCCGCATGGTGGGTTACGGCGCGCGCGAGGAAGTGATGGCGCTGAATCTGCACAGCGACATCAGCGCGGACGCCAGCCAGCGCAACGCATTAAAAGACGAAATCGAAGCGCACAACTACGTGCGCAATTTTGAAATTGCGCTGCGAAGGAAAGACGGCAGCCTGCTGCTGGCCGAGGAGAGCAGCTTTGCTACACGCAACGCCAAGGGCGAGATCGAGCGCTACCAGGGCTTTGTGCTCGACGTCACCGAGCGGCGCCAGGCCGAAGATGAGATGCGCCGCCGGAACCGGGAACTGAACGCTCTGAACGCCATGGCGGTGGTCGCGACCCAATCCTTTGACCTGGACGAAATTCTAAACCTCACGCTGCGGCAGGTCGTTTCGCTGTTCGGTGCCGAAAGCGGCCTGGTGTATCTGGGCGAGCCCGACGGCAAGCTCTTCCGCCGGCGCGCCATGTGGGGCGCGCGGAACAAAAAGAGCCGCGCCGTGGAATTAACGTTTGCGGAAGGTTTTGGCGAGCTGGTGATGCGGTCGCGAGCGGAAGTGCTCTCAGCCGAATATTTGCCCCACCTTCCCAAAGCGGTCGCTGACCTGGTCACTTCGGAGGAAGATCACTCCTGGCTTTGGGTGTTTTTCTGGGGCAAAGATCACCCCACCGGAATCATGGGCCTGTGCAGCCACTCGGGCTACACCTACTCAAGCAATGAAGAAAACCTATTGGTGGCGATCAGCCGCCAACTGGCGACCACAATCGAGAAAGTCCGGCTATACGAAGAAACCTGCATCGCCTATGACGATCTGCGGCGCACCCAAGAGCAGTTGCTGCAGAGCGAAAAGATGTCGGCCGTGGGGCAATTGATTGCCGGGGTGGCGCACGAGTTGAACAATCCGCTGACTGCAATTCTTGGCTACTCGCAACTCTTGGAAAGTGAGGGCCTGAATCCGCGCGCGCAGGAGTACATCGCGAAGCTTTTCAAGCAGGCCCAGCGCACGCATCGCATTGTGCAGAGCCTGCTGTCATTTGCGCGCCAGCGCAAGCCGCAGCGCGAAGAAGTGAACGTGTGCAAAGTGCTGGATGAGACTCTGACCCTGCGCGACTACGATCTCAAGACCAACAGTGTGGCGGTCGAGCGGGAAGTGGAGGAAAATCTTCCCGCAGTAGTGGCGGACCCGCACCAGGTTGAGCAGGTATTCCTCAACATTCTGAATAATGCGGTGGACGCGATTCTCGGCACCGGAAAAGCGGGCAAGCTGAAGATTCGGGCCTACCGTCAACACGGCCAGGTATGCGTACAGTTCGCCGATGACGGGCCGGGATTCAAAGAGCCGAAGCGCATTTTCGATCCGTTCTATACCACCAAAGCCGCCGGCAAAGGCACGGGCTTGGGCTTGAGCATTTGCTACGGGATCGTGAAAGAGCATGGCGGCAACATCGTGGCGCGGAATGCCGACGAGGGTGGCGCGATCATCGAGGTCAGGCTGCCAGCTGCGGCCACTTCCATGGTGTCAGCGGAGATCGAACCAGTGCCGTTGCCACACCGCGAGGCCGCGCTCGCAGGCAAAGTCCTGCTACTCGAAACCGAGGAGTCGGTGCTCGACATGGAGCGTGACGTCCTGATGGGGGCCGGCGCGACGGTCGTGGCGCTCAAGACGGCCAGTGACGCGCGGGCGCGCCTTGCCAGCGAGACTTTTGACGCTTTCCTGATGAGCGCAAGAACAGCGGGCGATTGGAGCGCGAAAGAAGCCTACGAGTGGTTGCGCGAGCATTGTCCGGGCCTCGAGACTCATTTTCTGGCGACTGTCTCCAACGGTCAGGAATTTGCCGAACTGCGCAACTTCCTGCAGGAAAGGAATGTTCCGTACATGGTGAAGCCTTTCGAGATCGCGGAACTCATCTCGCAAGTCCGGCGCCTGCTGCAGAAAGCCAGCGCCGCCGGGGCCAGTTAGTCCCCAGCCAACTCTGCGGCCCGATCACTTCTTAACGATTGGGTTGTAACCATCGCTGACCAGCCGTGACTTCATCGCTTCTGCGTCCTTGATGTCGGCGAACGGCCCGACTTGCACGTGAAACAGCTTGTCGGCGCCGGTGCCAGGCACAACGTTGGCGGCATATTGCTTCTTCTTCAGTGCTTCCGCCAGCGCATCTGCATCCTCCTGATGACTTACGGCTGCAACCTGCACGGTGTAGCTACCGCCGTTGGGCAGCGGAGCTGAACTGTCTTGAACCGTGGCAGCCGCAGGCGACACCTGCGCGTCTTGGCCCGGCGCGGGCGTTGAAGCGATGGGTGCCGCCTGATCGGGATGATCGGCGCGAAACGCCGATTCGGCCTGAGATTGGGACGAGGCCTGAACGCTGGCAGCTCCAGGTTTTGCGGCCGAAGAGGCGACCGGGGTTGGAGCGAAGGTGGCTGCGCTGGCGGCGGAGTTGTGTCCCAGCGAATAGCCGAGCGCAAAAAAAATGGCGCACACGACGACCAGGCCGAAAAATATGCCGACCAGTTTTCCGGTCCCTAGCGTGATCTCCGTATCTTCTGACGAGGGCATGGTTGATCTCTCAGTCGCTCCTTCTCAGTGTTTGGCGGCGATCATCCCTTTGCGGGTTCCGTGACCCGCTCCAGCATTCGCTGCACTCCCGAAAAAAAGTCCACCGGCACCGGGAACACCACGGTTGTGTTTTTCTCCACTCCGATTTCGGTCAGCGTCTGCAGATAGCGAAGCTGCACGCTTACCGGTTCGGTCGCCAGCAGCCTGGCTGCGTCCACCAATCGTTGCGCTGCGGCAAATTCGCCTTCGGCATGAATGATCTTGGAACGCTTCTCGCGCTCCGCCTCGGCCTGCTTGGCCATGGCGCGCAGCATCGATTCCGGCATGTCGACCTGCTTGACCTCGACGTTGGTGACCTTCACGCCCCACGGCGCGGTGTGGGTGTCGAGAATGCTCTGCAGGCGCATGTTGATCTTGTCGCGGTGCGCCAACAATTCATCTAGTTCCTGCTCGCCCAGCACCGAGCGTAGGGTGGTTTGCGCAAACTGCGAGGTCTGGTAGGCATAATTGGAAACCTCGACCACTGCCTTCCGCGGTTCGATCACGCGCAGAAAAATTACGGCGTTCACTTTCAGCGTGACGTTGTCGCGGGTGATGATGTCCTGCGGAGGTACTTCCATCGCTTCCTGGCGAAGCGAGACGCGAACCATGCGATCGAGAGGCGCGAAGACAAAGACCAAACCCGGCCCCTTTGCCTCGGGAAGCAAGCGGCCAAGCCGAAAGATCACTCCGCGCTCATATTCCGCGAGGATCTTGATTGCACTGATCAGGTAGAAGGCCACTACGACAAAAACCACCAACATGGGGCCGAACGTAAATTCCATACTGCCTCCGGATCTCGTGCGCTGAATTTGATTCTAGTCCACGGTCGGGTTGGGAGGCCCGTTCATCCGATGGAGCAAGGTTGCCTGCTTTGATTCGCTTTGCGTTCAAATCACCGGCGGACCACCGGTGATGGGTTCGGAAGAAGCTTCGACACGAAGCGTAAGTCCGTCGATGCCACGAACGACGATGCGCTGGCCGGCGCCGATCGCGGTGGCGGCTGTGCCATCCCAAATTTCTCCGTGGACCAGGACCTTGCCGAGCGGACTGAGGGCAGTCTCAGCCACACCCAGTTCACCGATCATGCCCTGCGCCCCTGTCACGATCTTGTTGCGGCGAGCCCGCAGGGCGATACCCATGAGAAATGCTGTGATCAGCCCAAATGGAACGCTCACCGCGAGGGCGGTGATCAGACGCACCCGCATCTCGGGGATGGGACCGTCGACGAGCAGCAGTCCTCCCAGGGTGAGCAGAACAACGCCGCCGATCGTCAAGACACCGTGGCTGGCAAACTTCGCCTCTAGAGCGAACAGCGCAAAGGCAACGGCAATCAGCACCAGCGACGCGAAGCGCACCGGCAGCAAGTTCAGGGCAAACGCCGCGACCACGATGAACACGACGCCCACCGTCCCTGGCAGCACCGCGCCCGGATGGTTCAGTTCGGCGTAAAGAGCCAGCACACCGATCGCCAGAATAATGAACGCGATGTTCGGATCCATCAGCTCGTCAAGGATGTGTTCCTTGAGCGTCATTTCAAAACCCACGACCGGCTGGGCTTTCAGGCTGAGTGAAGCGCCCGCACCATTGAAACGATTGAAGGGCTTACCGTCCATCTGGCGGAACAAATCGTCTGGGCTGGTGGCTACGTAGTCGATCAGATGCTTTTGCAAGGCCTCCTGCTCGGTGAACGACTGAGATTCGCGCACGGCACTTTCCGCGGCTTCGATACTGCGGCCGCGCTTGGCGGCGACGGAGCGCATCAAAGCCGCGGCGTCGTTTTCCATTTTCTTCTTCATGTCGTCGTCCGGTTTGCCCTGCACCGGTCCAAACAGGATCACCGGATGCGCTGCTCCCGCCGCCGTCCCCGCAGACATCGCGGCAACATCGGCCGACTCCAGGATGAAAATTCCCGCCGAACCAGCGTGGGCGCCGGTCGGGGTCACATAAACGATTACCGGGACCGGCGAGGACGTGATTTTTTCGATGATGTCGCGCGTGGAGCTGACCAGGCCGCCGGGTGTGTTCATTTCAATCAGCAAAGCCTGGCAGTTGCGGCGATGCGCCTCGTCGATGGCGCGGGCGATGTATTCCGCGGTAATCGGTTGGATGGTGTCGTTTACGGTGATCTTGAGAACATCCGCAGAGGCGGCGTGGGACAGGAATGCGGCGACAGCGAAGCAAAGCAGGATGCGCAAGTTCTGCGAAATCCTCATGGCGGCGCCGTTCCGAACAGCACGCATAGATACAGGATACGCGCACGTTCACTTGCGCGCATCGGTCGAGGTTTCTTCCATCGCAGCGGGGGCTTGGGGCTGGGCAGGCGGCCATCCCGGCAAGTCGGTGCTTCCGGTGATCAAGCGAGCACCGCGCTCGTAGGTGACGTAAGACCACGCCCATTGAATGAAGACCAGCAGTCGATTGCGAAAGCCGATGAGGAACAGGATGTGAACGAAAAGCCATGCCAGCCAGGCGATGAACCCGGAAATATGCAGCTTGCCGAACTGCGCCACGGCAGCGGCGCGCCCGATGGTGGCGAGGCTGCCTTTGTCCCAGTAGCGAAATCTGGGACGAGAGTAACCGACACCACTTCTCGCAGAGTGCGTGAGAAATGGGACACCCGATTCAACTTCCTGCGAAATCAGCTTTGCGACGAAACGGCCTTGTTGCATCGCTACGGGTGCAACTCCGGGAAGCATCTTGCCGCTGTCGTCTTTCAGTGCGGCAAGGTCGCCTATCACGAAGACTTCGGGATGGCCGGGCACGCTTAGGTCCGGTTCCACCAGGACGCGGCCGGCGCGATCCACCGGAGCGCCGAGTCTGGCGCCGAGCGGCGAGGCGGCCACTCCGGCCGCCCATAACACGGCGGCGGCCTCGATCCTGGTTTCGCCGATGCGTATGGCCCCCGGTTCGACACCGGTGACCATGGTCGAGGTGCGAACGTCTACCCCCAGCCGCCGCAATTGAATCTCAGCACTCCTGGATAAGTCTTCGGCATATGCGGCCAGCACACGCGGCCCGCCTTCCAGCAGCAGTATGTGCGTCTGCTCTGGAGCGATAGTGCGAAATTCGTGGGTCAGGGCATGGCGGCAAATCTCGGCCAGAGTACCGGCCAATTCGACGCCCGTAGGCCCGGCGCCGACGACCACGAAGTTGAGCGGCGCGGTGACCTCGCCCGCCGCTGCGCGCCGTTCCGCCAGTTCAAAGGCCAGCAGCACGCGCCGTCGAATTTCCAGGGCATCGTCAATGGTCTTTAAGCCCGGCGCGGCGTGTTCCCACTCTTCGTGGCCGAAGTAGGCATGGCTCGCTCCTGAGCAAACGACCAGGTAATCGTAAGGAAGTTCCTGGTCTTTCATGACGACGACGCGGCGCGTGAGATCGAAACCGATGACCTCGGCCATCAGCACTTCGACATTCTTGTAGGCGCGAAGAATCGAGCGAATGGGCGCCGCGATCTCACCCGGCGACAAGCCGGCCGTCGCGACCTGGTAGAGCAAGGGCTGGAAGGTGTGATGGTTGGTGCGATCGACCACGGTGATCCGTACTTGCGCGCCAGCCAGGGCGCGCGCGGCATTCAGGCCGGCGAATCCGGCGCCGACAATTACCACGCGTGGTGTTACCTTGCCGTTCATCGTCCCCTGTATATAAGATTCAGCGCGATGGTAGACGGTTCCAGAAGTTCTCCGACCGCGAAGGCGCGGGCCACCTGGGTGCGTTTTCTGGTGCCGCAGGTAAACGATCTGCTGTTCCTGGGGTTGTTCGCCGTTCTTGTTTTCACTCCGTTGTCGGGGCGTCTGCTGGGCGACGCCGGGGTTGGCTGGCACATTCGCACCGGCCAGCTCATCGCGCAGACAAAATCGATTCCCCGAGTGGACCCTTTTTCATCGATCATGCATGGCCGTCCCTGGTTTGCCTGGGAGTGGTTTTACGACCTCGTGGTCGGTAAGGTTGAGTCAATCGCGGGCCTTGACGGCGTTGTGGTGATGCACGCCGCTCTGATCGCTCTGGTGTTCGCGTGCACGTTCCTGATCCTTCGCCGCCGCGGCACCGGACTGTTCCTGGCCATTGGACTAACCACACTGGCTGCCTCGGCTTCGATGGTGCATTTTCTGGCGCGGCCGCATGTGTTGACCTGGCTTTTCACGGTGGTCTGGCTCGGTTGGCTGGATGACGCGTCCGTGGACGCCGAGCCCTCGGACAAAAAGAGTCTCCAGTTGATCTGGAAACTGCCGGTTTCGATGGTTTTCTGGGTCAACATTCACGGCGGTTTCATTACGGGGTTTGTGTTGCTAGCAGCGTTCGCAGCCGGCAGCATGAGTTCATGGCTGAATGCGCGAAAATCCGATTTTGCGGACGTGCGCGCTGCGGGCCGCGGGCGCACATTGGTCTATGCCGGCGCGCTCTCGCTCGTTTCGACTTTGGCGAATCCATACTTCTGGCATCTCCACGCGCACATTTACCGATATCTCACCGACCGCTGGTTGATGAACCATGTGCAGGAATTCCAGTCGCCCAACTTTCACGATCCAGCCGCGAAGAGTTTTATCGCCCTCTTATTTCTCACCGTGATTGCCTACGGGTTTCGTTCGCGCCCCCACCGCTTGACCGAATGCCTGCTGGTGCTTTTCGCAATCAGTTCCGGCCTCTATTCCGCGCGCAATCTTCCGGTCGCGGCGATTCTGCTGGCGTTTGTTGCCGGACCACTACTCAATGAGGCTCTGGAGCAGCGAACCGCTCGAAATCCTCGCGGCCTGATGGCCGCGCTGCACAGACTGTCTCTGCGGATGGGCCACATGGACGCAGCCTTTCGTGGGCACTTCTGGCCCGCGCTCGGGGTTGTGCTGGTCGCGGCGATGGCTGTGCAGGGTCGAGTCGGCTCGGAGTCGCTCCATGCGGGCTTTGATCCCCAGCGTTTTCCCGAAAATGCAGTGAGAGAACTGAAGGCCTCAGCTGACCACGAACCCGTGTTCGCGCCCGACTACTGGGGGGGGTATTTCATCTACGAACTGTATCCGGGCCGGCTCGTGGTGGTGGATGATCGGCACGACCTGTATGGCGCCGGCATGTTCAAAATATACTTGAATACATATCGGTTAAGCACTGATTGGAATGAGTTTATTGTTATGTCAAATGTGAAGCTGATCGTGTGGCCGAAGGAGCAGCCGTTGGCCCAGGCGCTGAGGCTCAGTCCCGATTGGAAGATGGTGGCTGAAGACGAAGTTTCAGTCACGCTCAGGCGCCGGGACGGCACCGTTCAGTAAGAAGGGTTCAATAACGATCGTTCGTATCGGTTCCGAAGCCAAGAATCGCCACCACTTCCACAGCCTGATCGCCGCGCATGGCGGGACGGAACTTCCACCGGGTGAGGGCAGCCATCACTTTGGGTACTGCGGGCGCGTGGTCCGAGTCCAGAATCTTGAGATTCTTGAGGTTGCCGTAGACATCGAGCGTGCAGGCCAGCGTGAGGCGTGGCGGCGACACCCCGGTGAGCGGGTCGGCGTGAAGCAGTTGAGGACTGGCCAGCGCGGGTGCGTTGCGAGCGGCGCCTGCGGCCTCAGCATACTGGAATGCGGCCTGTCCCAGCGGCGTCTGGAAAAAGACAGTTGTGGAATCGGCAGGCAACAGACCGTAGTAGTTGAAGGCGCCGCCCGAACGAGATGTGCCGATGACGCTCACGTCGAATCCGCCACCGGACGATTTGACGCCCGAACGCCCTGGGGCCGCAGCCGGGCTGCCGCTGTCTCCGAAACTGGGTAAGTTTACAATGGTGGTCCCTCCCGACACTGAGACGCCGGGAACCGCGGGCGTGCCCGCGGTTGCGTTTCCCGCGCCGCCCGGGCCGGCGGTTGGCGAAATTCCTCCCCGAGCATTCGGGTCGGCACCGTGACCGGGGCCGGGCTTGCCGGCGCCTGGTCCCTCGGCGGCCAATCCGCTGCCCGGACCTGCGCCCGGCACGACACCCTTGCCGCCTCCCGTGCCACCGAGGCCGGGGGTATCGCCGCCGGCAGGGGAGAGCGCGAGATTTCCGGAGGCGCCGCTGGGCAACCCTACTTTGGATCCCGGCTGGTTGGTGACCACGACGCCAGCCTCACGTCCGTTGCCACCACTCTTTGCCGGAGCCGACACCGATCCCGAGTCGAGCGAACTGCCAAGGTGGGCTCCTCGATTGCCCTGTCCCGATCCCCCGGCCGCGTTCGCCAACGTCGGCGGAGGTGCGACCACATTTCCCGCAGCGGATGAGCCCGGACCGCTTCGTCCGGTGCCACTTCCCGAGACTGAGGGCGGAGGTTGAACGACTCCGGAGCTGCCGCTCGAAGCCAATGACGCCGCGGAACGGGAACCGGTGCCGGATCCGCCGGAAACTGCGGGCGGTGGCGCAACCACGTTGGAACCAGCGGCGACCGTGTTGCCTCCATTTGGCGAACGGCCGTTGGCAACGCCGCCGGCGTCCCCGCTCACGCTCGGCGGTGGAGGAACGACCTGGCTGTCGCCGAAAATTTTCCCGATGATCGTGCTGACAAATGATCCGCTGTTGGGCGCTGACGGCGGCGGCTGGACAACGGCCTTGCTCGGGTCCGGCGGACCTCCGCTCGGCATGTGGCGAAGGTCGGCTGCGTCGGTGGAAGGCGGCGGAGCGATCACTGCCGGCGCGGGTAAAGTGAGTTTCGCCGTGCGCGCGGAGTCCCTCACCGGGGCCGACACCGGCGGAGGGACCACGGCAGGGTCGACTGCTTCCACCGAAGTGCGCGGGGTTTCATTTCCCGACAATGAGGGTGACGGTGGAACGATGTTTGCGCTCACCGTGGGAGCGGTCCGCTGGTTGCGGCTCGAGAGTTCCGCATCGACCGGGGCGATAACGTTTGTGTTGAGAGACGGAGCGGACCGGCCGTGTTGATGAGCGAGGGTTGGCGCGGGCGCAATCAGCGACGGATCCAGAGTAAGAGTTCGATGCGTTGTATCGGAATTTACGGAAGGCGCCGGGGCGACCACGGCCTCCATGCTCGGAGCGCCTCGAGTCAGTTCGCGCAGCAGTTGCGGCGGAGGTGCGATGACCGCGGTTGCAGATGGAGTGCTGCGAGCCGATTTCAAGCCTTCCGATGGCGGCGGCCCGGCGTTCGGCCTCACCGCGATCAGGTTGGCGACCGACTCCTTCGACATGGGAATTCTCAGGTTGGGTGCGTCTACCACCTTGGCAACGAGCGAAGACCCGCGCGCAATTCGGATGGTCTGCGTGCGATGGTGAGCTTCCTGGCCGCCTGCCCGGCCACTTGCGCCAGTTTGCGATCCGCCCAGATCTTCAGTTTGCGGAAGCTCATCGCCGGAGTAATAAATTACGTCATGTGCCGGGGGTTGGGCGGCGATGTGCGGCCGCAGGCGCTCAATCTCATAGGGCAGCCAGATGACCAGCGCCAGGAAAATGGCTTCTCCCAGCCAGACCAGAATGATCTTGCGGTAGGGAAACAGGCGGTGGGGAGCCTCGCCGGCCAGCCTCCTGGGAGAACGCGAAAGCGCGGGGCCGATCGAGGTGCAAAACTCCTGCCAACGGGGCGACCACTCGATGAGCAGCCGGGGTGCCGGTCCCAGCGATTGCTCCTCCGCGACTTGGATTGTTTCGCTCAACGGCGTTCCTTCTGCAGCTTGATCTCGATTGTATCGCCCACAATGGTCCCGGATTCGGCCAATGTACCTGCGGGCAGTTCAAGCACTCCGACGGTCTTGACCCGTACCGGCGCGACCCGCCATGGCTTCAGATGCGCTTCCGCATACAGCACGATGCCATCTTTATCCAGATAAACCACATCGATGGGAAAGCGCATGCCGAGGGTGTGGACACCGCGGCAGGGGACGATCCAGAGGGCGCGGGCGCGGCTGAAATCGCGGGCCGCCACGGGCAGCAGGCCGAGCAGGCGCGACCAATGGCCATCGGCGACGGCAATCTGCGTCGCAAGCACAGTCTGGCGATTACGGTTCAGCGCTTGCCCGGAAACGAATTGAGGCGAGATACGAATTTCCCCTTTTCCGCAGGTCCCGCTCAGTGAGCTGTCAGCGAGCGGTAGGCCTGAATCAGGGCCGGCCCCACCGTTACAAACAGAAACGGAACCAGGACAAAAATTACCAGGGGAGGAACCATCTTGATTGTAGTCTTTGCAGCCTGCTCTTCGGCACGCTGACGGCGCTGGGTGCGCAGCGAGTCGGAATGCACCCGTAAAGACTGGGCAATGCTGGTGCCGAAGCGATCGGTCTGAATCAGGGCCCCGACCAGGGAACGAATGTCGTCAACGCCGGTCCGTTCCACCATATTGCGGAGAGCTTCCGACCGGGGCTTGCCGGCACGCATTTCCAGGTTCACCAGATGAAACTCGTCGCTCAAATCAGGATGCGCGTGGTGGAGGTCCTGGCCCACCCGGAGCATGGCTTGATCAAGCGCCAGCCCGGCTTCGACACAAATTACCGTCAGGTCGAGGGCATCCGGCAGTCCGATCCGAATTCTCTGCTGGCGGTCGCGAATCATCCTTTTCAGCAGGAAGCGGGGAAGGATAAAGCCGAAAGCGGTAAGCCCGACCACCAAGGGGGGACTGTTAAATCCGGAAATCGCGAATGCGATCAGAAATCCAAGAGCGCCGCCGGTCACACGCGCGGCGGTGTAGTAGGTAACATGACGCGCGTCACGGAGGCCCGCCTGAATCAACCACTGTCGCGTGCGCGACACATCGTCGGCCGACAGCGGAAGCGCCTTGCTGATGGGATCGACGGCCTGCTCGAAGCGCTGACGCAATGGCCGCTGCGGCTCTGCGGTTACGGGCTGCGTGCCCAAGGCCCGAAGGCGAGCCCCGAGGACCGAAGTCGGTGTGACCACGGCTGCTGCAAAAAAGAACACCACAGCCGCCAGGGTCATGCCTACGACGATTGTGAGAACCAGCACCATAAGTTCAGACCTGAATCCGGATGATCTTCTTGATCACGAAATAGCCGACAGTTTGCAATGTGATTCCAGCGACCAGCAGGGTGTGGCCGATGGGGTCCTGGAATAGCGGTCGCACGAATTCGGGACTTATCACGAGCAGGACCGCAACCACGGTTGGAGGCATGCCCATCAGCAGGGCCATGGTCAGCCGGCCCTGGGCGGTATGGACGCGCACCTGGCGCATGATCTTGAAACGCTCGCGGATTACATAAGAAAGATTGTCGAGGATTTCCGCCAAGTTTCCGCCAGTTTCGCGCTGCAGCATGACGGCAGTGACGAAAAACTTTACATCCACCAGCGGAACTCGCTCGGTCAGGTTCATCAAAGCTTCCCGCACCGGCATGCCGAATTTCTGTTCTTCAAACAGTTTGCGGAACTCTCCCCCAACCGGTTCTGCAACCTCGTCGGCGATCATTTCGACTGCGGTGGTAAAGGCATGCCCGGCGCGCACCGCGCGCGCCAGGGTGTCGATCGCTTCCGGAAATAATTCCTCGAATTTTTCGAAGCGCTTGTTCTTGCGGTAGGAAATGTAGCCGTAAGGAAGCAGACCGCCGATCACGAGCACGGCCCAGGCCACCGCGGGGTTGAGCGTCCCGACCAGGGCAACCAAGCCGAGGCCCAGCGCGGTTCCCAGAGACAGGAGGAAAAAGTTTCCCGCCCGCATCTTGATTCCGGCCTGAGACAAAGTCTTTTGGACTGCCTCGGCCCGCTCCGAACGCCGCAAGAGGCTATCCAGGGCCGGAATGCGGCTCATCATCTGGTCGCGCAGGAGGGCCAGTTCTTCGTTGGGGTCGCGCTCCGCAGGTTTTTGCGCGGAGGCGAGGCGTTCGCGCAGTAGCCGCGCGCGCGCGCTGCGCTGGTCGTAGATGTAGGCCCCCGCCGAGACGGCTAGGGCCACGACCACAAACACGGCAATTGCAAACACTAACGCCATAATGTCCGCCTAAACCTCGACCCGAGACTCGAACAGCGACGGACGCAAGCGCGCGCCAGCCGTCGCCAGCCGGTCAAAGTAAACCGGACGCAGCCCCGTGGCGCGGAAGGCGCCGCGAACTTTGCCGCCTTCGTCGGTGCCGGTGCGCTCGAACTCGAAGATTTCCTGCATCAGGATTTGTTCATCCGCCAAGCCCATGACTTCGGAAATCGAAATCACCTTACGGGTACCATCGGAAAGACGTGTGACCTGCACGACGGCGTGAATCGCGGATGCAATCTGCGACCGCACGGCCCGTTCCGGGATGTTCAGGTTGGCCATCGACACCATATTCTCGACGCGAGACAGCGCGTCGCGGGGTGTGTTGGCGTGGATCGTGGTCAACGAACCTTCGTGGCCGGTGTTCATGGCCTGAAGCATGTCAAACGCTTCCTCGCCACGCACCTCGCCTACCACAATGCGATCGGGACGCATACGTAGACTGTTGATCACCAGCTGCCTTTGCCGCACCGCACCTTTGCCTTCGATGTTCGGGGGACGAGTCTCGAGGCGCACCACGTGCTCCTGCTTGAGTTGCAGCTCGGCTGCGTCTTCAATGGTGACGATGCGCTCGGTGTTTGGGATATAGCCGCTGAGAACGTTGAGCAGCGTGGTCTTGCCTGCGCCGGTGCCGCCAGAGATCAGAAGATTCAGTTTTCCCTTGACGAGGGCCGAGAGGAATTCGAGCATCGGCTCGGTCAGCGTCTGGTTCTCGATCATGTTCCGCGCAGTGATGGGATCCCGCCCAAAGCGCCGGATCGAGACGCAGGGGCCGTCGATGGCGAGCGGCGGGATAATGGCATTTACGCGCGACCCGTCGGGCAGGCGCGCATCCACCATGGGGGACGACTCATCGACGCGCCGTCCTACGCGGGAAACAATGCGCTCAACGATTTGCATCAGGTGCTGATTGTCTTTGAACGAAAGCCCGGTGCGTTCAAGCTTGCCTGCGCGCTCGACGTAAACCCGGTCGAAGCGATTGACCAGAATGTCGGTAACGGTGTGGTCTTTGAGAAGCGGCTCCAGAGGCCCCAATCCAAAGATCTCGTCGAGGATCTCCCGGGAAAGGCGTTCGCGTTCGGCGAAGCTGAGGGGGACGACTTCCGCGTTGACTGCGTTGCGGATGACCGCGAGCACTTCTTCTCGCGCACTGTCGCCCTGCGACCGCCCGAGTTTTTCCAGATCCAGCCTGTCCAGAATCTTGCGGTGAAGGTCGGACTTTACCTGCTGGTATTCCGCCCGCTCGAAGCTCTGTACGTTGGCCATAGGCAAGTTCCGCTATTCTGCACCGCATTCAGACTGTCTTGAACATCGACCAGGCCGCGCGCTTGGAGTCGACGTCGTTGCGCGTCAACTCGTGCGCCAGCCCGGAAAAAGAACGGGCCATTTCGCTGCTGTGCTGCTCCATCAGCGGCGTTCCCCGGTCAATCGCACTGGAAACCGCGAAATACTGGTTCGGGACTCGCCACAGCAGCTTTGCACCCACGGCCGCCTCCGCGTCTTCTTCGTCGAAACCCGGCAGTTTGCGAAAACGATTCAGGAGCAGCCGAACCCGTTCCGAGCCGCCGGTCTCACCCAGATATTGTCGCACGCGGGCGCCACTCCAGAGCGAGGCTACATCGGTATGAGCGACCAGCAGGACGACCTCGGAAAGATGCGCCACCATGCGCATGGCGGCGTCCAGGCGGCTGGAAATGTCTACTACGACGTACCGGTATTGCGTCACCATCAGGTCAAAAAGACGGACAAACTCGGCGTTGGAGGGCTCAATCGCAGCTGGAGCGTTCGGTCCGGCTAGCAATTGCAAGCCGCCACTGTGTCGCGTCATGAAGCTTTCCATAAGCGAACTGTCCATGCGGTGCAGGTTTCGGGTTGCGTCAATCAAGCTGAACACCGGCTTCACGTTGAGGTGGAGGGCGGCGTGGCCGAGCGGCGCGAAGTCGACGAGCGCGGTGTGCCCGTGGGTCGCCTGCAGAGCCAGAGCCAGGTTCACCGCCACGGTGGTCGATCCGCATCCTCCCTTGGCGTTGACCACTGAGAAGACGCGGCCGCGGGGGCCTTCCTGGCGCTGACGCCGCTGGGTTGCGGTAACCCGCACGAACGCTTCCAGCACATCGGTGGTCGTCGTGGGGCGCTCGATAAACTCGCGGGCACCGGCCCGCATAGCGTTTACGATGACCTGCGGCTGAGACAGCGTGCCCACGGCAAAGACCGCCGTGTCGGGCAGTTCTTCATGCAGCAGTTCGATGGCGCGCAGCGCAGCGGTCGAGAAGTCCGAGGGTATATCCACCAGCACCACATCCGGATTGCTGGCTTGAATGCGCCGCAGGGCCGGGTCCGAGGCGCCTACCGGGAAGTTTGGGCAGACCTGGATCGTGCGGGCCACACTGGTGCCGTCTACGAGAACTTGCAGCACAGTGCGCTGCTCGCTATCGGTAGCCACGACCACTACTGAGAGTTCTGCCATGTTGACCGCTCGATGGCCCGGTTCCGGACCCTTTCTTGTTGCGATCTACTTCGCGTCCGGCGGAAGCTTGGAGTCGAACCTACCTTTATCGATGAAAGGCTGGGGGGCCTTGGGTAACGCTGGTGCCCCGCTATCGGGGGAGATACGGCGCACCGTACACAGAACCATCAATTCCGAATTGCTTTTCTGAAGACTCTTGCTGCGGAAGAAATTTCCCAGAATGGGGATATCGCCCAGGCCGGGAACCTTGCTGTAAATATCGGTGACACGGTTATCGATCAGGCCCGCGATCACAAAGCTCTGGCCATCCTGCAGCTCAAACTCGGTCTCAGCCTTCCGCGTACTCAGCGCCGGTATCGTTGTGCCGTTGACGGTGAGCGCATTGCTGAAGTCGAGCGCGCTCACTTCCGGGGCCACCTTCAGGTGAATATTTCCGTTGGGCGTGATCAGGGGCGTGAAGGCGAGCTTCACTCCGAACTCTTTGAATGCAATCGTTACCGTGGTGAAGCCCGCACCCGGCTGAACGATTGGGAAAGGGAACTGGCCTCCCGCCAGGAAAGTGGCTTCCTTTCCATTCAGCGCGATCAGGTTCGGCTCGGCCAGAATCTGCAGCAGGTTTTTCGATTGCAGTGCTTCGATGGTAGCTCCGAGATTGATGTCCGGACGGAAGAAGAACAGATTCAAAGGATTGTTGATGGTTTCCGTGATCGGGGTGCCCGACTGGATGGTCTGCGACCCGACACCGCCAAACTGCCCGGTGGTCAGCGTTCCGACGGTATTGCCGGCCCCGGTAGAAAACAGGTTCAACCCGACCTGGGTCAACGCGGTGCGATCCACTTCCACAAACTTGACTTGCAGCAGGACTTCCTGGGCGCCGACCGGGCCAAACGTAAGTACATTGACGACGTTCTTGGAGTAAGCCTCGGCGAGGAGCCCGGCGCGCTTTGCCGCATCTTCGGTCGAGACGTGGCCGGAGAGAACGATCGCCGAACGCGAAGGCGTGACCACGATTCTTTCGTCCGGAAACACTCTGCGCTCTTCTTCTGCGCACGCAGTCACGTCCACGTCGACGCGCAGATCGAAACTGCGCGAGCGTTCCAGTTCATCCCAGATCAACAACGAAACTTCTCCCGGGGCTTTGCCGTGAACCAAAATCTGCGTTGGAGAGATCACGCTGGCGAAAGCCACCGTCGGGTCCGTAACCGAAATGCGCTTCAGCCTTTCGGTGGTGTTAATCAGGAGCGATTTGTTGACCATGACGCGCAATGGCGCGGAAGTCTGAGGCTGTTCCGACTGTGGCGGCAGGTTGGCCGTTTGCGTGGCCATCGGAGCCTGCTGCTGCGCGGGCTGGTCGTTCGTGGGCTGCTGTTGCGGGGGCAGGGCGAGCGCCGCTGCCGGCAGGAGCAGGGCCAGTGGCGCGCTCCAAATTCTTAGTCTCTTGCCAGCTTTCATCTTGGGGTTGCTCTCCACGAAGGAACCATGTTTAAGCGCGCTTTGTCGCTTCGCTCATTGCTGATCCGGAAACTCGACGTCCGACTTCTTTTCCCCCTGGATTACTTCAACATTCATCTTCGGCCGGGGTGGGGGAGGCGCGACCTCGGACTTTTTCACTCTCGGTCGGGGCGCAGGCTTCACCTCAGGTACCACTCCGCCTTTGTAAAGGCCGCCGGCGCGTGCGGACGCTACTTCGTCCTCGCGGGTGTCCAAAGGGTTGCGCAGGGCGAGCTGAATTTTCCCCTCGGAGCTGGCCAAGGTGAGCTTCTCCGCGTCGTCGGGCGTGACCAGCAATGTAATCACGGGCGTATTTTGCGGATCTCCGGACGGGTTGCGATCCAGCGCATGTCCAGCCGCAATCACGGTGACATTCTGCAGCACCGTGGTCGTTTGCGTCTCGCCGTTGCTGCCCGGGGAACCGGTGAGCAGAACATCGACGCGCGTGCCGGGTCCGACAAAGCCCGCGACCGAAACAATATCGTTCACCCGAACCGACACCGCGCGCATGCCACGCGGGATCAGCGATGGCAGGCCCGAGCCGGCGTTCTCCGGAGCAAGTTTGTTTGGCAGTAGAAACTCGCCTTTGGAAACGGGCAAAATCACGCCGCGGCCCAGAACCTGCGACTTCTTCGTGTAGGCGTTGGGAGGGAGGACGGAGGCCGGAACTTTGACGAGGCTGACGTCGCGATCCTCGACCCGAGACCCCAACTGCAGGTCGTCGGCCGCAACCAACACGTCGGAGCCGGCTTCAATGCCAGCCCCCTTGCCCTTTAGCCGGTCGTAGACCACCATGCTGGCGGCCAGCCCAATAGCGAGCGCCAGGGCCCCAATCATCAGTAAACGCGTCCGGTTCATTTTTCGTCCTAACAACAAACTGCGACTCCGGCTACGTGAGACGGCGTCGGACCGCAAAGTTCAAGTCGCAGATACAGCCAGCGATCTACTGAATCGCGCTTCCAACCTGAGAAAACACGGTGTTCGCGTTGGAGCCTATCAGGCGGATAGTTCCCACCACGATGACAAGAATCACGGCCAGCATCACCGCGTACTCAGCGATGTCCTGACCCTCCTCGGAGCGTAAAAGCGTTCGCAGGAACTCCATATCTCACGGCCTCCATGTTGTTTGTGGCAAAAAGCAACACGCCGCTACTCACTGTTTCCCGGCGTGCCGTTTGGCCTTAACGTAGAATTCACGACAATCATAACGCGATCAGCTTCGGGCCGGTGACTAATTCTTGCATACATAGCCTCGCCGGTAACCTCTCCGAGGTCCTGGAACGTGGTGTAACCGCGCTAGAATCATAGCGTTGATTCACTGGAGCCACCGCTTGCCCGCCAACCCGAGGCTGACGCGATCTTCGCTGGCCCGCTTTTTCGTCGTGAGCATGGTGTTCCTGCACGGATATTTCCTGTGGGTGGCGCGCGACCGCATCTGGCACGGTTTCCCCGATTTTTCCATCTTTTACACCGCAGGACGCATGATCCGCTCGGGCATGGGCGGACAACTCTATTCTGTGAGGTCCCAACTCCAGGTCCAGCAGACCTTCATTTCCACTGGCTGGCTTGGCCCCTTACCCTTTAATCATCCCCCCTTTGAAGCGCTCCCCTTCGTTCCTCTTACTTTCCTCTCATATGCAACTGCCTTCGTTGTTTGGGACCTGCTGAGCTTGGGGGTGCTTTTTGCGGTCGTCGTTTTGCTGCGAAAACATAGCCGTGTGCTGGCCGGCATTTCTGTGATGGATGGATGGCTCGCCCTAATTGCATTTTTCCCCGTACTCGACACCCTGCTGCAGGGGCAGGACTCGATTGTCTTACTGCTGATCTTTGCGCTGGCCTATGACGCACTGTCAACGGGAGAGGATGCGCGGGCGGGCATCTGGTTTGGCCTCTCGCTGTTTAAGTTCCAGTTCGCAGTCCCGCTGGTGCTGCTTCTCACGTTGTGGGGAAGACGTAGGACTGGCGCAGCCTTTGCCGCCACGGGCGCTGCACTCGTTGCCTTGTCGCTTTCGATCACCGGCTGGAAAGGCCTGCTCGACTACCCGCGGTTTGTGGCCAAAATAGCTTCAACCCCGAACTCGGGCCGCACGCCCACCGACATTATGGCCAACCTACACGGACTGGTAGAGGGATGGGGCGGTTGGCCGCCGCCCAAACTCGGGTTGGCTTTGGTGCTGGTGCTGTCCGCGGCTGTACTTGCCTGGGCTGCATCGGCTGGCCAGCGCCTGGTGCGAGGCGAAGACTGGCCCGCGGCATTTTCTTTCGCGATTGTCGTTTGCGTCCTGGTCAGCTATCAAGCGAATCCTCACGACCTGACGTTACTTGTTATCCCAATCGCGCTATTGCTTGATCGCTTCGCACCATCCTCGACGAACCGGCATTGGAATTGGCGTCTTTGCAGCCCGGTGCTTCCGCTACTGGTCAGCCCTGTCTGGATCACGGTCTGGCTCGGCTGGGGGCACACCAACATTTTCTCGCTCCTGCTAATCTGGTGGGCCGTCGCGCTCGCAGCGATTCGGCAAGCCACGTCTAAACTTTGAGATTTCTCCCGCCAAGCTCGCCCACGGCCCGGTTCATCCAACTGCTGCTCGCGCTGGCTGCGTCGGCGAGCATGTGGTTCTATTTCGATCGAATTTTTGTACTTGGTCAGATTCAGGACCAGCAATTGTCAGGGGTTCCGCGAGGGAACCTATCCGACCTTTATCCACGTTGGCTGGGGGCGCGGGAGCTCATTCTCCACGGCCGCAATCCTTATGCCGATGACATCACGCGCGAATGCGAACTAGGATACTACGGACGCGTGCTCGACCCGTCGCGGCCGTCCGATCCGGAAGACCGCCAGGCTTTCGCATATCCGCTCTACGTCGTGTTTCTTCTCGCTCCGTTCGTCTGGCTCCCGTTTGACGTGGTCCACTCGGTCTTTAATTGGATTCTACTGGCACTGACGGTGTTGAGCGTGCCGTTGTGGCTGCGAGCTCTGCGCTGGCGACTCCCATGGCCCGAGATGCTCAGTTGCGCCAGCCTGCTCATCGGCAGCGTTCCCGGGCTGCAGGCCTTCAAACTTCAGCAGCTCACGCTGGCGGTAGCGTTTTTACTCGCGGGCGCGGCTGCTTTGGTGGTCGAAGGCCGCCTTACGCTGGCCGGAATTCTTCTGGCCCTTTCCACGATCAAGCCTCAACTGGCGTGGCCACTCGTGCTCTGGCTGACGCTGTGGACGGTGAGCGACTGGCGATCGCGAAGGTCCCTGGCGGTAAGCTTCGCAGTCACGTTGACGGTGCTGCTCACCGGGTCGGCAATGCTGCTGCCCGCTTGGCCACGCATGTTTATCTTGGCACTCCGCCAGTATCACCAATACACGCACAACTCCTCTGTGCCGGAGGTGGTTGCAGGGTTTTGGCCGGGACGACTAATCGCGGCCGCGGCACTGTTGGCTTCGGCGTGGTTTCTCTGGCGTTGGCGCACGGAAGCGGCTGGTCACCGGCACTTTGCACTTGCACTCGCCCTGGTCATGGCGCTGACCGTCCTGATCGTTCCGATGATCGGCCCGTACAATCAGGTCTTGCTCTTCCCGTCGGTCATTTACTTGGCACGTGCCGGACCAAGGGCTCAGCCGCAGTTCTTGCGGTTTCCCTACCTCGCGTGGGTGTTCGCGTTGGCCGCGCCCTGGCTCTTGAGCCTTTCCCTGACCGCGGTTTCCCTGGCAGGCTCGCCGTCGGTCGCGATGGCTGGCCGCAAGTTTCCCTTCCTGAGTGTCCTTACGCTCCCACTCCTGACATTTGCGCTGGTGATCGCGCAATCACGGCCGAACCTTGCAGAGCAGGCCGCCGCACTATAATCTGACGTACTGGACTCGCGCCGGTCCGGCGTTTCACGGACGGCGGCCACTTCGTTCATGCCGAGTGAGATTTCCAATCCGCCGCCGCACTCCAGTTCCACGCTGCCGGTGCTCGTGCTGGTGCAAGGCAGTGAGCAGAAAAATCTCATCCTGCATCACACCCCGTTCTCGGTGGGCCGGAAAGCGGACAAAGATCTGGTCATCGCCGACCCGCGCGTCTCGCGCGACCACGCGCAGATCATTCTGGAGGACGGAAAGCTATTTCTCGTCGATCAGGGCAGTAAGCATGGCACGTTCGTCAACGGCGAACGCATCGACCGGCAGGTGCTGGAAGCCAATGACCGCTTGGAGTTTGGCGCGCGCGATTCTGGCTATGTCATTTTCAATCCCAACCGTGGACGCTCCAACACGGCCCGGGAATTTCTCAGCCAGGTGTCGGGAATCCGCATGGGTACCGGCGACGCCACGGAGCTGGAAACCCTACGGCTGTTTCTTCAGGCTGCGCGCAAGCTAAATACTTCCGGCGTGCTGGACGAGATTCTCGTCACGATGCTCGAAGTTACGCTCCGGCTGACGCGCGCCGAACGTGGCTTCGTTTTCCTGAAGCGGCCGGATGGCTCGCTGCAGCTTGCTGCCGGACGCACCGCCATGGGCGACCTCCTACTCGACGACCGGACTATTTCGCATTCGCTGCTCGAAGAAGCCTTGCGCTCTAACTCGGAGTTCCTGCTGACCGACACGACATCTCAATCCGAGATGAGCGCTCGCGAGAGCATTGTGGCCAATGAACTGCGCACTGTCGTCTGTATTCCGCTGCGGAAAACGCAAATGCAACAAGCGCGCGACCAAAAGGGGGCATCTCCGGACGCTCTCGGTGTTTTGTATGTGGACTCGCGCCTGGCCTCGCGCGGAATCACGGGCGTAGGCCAGGAGATCCTGCACGCGATCGCGACTGAAGCGGCTTCGCTGATCGAGAACGCGCGTCTGGTGCAGGCCGAGGAGGCTGCACGCCGTGTGCAGCAGGAGCTTTCCATTGCGGCTTCCATCCAGCAGCGGCTGATGGAAGTGAAGATTCCTGAAGTGCCGTTTGCCAGGATGCGCGGCCGCAATCTCTCCTGCCGCGAAGTGGGCGGCGACTTCTTCGATGCAGTGACGACCAAAGAAGGCCTGGCGGTGGTTCTGGCCGATGTGAGCGGAAAGGGTGTGTCCGCGGCACTGCTGGCCTCTACTTTGCAGGGCATGGTCTACTCCCACTTGAGCGCGGGATCAACCCTGAAAGAAGTCGCGGCATCGGTCAATCGCTTCATCGCCGAAAAATTGGTTGGCGAAAAATATGCCACGCTGCTGATTGCCCGACTCAAACGCGATGGCGAATTGGAGTACGCCAACTGTGGGCACGTACCGCCGGTACTCATGTGCGGCAATGAAATCATGCGACCGCCCAACGGCAACCTTCCGGTCGGGCTGCTGGCGGACGCGGAGTATGAAACAGCGACATGCCAGATGCGTGCCGGCGACCGCTTCTTCATCGTGACCGATGGCGTGACGGAAGCTGAAAATGCCAGCGGCGACATGTTCGAAGATACGCGTCTGGAGCAAGCCGTTACCCGCCACGGCACGATGGAGGGCATTTTCGCCGCGGTTACGGAATTCTGCGGTGATACTCCGCTCAACGACGACTGCACCGTGGTTGAACTCATCTACACCGGTGAATAGCGCCATCATTGCGATCGCTGGCAACCACAACTATCAGAATTCTGCAGCTTAGGAAATGTAAAGGTATGGTGTTTGTGCTGAAGTCATTCGGAACGGTTCGCTCGCATTGGATGTCGCGCGTGATCGCGGCGGGGCTTTTGATTTCCATCTGCACGGGTCTGCAGGCTTCGGTCCCAAACCAGTCGATTCAAAAGGCTCCCGTGGATGTGGTGACCGTCGCGGGACCAACGGCGCTCGACCGCGGATTCTCCGATCTCTACAACCTCGACTTCGATGGCGCCCAACGAGAGTTCTCGTCCTGGCAGGGGCTTCATCCCAATGACCCGGTGGGGCCGGTCAGTGAGGCGGCGGGGTATTTGTTTTCTGAATTCAACCGACTGGGAGTGCTGGAGGCGCAGTTCTTTACCGACAATAAATTCATGGCCGGCAAAAAGCTTTCACCCGATCCGGCTCTACGCTCGCGGTTCGACCAGGCGATCGAGCGCGGAGAGAAACTCGCGCAAGCCAGGCTCGCGGCAAATCAGAAAGACTCCGACGGCCTTTTCAGCCTGACTCTGGCCAACGGTCTCCGCGCTGATTACGCGCAACTGATTGAGAAGCGAAATCTCGCGGCACTGCACTACACGCGGCAAGCTTCAGACTGGGCCCAGCAGTTGCTGGCAGTTGACCCTCATCGCTACGATGCGCTGCTCGCCACCGGGTTCACCAAGTATGTGATCGGCAGCATGTCCGCCCCGATGCGATGGATCTTGCGGGTGGGTGGATTGGGCGGCGACAAGGCCGCCGGCATTGCCGAACTCAAGACAGTCTCCACCCAGGGACACTATCTGGCTCCGTTCGCGCGAATGCTGCTAGCAATCGCCTATGTTCGTGAGAACGATAAGACCAGCGCCATCGACATGCTCTCTGGACTTCGCCGCCAGTTTCCTGCCAACGCGCTTTTTGATCGCGAAATTAGGAGGCTGCAAACGTACCCTTAGGAGTCGTCCGAAAGAAATTAACGCCGCTGTAACATTCCTGTACTAGTCTGCCATTAGAAATAAACTGAGTTAATTTAATTAAGGAGCGACCACTCGAGTGATCCGCAAAATCGCTTTCTTTTTGTTTTGTGTCTTGGTTGCGTCGCCGATCTTCGCGCAAACCACGCTGAATGGCGCTGGAGCCACCTTTCCCAATCCCATCTACCAGAAGTGGTTTAGCGAATACCACAAACTGCATGCCGACGTTCAGGTCAATTATCAGTCCATTGGTAGCGGCGGCGGCATTCGCCAGCTTCAGGCCGGCACGGTCGATTTCGGAGCGAGCGATGGCCCGATGACCGACGAGCAGCTCCGCGACACCAAGTTCAAGGTGTTGCACATTCCCACAGTGCTCGGCGCCGTTGTACCCGCCTATAACGTTCCCGGAGTTAGCGGTGAGATCAAATTCACACCCGAAGTGCTGGCCGGAATTTACCTGGGTACGATTACGAACTGGAACGATAAAGCCCTGGCGGGTGCAAATCCTGGGGTAAAGTTTCCGAACCAGGACATCATTGTGGTCCATCGCTCTGATGGCAGCGGCACGACGTATATTTTCACCGACTACCTCTCCAAGGTCAGCTCGGAGTGGCAAAGCGGACCTGGCAAAGGCACTTCGATCAAGTGGCCGAAAGGGATTGGCGGCAAGGGCAATGAGGGCGTCGCGGGATCGATTCGAGAGCTGCCCGGTTCCATCGGATATGTCGAGCTGATCTACGCGGTGCAGAACAACATTTCCTACGGCAGTGTTCGCAACGCATCGGGCGTATTCCTGAAGGCGACTCTGGAGGGCGTTACCTCGTCCGCGGCCTCGGTCAAGAGCATGCCTGCTGACTTCCGCGTATCCATAACCAACGCTCCGGGCAAAGATTCTTACCCGATCTCGAGCTTCACCTGGCTGTTGGTTCCGGCGCAGTCCAAGGACGCGGCCAAGGGAAAAATCCTGAACGATTTTCTGAACTGGATGGCCACTGACGGTCAGAAGATGACGACTGCGCTGGCCTACGCACCGCTGCCGGACAGTGTGGTCAAGAAGGTCCAGGAAGCGATTAAGCAGGTCCACTAAGAGGGGTTGTTCAGGGTACCGCTCGGTAGACAGCCCCTCGCGAATCTGCCGCTAGGGGCGCCTTAAGCCGGGTGCCGGATTTCGCGGCATGCTCTATACTGTCGGTTGGTTCCTGCCCGGCGTGTTTTGACCACGCGGGGGCCGGGTCACCTTTCATGGCACGCCCTTCGCTCGATAGTCCCCAGTTTTACCTCAATCGCGACGCCTCCTGGCTCGAGTTCAATCGGCGTGTGCTTGAAGAGGCCGAGGACACGGGCAACCCGCTGCTCGAGCGCCTCAAGTTCCTGGCCATCTCGGCCAGCAACCTCGACGAGTTTTTTGAGATTCGAGTTGCTGCGATGGTGCAGCAAATCGAAGATGGCTACAACGAGGCGACCCCCGACGGCCTTACACTGATTCAGCGCCGCGACATTGTAGGGAAAAACGCCCACCAGTTCGTCGGTCGTCAATATGAGTGCTGGAATGACCTGCTTCGTCCGAGTCTGGCTGAGCATGGGATTCGGGTTCTGACGCTCGATGAGCTCGATGGTGAAGCTCGGCGTTTCGTCGACGAGTATTGCGAGAGGGAACTGGACCCGCTGTTGACGCCGGTGACGGTGGATCCGACGCATCCCTTCCCACGGGTCATCAACAAGGCCCTGTGCCTGGGATTCCTTCTGCGCCGGCGCCGCCGCTCCGCGCTCACTTACATGGGTGTGGTGTCGGTGCCCCGCGCTTTGCCGCGCCTGGTGCGCATTCCGTCGAAAGGCACCATTGATTTCATCTTCCTCGCCGACCTGACCGCGCATCACGCGCACAAGATGTATCAAGGCTACGAACTGGTGGCGTCAGCACCGTTTCGCGTGACCCGCAACAGCAACCTGTATCTGCAGGAGGAAGAAGCGCGCAGCCTGCTGGAAAGCGTTCGTGCTGAGTTGCACAACCGGCGCAAGGGCGACGCCATTCGAATGGAGATCGAAGCGCAGGCGGACCCGGAGATCATCGAGCGCCTGCGCACGGTTTTCGAACTCGACCCCTGGCAGGTGTTCCCGGTGGATGGGCCGGTGAACCTGTCGCGGCTTTTCAACGTCTACGAGCAGGCCGATCGCCCCGACCTGAAGTATCGCCCTTTTGCCCCGCGCGATCTACGGCTTACCGCTAAATCGAAGGACCTGTTTGAAGAGCTTCGCCGCCACGATGTTCTTCTGCACCATCCGTTCGATTCTTACGACGCCGTATTGTCCTTTATCGACTCGGCCGCGCACGACGACCGCGTGCTCTCCATCAAGCAGACGTTATACCGCACGGGGGAAAACTCGCAGATCGTGGCCTCGTTGATGGAAGCGGCATCGAGGAAGGAAGTGACGGCCGTGGTCGAACTGAAGGCGCGGTTCGACGAAGCTTCAAACATTCGATGGGCTCGGGATTTGGAAGATGCGGGCGTGCAGGTGTTTCATGGCCTCGTGGGGCTAAAGACCCACTGCAAACTGTCATCGATTGTGCGCCGCGATCCCGACGGCATCACGCGCAGCTATGCTCACATCGCCACCGGCAACTACAACGCGTCGACGGCGCGGATGTACACCGACCTCAGCTTGTTCACGGCCCGCCCTGAAACCACGCATGCCGTACACGATGTGTTCAGCTTCCTCACCGCCTACGCGGAAAATCCCGGGTACGAGCCTCTACTGGTCGCCCCGCTGGACCTCTCGGAAAAATCTATCGCACTGATCGACCGGGAGGCCGCACATGCGCTCGCCGGACGGCCTGCCCGCATCATCGCCAAGATGAATGCGCTGCTCGACAAGAACCTTATCCAGGCACTTTACCGTGCGTCGCAGGCTGGGGTGGAGATCGACCTGATTGTGCGCGGCATCTGTGGGCTTCGGCCCGGCATCCGGGGCATCAGCCACAACATCCGGGTGCGCTCGATCGTGGGCCGGTTCCTGGAGCACAGCCGCATCTACTATTTTGCCAACGGCGGCGACGAAGAGATATATATCGGCAGTGCAGACTGGATGCCGCGCAATCTCTATGAGAGGGTCGAAGTCCTGGTTCCGCTGCAGGACGAACTGATTCGCGAGCGTATCCGCCATGAAATCCTTGCGGCTTACCTCGCCGACAATCGGAAGGCCCGGGTCTTGTTGCCGGATGCAACCTACGTGCCGGCGTGGCGCGCACAGGGCGCTACGCGGAAAAAGTCGCCTCCGACCGGTGCTGCAGCCTTTAGCGCTCAAGATTTTCTGATCGCAGTCGCCGAGGGGAGGCAGCCTGCTCCGCCGCCCGGCCGTCAGTCGATCGAGCGCGCATCGCCCCGGAAGGTTAAGATAGTCCGGTCATGACCCTTTATTTTTTGCGCCACGCCAGCGCGGGCGAGCCGTTTTCCAATCTCAAGAAAGACGAAAAGCGCGCCCTCGACAAAGACGGAATCGGGCAATGCGGATATATCGGCCGTGCACTGGCCGCGCTCGAAACTCAGGTCGATTCCATCGTCAGCAGCCCGCTCAAGCGCTGTACGCAGACCGCCTCGCTGGTTGGGACTGAGATGGGCTATGAAGGGAAGCTGCTGATCGACGCCGCGCTACGACCGGAGGGCACGTTCTCTGACTTCCGCCGCTTGCTCGAGAAGTATTCTCGGCAAGACGCGATCATGGTGGTTGGCCATAATCCCAATCTGAGTCAGTTTCTTGGAATTGTCATCGGTGGGCCGGAAGCAGACTCCGCTATGGAGCTGAAAAAGGGCGCGGTGGCGAGAGTCGACCTCAAGCGAGGCGGCGGAAGCTTGCAGTGGTGCGTTACGCCACGCCTGCTGCGGACGCTTCACGACACCGCGGTGGAAAGTTCGCGCCCGAAGACCTCGCGGAAATAATCGGCATCTCTTTCGACCGCCCATAGC
>Ga0209698_10000678_pt1 | contig 38883 bp, 35 predicted proteins | sample LitLauG_LLR_2012_FD_187203 | JGI IMG/M metagenome (GOLD analysis project Ga0209698, IMG submission 187203) | Freshwater sediment microbial communities from Pennsylvania, USA - Little Laurel Run_MetaG_LLR_2012 (SPAdes) (version 2) | ecosystem: Environmental > Aquatic > Freshwater > Creek >... | reverse complement strand
GCCCGGAAATAGGGCGTTATCCCGTAGGCGACAACAGGGAACACAGGCACACCCAACGGCTCGGCCGCCTCGGCAGCCACGCGCTCGGAAAGAATGGAATCCACGGACAGCGAAAGATAGGCGTGCTGCTCCGTCGAACCCAAAGGAACGACGGCGCGATTGTCATGTTTCAGGTAGTCCTCGATCTGCAACCAATTGCATTCGCTGACCCTCATGGGAGTGCCTCGTTCGTTGCGAATGGAGTTCGTTCGCCCTGCCCGTACCTGGAGCGACAATAGACTGCATTTGGCATTGACCTCAATGCCCAGCGCGACATAGCATTTTGTATTCGGTTGCTTCGGGGTCGTTCGGAGGAGATGGCAATGCGTCGATCCTTGCTCAGTTTTGGGCTTGGTTTGTTGCTGACGGGAGCGTTCTGCACTATGCCCGCAGACGCTGAAGCAGCAACGCGTGGCGGCAAGATGATTTATGCCCGCTATGCGGATTCGCTGTTCCTCGACCCCGTACTGAACGATGCCAATGTGGACATCTGGGTACTCACCAATCTCTACGATACGCTACTCGCCCCGACGAACGACGGTGTGGGTGTCCAGCCGGGCCTTGCAACCAAATGGGAGGTCGCTGCTGACGGGAAGACGGTGACGCTGACCTTGCGCAAGGGCGTGAAATTCGCCGACGGCACGAATCTCGCAGCGAGCGACGTGAAATGGTCGCTGGATCGCGCGCGTGATCCGAAGGCCGGTGCTTGGAATTCCACGTTAGCCTCGATCGATACCATCGATGCCTCGGGCGACACTGTAACGCTCAAACTTAAGAATCCCGACCCGACGATCCTTCCCGCGCTTGCCACTTTCAACGCCGCCATCCTGCCGCAAAAGCAGTTCGAGGCGTCGCCTGGCGCCACGCCTGACGAGAAGGCCAAGGCTTTCGCCGAGCATCCCGTCGGCACCGGGCCCTTTATCATGACGGAGTGGAAGCGGGGCGTGTCGATGACGCTGAAGCGCAATCCCAACTATTGGAAGACGGCGGAAGACGGCAAGCCACTACCCTACCTCGACGAGGTCGATTTCCTGGTCATTCCAGATGACGCTACGCGCTTGCTCAAATTGAAGGCCGGCGAGATCGACGGCACTGAATTCGTGCCCTATGCCCGCGTCAAGGAATTGCAGTCCGACCCCGCGATACGGATGGAATTGTGGCCCTCGACTCGCGTTGCCTATCTCACAATGTTTTGCGGTCCGAAATTCAAGGACGGGTCGGACAACCCGCTCTCCAACGTTAAAGTCCGACAGGCTCTGAATTATGCGGTTAACAAGGATGCGATCATTGCGGTGACGACGCTTGGTCTCGGCAAACCGATGAAGTCCTTCATGTCGACGACTACGCCGCTTTTCGTAGCTGGCGACATGTACCCTTACGACCTTGCCAAGGCTAAGGCGTTGCTGGCCGAAGCGGGCTTCCCAAACGGCTTTGAGACATCGATCTACTCGTTGTCCGGCAATGGAGACGATGCGAACAATCTCGCCGCCGTCCAGCAGATGTGGGCCGCGATCGGGGTGAAGCTGCGCATCGACCAGGTGGACAATGCGACGCGAACCGCGAAATACCGAGCCGAGGACTTCGCGATGCGAACGGCCGCCTGGACCAACGACATCTCGGACCCGAGCGAGATAACGTCCTATTTCGCCTATTTTCCCAACATCCACTCCCTGCATTCCTCATGGCAAGACAAGAGCGTGGATAGTCTGTTCGAAAAGAGCCAGCAGGAGATCGATCCCGCCAAACGGGCCGATGAGTACAAGCAGATTCAGGACATCTACAACGCCGCTGCTCCCATCATCTATCTCTACGAAACCCCCTATCCGGTTGCTTTTCGCAAGCAGGCCAAAGGCTTCGTTCAGATCCCGCTCGGAAATAACATTTTTGAAGCCGCCTACATTGAGAAATGAGGACTAGTCTGCCTTCTCACGCTCTTAGGGTTCGGTGTCCGGGGCCAGGGGTAAAATAAATGAGCCTCATCGCATTTGATGGCTCCCAGCTTTGAGCAGGCTAGGCAACATCGTCGGACGGCTTGTGCAGATAGTTCCGACGTTTCTCCTCATCGGCGTCGTGGTATTCGTCATCGCGCGATTGCTGCCCGGCGATCCGATCAGCGCCATGCTCGGCGACAAGGCAACCGACGAGGCGGTTACGCGCCTTCAGCAGCAGCTCGGTCTCGATCGCCCACTCTGGGTGCAATTCTGGTTGTTTGTTCTTCGCGTGCTTCACGGGGACTTCGGTACGTCAATCGCTTTTCACGTGCCGGTCCTCTCCCTCATCGCCGAGCGGCTGCCGGCAACGCTTTTGCTCACTGGCATGGCAAGCCTCATCGCTGTCACAATCGCCGTGCCGCTCGCCTTCGTCGCCGCGACCAATGCCAATCGTTGGCCGGACTATCTCATCCGCGCCGTCTTTCAAGTCGGCCTTTCCTCGCCAATCTTCTTTGTCGGGCTGCTGCTCTTGATCGTTTTCGCCGCCGAGCTTCGCTGGTTCCCGGTGGGCGGTTACGGCGACACCTGGCCCGACCGAGTCTACCATCTCTTCCTGCCTGCTCTCACACTGGCGCTGAGTTTTGCGGCGGTGCTGATGCGCAATCTGCGTTCGGCCATTCTCGATACGCTGACGGCCGAATTTGTCGACTTCGCACGGGCCAAGGGGCTCCCGCGTCGGATCGTGCTGTTCCGCCACGTGCTAGGCAACGCCTTGATTTCGACAGTAACACTTGTCGGCTTGCAAGTCGGCGTGCTGCTCGGCGGAGCCGTGATCACCGAGACTGTTTTTGCGGTGCCAGGTGTGGGCCGGCTGATGGTCGACAGCATATTTTCGCGCGACTATCCCCTAATCGAGGCGCTGACCCTTGTTCTTGCCGTTCTGGTCTCACTCGTCTTCTTGGTGACGGATTTGGTGCTGATGTGGCTCGATCCGCGAGTGGCGAGATGACAGACGATGTGGCAGGCGTGAAAGAGGCCGTTGGCGCACCGTCGCAAACCGCCTGGCGGGCGGTGGGCTTTGTCCGATCGATTCATCGTCTGCCGGCCAGCCTTATCGCCGGCGGCGTGATAACCGCTCTGCTCATGCTCGCGGCGCTCGCTCCGAGCCTCCTAGCACCCTACGATCCGCTGACGTTCGATTATATGGCCTTGCTGCAGCCGCCAAGCTTCAAACATCCCTTCGGAACCGACCAGTTCGGCCGTGACATGCTGTCCCGCACGATCTGGGCAGCCACGATCGACGCTCAAATCGCAGTCTTGGCAACGTTGGGGCCCCTGCTCGCGGGTTCCGCAATCGGGCTTCTCGTCGGCTATTACGGCGGGGTCTTCGATATCGTATTTGGACGCCTCGTGGATCTCGTCGTCACCTTTCCGTTCCTAGTCCTAGTGATCGCGATCGAAGCCGTGCTCGGACCGGGCCTCGTCAACATGTATATTGCGGTCGGCGTTGTGGGCTGGGTATTCTATGCTCGGCTCATGCGTGTCGAAGTGCGGGTGCTGCGGGATCTCGACTACGTGGCTGCAGCACGCGTCCTCGGCTATGGTGACCTGCGCATCCTCTCACGCCATATCTTGCCCAATGCCGCCCGGCCAGTCTTCGTCTATTGGATGACCGATATGGCGCTGGCGATCCTCCTGGGATCTAGCCTTGGCTATCTTGGCCTGGGTGCACAGCCGCCGACCGCGGAATGGGGCGTGATCATCTCAGATGCCAAAAACTACATCTCGCAGGCGTGGTGGCTGACCGTGTTCCCAGGCGTTGCCATTGTTATCGCCGGCATCGGCTTCAGCCTCATCGGTGATGGACTTGCCGAGTTTCTGGATGTGAAGCGATGAGCGCAGAGGACTCCACGCTCCTTGACATAAAGGGCCTGTGCGTGAGCTTCCGGACACCGCGTGGCGAGTTGTTTGCTTTGCGAGGGGTTGATCTCCGCGTAAACGCGGGCGAAATTTTGGGTCTTGTAGGCGAATCCGGCTCGGGCAAAAGCGTCACGCTGCGGGCGATCACCCGGCTGTTGCGTGCCAATGCGCGGATCTCGGGACACATCGTTTGGCGTGGCCAGGACCTTACCGTCCTCAGCGAAGCAGAACTGAGCACCATCCGTGGGCGGCAGATAGCCACCATCTTCCAGGAGCCGATGACCGCCCTCAATCCAGTCATGACCATCGGCCAGCAGATTGATGAGAGCTTGAATTTGCTCCGTCGTTTCGACGCACGAGGACGGCGCAAGCGTGCGCTCGAACTCATGGGGCTGGTCGGCATCGCCTCAGCCGAAAGGCGCCTTCACAGCTACCCATTCGAGTTTTCGGGCGGCATGCGCCAGCGTGCAATGATCGCGATTGCGCTCGCCTCCGAGCCAGTGCTGCTGCTCGCAGACGAGCCGACGACCGCCCTCGATGTCACAATCCAAGATCAAATCCTCAAGCTGCTGGGCGGGCTCGTTGATGATCTTGGTCTGACACTTGTGATCGTCACGCACGATCTGGGGGTTGTCGCCGAGACCTGCGAGAACGTTTGCGTTATGTATGCAGGCCGTGTGGTGGAGCGTGGCCCGGTCGCGGAGGTGTTCTCGAACCCGCGCCACGCCTACACCCACGCCTTGCTCCGCTCCGTGCCAGGCAGCGGTCGCGCTCGCGAACTCCTCGCCTACATTCCCGGCCAGCCGCCAAGGCTCGACTCGATGCCATCCGGCTGCGCTTTTGCCCCGCGCTGCGGCTATTGTGAGGATCGCTGCCTTAGCGAAAGTCCGGCCGCGGTCGCCGTCTCGCCCGATCATGTGGCGGCCTGCTTTGCTGCTGGACGGCTTGCGGAAGTTCGAGAGCCGCAATGAACCTTAAAAAGCCCAGAACCGTCGCCGCGTCACCAAATACCGAGCGATCCGGTCCAATCCTTTCAACCGTTGGACTAACGAAAAGGTTTCGAGGCCGCCGGTCCATACTCGATGTCATGACCGGGCATGGGCACAGCTGGATGACCGCTGTCGATGGCGTAAACTTGGAGGTGCATCGCCGCGAGACGCTCGGAATTGTCGGGGAATCCGGATGCGGCAAGTCCACGCTTGCGCGCTGCCTGGTGCGCCTTACCGTTCCAGACGCCGGCATAATCCGTTTCGAAGGAGAAGATGTGCTGGCGCTGACCGGTGTTGCGCGCCGCGCCTATAACCAGCGAGTACAGATGGTATTCCAGGATCCTTACGGATCACTGAACCCCCGGATGAGGATCGGCAATGCGCTTGCCGAAGCCCTCACGGTCCACGCGATCATTGCACGCGAGGACGTAAGTGGGCGTGTCAACGAACTGCTTGATCTCGTGCATCTGCCCGCGGGCTCGGCCGAGCGGTACCCACACGAGCTCTCCGGTGGTCAGCGACAGCGCGTGGGGATCGCGCGAGCTCTGGCGGTTGCGCCGGCGGTGCTGATCGCCGACGAGCCGGTATCGGCGCTCGATGTCTCCGTCCAAGCTCAAATCATCAACCTGTTTCTCGAACTGCAGACGCGGCTTGGACTGTCGCTGGTGTTCATTACGCATGATTTGCGTCTGGTACGCCATATAGCCCACCGGACGGCGGTCATGTATCTCGGCCGTATCGTCGAAATCGGCCCGACTGAAGACCTGTTCCGCGCGCCACGCCACCCCTACACCCAATCGCTCGTCAAGGCCGCGCCGCAATTGTTGATACGCCGACGTAGCGAACGCAGCCGGCAGGCGGCCGTGCAGGGCGAGCTACCTAGTCCCTTCGCGCCGCCGCCTGGCTGCGCGTTCCACCCTCGGTGTCCGATTGCAGTCGAGCGTTGCAAGATCGAGACTCCGGCCTTGTCGACCGGCTCGTCAGGTGGTGACGCGTGGCAAGCGGCTTGCCACCTCGCATAGGAGGCCGACTGGACGCCGGACTCTTTAAGTGCCGCGGGCCGGCGAATCTCGCTCTGGCTTTCGAGACCTTGGACCGCCGTTTGTATGGCGTATGCACGAACTGGTCAGTCGGGCATGGGGGGCCGGAGCACAGAATCAGAATGAAAAGATTCAGCAATGGCCACACAGTGGACGTGCGGATTGCTGGCTTGGGTAGTTTCCTACTCTAACGCCACAGCCAAGTCCTCGGACATGGTCGCCCCTGCCAACCGGTCTCGACGACCGAGGTGCTTGTGCGGGTCCTTGCCGACTGGCCGCCGATCATGACCGGCTATCATCTCTACTACCCGAATCGGCAGCCAAGCCTGGCCTTCGTATTGTTGGTCGAGGCGCTACGCTATCGGCCCTCTTGTTGGCGCTTGCATAAATGTCTGCGAACACAAACCGGACTTGCGCTTGCTTCTTCGTTTCGATGTGAACGATGACGGTGCTTGACGAAGCCTCCATCGCCGCTGCTGTCGCAACAGCTGCGGGGCGCGGTCGGCTCGGCGGGTTCATCTATGCCGTCAGCTCAATTCCGTTAAAGCCACTGGCACGGGTGACGGCAACGGATCTGATCGATGCCTATCGATTGAACGTCGTCGGTACGACAGTGGCTTTGAAGCACGCCGCACCGGCGCTCAAAGCGGCGAGCGGCTCCGTCGATCTCTTCTCGTCGGTGGCAGCCACGCAGGGATTGGCTGGATTGCGGGTCAAGTAAGCGGCGTCGACGGTGGGCGCGGCAGCCTTCGCGTCAGCATGGACTGATGGGTGCTGTCATTCCAGCATGGTCATTGCGCAATGTGGCGCTTAGACTGGGGGCGTAGGAAATTGGGCGCAGGCACGCGGGCAATGGGTCGGTCCAACATTGACGGCAAATGGAGGTTGAGAATGGCTGACATCGAGAAACCGCCCAGTGATCCAGACCCGCCGGTCTCTGCGCGCATACGCGATCGCTTGCGCCGTGAAGGCAAGGGGTTTCATGCTAACGACAACATTTCGGCATTCATCGAGGCAGGCGAGCTTGACCTGCTTCTGAAAGAGGTCGCAAGCAAAATGAATGCCGTCCTCGAAAGCTTGGTGATCGATACCGAAAATGATCACAATACGCGAGGCACCGCGCGCCGTGTCGCGAAAATGTATTTAAACGAGGTGTTCCGTGGGCGCTACCGGCCAGCCCCGCCGGTCACCGAGTTCCCGAATGCCTCGAATCTCAACGAGTTGATGGTCGTCGGACCAATTACGGTTCGCAGCGCCTGCAGTCATCATTTCTGTCCGATAATGGGGCGGCTCTGGGTGGGCGTGATGCCCAATCAGCACTCGAACCTGATTGGTCTGTCTAAGTATGCCCGACTCACCGAATGGATCATGACACGACCGCAGATCCAGGAGGAGGCGATCACGCAGATGGCTGAGCTCCTGGTGGACATGGTCAAACCGGATGGATTGGCGATTGTCATGGAAGCTGATCACTTCTGCATGCACTGGCGGGGCGTCAAGGATACAGCCTCCAAAATGGTGAACAGTGTCATGCGTGGCTCGTTTCTTAAGGATCCAACATTGCGTCGCGAGTTCCTGTCGCTCATCAACATGAACAGTTGAGGTTCCGATGCTCGTCCGTTGCCTTTACGCCAGCCGCCCAACCAAACCTATTACGTCAGCACTCTGCGATGAGATTCTGAAGCAGTCGCGCGCCAACAATCCCCGGCGGGGTATCACTGGTCTCTTGTGCTTCACGAGTGACGTTTTCGTCCAAGTCATCGAGGGCGGCCGAGACGACGTTAGCAAATTGTTCAATGCGATCGTACACGACGATCGTAACAAGGACTTGTGTTTGCTCGTATTCGAGGAGATCAGCGAGCGACACTTTGGCAACTGGAGCATGGGGCAGGTGAAACTCGAAGGGATAAACCCCTCAGTAATTCTGAAGTACTACGAGAAAGCCGAATTCGATCCATTCAACGCTCCCAGTCATGCGACTATGTCCATACTTATGGAGCTTGTAGCTAGTGGGGCGATTATCAGCCGCGCTGGCTCCTAGCCGCTCCTGATATCGATCAGCAATCTCGCAACAAACTCCGACCATCGACCAGAGTAGCGAGACATCGAACGATAAAAGGCCCATTTCTAGCCTATGCTCGGCTTAGTGCGCTCATCGCCGAGAGCGATCTCGATTGGCTCATTGTCCGGCCCGGTGTTCTGACCAATGGCCCCGCCACACAGAATTACAAAGTGCTGTCAAAGCCCAGTGAGTGGCGCAATGGCATCGTTGCGCGGGCTGATGTTGCTGATTTCATCCTAAAACGCACCGAGGCCGGCACGCTCAACCGCGAGAAACCGGTCATCATTCGCATTCCACTTTAGCCCATTGGAGCCCTATTTCGCGTGCGTTTTGACTATGACGAGACTAGCGAAACGAAGGGCCAACAGGCGACAGGCTGGTCGTCACGCGCTCATTCTGGCAGTAACTTACCTTTACAAGCAGCGACGATCTCGCTGCGCAACTCGGATTTTCCCAGAGCGCGGGCGATGACGACCGCGCCGACGAGCATTGAAAGCGACTGAATCGCAGCCGCCCGAGCGTCCGCACCACCAGCTTTTGAAGTCGCCTCAAGGCCCGAAGCGGCTCGCTCGATCAATTCTTCTGCCCCGCGCACGAATTCGGTCCCAAGGGCGTCTTGCATCCTTCCAGCGTCGCAACCGAAGGCGGCCACAGGACAACCGAAGGCTGGGTGCTCTATGTGCCGGCTAGAGAGATAATCTTTCACATACGCCTGCAAAGCCACCCCCGCACCTGCCCTGCTTCGATGTCTGTCGAACCGCTCCACGACCTCGCCGAACGCCTGTCGCGTAGCCGAGGCAAGCATGTCATCCTTTGACTTGAAGTGCCGATAGAAGCCCCCTTGCGTCATGCCGGCTGCCTCCATGACGCCTGCGACGCTTGCCCCTTCGGTGCCCCGTTCACGTAACAATTGAGCTGCCTTCGATAGAATTTTGGCCCTACTTTCGGCGGTCTCTGCTTTTGACTTCCGCATGCGGTTCTCGCTTTGCTGCATTCCACATTGACAATTTAGCGGGCATTCGACATCTTTGCAATAAGCGGTCGGTCAACCTCTTATCAAATCGAGCCCGAAAATGGCGAGCCCAACCTCATCGACATATAGACGGCTAGGCCGGCTTAGGCGCAGCTATGGCCCCTTTGCGGTTGTAACGGGTGCTTCCGACGGCATCGGCCGCGCAATGGCTTTGCAGCTTGCCGATGCGGGATTTGGATTGGTCATCGTGGCCCGTCGTAAAGCACTGCTCGATGAACTCGCTGTTGATCTGCAAAAGTCATCGGGAACCGCTCCTCTGGTTATCTGCGCCGATCTTTCGGTAGGCGAGGAAGTTGCGCGCATCGATGAAGCGACGCGGCATCTCGATGTTGGTATTTTAGCAGCCGTGGCGGGCTATGGAACTTCGGGGCCCTTCATAGACGGCAAGCTGTCGGACGAATTGGGGATGATCGATGTCAATTGCCGCGCCGTTGCCCAGCTCACGCATGCCTTTGCAGGCCGATTCGCCGCTCGGAAACGGGGTGGCATTGTGCTGATGAGTTCGCTCGTTGCTTTCCAGGGCGTGCCGGGTGCTGCCAATTACGCTGCCACTAAAGCCTATGTTCAGACCCTCGCCGAGGGCCTTCGCGTCGAGCTTAAGCCTTTGGGTATCGATGTGCTGGCCTCGGCACCCGGCCCTGTCCTCAGCGGCTTCGGCGCCAGGGCTGGCATGGCGATATCTGGGGGGCAGACGCCAGACGAAGTCGCGATTGGCACGCTCGATATGCTCGGGCGCCGAACCACGGTGCGGCCTGGATTCCTCGCCAAAGCACTGGAAGCCAGCCTGATGGTGCTCCCCCGGTCGGGTCGAGCGGCAATCATGGCTCGCGTTATGGCCGGCCTTACTGCGCATTGACTGAAGGCGAGGAGAACCCTGTGACTCGACCGGCAGATGCTAAAGTTTCTGCGGGGACATCAGCTGTAACCATTCGAGACCGGCGACTGACCGTGCAACGGGGTTGGTTGGCAGGGCAGATCTGAAGATCATTGCAGACGGCGCGAACTGGATACGGTTCCTTAGCAAGGAACGTTCGATCACACGATCGATCCTCACGCGCGCCTTGAGATTCAAAGGACCCGTGCGCCTCATGACCGAATTCGGGAAGTGTTTTCCGGCGAAGCGCATGTCTCTTCGGGGTCAAGGGCGGGAATAGTGGCGCATCCTGCCGCTCCCGCTATTGCGCCGATAGCGACGAGCGGCAGCTCGGATCAAGAACGTCATCCCGATGGAGTCAATACCGGAAGGAATGCTGCGCCGCGGCGAGACGTTGCTGAGGCCGAAGGCAGCCAATCAGCTGGAGCCGCGATTGGACCGCAGCGTTAAAGAGACCCAAGCCTCGCGAGTTAAGTGGACTGATTTGCTTGGCGAGACCGCACTGGGTGTGTGCTGCAGCCCTGTTGGCTCAGTATGAGCGCGGCATGCCGAGCACATGTTCGGACAGGTAGGCGAGGATGAGGTTGGTCGAGATCGGCGCCACCTGGTAGAGCCGCGTCTCGCGGAACTTGCGCTCCACATCGTACTCTTCGGCGAAGCCGAAGCCGCCATGCGTCTGGAGGCAGGCGTTCGCCGCCTCGTTGGAGGCGTCAGCGGCCAACATCTTGGCCATGTTGGCCTCAGCGCCACAGTCCTTGTCCGCCTCGTAGAGACGGGCAGCCTCCTTTACCATCAGTTCGGAGGCCCGCATGTTGGCGTAGGCGCGCGCGATTGGAAACTGGATGCCCTGGTTGGCGCCGATCGGCCGGCCGAACACCACCCGCTCTTTGGCATAGTTGCAAGCCTTCTCGATCAGCCATTTGGCATCGCCGACACATTCGGCGGCGATCAGAATGCGTTCGGCATTCATGCCCGAAAGTATGTAGCGGAACCCCTTGCCCTCCTCGCCGATTAAATTTTCCGCGGGGACGCGGACGTTCTCGAAGAACACCTCGGTGGTCGAGTGGTTCATCATGGTGCGGATGGGCCGGATGGTGAGGCCCTTGGCCTCGCGCATGTCGAGGATGAACACAGATAATCCGTCCGTCGGCTTCGTCACCACCTCACGCGGCGTCGTGCGTGCGAGCAATATCATGAGGTCGGAATGCTCTGCCCGGCTGGTCCAAACTTTCTGGCCGTTCACGACGTAGCAATCGCCGTCGCGCTTGGCAAAGGTGCGGATCGCTTTGGTGTCGCTGCCGCTTGCAGGCTCAGTGACGCCAAAGGCCTGCAGCCGAAGCTCGCCCGCCGCGATCTTGGGCAGGTACCTTCTCTTTTGCTCCTCGCTGCCATGCCTCAGCAGCGTTCCCATCACGTACATCTGAGCATGGCAGGCGGCACCGTTGCAACCCATGCGCTGCACCTCTTCGAGGACGGCCGCCGCCGCGCTCAAGGTCAGACCGGAGCCGCCATAGTCTTCGGGGATGAGGGTGGCGAGATAGCCCGCTTGGGTCAGCGCCTTCACGAACTCGGCAGGATAGGCCCTCTGCGCATCGAGCTTGCGCCAGTATTCGCCTGGGAAGCGTTCGCACAGCTTGCGGACGGATTCGCGGATTTCCTTGTGATCTTCGGCTTCGAGCATGGCGTCAGGCGATCCCCGGTCGGAGCGATTTCATTTCGGAAGCTCAAGGAAGGAGGCGAAATCGAGCCCACGCACCGGATGGTCGGCCGTGAGCGCGAGAATGCCGTCGATCAGCGCTTGGGCACGCCGGTCGGCGAGCCCCGATTCGAGCAGCATTTCGCGCGCCTTGGCGATGAGTTCAGCCTCCGTGAGCGCATTTTCCGGATCGCCCTTGGCGTCTCGGCGGTTGGCTCCGAGCGTGCGACCATCGGCGGTCACGACGGCGACTTCGACGCCCCAGGCCCGCGGATATGCCGCCTCGACCTCAGGGGAAAGGGCGAGCGCCACCTTCTCCCGCTCCGTCGCGGCCCGTTCGCGTGCCGCCGCATCGAAGCTCGCCTGGTCAATACGGCCATCGGCCAGCGCCACGGCGACCGTGTGCTGTAGTGAGAACTTGGCGCTGTACAGGTCCTGCGGGACGGGACGGTCACAGACGTCAATTGCCGCGCCATAGGCGCCAACGAGGATTTTGGCTGTGAGCGCTCCCTTCAGCTTGTGGTGCAGTTCAATTGCCGCATCGATGGCAGGATGCGTGTGCCGACAGCATGGCCATGGCTTGATCGAGGTGCGGGTAAGCTCCCACGGCCGGTCGGGGCCTTCGACCACGGCCTCGGGTTTTGGATCGGGACAAAGGCCGGCGAAGAAGCCTTTATCGCCTTCGAGGATGCGCTCCGGGCCGGTGAAGCCCTCCTTCGCCAGCAATCCGGCGAGCACACCGGATTCGGCACCCCGTGCCGTGTGCAGATGCTTGCTCATGGCGCCGGTGGCTAGGAACTCCCACAGGCCGGACGACTGCGTGCCGGCGTTGCCCAGCGCCCAGACTGTCTGATCCTCGGTGAGATCGAGCAGGCTTGCGACCGCCATCGCGGAGCCGAACGGTCCACACGTCGACGTGTTGTGCCAGACCCGATAGTGCGTCTTGCCGACCGCCATGCCAACGCGGCAGCAGGCTTCGTAGCCAGTGAGCACGGCTGCGAGGAAGCGGTGGCCGCCCAGACCACGCTGCTCCGCGACCGCCCACGCCGCGGGGATCACCACGCTGCCGGGATGGGTCACCGAGTCCCGGTGCAGATCATCCATCTCGAGCATGTGCGCGAGACCGCCGACCAGGAAGGCTCGGCGCGCGACATCTGCATGCGACAGGGGAGCCACTGTCGCGAGCATGCGGGCGGGCGGGGCGGTACGTCCGGCTACCGCGCAGGCGAGCGTGTCGAGCACGAACAGCGCCGACGACTTCAGATCGGCATCGCTCGTGACTTTATCGCGGATCAGCTGTGTGAGTGAGCGCGTCAGGCTCATGTCTGCCTCACTGCGCTCTGCGGCTTGTTGGCGCCGCTCGGCTCAAACTCGCGCTTCAACACCTCGCTGTGCTCTCCGAGGCCGGGCACACGTCCGAGCCGCGGACGTTTCCCATCGACGATGACCGGCGGCGCCAGCATCAGCACCTGCCCCTGGGGCGTCTCGACCGCCAACCAAGTGGCGCTCCGGTGCGCGACAAGATCGGCCATCGTCGATATCCGTCCGTAAGCGATGCGATACCTGTCGAGCAGCGCCGACAGGTCCTCGATCGTGAGCTGCCTGGTCCGACTTTGGATGATCTGATCGAGCGCATCACGGTTTTCGACGCGGGCCGTGTTGCTGGCGAACCGCGGATCGGTCGTGAGCGTCGGATCGCCTAGCACGCCCTCGCAAAAGGTCTGCCACTCGCGGTCGTTCTGGATTGATATCAGAATCTCGCCGTTGGTGGCATGGAAGACGCCATAGGGTGCGATGCTCGGGTGGGCCAGGCCAATGCGGCGAGGCTCCCTGTCGCCATACCGCCGCGTCAAGCACGGCACGTTCATGTACTCGGCCATGGTGTCGAACAGCGACACCTGGACGTGCGTACCTTGTCCGGTGCGGCTGCGCATCAGCAGCGCCTCAAGAATGGCGGCATAGGCAGCCTGGCCCGTGGCGATGTCGCAGATCGAGATGCCGACGCGACTCGGCCCCGAGGTTGCCGACCCAGTGACGCCGGCAAGACCTGCCTCGGCCTGAACGAGCAGGTCGTAGGCTTTGCGCTCGTGATCAGGCGTTCCCGGAGCATAGCCGCTGATGTCGCAGACGATGAGGCGCCGATGACGGTCGCGCAGGGTCTTGGCGCACAGTCCCAGCCGATCGGTGGCCCCGGGGGCGAGGTTCTGGACGAACACATCCGCCTCCGCGAGCATACTTTCTACGACGGCGAGATCGGCATGATCCTTCAGATCGACGACACAGGATTCCTTGCCGCGATTGTTCCAGACGAAGTAGGTTGACTGTCCGAACACGTCAGCATCGTATCCGCGGGCGAAATCGCCCTCCATTCTCTCCAGCTTGATGACGCGCGCACCGGCATCCGCCAGGCGCGAGGTGGCGAGCGGGCCCGCGACCGCCTGCTCGAGGGCGACGACGGTGATCCCCGTAAGCGCGCCAGACATGAATGCGCTCCCCTTCACAAGGCGCATAGATTGTCGAGAAACTTATCGATCGACCCCCCATGTGCCAGATCGCCGACCGACATGCGCGGCCAGTAAGCCAAACATCCGCGTGACTAATGAGTACGCAGACCGCTTCGCACCATATCAGGAGCGGCCTATCTTGGCCACAACATGACCGCTTGCAGGTGCGCGAGGCTGGCTTGGAAGACAATTCAAGCGTTGCACCCGCCTTCAGAGGTCGCAGGCCGACCGAGACGCCAGCTCAGTCAAGCGGGCGCGCGCAGCGACGTCGGAAAAGGGTCAATCACGTTAGCCATCAACGGCTTGGTCGTGGCTGTGCAGAGTTTGCAGAAATCGCGATCCAATGCGCGTTGATCTCTCGTCCCGGTTGAGTCTGAGTCCGCAAAACCTCAAAAAGCGGACACAGACATCGAGTGATCAATGGGGACGGCCCGAGCCGGCAAACTTTGCTCCATCGACGGTGTATCCAGTTACCGACCGCCGACGTGCTGTCCTGATGGGCCAGATTCGGAAGCAAGCTTGTCGTGTGCGAACGCCTCAAATGCTTGCGCTCAGTAAGCGTAACCGGTCGAGGTCGAGCTTTAAAGCCTGCGAACCATCCACCGTCGAGAGTTGCATAGCGTCCAAGTCCTTCGGTCGAGACAGCCGTCAGGCCGCCGTCGACCGGCAGGTCGATACCGGCGACGTAGCTGCTTTGGTCCGAGGCGAGGAAAAGAGCTGCTGAAGCGATCTCCTCGGACGCGCCAGGCGCGCCAGTGGCGTCATCGCCATGATCTGCTTCCTGGCTTCGGCGGCACCGTCCTTGGACGGGAACTGCTCATCGAACATCGGCGTGTCGACCGGGCCAGGGCTCAGCACGTTTGTCCTGATCTTCCGATCCTTGAGTTCGCTGGTCCACGTCCGGGCGAACGACCGGAGCGCAGCCTTGGTGGCGCTGTAGGTGCTGCGGCCTGGAAAGCCTTTGTTCGTCAAGGTTGGGGTCGCTTTGCTTATTATGAACCACCCGGTACGATAATAGACACGATTGACGTGGTCAACAAATTTTTGAACTATTTATTTCAAAATACCCTATGACCCATTGGATGACCACGTAGCTTCGGAGCGTAGAGAGCAGTCATCGCCGCCCGCACAGTGTTGCCCGGTTGTCGCTTCTGGCAACATCTGCGTTCCAGTTTTTCCATTAGATTGAGCTACCAGTGGATCGCTATTGCGGCGACCGACGCCGCCATCAGGACCACAGCTAAGGGTAGGTGCTCCCGGTCGCCACTACGGATCTGCATCGCGACGGCGGCCAGCACGATCATGGCGCTCCCGATCGCTCCAACCCGCGACGTCACCGGGATCAACAGAAGTAAACCCACCACCACTTCGAGAACGCCTGTCACCCGGTGAAAGCCGGCCGGATAACCCCAGCGGGCGAAGTTCTCACGGACTAACGCTGAGCCGGCGAAGGTCACCCCGCCATGCCCGATCATCACGACGCCAAGTGCGATCGGAAGCCCGACGGCAATGAATTTGATTAGCGACATGGTCTGGTCCTCGCTTTTTTGGCCGTTGTGAGTCGCGGCGTCATGACGGTTGGCCTGGGGGGCACGGCATCGACTTGGATGAAGAGTCGAGGGAGTTGAGCTTGTCCCAGTGCTCGATGAAGCGTCCATCCTCGACCCGCCAGATGCCGATCAAGCGCATGAACCCAAACCCGGTAGGTGAGGCCGCAGCCCAAACCGAGGCGGCCACCGAAGCGGCCCAGCGGGTGCGGAGTCGGTTCGACATCGGCGTCAATTTCGCCGCGACCGGCGCTCCTTCAGGACACCGCTCTTAAGGATGCTGGGTTAGACAAGTCGACGCCAGAGACCTTGACGACGGCTTGCCACGCGGCTTCCTGGCTCGCGCGATCGTGGAGGTGTGGGTGGAGCTGCGCCACAATTGGGCCAGTGAGTTTCCCTTGTGCCGAGGCGAAGAATTGGCCTGAGACGTCGGTTCCGAACTCCGACGCCTGGAGGTAGCGACGGGCTGCGGTCTCAGGGGTCTGGTTCATGCCGGGAATGAGATTCACGATTGGAATAAACAGATACTTCAACGCCGGGTTAACGTTTCGCACCACCCTGGTGTCGGTCGCCGCACCGGGCGAGACGGCGTAAACGGCCATGCCGGAGGGTAACCGGCGCGCCAGCGCCGCAGTCCACCAAGCGATGATGAGCTTCGCGTCGGCATACGTTCGGTTGGGCTCATACTTCACGTTCGGCCCGTTGCGCACTAGGGCTTCAACAGCGGCGGCTCGGTCACCCTGGCAGTATTTGGCGGCGAAAACTGGCACGTCGGTGTAGCTGAACATGGGCACGCCCCCTCGGGCAGGTTCCGCCCCGGCGATAACGATCCGCGCGTTAGGGCTCAGCAGGTTGGCGCGCAGCAAGCCGACAGTCAGTTGATGATGGCCGATGAGTGGGGCCTGAGTAGCCTCGACGCCCGCCGCAGTGAGCACGCGCTTTTTACCTTGGATCAACCCCGCATTGAGCAGTAGGAAATCGATCGGCCGGCCTCGCTTGACCAGCGCGGCGAGAGCGGACTGAACGCTGGACGGCGTGTCCAGCTCCAGCTCCAGCGGCGTGAAGACCTGTCTTTTGGTCTCCGCTGCGAGCTGAGCGGTCGTCTCCTTGACGCGACCGAGGCTACGCCCGGTGACGATGATCTCGCGCCAGCCCTCTCTGGCAAGAATGCGGGCGGCCGCATAGCCGAGCCCGGAGGTGGCGCCGGTGACGAGAGCGATCGAATGTTCCATGGGCGTCCCCTTGTTGCTATTTTCGAACTATTCAGTTATGAACTAGTCCGATGAAAATCGTCAAGGTGTTTTGAACTAAATGATACAAAATTCCGGTAAGTCACCTGGACGACCGCGCAGCTTCGACGAGGCGGAGGCGCTGGAAAAGGCAACACAGGTCTTTTGGTCGAAAGGCTACGACGGCGTCACGATCGACGATCTCGTCGCCGGGATGGGTGTGGGACGGCCGAGCCTATATGCCGTCTTCGGCGACAAGCGGACGTTGTTCTTGCGCGCTCTTAGGGCGTATGCAGAACGGAAGGGCGCATCAGCCGCGAAGGCACTCTTCTCGCCCCAGAGTCTTCGCGACTCGATCGCGGGCTTTCTGAGGTACGCCGTCGAAAGTGCAACCGAGAAAGGGTCCGCCCCAGGATGTCTCATCGTGTGCGTCGCGCCCGTCGTCGACGACGCTGAGGTCAGGCAGTTCCTGAAGGACGCCGCAGCTGCCGGCGTGGCGCTCGTGGAACGCCGTTTCCGCGACGGGATCAGCGCGGGAGAAATGCCGTCTGATTTTCCGGTGGCCGTACGCGCGATCCAAGTCACGGATTTGGCTCGTGGCCTTACCATGCGTGCACAGATAGGCACACCGCGCAGGACGCTGCTCAAAGACGCCGAGGAAGCGGCGGACTTAGTTCTCCTGCCGCGGCATGGAAATGCGGCGCCCGAACGTTGATGATGGATGGGTGATCCTCGACGAGCTTCTGAAGCCGGCGTTTGCCATCTTTCCGCGCAAGTTCCTTGGCTATGGAGCCGCTATCAGGGTCGAAGCCCGCTTTCACCGTCTTCCAGCGCAAGTCATCCTGAAGGTGTTCCAGAACGCGAACGTCTTGTGACAGAATGGAAACTAGGCGCGCCCTCTGAACAAATGCCCAATAGTCGCCGCTCGGCGTGGACGGGAACAGGTCACCGTGGCTGTGCAGACAGGCTGTGTGAAAACTCGATTATAATCCGCTAGCGGATCGACTTATGGTATGATTCCGGCCGCCACGAGCGGAGGGGCTGCCATGAAGCGGACGGAACCCGTGTTCGACGGCACCTGCGGGCGAATGCCTCTTACTGACCGGTAAACTTCGGTTCCCGCTTTTCGAAGAAGGCGTTGGTGCCTTCGAGGTTGTCCCTGGTCAGTGCGGTCTGTACCAGGCATTCGGTCTCGAAATTCATGGCGCCATCGAGTGACGAAGAGAGTGCGGCATCGAGCATTGCTTTGTGCAATTGCACTGCTACTGGAGCTCGACTGGCGATCCGCCGAGCAAGCGTTCCGGCTTCCTCGCGCAACCGATCAAGCTTACACAACCGATTGACGATGCCAATGCGATACGCCTCTGCGGCACCGATGAACTCGCCCGTATAGGCAAGCTCGCGCGCCTTGGCGAGGCCGATCTTGCGCGGCATGAAATAGGTGCCGCCATTGGTAATCGTAACGCCGATATTGACTTCGGGGAAACCGAATTGGGCGTCATCACTCGCCACGACCAGATCGCAGGCAAAGACCAGTTCACAACCCGCACCGACCGCGTAGCCGTGCACGGCCGCAATCACGGGAAATCGAGCCGCGCGGATGAGGCGGGTCGAGTTCTGCAAGTTCTTCTGCCACTCGCGCAGCTGGGCTGCCTCAAGCTTGCCGCTGACCATATCTTCGTTGTGTTCCTTGATCTCCGCGACGTCGTGGCCGGCCAGAAAGGCACGCCCCTCGCCAGCGATCACAAGGCAGCGAATGTCGCGATCCTGGTCGAATGCATGCAGGTGGTCATCGAGTTCCCCCCAGCTGGCGATCGTCATGGCATTGAGGCGATCCGGCCGATTGAACAGCAACCAGGCCACGTGTCCATCCTTGCGGATGATGAAGCGGTCGGCTTGCTTTGCGACCTTGGCCATCGGTGGTCTCCATTTGAAATCTGCAATCACGCGCGTTGGATACGGATGCCGGCCTTGTCTCGGTCCCAGGTCGTGGCAGTGACGCCTTGCTGGCGCAGCATATACTTCTGAATCTTGCCGGTCGCCGTTTTCGGCATCTCGGCGACGAAATCGATATAGCGCGGCACCATGAAGTGGGCCATGCGTGGTTCGAGGAAGGCCAGCAGCTCCTCAGGGGAGAGGCGGCAGTCGGGTCTCAACGTCAAGACTGCCATCACTTCCTCTTCGGAGTGTTCAGATGCGACAGGAATGATGGCGCATTCCAGCACAGCCTCATGCGCGAGGATCTCAGTCTCGACCTCGATGGAGGAAATGTTCTCGCCGCGTCGCCGGATGGAATCCTTGAGCCGGTCGACGAAGTACAGGTTGCCCGCCTCGTCCCGCATCAACAGGTCGCCCGAATGGACCCACTGGTTGCGCCAGGCCTCGGCTGTAGCCGCCGGATTATTCCAGTAGCCCGCCATCAGCAGCCAAGGCTCGTGCGTGCGCACCACGGCTTCGCCCGGAACGCCCGGCGGTACTTCGCGGTCATCTGGATCGACAATGCGAACGTCGTAGCGATCCTCTGCCACCCGCCCGCAGGTGCGATTGTTCGCAAGCACGAATCCCGAGCGCGTGGGAACGTTGATTTCGGTGGAGCCCCAGGTGGTCGAGACCTTGACACCGAAGCGGGCCTTGAAGTCCTCGACCTCCGGAAGCAGTGGTACGATCAGCATTCGTTGCATGGGGTTGTCAGCGTCAGTCGCGGACAGGGGCTGCCGGTTGAGCCAGTTGGCCATGGCGCCGAGCAGGAAGGTGCATGTGGCATTGGCGTTGCGAACGTCGTCCCAAAAACGGCTGAGTGAGAAGGCAGTCGGCAAGACGACAGTGGCTCCTGCGATCAGCGATGCGTAGACAGCCGCCCACTGGCCGGCGATGTGGAACAGTGGCAGTGGGTTGTAGTAGATGTCAGTCATTTGCATTTCGAGTAGTTCGAGAACGCTGTGCGCGTATTCATAGGCGTGAGCGTGCGTCACCATCACGCCCTTCGAGCGGCCCGTTGTACCGGAGGTGTACATTACCGCGATCAAGTCGTTCGAGCGGGGCAAATCTGGCGATCCCTGATGATCCGCTATCATCAGATCACCAAAGCGCAGGAGAGATCGCCCAGCCAGTGCAACATAGTCATCGGTCGTCGGTGTATCGACCAGAACCACCGTCGTTAGCCGAGGCAGAGCCGAGAGCAGCGGGCAGATGCGATCGAGAAAGCGTCGCGAAGTGATTATCGTGCCGGCACTCGAGTCGACGAGCACATGCTCCAGCACATTGCCTTTCAGATGCACGTTCACAGGCACTTCGACGACGCCGATGCGCGCCAGCCCGAGCCAGGCCGTGACCATGTCAATGCCGTCCGGCAACATGAGCAGGACGGTATCGCCCCTCTTCAGGCCGAGTTGCAGCAGGCCGGCGGCGAACTTGCGGGATCGCTCCTGCATCTCAGCGATGCCGAAGCGGCCTTCCGGCGATACAATCCAGGTCTTGTCGCCGCTGCTGGCGGCGCGCTGATCGAGTACCTGGGTAACAGTCGGTCGAATGCGCGGATCGTGCATGTGAAACCCAGCCGCAAGTCACCCCAAGGAGACTATGGCTCAGCGATGTCGGCTGGCAATGGGCTCCACGTTCAATCGACTCTCATCTTGCCTGATCGTACTCACGACTATGCTACTGTTTGCCCGAAGAATTTGTCCCGACCTCAGCAAGTCGCTGGACGACTCTGGTGGGCCACGATCGATCTGGCGGAGCGGCCAACCGTGGACTAGCATGAGCCGCTACCATTTCAATGAGAGCGATCACCCCAACGAACAGCAGCTGCGGAAAGAAACGTTCATGACAGTGTCGCCGGAACTATTTGTCGACGCGGTATTTGCTTATCAGAAGACGGCGGCGATCAAGGCAGCCGTTGAGCTCGATCTGTTTTCAGCGCTGGCTGAACAGGACGGCGATGTCGAGCGAACCGCCAGGAAAACGGGCGCTGCCCCGCGCGGCATCCGCATCTTGTGCGATTACCTGACTGTACAGGGGTTTCTCGAGAAGCGCGGCAACGCCTATGCGTTGACCCCGTCGAGCCAGACATTCCTCGTCCGCTCCTCGCCCGCCTATATGGGTACCGTCACGGATTTTCTAGCTTCTCCGGAAATGATCGCGCTATGGTTGACCGATCCGGTCTCGTTCGTGCGCAAGGGCGGTTCGGTCGGACTAGCCAATGTGGCTAACGACAATCCAGTCTGGATCAAGTTCGCGCGTGCCATGGTGCCGTTCATGATGCCGGTGGCTGGCGCAATCGCCAGCGATATAGCCGCACGGCCCAACCGCCCGAAGCGGGTACTTGATGTAGCGGCCGGTCATGGCATGTTCGGCATCACGCTCGCCAAGGCGATCCCTGGGCTCGAGGTCACAGCCCTCGATTGGCCCGGCGTGTTGACCGTGGCGCAGGAGAACGCTGCGGCAGCGGGCGTCTCGGAGCGCTATCGGACGATCCCTGGCAGCGCCTTCGACGTTGATTGGGGTAACGGTTACGACGTGGTGTTGCTGACCAACTTCCTGCACCATTTCGACCGCGAGGCCTGCGTCGGCCTGCTGAAGCGCACGCGGGCTGCCCTGAGACCGGGCGGGCGCGCAGTCGCCTCGGAGTTTGTGCCCAACGACGACCGGGTGAGCCCGCCGCTTCCGGCAATGTTCGCTTACATCATGCTGGGGTCGACACCAGCGGGCGATGCCTACACCGCCGCTGAGCACCAGGATATGGGACGCGCGGCCGGCTTTGCCCGCGTCACGACCAATCCGGTGGCACCAACACCGCAGACGTTGGTGTATTACGAAACCTGATTGGGTGTTGCATCCCGCCGAGCCCTCCCGTTATTGAACCTGAGGCCGTTCTGATTGCGAGGGCAGCAGCCCTCGCGTCACTGGCGGTGGGAAACTGACCAAGCCGCAATTCGACTCCGGCTTACCCGTCATGGAGTCGAAAGGGTTGGTCGCCGAGGCCGGCCGAGAACGCCAGGCTGAGAAGCGAACGCGTCATATTGGCTGCCCCTCATTCGGGAACAACATTGACGTTCAGGTGAAAGATGTTCTGCGGGTCGTACTGCTTTTTCAAGCGGCGCAAACGCGGCAGGTTCGCACCGTAAGCGGCGATACCAGCGACATCGCCGCCATCATCGGGGCCGAGATAATTGACATAGCGGTTCTGGCCGAAATGGGCACGCAAGGACTCGAAGCTCTCGCGCACCCAGGCGGTCGTTCTTGTGCCGTCGGCCGGGTCCATCCATTGCCCAAGGACGAGTGTGTTGTAGCCGGGATCGCGCAGGGCATAGGCCGTCGTCTCAGCCGAAATACGCGTTGCGGCACCGTGGAAATGTTCGAACAGAATCTGGCTGGTGGGAACCGGGCACCCGGCATGGGCCGTGACCGCGGCATCGATCGCCTCATCGCTCAATGTGGGGATGAAGCCGGATTTCCAGTAGTTCAGTGCCCCGGAGGGATAGCCCGAGTCGAGCATACCATTTAGGGCGGTATAGGGGATGGGTCCAAGGGCATTCATGACGACGGTGCCGAAGGACTGCAAGCGCGCGAGTGCCGCCTCGGCCTCGGTCTTTGCGCCGCAATGGCACGCCGCGATGCCGATGATCTTGTTCCCCGAGCCATCGGGCGCGCTCAATAGGGCCGCGACCATCATGAGGTCGTCGGATGCGGTCCTGGTCATGTCCCGCCAGGCGCGCAAAACCTTGCCCGCCTCCAGGAATGGAAAGGCCACAAGGCCACCCATGACGAGGGGACCGACAGGATGCAAGTTGAACTCGAAGGAACCAGCGACGCCAAAATTGCCGCCGCCGCCCCGCACCGCCCAGAACAAGTCCGGATGCTCTTGATCGCTCGCTCGCACCACCGTGCCGTCGGCAAGAACGAGGTTGACGGCGAGAAGATTATCGAGCGCCAATCCGTGCTTAGGCAAAAGCCAACCTAATCCGCCACCCAACGTCAGACCTGCAACTCCCGTCGTGCCGACGACGCCGCCGGTGACGGCAAGCCCGTGCAGTTGGGTTTCCCGGTTGAGGTCCTTCCAAAGGGCTCCGCCTTCCACCACCGCAATACGGTAGCGCGCGTTGGTGTGAACGCCTTTCATGAGCGACAGATCGATCATCAACCCACCCTCGGAGACCGCGCGGCCGCCCACATTATGCCCGCCGCCGCGCACCGAGATTTCCAGCTTTTGAGCCGTGGCATACCGGATGGCATCGGCAATATCTGCAAGTCCCACGCAGCGGGCGATGACTGCGGGCCGCTTGTCGATCAATCCATTGTGGACTTTGCGCACAGCATCATAGTTTGGATCACCGGGCTTGACGATCTGACCGCGAAACTCGTTTGGAAATTCCACGCTGGTGGTCATGCCGCTTCCTCCTGTTGTTCCATTCCCCGGTGTTTGGCCCCGAGGCAGGGATTGCGAGGGCTTGAGATCGTCGCCAGGTCTTGGCGTCGATGCTGGTTCGTCTCCCACGAATTCGACCTTTACCGCCCCTACGGACCGAACAGCGCGAGCAATTCGCCTCAGCGCGGCAGTCCGATTGGATCATTGGGTCCCCTAAATTACAAATGCATTCTCGTCAAAACGGTACCAGTGTTCAGCCAGTTAGCTCTGCAAATGCACGGGCTTACAGCCCAAACCGCGACTGTCTGAAATTGGGCCCATGACGTCGAGGCCTTGAGTATTCGGCAATTCCGGAGATCGTGGATAGCACTCAGACCAAGCCGGCGCCCCCTGACCAGCATCCGCTGACTGAGACCGCGCGGCCACCCACCTACGCTGACGTCGTATCGATCGCCGCCACCACCGTAGCGGCGAATTCGGCCGGCGATAGGGTAGTCGCGGCGATATGCTGCGTACGCGTTAGAAAAAGGTGTACGTCGTCCGCGAAAGGCGCCTCGTCCAGGCGTGCTACGAGGATCGGCTTGCGCAGGTCCTTGGCGAGATAGATCTCTTCCTTCACACTATCGGACGCCATCGCGCTTGACGATGCGAACAGCAGAACCACCTGTGCCTCGCGCATGCCCTTCAATATCTCGGCACCCCAAGCGCGTGACCCCGGCTTGATACCCTTGCGGTCAATCCACACACCGGCGCCGCGCCGCTGCATTGCGCGGACGAGCGTCTCGACAATGTCGGAATCCTTGTGTGCGTAGGATACGAACACCGAAGCGCCGTCACTGGCCGCAGCCGACCGCTCGATCGGAACTGCGTTCGAACTCGCAAGACCTAACATCGAGCCAAACTCGCCCATATCGGCGGTGCGTTCACCGACATTGGCCCGCAGGCCAGATTCGATTCCAGCAAGCCACTGTCGCTTGTCCGGCATGCGCAGGCGGGCGGTCTCGATGAACGCTGCGACGGCTCCGGGGTCCGTTGCGACAACCGGAGGAACGGTGCCGGCCATCGCAGCGCCGAGCGTGGCCGCACAAGAGTAGACATCCGACCACGCGCCGACATCCCCACCCGCAACGTAGCGCTCGGGCGCCGAGAAGCCCGGTGTGACTATGGCCTCGGCATAATCGAGATCGGACAGCCGCTCGGCACTGCCGAAATCGATCAGAACCAGCGACTTGTCTTTTCGCAGAATAATGTTTGCCGGCTTGATGTCGCCGTGCAGCACATCTGCGGCATGCAGCGCGGTGACGGTATCGACCAACTTCGTCGCTAAGTCGGCGAAGGAGGAGGCCGAGATACCGCGCCGGCGGCCAAGCAAAGAGGAAAGCGGCTCGCCCTCGACGAAGTCCATGGCGAAGTACAGCGTACCGTTCGCCTCGAACACGTCCTCGAAACGCGGGACGCCGTGATGGTCTAGCCGGCAGACGGCGGAGACCTCGTGCAGCAGCGCACGCGTGGCCTGCTCGAGCCGGGATCCGGCTCCGGCCACTACCCTGGTGCCGGCTCTGCCGCAGCCAGCGACATAAGCCTCCTTCACAGCGTTGAGACGTCCGTTGCGGATGTGCTGACAGAGGTACACGTACGAGAAGCCACCGCGCCCGATTGGCTTGACGACCTCGTAGCGGCCGTTGAGCATGGCCCCCGCCGGCAGCGGGGCCTCGGTCAGGACGCCCGGCGGCGGAGGCACCCCGGCGGCAACGACAGTGGGCGTCTCAAACGAGCCGTCCGGCTTCATAGCCATAGTCGCGACATCGAATGCGCTCAGCGTTCCGGAGCGAGCGCTCGGGTCAGGCCCAACGCCCAACGTTGCCGGGGCTTCGAGCTTCACGAAAGTTCCGGAATCGAAGACTGCCCGCGGCTCTGCTGGTGCGGCCGGCTCCAGCGCCGCCGTGGGTCTCTTGAGCCATTTGCCGAGCACGGCCACGTCCCTCCGATTGCCAGTCGTATTCATATGCCAGTACGCGGTGGCGTGCTAGCAGAGTCCCCAGCGATGCGCACCGCATCCACTGGTGGCCGATTTCTAGGATGGCGGCCGCGGACGACCAGCGGAACGACACCGGGGACGAGCATTATTTGGATGCGCCAACCCTCCGAGCTCAGCCGCGTCCGCTTGCCGAAGTGATCCGGCTGGGAACGGAAGCTTCAGTTGTCGCCGGGCGCGACCGACTGCTTAAGCTGATGAGATTGCAGAAACCGAGCGGCTTGATCGGCGATCGCGTCGGGCGACTGAGCCAAATCCTGCGTGACACCGAAATCGTCCGGCCCCGGCTCCTCCAGGGTTGCGAACTGACTGTCCAGCAGTGAGGCCGGCATGAAGTGGCCGGTACGCTGACGCATTCGCGACTCGATCAGAGCCCGGTCTCCCTTCAGAAACACAAAGGCGACCGGCCGCTGTGCGGCTCGCGCGATGGTCCGGCGGTAGACCCGCTTCAACGCCGAGCAGGCCGCGACCGCCCCGTCCGTGCCGGCGAGGGCGAGGCCAATCTTCTCCAGCCACGGCCAGCGATCTTCGTCCGTCAGCGGCGTGCCGCTCGACATCTTTGCGATGTTAGCTGCCGAATGCAGCGAGTCGCCTTCGATCAACCGTGCACCGAGCCGGACAGCGAGAAGCTTGGCGATGGTGGATTTGCCGCAGCCGGCGACACCCATGACAACAGCGGCGCCGCAAAATGGCTCAGGAGGAGTGTTCATGGACGTGTCATAGCATGGTGCATTGATGGCCCGAACGACAAGATTGCCTTTTAGGTCCGGTGGTGGATCGTTTCCACCTTGACCCGGCACGTCATGGCTGCATATGGCCCCTGGAAGATCGGTATCACCGGCCCAAGGCGCGGCATTCCGACCACAGCGCCTGGACGGCGATCTGTATGCTCGCGCTCACGCGCGATATTCGTAGAGCGATTCATCGACCTCGATCTCGACGATGTCGTTGAACAAATTGGTGGCCACCATCTGGCCCCCAAGGCCGACAAGATCCGTGAGCTGTTCGGCGGTGTATCGTTTCGAAAGCTCTGCCCAGATCCTCGGATCTGGCTTCTTGCCTGCGTGGGCGCGTGAGAACTGCAACCCGAAATCGATCAGCCGCTGCTCCTCAGGCGTCGGTTCGTAGGCTTCGGGGCGAATCCCGTCGTTGATTAGTGCACGCCGGAAATAAGTGGTGCAGATCAAGCACTCGTTGCCGTTCGAGATGGCGTGGCAGAACAGCCAGACGCCGCGTTTACCCATGACGGGAATCAGCCTGTTGTAGAGCGTGTAAAACTCCATATAGGCGCGGAAGGTGGGCAAGGATTGCAGCAGCGTTCGCTTCATGTTGGTGATGCGTCCGCGTGCAGCTATCTCACCGTCCCAGGCGGCAAGCGCCTCCGTCGAAGCGGTGTCGCGGTCGACCATGGGAATATGCGCAGTCATTTGACGCTCTCCTCAGTCGTTTGACGCATTGGACAAGCCGACGGGTCGCTCGCGGCCCAAAGTGCGACGGCCCATCGCTGCATGAGCGATCTGGGCACCGGCCTCGTAATAGATCTCGCGTGCGGCACGCAGTGCGATCGGCGCCGGCGCGGTGGGCTGAAGCGGAAGCTCCTCGAAGGCCAACCGGCCGAGAATATGCTCGGCGAGCGCACGGCCATAGACTGTTCCTGGTGCTATCCCGCGACCGTTGCAGCCGCTGATCGAAAGAGCGTTGGGGCCGAGTACGGTTAGGCGCGGCAGGTGGTCTTTGGTCATCCCGATCACACCATGCCAACCGCTCTCGAAACTGACACCCGTGAGCTTGGGAAAGATGCGGCCAAGCTCGCGCTCGGCCCATTGCCGGTGAATGACGCTACCGCCAGCCCGCGGCGCGCCGACGCTGCCGATAAGCAGGCGGCCTGACTGGTCGCGGCGAAAGGAGGTCGGCACCTCGAGCGTATTCCAAGCACCCTGCCGCTCCGGCAAGATGTCGGCGATCAGCTCTGGCGGTAGCGGCGGGGTGGCGAGGTTGAAGTAGGGCAGGAGCACGAATTCCTGACGGATGGCGGGCGCGAGGGCACCGGTGTAGCCGTTGGTGGCAAGGATCAGCCAATCGGCGCGGACCATGCCGAGGGGCGTGCGCGCGATCCAGCCAGTCGCCTGTCGCTCGAAGTTGTTCACCGAGGTCAAGGTAAAGATGCTCGCTCCCGCATCAAGCGCAGCGCGGGCGAGGCCGCGGGCATAGGCGAGCGGCTGAATCGTGCCGGCGCGATGATCCCACAGCGATCCGGCGAAGACATCGCTTCCGACCTTAGCAGCGGTCGCGGCCGCGTCCAACGCTTGGACCGGCGCACCGAGTTCGGCCCACTGCGCCGCGCGCTCGCGAATCTCCGCTTCGCCTGCCGCGCCGACGGCGCAGTGCAACGTGCCTGCGGTTTCGAGCTCACATTCGATTCCATGCTTGCGCACGAGGTCGACGACCACCCGCGGACCGTCGCCCAATGCTGCCAGGATCCGACCGCCGCGTTCTCGCCCCATTCTCTTCAAGGTCTCCTGCGGCGTCAGCCAGAGACCCGCGTTCAAAAGGCCGGAATTGCGTCCCGAAGCGCCGAAGCCGACCTCTCCGGCTTCGAGCACCGCGACGGACCTTCCCCCTTCTGCAAGATGCAGCGCGGCCGAAAGTCCTGTGTAGCCCGCGCCGATGATCACGACGTCGACACTCGCGTCGCCCGAGAGCGGCGCGGTGTCCGGCGGAGGCGGCGCTGTCCAGCTCCACAGCCCGTGCGTGCTCCATGCGGTCATGATGACACCTCCCAACCTTGGCGCCGGGACATCAGAGCGCAATGCCACCACAACGCCAGCCCCCTCGGCACGCCCTTCTAAACCTAGGCGACCAAAAACGTCAGGGGGAAAGCGATTGTGTTTTTGAGCCGGACAATTTCGAAGCGCCTGCCCAGTTTGGGACTCGAGTATTCATCTGCATTCCTACCGGAGCGATCAAAGGTGTTGAGAATGATCCAGAGCTTGCTCTGCTCAGGTGCACAACACCTATGTCGGCAGGAAGACATTCGGTCGGGAATGAGGGCTTGCGATTTGGTATACTCGCTCAGAACTTCCCGTATCTGAGATAGGCTTGTTGGGGATCAACACCCGACAGAATGGCTTTTCGTACCAAACTTTCGGTCGACATGGCCACCTCCGCTTTCTCGGCGATCTGTTGAGCGAGCGACTGTGGAATTCGGATCAATCCGTCGCGATCCCCGATCATGTAATCGCCGGGGGTAATCACGACATCGCCAATCTTGACAGGGACGTTGGTCGCCGCCGGCAGCCAATGTCCGACGATGTCGCGGGGCGTAAATCCCCGGCACCAAGTTTGGAAACCGATTGCAAGCAGGAAATTCACATCCCTGACAAATCCGTCGGCGATACAGCCACGTACGCCCTTGTCCTTTAGGGTCTCGGCGGAAAGCTCGCCCATGTGAGCGACGATGCGATCATTTGGTTGGCTAACCCATACAGAGCCTGACGGAGCCAACGATAAGAGCCCGGTCCAAGCGAGAAGTGTTTCATGTGCGTCAGCGCCTGGCGCTACACGCCCCTCGATCGTAAAGGCGGGGCCCACGAGAGTTCTTTCGGGCAGAATTGGGCGCAGCTCCGATGGCAGAGTAAAATCCCGCAGACTCATTGCGCGCATCACATCGTGAATCACGCCAGTGTAGCAGGCAGACAGTCGTTCGGTCAGGTCGAGCACTAGCAACCTCACGCAGCGGGGAGACAAGCCGGGCCGATGGGCTCAAAGGATTTATACGTTAGAATGAACTCTTGATGGCCAAGCTCCTCGGACCGGGTCCGCTGGCCTTGACCGAGCGCCACCACGAGGTCGCGTATCTCGCGTCCAACCTGGTCGAGCGTTGCCTTGCCTTCCATGATCCGTCCCGCGTCGACATCCATGTCATCCCCCATCCGGCGGTAGGTCTCCGGATTGGCGCAAATCTTGACGACCGGCGATATTGCGGAACCGACGACCGAGCCGCGCCCCGTGACGAACAGCACGGCGTGACTGCCACATGCAATCAATTCGGCGATTTCAGCGTTGTCGTTGATATTGGGGAAACCCCAGCGTACTTCGCCATCTGGCACGACGTCGAGAAGATAGAGACCTCCGCGGGGCGGAATATCACCGGGCTTGATCAACCCTGAGATCGGCGCGGCACCCGATTTGGCGTACGCCCCCATGGATTTTTCCTCGATCGTCGTGAGCCCACCCTCGGCATTGCCGGCCGCAAAGGAACCATAGCCGAGGGCCGCATAGTAGCGTGCCGCCTTGGCGACGCTGGCCTCCAATATCGCGCCGAGTTCGGGGGTCAGCGCCCGATCGGCCATGATGTGCTCGCAACCGATGAGCTCACCGGTCTCCTCGAATATGCAAGCCGCGCCGTCGTCGACGAGGAGATCGAAGGCGCGTCCGGCCGCCGGATTTCCGGTAATGCCCGACGTGCCATCAGAGCCACCGCATACAGTGCCAACGATGAGTTCATGATTGCCCATCTCTACCGTCTCCATCGCATCGAGGCGGGCACGCTGCATGGCAACAAAGGCTTGCCCTTCGGTGATGGACTTACGTGTTCCCCCACTGCCTTGGATGACAATCGTTTGCACGGGCCGGCCGCTGTCGCGGACGGTCTGGGCTAACTTGTATTTATTGAAGCTCTCGCATCCCAGCGATACGAGCAGCACTGCCCCGACGTTCGGATGAGTGCATAGCCGCTCCAACATCGTTTCGGCGTAGGAATTCGGATAGCAGCCCGGAAAGCCGATGACGTGCACGTCGCGATCGCGAAAGGACGTCACGATTTCCCGCGCCACATGGTGGGCGCACTCAACGAGGTAGACGACCACGATCGTGTTTCTGATACCCTTGCGCCCATCGGCCCGCAAATAGCCACGCATCATGACGCTCCACCGCTCCTGATACGGACATCCTCAAGATGATAGGTTGGCGTGTAATCGCTCCTGACGTTGTGAACGTGGACGTGGCTGCCCACCTCGATGCGGGTCGTCGCCACGCCTATGGGTGCGCCGTATTTGACAATCTTGTCGTTAGCTTCGATGTCCCACCTGGCAAGCTTATGGCCGATGGGAACATCAGCAACGAGGAGCGCCGATGCGCCGTCGATCACGATGTGCTCTCCTGCGTGCAAGCGCGACGTCGCAACGCGGACGTTATCGAATTCGTGGAGCAGGAGCAGACGCTGGTCAGTGGTTTTACCCATCGGCATTCAGCGCCTCCCTAGCGTTCTGGGTCAACAGCCGAACCTCACAGATGAAGCGTCGGCTGTCCAGATAAAAAATTTTTTATCTTGTAGCCCAAATGCTGGAGTGCTAGTCGAAGTTCGTGGTGTCATTCATGCGATCAACTTTGGCTCAGCAAGCCTATGAGGCGTTGCAAGAGCAAATAGTGTCCGGCGCGCTGCCGGCGGGTCACCGGTTGCTGGCCGACGAACTCGCCGGGTCGCTGGCGATCAGTCAGACGCCCGTGAAGGAGGCTCTGGCGCTTCTCGAGCGCGACGGCTTGGTGGAAAGCGCATCGCGCCGTGGTTCGGTCGTTCGGCGCTACAGCCTCGCCGATATCGAGGAAATCTATGCCGCTCGCATGCTGTTGGAACTGCATGCCGTGGAGACGGGATTTGCCGCCGGACTCACGACCCCAGCATTCGCCGACACATTGCGCCAAACCTTCCACGAGCAGATGGAAAACGTTGAAGAACAGAGCGAACGCGGGCTCTTTGAGGCGATTCGTCTTGATCGCGAGTTTCACGAGCAAATCGTCGGCCTGAGTCAAAACCGGCTGCTGATTGGTTGGCATCGGCTGGTCCTGCGCCAAACTCAGACCATTCGGAACTATTCGCTCTCTCGCTACGATCCCGTGCGCACGCGGCACGAACATTCTGCGATCATCGAGGCCTTCGATGGATCGCGAGCCGAGGCCGCGATTGAAGCCCTGCAAAATCATTTGACCGCCAGCCGGGACGAATTCCTGTCACGGCCAGCGGAGGAGTTGCCAATGCGGCCATGAGCTCCATTGTCGCCGTCCATGCAAAAATGGCCGTCGGAAGCAATGAGAGAAAGCGAAAAATCAAATATGGGAGGTCTGCATGAATATGAGTATTCGTAAGCTGGTTGGAGGCACGGTGCTTACGTCGGCGCTTGCTTTGGCGGGCGTCGCGAGCGCTGATGACATGTCAAAGGTCGCGGTTGATCTGACGACGCTCACCTCGCCCTTTTGGACATCCTACAATAAATACATCATCTCCGAGGCCAAGTCCCAAGGGCTCAATCTGCTGCAGCCCTTCAACTCCGAATTCGATACGGCCAAGCAGATAACCGGTGTCAAGAACTCGATCTCGCTCGGCGCCAAGGGCATCATCTTTTCGCCCTTTGACAGCTCGGCAGCTGGCACGGTTCTGAAGACCGCCGCAGCGGCAAAGGTCGCTGTCGTTGCCGTCGACGTTGCGCCAGAAGCCGGTCCTGTAGCGATCGTCGTGCGGGCCAACAACGTCGCCTACGGTGAAAAGGCCTGCAAATACATAGGCGACCATGTTCCAGAAGGACCGGTCGTGCAGATCATGGGCGATCAAGCCTCGATCAACGGTCGCGACCGTGGCAACGGCTTCCGGGATTGCATCAAGAAAAACTACCCCAAGCTCAAGTTGTTGGAGATTCCAACCAAGGCTTGGTCGGGTGAAGATGCGGCCGCCGGCCTCGATACCATCCTGAACTCGACCCCTGGTTTGAAAGCCATTTATATGCATGCTGGCGGCGTGTTCCTCGCTCCGACGCTGCAGACCCTGAAGCGTCGCGGCCTGCTGCATCCTGCCGGCGAAGCTGGCCATATCGTCATTGTCAGCAACGACGGCATTCCTCAGGAATTTGACGCCATCCGCAAGGGCGAAGCCGATGCCACCGTCTCGCAGCCGGCGGATCTTTATGCCAAGTACGGCATCATGTATTTGAAGCAAGCGATCGAAGGCAAAACGTTCAAGACTGGCCCGACCGATCACGACAGCAATATCGTCGAAGTCGCTCCTGGTGTGCTCGAGGATCAGCTGGCGGCGCCCCTTGTGACCAAGGAAAACGTCGACGACAAGGCTTTCTGGGGAAACAACCTCTAGCCGGCTGTTTGCATCCATGACCGAGCTTTCCGGATTGTCCGGGCGCGCCGATCAGCGCCCGGACAAGAGCGTCCCCATAGTCGAAGCGACCGGCGTCTCGAAGCGCTACGGAGCCACCATAGCGCTCAGTGATGCTCACATCCGCGTTATGCCGGGCGAGTCCCATGCCCTGGTTGGCCGCAATGGCGCCGGCAAGTCGACCATGGTCGGCATACTCACTGGCCTTCGTGAGCCTGACAGCGGCGTCATCCGCTTTTCTGGCGAGTTTGCTCCGCCAGTGTTCGACCGCGAGGCTTGGCGCCAGCGAGTCGCCTGTGTCTACCAGCATTCGACCATAATTCCCGACCTCACGGTCGCCGAGAACTTGTTCGTCAACCGCCAACCTCTGCACCGTGGATTCATAAGTTGGCCCACTCTGCGCCGGCAGGCTCGCGATGTGCTCGACCGTTGGAACGTCAATGTATCGGAGGATATGCGGGCCGGAGATCTGAAGGTCGAGGCGCGACAGTTGGTCGAGATCGCACGGGCGCTTTCCTACGGGGCCCGGTTCATCATTTTGGACGAGCCCACCGCGCAACTCGACGGCGACGAAATCAAACGCCTCTTCGTGCGGATTCGAGAGCTGCAAACGCAAGGAGTAACCTTCCTTTTCATCTCGCACCATCTGCAGGAGGTTTATGAAATTTGCCAGGCTGTGACCGTGCTCAGGGATGCAAGGCACATCATTTCGGCTCTGGTGACCGATCTGCCTAGGGATCGTCTGATCGAAGCTATGACCGGCGAGCAGGTCCAATTTGGCTTTGCCGATGCGGCCGGCAGGACAACCGAGCCGGATATGCCCGTCGCTCTTGAGGTGCGAAATCTTTCCGGCGATGACTTCAAGGATGTGAGTTTCCAGATCCGCAAGGGCGAAGTCGTGGGCATTTCGGGCGCGACCAGCGGTGGCCGAATTGGGGTCGCTGAGGCGATCGCTGGTTTGGCGAATCGCAAAGCCGGTTCGATTGTCATCAACGGTCGGTTGCTTAAGCCCGGTGATGTGCCCGCTGCTTTGAGCCTGGGTGTTGGCTGCGTGCCCAAGAGCCGCCACAAACAGGGATTGGTTCTATCGCAATCAGTCGCTGACAACATAACAATGACGATTGCGAATCAGCTCGGACCTTATGGATTTATCGCACCGTTTCGCCGTGCGCGGGCCACCAACGATGCCATACACTCCTTGGGCATCGTTACCGAAGGGGCAGAGCAGCTCGTTTCGAATCTGTCTGGCGGCAATCAGCAAAAGGTTGTGATGGCGCGCGCCTTGGCAAATAGGCCGTCCGTCTTGGTCTTGATGGATCCCACGGCTGGGGTTGATGTGAAATCGAAGGAAGCGCTGCTCCGGGTTGTCGAGAACTTGCGTCGGGAGGGCCGGGCAATCCTCGTGGTCAGTGGCGAACTTGAGGACCTGCGGACGTGCGACCGCGTCCTGATCATGCGGCATGGCCGCGTTGTTGCCGAGCACAAGGCCGGGTGGAGCGACAATGCTCTCGTGGCCTCGATTGAGGGGATTTGAGCGTGGAGAGAAGCAGTGCCCCTAGGTCGATCGCTCCGGCTCGCGTCGCTCCTTCGACAGGCAAGATGATGGTCGCACGTATGCGCGACCTCGCGCTGCTGCCGGCACTTGTGGTCCTGATCGTGGTAGGCGCACTCGTAAGCCCGGTCTTTTTGACGTCAGGCAATATCAACACCATCCTCACCTCGTCGGCGGCTCTATCGCTCGTTGTCCTGGCAGAGTCGCTCATCATCATCACTGGCAAGTTCGATCTGTCGCTCGAGTCGATCTATGGGTTTGCGCCCGCGATTGGGGCGATGGTCGTAGTGCCGGCCGCCAACTTCGGCTTTGGCCTCGAATGGCCGACTGCCGTCGGTATCTTCGTGGTGCTGCTAGTGGGCGCGCTGGTCGGCCTCATCAACGGCTTCATGGTGGTTCACCTTCGCCTCAGCGCATTTATCGTGACACTTGCGATGCTCATCATTCTTCGCGGCATGTTGGTCGGGGCCACCAGTGGGCGGACGTTGTTCGACCTGCCTGGAGCGTTCTATGGCCTGATGGTGATCACTTTCTTGGGCATGCCATTGGCCGTTTGGCTCGCGGCGTCGGCGTTTTTGGTAGCGGGCGTGATCTTGCGGTATCACCGTCTGGGTCGCGCGATCTACGCGATCGGGGGAAATCCGGAGGCGGCCCGCGCCGCTGGCATCCGAGTCGAGCAGATCACATGGGGCGTCTACGTTCTAGCGGGCATCCTGGCGGCGACTGGCGGTCTTGCCATCACCGGCTACGTCGGCGCGATCAGCGCCAATCAGGGCAACGGCCTGATCTTTACGGTTTTCGCCGCCGCAGTCATCGGCGGCATCTCGCTGGATGGCGGCAAGGGAACGATGTTCGGTGCACTAACCGGGGTCCTGCTTCTCGGCGTGGTACAGAACCTATTGACCCTGGCCCAGGTACCGTCGTTCTGGATCCAGGCGATTTATGGCGCGATTATTCTTGGCTCCTTGATGGTAGCGCGTTTCGCTGGCGGCCAGTCTCAAGAGTAAGAACGTCAGCGGAAACCATCGGAGGTTGTCGCGTCGAAAAGGCATTGCGCCTCTGAAGTCCCGTGACCCTGACCTTAAATAGCTTATTCCTTTCGGCTTCTTAGACTGTCGCCGCTTTCGGCATTCCGCTCGAGAACTGCGGCGCGGCGCTCCAGGTAAAAGGCATATTGCTCGGGCAGCACGGCGAAAGGGTTGGCGAGTTCGAGGGCCTCGGCCGCGTGCAGGCACCAATTGGGGTCGGCCATGAATTCCCTCCCAATCGCAATCAGGTCGGCCTTACCGCCGGCCAGGATTGCCTCGGCTTGAGGACCATCGAGGATGGCGCCAACCGCCATCGTGGCTATGCCAGCGCCGCGCCTGACGCCCTCGGCGAGCGGCACCTGGAATCCCGGGTGGATCTTCTTGGATGACAAGGTTGCCGGCCCGCTCATGCCGCCCGACGAGCAGTCGATGACGTCGACGCCCCTCTGCTTGAGCTCCTTGGACAATGCCACTGTGTCGGCAAGCGTGGTGCCGTCGTCAATGCCATCGACGACCGACGCGCGGTAGAAAATCGGGCGGTCTTTCGGCCACACTTCGCGGGCGACCTCGGCGACCTGCAAGGGCAGCCGCATCCGGTTGGCAAGGCTACCGCCGTAGGCGTCGGTACGACGGTTCGAGTGGGGAGAGAAGAACGAGTGAATGAGGTAGCCGTGGGCGCCGTGAATCTCGATCGTGTCAAATCCGGCCTCTAGCGCGCGGAAAAAGGCCCGGCGGAAGGCAACGAGAATGCCGTCGATATCGGCCTTTGCAAGTTCGCGTGGTATCGGGCCGCCTTGTCGCTCGGGGATCGGGCTTGGGCCGACCGTCTGCCAGGCAGGCTCATGGCCATTAGCGGTGAGCGGTTGGGCTCCTTCCCAGGGACGGGCGCAACTTGCGCGTCGTCCGGCATGGCCGATCTGGATACCCGCCGCGACTCCGTGGGCACGGTAAAGATCGGCAATGCGTTTCAGGCCGGGAACGTGCCGCGCGTCATAGAGGCCGGTGCAGCCATGGGTGATGCGGCCTTCGGTCGACACAGCAGTTGCTTCGACCATGGCCGCGCCGACTCCGCCGAGCGCGAAGCGCGCGTGATGAGCGTAGTGCCAGTCCTGAACAAGACCGTCGATGGCCTGATACTGGCACATGGGTGAAACAACCACGCGATTGCGCAGGACAAGGCCGCGGAGCGTGATCTTGGTGAAGAGCATCGGCGCAGTCATTGTGCTCCTGCAGATGTGGGTGGCGCGATTGCGGGTGGCTAGTCACCGTCGATGCCTAGCTCCAGATCGGCAAGGACGCCGACGGGTAAGGGTTTGATGGGGGGACGCGGAGCCCAGGTCAAGGCGTCGCTAGTGATCGGTCCCTTGGACAGCGCACGACCGGCGAGTCGGCGCGCAAACTCGCCACAATATCGACCCTGGCACGGACCCATGCCGATCCGAGTCTGGCGCTTGAGGCTGCCCATCATAATGGCACCAGACGCAACAGCGGCCTCGAGGTCGCCGACCGAAACGACCTCGCATCGGCATACCGGAGTCGATGGATTGATCGATAGCGGGTTGCTGTCCGATGCCCCATAAGCTTGCCATAAGCCAGATTGGAATCGTCGCTGCCGCGCCAAGCGCTTGCGCAGAGGAGCTTGTAGGTGCGATGCGTAACCAGAGTCGATCCGGCCGAGGTCCTGCGCGATGGCTAGCCCGACCAGCTGGCCTTCCAGTTCGGCCACCGCCGCTCCACCGAACCGCGCGCAATCGCCGACGGCGAAAACGCCCGGCAATGAGGTTTCGAAGCGCTCGGAACGATCCAGGAGAGGCTCGCCCGCCGATGAACCGGCGAACTGGCAGCCGAGCATCCGAAAAATTTCGTCGGATGGCCGGAAGCCGTAGCCGATAGCGACAATGTCAGCATCACGGGTGATGACCTGCCCACCAGGCGACGGAGATCCGAAGTGAGCCCGTAGCCCGGCGGCGCCGCGCTCCACGCCCAGCAGGCGGACGCCGAAATAGATTGGTATCGACATTGCCCGCGCTTCGGCCAGCATCGCAAGGCCCTGAACCAGGTGCCGCGGCGAGCCCACGGCCATGTCCAACACGGACCGCCAAGGCGCCCGCCAGGGCGACCGGGCCAGCTCGGCAAGGGCAGGAACCACGGCGCCGGCGCGCACCAGTTCGAGCGCGACTTGCAGGTTGAGCGGTCCGTTACCTGCAACGATGACACGTCTGCCGGCCAGCACCCGATAGCTGCGCAGCAGTGTCTGCACTGCTCCAGTGGTCATCACGCCGGGCAGCGTCCAGCCAGGCACTGGCATCGCTCGCTCAAAAGCGCCGGTCGCGACTACCACCCGTTTCGGCCGGATGAGTCTGGCCGTCGATCCAGTGATGGACACAAAGGACATCGGCGCAAAGGCGCCAGCGATCTCGCAGCCGGAGAGGAAGCGCACACCAGTACGCCTGGCCTCGTCCAGCCTTTTGACGCCGGCATCCATCTGGCGATCGGCGTGCTGCTTGAACGGAAGGTCAGGAGTGGTCATGAGTTGCTTGTAGTATTGACCGCCGGGTTGGGGCCGGTCATCCGCGAGCATCACGTCGACGCCGTATCTCGCGAGCGCCGTTGCAGCAGCGAGACCACCGGCGCCGCCTCCTATCACCAGAACATCCGGCGTCAGAGCGTCTCGCTGCGTTTCCTGAGCGGACACGTTCAAAGACACTGCCTCGGGCCTTGGCTCTTGAGGCGTGATCTCGACGGGCCCAATGATCTTGGTCATGCAGGCGCGTTGGCGTGGCGCGCCATCGACCGTTACCAGACAATCCTGGCACACGCCCATGCCGCAAAAGAGCCCCCGCTGTGCATCCTGTGAGGTTGTGCGCAGATGCAGGATACCCTCGGCGGTCAACGCGGCCGCGATCGTCTCGCCACGGCGGGCTGCGATCGGCCGGCCGGCATAGTGAATGACGACGGCCTCGCTCGCCGAGATCGCCTCACTGCCCCTCGCGCGCATCGGATTGGCCTCCAGTGCCGGCCGCAGGGTCCTCGCCGATTCTCCGCTGGCGCTCGCGCAGTAGCGCCATGAGCGCCCGGTCGCGCCGGGCGACGCCCTCGCTCCAGGTGCCAGCCCCGGGCGAGCCACTGAGTTCGGTAGCGACTTTGGCGACGAGATCGGCCGACCAGGGCTGGTTGCGACCCGGGGCCTCCGCCATCCGCTGATAGGCCGGTCCCATGCGTTTGGCGTGGGCAACGATGCCACCGCGCGTGTTGAGGTCCGCGGTCTGGAACGGTCCAAGTACGGACCAGCGCAGACCGAGACCGTCGCGGACGATTCGGTCTATTTCCGGCGCGGTCGCGATGCCATCGCGAACAAGCGCGTAGGCCTCGCGCAGGAGGCTTCCTTGCAGGCGATTGTAGACAAACCCATCGATCTCTGCGCCCAGCCGCACCGGGCCCATGCCCAACGACTGCAGGAGGCGCATGGTCCGGTCGACAGCGTCCTCGGCAGTGAAGGGGGCCGGTACGACCTCGCTCAGGCGCATGAGATAGGGCGGATTGGCCGGGTGAACGACGAGACAACGCGCGCGACCGGCAAGATCGGCGGCGAAATGCGAGGCCGGGATGAAAGAGGTCGAACTGGCGAGCACGGCGTCCGGTGGGCTCAGGCGGTCCAGTTCGGCGAACAGTGCGCGCTTCAGGTCGAGCGACTCCGGCGCGCATTCCTGGACATGATTGGTATCCGCCAGGGCCGCCGCGATTGTCGTTGCAGCAGTGATTCGTACAAAGACTTCTGCTTTGGTCGAAGCCAGAAGCCCGAACTCGGCGAGTTCATCCAGCTTTGAGGAGAGTTCATTCAGGGCAACCGAAAGCCGTGCGGCGTCGGCATCGTAGAGCCG
>Ga0209698_10000676_pt1 | contig 38897 bp, 38 predicted proteins | sample LitLauG_LLR_2012_FD_187203 | JGI IMG/M metagenome (GOLD analysis project Ga0209698, IMG submission 187203) | Freshwater sediment microbial communities from Pennsylvania, USA - Little Laurel Run_MetaG_LLR_2012 (SPAdes) (version 2) | ecosystem: Environmental > Aquatic > Freshwater > Creek >... | reverse complement strand
GAATCAGGTCGAGGCGCGTGAGCGGAACATAGAGGCGCGCGCCCTCGGCATACTCGAGCAGCATGAACTCGGCGTTGCCGTCGCCCTGATTGATTTCTTTCAGGCCCTGGTACTGGCCGATGCCGTGCTCGACGTGGACCACATAGTCGCCGACCTGCAAATCGCGAAAGTCGGAGAGAAACGCTGAAACTTTCGACTTCTGGCGCTGCGGGCGGGAGGCCACTGCGTCCGATTCGTCGAACAGGTCGCGCGCGCCAAAGATGGCGAGATTGGCCTCGGGCAATAAAACGCCGTCGGGCACGTAGGCCTTGGCGAGGGTCGTGGTCAGAACTTCGCCGGCGAAGTAACTGGTTTCGTCGGCGTAGCTTTCGCCGCCGCGGGTGCGGCTTCCCAGGCGGAAGGAAACGTTGTACTCGGTGAAGATGTCGGCCAGGCGCTCGACTTCGCCGGTGTTGGGGACGGCAAACATCACCTGCTTGCCTTCGCCGGTGAGCTTCTGGACTTGCTCCAGCATGGTGGGAACCGCGCCGTGGAAGCGCGGAGTGGGCTGGGTGAGGAAGGTGACACTCGAGTCTGAGTCTTCGACGCGTGTGATGCCGAGATGTTCAACATCGGCTCCAGTGAGAGACGCAACTTTCTGCCACCAGTGGTCTGGCGTGAGATACAGATCCGGAGGGCGCACCAGATTGCCCACTCCGCTGCGCTCGTGGGCTTCCTCGACCCGCTTCCAGAAGCGGTCGAATTCGGCGCGCAGCAGGTCGGGTTCGTCGAGCAGAACGGCCGCGCGCGGGAGGAGATCGAAAACGCTGCGATCCGCGCCTGCGACCGGTGCGTAAAACTCCCAGCCGGGAAAGGTGGTCACGCCACCGGCGCGCACGGCGGCTTCCACGATTTCTTCGGAACCGGGCTTTCCTGAGCCAACGATGCGCTTGCCGGATAGCCGGGTGTGAATCGCGCCCAACAGTTGATCACTGACCGGAGTTTCGGTTAGCGGCAGAAGCAGCGCTTCATCCATTGGATTCGACGAGCGCTGTGAGGCAGGATCGAATCGTCGGATAGACTCGACCTCATCGCCAAAAAACTCGATGCGCACGGGGCGCTCGGCTTCCGGCGAGTAGACATCCAGGATGCCGCCCCGCAGCGCGTATTGCCCTGGCATCTCGACAACATCGGCCGAGGCGTAGCCCACGGTGTTGAGGTGAGCCAGCATGCTATCTACATCGAGCGATTCGCCGCGGCGCACCGTACGGGCTAAGTCGGCGTAGTACTCAGCAGAGCGCAAGCGGATCGCGGTGGCCGCAACTGGAGAGACCACGATCGACGCCTTACCCGTGGCAATCTTCCACAGGGCGGTGGCGCGCTCTTCCTGTAACTCGGGATGGGGCGAAAGGCTCTGGAAGGGCAGGACGTCGCGCGCCGGTAAAGCTACGACATCGTCCGGATCGCAGGCTGCAGTGAGCTCGCAAAAACCACGCAGCAGGGGCGCGCAATCTTCCACCGCGCGGTTGTCGCTCACTACCACTACCAGCGGGCGGTCGGCGCTGCGCCGCAACAGCACGAGCAGCAAGGCTTTTGCCGTGGGGGTAAGGCCGGAGACACGAATCCTCCCCGTGCCCTCCTTAAGATGGGAGGCAACACGCGTAAAGCCGGGAAGCATTTCCACGTCAGCGAAGAGTTCGCGGACGAAGGGAAGCAACATGCCTTTTGATTTTAGCAGGATTGAGGCTGCGACAATTTCGGCTCGTGGCGTAGTTTCGATCTCTTTCTTTGGAGGCGTCACCCCGAATCCGGCGCAGTTCAGCCGGGTGAGGGATCTCCGGGAATGCACTGCCCGTTTGCGGGGAGATCCTTCCCTCCGCCTGAAGAACGGCTACTGTCAGGATGACGTCCAGCAGAAACGGCGACTCCCTTCTGAATTGGGCGAGCACGGAAAAATTGGCGTTCGGCATGCGCAAAACCCGGCAGGAAGTTTTGAATACGTTGACGTCGACCGCGCATCAAGGTAAAACGTTGGCGGTCCTTTCAACCACCGATTCCACGAGTTGTTATGTTCGAATCCATGCAGGGAGAATCATCATGAAGAAGGTTTCGTTGCTGTTAGCCGTGTGGATGTTCTCAGCCGCTCTGGCGTTCAGCCAGACACTCAGCCAGGTAGACCGCGATAAAGGGGAGCAGTATCTCGAGCAGACCCGCGACGGAGTAGTTGCGGCAGTGAAGGGATTATCCGAGGCTCAAATGAAGTTCAAGCCGGGACCGGACCGTTGGTCGGTGGCGGAAGTGCTGGAACACATCGCACTGGTCGAAGATGGGTTATTCCAGAATGTCACGAACAAGGTGATGAAATCGCCGGCGGGAGCGGCGGATCGCGACGTCGCAAAAACCGACTCCACGGTGCTGGCGGTACTTCCGGATCGGAGCAACAAGAGACAGGCGCCGCCGCCCTTCGTTCCCAATGGACGCTGGACTTCAGCCGAGGCCCTGGATCATTTTCTGAAGAGCCGCGCCACCACGATTGCATTTCTGGAATCCACGCCGGACTTGCGCGCCCATGTTGGCGACAGCCCACTCGGGCCGCTGGACGCCTACGAATGGCTGCTGTTTATGGGCGGACATAGCGAGCGGCATACCAAGCAAATTCTGGAGGTGAAGGCGGATCCGAATTTCCCGAAGAATTGAGGGACGGAGAGCCGTCGAGCTTCGCTCGACCGGACAGCCGCTTCGGCTCCGATCAGGGCAGGCGAGGGCGGCTGTCCCCAAATTGGTGGACTGAACAGCTGCTTCGGCTCCGATCTGTCGAAATTCCCACTTCTCGCAACAGCGGCGAGAAGTGGGGCACCCCAGTTTCATCTGCTTTGCTGGGCCGAGCCACCTAGATACTCAGAGCAGGATTGGAAATCAAATTAGGAGAGCAACGCATGAGCAAAGTACGAGTTCTGGCGGGCACACGCAAGGGAGCATTTATCCTCGAGTCGGACGGGAAGCGCGAGAAGTGGGACGTGAGTGGCCCGCACTTTGCGGGCTGGGAGATGTATCACATCAAGGGGTCGCCTGCCGATCCCAACCGGCTGTACGCGTCGCAGACAAGCGGATGGTTCGGGCAGATGATCCAGCGCTCCGATGACGGCGGAAAAACCTGGTATCAGCCGGGAATGCCGCCGGGTGAGCCGGCCGCCCCGGGCGGCATTCCCAAGCCCGCGAGCAACAAGTTTGTTTACGACGTGTCTGCTGAGACCGGCAAGCCGCTTACCACGCATCAGTTTTACGACGGCACGCAGCATCCTTGGGAATTCAAGCGGGTGTGGCATTTCGAGCCGTCGCTATCCGATCCCGACACGGTTTACGCTGGAGTTGAAGACGCGGCATTGTTCCGATCAACCGACGGCGGGCAAAATTGGCACGAACTCCCGGGCTTGCGCGGGCACGGCACCGGCCCGATGTGGCAACCAGGTGCTGGCGGGATGTGCCTGCACACGATCATTCTCGATCCCAGCAATCCGCAGCGAATTTATATCGCGATTTCGGCGGCGGGCGCCTTCCGCACCGACGACGGCGGTGCGACCTGGAAGCCGATCAACAAGGGTCTGTATTCGCAATACATCCCCAATCCGACCGCAGAGGTTGGGCATTGCGTGCACCACGTCGCAATGAACCCGTCCCGTCCGGGCGTGCTGTTCATGCAGAAACACTGGCACGTGATGCGCTCCGACGACGCGGGCGACAATTGGACAAAAATCAGCGGTAATCTGCCCACCGACTTTGGATTCGTCATCGACGTGCATGCGCACGAGCCCGAAACCATTTACGTGGTGCCAATCAAGAGCGACTCCGAACACTACGTGCACGAGGGCAAACTGCGCGTTTTCCGCAGCCGAACCGGCGGCAACGAATGGGAGGCGCTCACCAAAGGTCTGCCGCAAAAGGACTGCTACGTGAACGTGCTGCGCGACGCCATGGCCGTCGACTCGCTCGATGAATGCGGGATTTATTTCGGTACGACCGGCGGGCAGGTCTACGCCTCGGCCGACGCGGGGGATAGTTGGAATCCGATCGTGCGTGATCTGCCGGCGGTGCTGTCGGTGGAAGTGCAGACGCTGGGGTGAGTCGTGCGTGGCACCGAACGTGACGACAGGAGCAATGTTGAACGCCGAAGATGATCGCGCAGCAGACCTCGATCGCTCAAAAGTCTCCGCCTCGAATCGTCTGTCCCGAATCGGCGGTATCGCTGCGTATCTCCTGATCGTCTACTGCCTGGCGACGATGGTCCAGCTTATTGTCCTAGGCGGACAGCCCACAACCGCCGCTGAGGCGTTCCGTTTGCTGGAAGAAAACAAGCTGGTCGGACTGCTGCGCCTGGATTTGCCCACTGTGCTCGTGCTGCCGCTCTATTACCTTGTGTTCCTGGGCTTATTTGCGGCCTTGAGACGCACGGACCTTGCCAACGCCACTATTTCGACGGCGCTCGCATTCGTTGGAGTGACCCTTATCGTCGCAACCCCGACTGCCTTGCCAATGGTGGCGTTGAGCGAGAAGTATGCAAACGCGACCACGGAGGCCGCGCGGGCTCAGTTTCTGTCGGCGGGAGAGGCCATCCTAGCCACAGACATTTGGCATGGGACCGGCGCGTTCGTGGGCGGAATTCTGCTTCAAACGGGCGCTGTGCTGATTTCGGTGGTCATGCTGCGCAGCAGCGTTTTCGGCAAGGCAGTCGCCTACATCGGGATCGTCGCTCACGGGCTCGACCTCGGCCACATCATCCTCGGGCATCTCGTGCCGACGGCTGGAGTCGCGCTCATGGCCATCGCCGGACCGCTTTACCCCGTGTGGTTCTTTCTTGTTGGGCGAAAGCTCCTCGTCAGGCAGGGGCCGGGCGGTAAGCGCTGAACCCGCTACTGACCGCTTGAGGCCCGCACAGTGACGATCTCGGAAATCGTGAGGAACAGCGCGTAAGCAGCGAAGAGAAAAGCCCCGTATTTGCCGGCGGACTCGGGGCGCATGCGCGGCATGAGACGGGCGAATTGGGAGAGCAGCGCCGCCTCGCCGAACATGCCGGGAAGAGCGATCAGGAGCGCGGCTGACGCCCAGTGCGCCGCGGGAACCTGCCGCCACTTCAGGATGAGAATGCAGACAACTGCGGTGACAACCGGGGTGACGACGAAGTTGATCCAATAGCGTTGTGGGCCGCTCTCAAACACGCGCGGTCCACGCAGTTCGTACCAGATCGTTCCGACGACCCAGAAGCCCAGGCCGAACAGCAAGAAGAGAAATTTGTCGAAAGGTTTCATGGGGTGCTCCTGTCCGGTCGGCGAATATGTACCAGTCGGTACATCGTAGATGTACCATATGGTACATTGAGGACGCAAGGTGCCTAGAAAAAAAGAACACGGCAACCGGGAAGAACTGCTGGAGAGTTGCCTGGGGGCATTCGTTCGCGCCGGGACGCTGGATGTCAGCCTGGATACGCTGGCGGAGAAAGCCGGAAGCAGCAAGCGGATGCTGATTCACTACTTCGGCAGTCGCGAGGCCCTGGAGGAGATGGCCATGGCGCGCCTGGAAGATCGGTTGCGAGCCAACTTTCGGGCCGGGGCGTTTCCGGCCGGCACTCCGCTCAAGTCCGTGATAACGGCTTTGTGGCAACAGATGACTGCCCCTCAGTCCAGAGGCGTGCTGCTCCTCACCATGGACCTGGTGCGGCGAAGTTGGAGCGGATCGGCGCGCGGCAAGCGGTTCTTCGAGGAGCAACAGCGGCTGTGGGCTGAAATGCTGCGGGAGTTCCTGCCGGATGCCGGCGCAGTGGAAACTCTGCTGCAGTTGTTTCAAGGGGCGGTGCTCGTGTACCTGGTGACTGGCGATCGCGAGCGCGGCCTGCGGGCTCTGGATCGGTTCGTTGCCCTGGAAGGCACCGGAAAATCCTCGAACCGTGGCCGACGGTTACGTTAACATCAGGAGCAAATGCCATGATCCGTGTCGTGCTTCCATTCCATCTGCGAAACCTGGCGCACGTCGGCAACGAAGTGACCCTGGGGATTGAAGGCGCGGTCACGCAGCGTTCCGTCCTCGACGCGCTCGAGGCCCGCTATCCCATGCTGCAAGGCGCGATTCGCGACCACGTCACCCAACTGCGTCGGCCGTTCCTGCGCTTCTTTGCCTGTGAGGAGGATCTCTCGCACGAGTCGCCGGACGCTCCGCTGCCCGAGGCGGTCGCGTCGGGCAAGGAGCCCTTCCTGATCATCGGAGCCATTGCGGGGGGATAAGGAAAGATCATCCAGCCGGAAGCTAATGCAGTCCTCGGCCGTTATGCCAGTAACATTCCTTTAACCAGCGCGGCGTAAGGTTATTTGCTCACTGGGTTCGCCGCAAGCGCGGCGAACCCTGGACAACGCGCCGTACTTAACTATAGTTAACAACCGGTGATATAGTAGGTTAACCATTCTGGGGTTCACGGGATAGAGATCGAGGAAACCTGCGACAGACCGGCCCGCGCGTCGCGCATCGAATACATGAGGACGTACAACCACATTGCGACCCTTTGCGCCCGGTGGCTGATTCTCGTGTTGTGGGCGACAGCTGTTGCGTCTCCGCTGTTCGCCCAGCAGGGTGGCCCGCAGTCTCCTGTGGCGGCTGTCTCCGCCCCCGTTCCTGCCGACCCGGTGGACCCCCCGCCCGACGACGGCACGCAGGCCATGCTGCCTCACACCAAGAACTCGCGCTTCTGGCTCTCAGGTCAGGCCAACTTCATTTTCCAGACTCACCCCGAATTCCACGCGCCCTACAGCGGCCCGCACAGCCTCAACCCGCATTACGAAAAAGCTACCTCTCGGATCTTAACTCTTTACACGGGCATGCGCCTGAATAACTCCACCGAGTTCCTCATCGACATCGAAGAAGCCGGCGGCACCGCTCTGACTCAGGGTTTTGGCCTTGCCGGAAACACTGATCTCGACATCGTTCGCAATCCGTTGCTGAGTAAGACGCCTTACCTGGGCCGCGGCATGATTCACAAGGTTTTCGCGCTGAGCGCGGACAAAATCGAGAACCAGCGCAATGCTTTCTCGCTTTTCGACGAACTCCCGCGTCGTCGTCTCGAGATTCGCTTGGGCAAGTTCAGCATGCCGGATTTTTTCGACGTCAACTCCGTCGGCTCCGATACCCACTTCCAGTTCATCAACTGGACCGTCGACAATAACGGCGCCTGGGACTACGCCGCCGACACCCGCGGCTACACCGTCGGCCTCACTGCTGACTACGAGGACCGAAATTGGGGATTCCGTTTCGGCGAGGCGCTCATGCCCAAGGTCGCCAACGGCATCGATCTGGTTTGGCGGCCCTGGCAGGTCCACGCCGAGAACTTCGAATACGAACTGCGCCATGGCTTCATCCCGAAAAAATCAGGCGTAATCCGGCTGCTCGCCTACACCAACTCCGCCAATATGGGGATCTACCGCGATCAAGTCCTCAAGGCTCAGGAAGCTGGAACGGCAGCCGACATCACCGATCATCCCTGGCACATCACGCGCAAGTATGGCTTCGGCATCAACATCGAGCAGAGTCTCACCCACTACCTGACTGGGTTCGCCCGCTTCGGATGGGACAACGGCAAGACCGAGTCGTTCGCTTATACCGAAGTGGATCAGACTTTCCTGCAAGGTGTTGGCGCGAATGGCGCCTGGTGGCATCGCAAGCAGGACCGCGCCGGCGTCGCCTTCGTGAGCAATGCAATCGTGAAGGATCACCAGCACTATCTCGCTGCGAGTGGCCTCGGCTTCCTGCTCGGCGACGGCAAGCTGAACTACGGCCGCGAGAACGTTCTGGAGTCCTACTACACCGCGCACGTATGGCGAGGAATCTATGTGGCGCCCGGCCTGCAGTACGTCGTCAATCCTGGCTACAACCGCGACCGCGGACCGGTGCTGGTGCCGACCTTTCGTGCCCACGTAGAGTTCTAGCAGGGAAAATAACCGATGTGGGGACAGCCACCCCCGGCTGTCCGCCCGCCACAGGCGGGCGGTTCGGCATGGACACCAACCGGAAGAATGCCGTACAAAGGAGCTACCCGTTTTCATAGTCGGAGACATGACCGAGACCATCACCGAAACTCGTTTCAACGGACACTCTATGTTCGGCCCGCTCCAGCGCGTATTGGTGTGCTCACCGGGCACGGCGGGATGGAACCAGCCCGAGCGCGCGGCTCGCTGGCGTGATCTGGGATTCCAGCATCCGCCCAATTACGAAGACGCGCAAGTACAGCATGCCGCCTTTGTCCACGAACTGAAAACCGCTGGCGCCGAAGTGATCGATCTTCCTGCCGCCGCTGACTTGTCCCTCGATGCGGTCTACGCCCACGACGCCTCTCTCACCGCCGACTTCGGCCTGATCGTCATGCGCCCCGGCAAGCCGAACCGCCGGGCTGAGGGCCATCATCACTGCGCGCTGTGCCAAGACCTCGGCATCGCGATTCTCGGCGAGATCACCGCGCCTGGGACGACCGAGGCAGGAGACATCGTGTGGCTGGACTCCAAAACGCTGCTCGTCGGTCATGGCTACCGCACCAACGCCGAGGGCATCGCGCAGCTTCGCAGACTTCTCGCGCTCAAAGGAATCGAAGTTCTACCGGCGCCTCTACCTTACGGTGCCGGACCTTCGGCGTGCCTGCACCTGATGTCCTTGATCAGCCTGCTCGACGAGCGGACCGCGCTGGTCGATCTCCCTTGGCTCGCGGTCGAAACCGTCGAACTGCTCAAGCAGCGCAGATTCCAGTTTGTCGAGATCGACGACTCCGAACGCGACACGCTGGCGTGCAACGTGCTCGCCTTGGGCGAGAAGCGCCTGTTGGCTATCGAAGAGAATCGCAAAACCAACGACCGCTTGCGGCGCGCTGGATTTGACGTCCGTACGTTCCCCGGCGCCGAACTCTGCATCAACGGCGGCGGCGGCCCCACCTGCCTAACGCGTCCCCTGCTGCGGGGGTGAACCCTATGGTTGCACGGCACCTTGGCGCGGCGTTTACATCCCGGCGACGCTGCGTGCGGTGAGCCATTCCTTCTCAACATGCAACTCACGGATCCACTTTTCAGGTAGTCGTTGTCCAGCGACTGCGATCGCACTCTCAAGACTGCAGCTACGTCTTCCACTTGCCGTCGCGATTGGGCCAACTTCACCCACTCGAGCGCCTGCCTCGGCAAACACGCGGGCGGGGGGCCCGCGCCACACGTTATAAGTCACAACAAAATCAAAAAGGACAGTCCGGAGCCCCCGAGACTGTCCCTCAAACCCTCCCGGTTAGAAGGGCAACTTGATGACCCCACGTTACCGCCGCCATGTTGCAAAGCCATTGCAGAACGATGAATATCTGATTAATTCGATTTGCCGGTCGCTGCTATAGTATTCGATTGCGCAAATGCAGCTGTTGACATCTTTTTCCTCTGCCGGAGGAATGATGCCGTCCATGACATCCCGCAAAACCGAGCAGTCACTCCGCCTGCAGCAACGCGCCGAGAGCTTTATACCGGGGGGCGTGAACTCACCGGTACGGGCCTTTCGCTCCGTCGGTGGCGACCCGCCGTTCATTGTGCGCGGCAAAGGCTCGCACATCTGGGACGCCGACGAAAACGAATACATCGACTACATCGGCTCGTGGGGGCCGCTGATCCTGGGTCACGCCGAGCCGGGCGTGCTCGATGCGATTGTGGGCGCGGCGTGCAATGGCACGAGTTTTGGAGCGTCTACGCCCTCGGAGGCCGATCTTGCCGAACTGGTGCTGGGGGCTTTTCCGAGCATGCAGAAAGTGCGCTTCGTCAGTTCGGGGACGGAAGCAACCATGTCGGCGATCCGGCTGGCTCGGGCCTATACGAAACGAAAATACATTGTGAAGTTTGAAGGCTGTTATCACGGGCACGCAGACGCGCTGCTGGTGAAGGCGGGATCGGGCGTGGCCACGCTGGGAATCCCGGGCTCGGCAGGTGTTCCGGAGGAATTCACGCAGTTCACGCTGGCATTGCCTTTCAACCACCTTGGGGCGGTTGAACACGCGTTTCAGAAGTTCAAGCATCAGATTGCTTGCGTGATCGTGGAGCCGGTAGTGGGGAACATGGGCTGCGTGCCGGCGGCGGATGACTACCTGGTAGGACTGCGGATGCTCACCGAGCGGGAACGGTCGGTGCTGATTTTTGATGAAGTCATGACCGGCTTCCGCGTGGCTTTTGGGGGAGCGCAGGAGTTGTACAACATCCGTCCCGACCTTACGACTCTGGGAAAGATTATTGGCGGAGGCTTGCCGGTGGGGGCGTACGGTGGGTCGAAAGAAATCATGGATCTGGTCGCGCCGCTGGGTCCCATGTATCAGGCGGGGACACTCTCGGGGAATCCGCTGGCCATGGCTGCAGGTTGCGCCATGATCCGACAATTGCGCGACCGCAAGGCGGAAATCTATCCGCGCCTCGAGCAGTTGAGCGGAGAGTTGGTGCAGGGCGTGGCCGCAGCTGCAAAGGACGCCGGCGTGAATATCTGCCACAACCGCGTAGGATCGATGTTCACCTGGTTCTTCACTCCCGATCCGGTGACAAATTGGGATACGGCTTCGAAGTCGGACACGGAGGCGTTCGGCCGGTTCTTCCGCTCCATGCTCGACAGCGGTGTATATCTGCCTCCTTCGCAGTACGAAGCCGCGTTCCTGGGGACCACGCACTCGGAAGAAGACATTCAGAAGACGGTTGCCGCGGCGAAAGAGGCGTTTGCAGCGGTGCGAGGGTAACGCCGGGCTTGCTGCTCACTTGTGCGAAGGCAGCAAGGACCAGATCTCGGGATCTTCGGTCCCCAGCACCCACGAACAAAAGCCTTGCACGCCTCGGTCGCGGACCAGATTCAGACGCTCCTGGAATCCGCGCTTGTCGGTGTAGAAGACCCACTCGCGAGTGTCGTCCCGATAAAAATAGAACCAGGCGGTGTGATCGGCAGAGTCCCACTCCACTTGCGGGTGATAGGCAGCCAGATACTGGTCGATGTCCTGCTGTCCGATGTATTCCGCGGTCGGATTCGGCTTCTCATCTTTGCCGGGGTCGCCGGCAAACCAGTGGTAACCGTAGAGTGGGATTCCCATCGACAACTTATCTTTGGGAACGAACTGCAGAGCGTACTCCAGGTTCTGCACCGTCCATGCATAGCCGGCCACCGGACCCGGTTCGGTCCAGCGCGTGTTCTGGTCGTAAGTCATGAGACAAATCAAGTCGGCAGACTGAGCCAGGGCCTTGAGATCGTAGCCTCCGCGCCAGTTGGCGTAGAGCCAATGAGAAAAACTGCTCTTGCCGGCAAAACCCGGTGCATTGGGAACGGTCGCAATCGTGAGTTGCAGCGCTTCCTTATGCAGGGCAGCGGCGGAATCGGCGACCAGACCCGAGAGCAAATCCCGGTCGGTCCAATTCACGTTCTCGAAGTCAATCTGGAAACCGCTATATCCGTGTTTCTTGCACTCGCTCACCAAGGAGTTGATGAAAGCGCTTTTCGCTCCGGGAGTGGTGAACAGCTTATGCAGGTCGGCTTGCACCGCGGTGGCTACGATGGGCATGACCGGAACGTGGTGTTCCGTCGCTGTCTTCAGCACGCTGGGATTGGGCCCTCCCCAGACCAGGCCGTTACCATCCACGGAATACCAGGCGGGCACGAGAATGTCGACCTTATCGGCATGGTCGGTAAAGGACTGGACGGAACCCGGATTATCGGTCATGTAAAAAAGAGACTTGGGCTGCGCCGCGGCCAAAACGGTGCTGAACAGAAGAAACAGAATGATGCGATTCATGGCGAGGACTCCTCTTGGTCAGGTGCAAATTGATTCTGAAAAGTTATGAGGTGGAAACAGGTTCTGATCGTTTGTGAGGTCCGAGCTTTGCTGTGAGCATCTGCGGAATCGTGGTGAAGGCGTAGCCTTCAGACTTGTAGCGTGTAATCAAATGATCGGTAGCCACAACTGTCTGTGAGCGGTCTGCGCCCATCTGCTTGTGTCCGCCGTCGTGGAGGAGGATTACGTCGCCACCGCGAACTTCTCTGGTGACCTTTTGTTCGATCACGGCTGCCGGTGGCGCGTTCCAGTCGTAGCCGGTCACATTCCACATCACGGGCACGAGGCCCAATTCGCGCGCGATACGCAGGACGGCGGGGCGGCGTCCGCCGAACGGTGGGCGGAAGAGATTGGAGTGTTCACCGATAGCTTCTCGCAGCGCGATGCGACAGTCGGTCAGTTCCCTTCGGATTTCAGCTTCGCTCTTGAAGGTCAGCAATGGATGCGTAAAGGTATGGTTTCCGACGATGTGTCCTGCATTCACGATTTCGCGGACGATGTCGGGCCGCTGCCGAACGTAGCGTCCGATCAGGAAGAAAGTTGCGTGAACGTTGTGCCGGACAAAGACTTCGAGCAAACTCAGCGTGTGCGGATCGTTAGGGCCGTCGTCGTAGGTGAGGGCAAGTTGTTTTGAGCCACGCGCGAGGCCCGTAAACGTGCGGCCATACCACTGCCCAGTGGGCACCATGGATTGATATCCCGCGGCGACAGCGGCAAGCGACGCGGCTCCGGTCAGGGCGAGAGCGAGCATGCTGGGATTCTAGAGGATTGCAGATTGAAGATTTCAGATTTTAGATTTGTTGCGTATAAATCACACCATCTCCAAAGCTGCAATCCGAAAATCGGCAAACTGAAATCGTATCTTCCCCTGTTAACTCTTCCCTCAATTGCCACCGGACGGCATCCGAGCTATCCTGCCAATTCCGAGACATCGCACGAGCTCATGGCCAATCTTTTTGAACTGCCCCGGTACATTGCTGTTGAGGGTCCCATCCGAGTCGGCAAGAGTACGCTGGCGGGCATTCTGGCGGAACGGTTGAACGCGCAGCGGGTGATGGAGCCGGACGCGAATCCGTTTCTCGAGTCTTTCTACGAAGGCGAGCGCGGGGCAGCATTTCAGGCGCAGTTCGCCTTTCTGGTGCGGCGTTTCGAGCAGCTACGGGCACTCGATATGGGTGCGCACTCGCAGCGCATCGTGGTCGCCGACTTTGTTTTTGAAAAAGACAAGCTGTTTGCCTGCCTCAATCTGACTGACCAGGAGCTCGACACCTACAACCGCTACTACAACCACTTCCGCGAGCAGTTACCCACGCCCGACCTCGTGATTTATCTGCAGGCCACACCCGAGGTGCTGAAGAAGCGGCTCAAGAAGAAGAACGCGCCCGGCGAGCGAGCGGTGAGCGACGAGTATCTTGAGGAAGTTGTGAAAGCCTACGAGCATTTCTTCTTTCACTACACGTCGTCGGATCTGCTGATCGTCAATACTTCAGAGATTGATTTCGTCGATCGGAACGAAGACCTGCAGGAACTCCTGCGCAAAGTGACCGAGCCGATCAAGGGTACGCAGTATTTCCTGCCACTGGGCGGGCAGGAAGCAGTTGGGGCCTAGGACTCGCTTTTGCAGCCACGATCGTTTTGCAACCCTGATCAAGGGGCGGGGAGAGCATGCGTTCTTTTTTGGCCCTGTCTGCAGGCACGCTCGATGAGTGTGGCTGCGAAAGAACGGTGCTCGTAAATCATTAAGCTACAAGCGTTTATTGCCTTCAGAGCGGGCGCGCAAAAGATCATCGACCACTGCCTTCTTTGCGGCTACAATACCACCAGCGTCATCCAATTCGCTGTTAGACGCCATGATGCGTACAGGCTCTATCCGGCCAAGCCGGAGGGGCACTGGAGGACAGCATGAGTTTGACCCCGATTCACGGGCGTTTCCCTGACGAGTCTCGCCCCAAAGTCACGACCGCTTCTCTGCGGGAACAGAAACTCCGCCACGAACCCATCACCTGCCTGACCGCCTACGACTATGCCACCGCTCGCCTCGTGGACGAGGCCGGCATCGACATGGTGCTGGTGGGCGACTCGCTCGCCCAGACCATGCTTGGCTACGAAAACACCCTCACGGTCACGATGGATGAAATGCTGCACCACGTGAAGGCCGTGCACCGCGGCGTGAAGAGCGCGCTGCTGATCGCGGACATGCCCTACGGGTCATATCAAATTGACCCCAAAACCGCCGTGAGCAATGCCATGCGCTTTGTGAAGGAAGGCGGCGCCGAGGTAGTAAAGATCGAGGGCGGCGAGAAGCGTGCCGACCTGATCCGGCACATTATCGACGCCGAGATTCCGGTGGCCGGCCACATCGGACTGACGCCGCAGTCGGTCAACGTAATGGGCGGCTATAAGGTCCAGGGCAAGAGTCTGAGCGGCATCGAGCAACTTATGCGCGATGCGGTGGCGCTTGACCACGCCGGCGTGGCTTGCCTCTATCTGGAAGGTATTCCGCGGGAAGTGGCGGCGATGATTACGAGTGAGGTCAGCACTCCGACCATCGGCATCGGCGCCGGCCCCGAATGCGATGGGCAGGTGCTGGTGTTTCATGACATCGTGAACCTGACGTTTGGGCCGCCGGCCAAATTTGTGCGTCGTTATGAAGATGCAGCGGCGCTCATTACGCAGGCCGTCCAGGCGTTTCGGGCGGATGTGAAGTCGCGCCAGTATCCGTCGGACGATGAGTCGTACCACTTGCCGAAAGAAACCAAGGCGGGGCTGGATACGGTGCTGGAGCGGAAGCAGGCCATGCGGAGGTAAGAACCGCGAACTTCTTCGCCGCGGATTCACGCCGATGAACGCGGATAAGGCAACTCAGAGATGTGCGCGCGGAACTGAAGCTCCTGCGCTTTCGTATACTCCGGTGTGCCTCTTTCGGAGGAGCGCACATCCGGCTCGCGAGAGCACCCGACGGTGCTAGGCTACTAGGAGGGAGGGTGGTCATGATTCTCTCAGCGTTCTTGTTCTTCCCGTTCTTCGGTTTCGGCTTTGGCTCCGTGCTGTACTTTCTGCCGTCGATCATCGCCCTGGCGCGCAGCAAGCGGGACTTGCTCGCGATCTTCCTTTTGAACCTTTTCCTGGGCTGGAGCGTGATCGGATGGATCGTTGCCCTGGTGTGGGCCGCGAAGAATGATGTGCCGGCGATGGTGAGGTGAGTTCGGCCCCGTGATCTCCAGACTCGTGCGCGTCGCGCCATTGCTGGTGTTTAGCGTGATTGTCGTTGCCTGTTCCTCATCGCAGAATGCCCCGAAGGCGCCGGATCCCACTGCGGTGTTGCAAGCTCTCCCTGAGGCTGATCCCGCCCTGTACGAACGCATTCAGGACATGAAGAAGTGGCGCAACCCTTACGTCATCGTGCGGGCGGATGGCGTCGCCCTGTACGATTCCGCCGACAGCGCTGAAATCTTATTGAAGACCGATGAAGTGTTGCCGGCGCTGGCCCGCCTACCTGCCTCGAACTGGCCCTATGGGCGCGTGGTGGCGGCTGCGGAGATTGGCGTCCGCGCTTCGGAACAGGAGGGGATCGCCATTCGGCGGAACAAAGGCATCGTGGGTGGAATGCTGGAGGGCGCGCACGTTGCCATCAAGTGGGTGCCGGCGGCGTAGGGTGGAAGTCGGCCGGCAGTCGAGCGAGGGCGGCTGTCCCCACATTTAGACCCGCCGTCCCCACATTCAAGACTTTCGAGAACTTCTTGAAAACCTTCACCAGTATTAGCGAGATGCAAAGTGCCTGTCGCGCGGCCCGGCGCGAGGCGAAGCGGCTAGGATTCGTCCCGACGATGGGGGCGCTGCACGAAGGCCATCTGTCGCTGGTGCGAGCGGCGCGGGCGTCGTGTGACGTAGTTGCGGCGTCGATCTTCGTCAATCCCACGCAGTTTGGGCCTAATGAAGATCTGGCGAAATATCCGCGATCTTTCGAACGCGACCGGCAGTTGCTGAAGCAGGAAGGCGTGGAGTTGCTGTTCGCGCCACCGGTGGAGGAAATGTATCCCGCGGGCGCGGTCACGTGGGTTACCGTGGAAGAGCTCAGCGGCAAGCTGGACGGCCGGTCGCGTCCGGGCCATTTCCGCGGTGTCACCACAGTCGTGGCCAAACTGTTTCACATCGTCGAACCGGACGCGGCGTTCTTTGGCCAAAAAGACGCGGCCCAACTGGCGATCATCCGGCGTATGGTCCGCGACCTGAATCTGCCGGTGGAAATTGTGGCTTGCCCGATTGTGCGCGAGCCCGATGGTCTAGCCATGAGTTCGCGCAATGCGTACCTCGATCCCCGGCAGCGGAAACAGGCGCTGGCGCTGCATCGTTCGCTGATGCGCGTTCAACAACTAGCGGACGCGGGAGAGCGAAATGCGGCCAAGCTCGCGGCAGCCGGACATGCGGAATTCGACGACGAAAGCGCGGTGCGTCTTGACTACTTCGAAATTGTCGACCCCGGCACCCTCGACCCCGTTCAAGGTGTTTCCTGCGGCGCACTGGTCGCGGTTGCCGCGTTTGTTGGGAGCACACGGCTGATCGACAACCTTGTACTGGGGAAGCGCCGCTAGGTGTGGATCTTGAGTGAAACGGCGATTTATCAACAACTACGGCGATGGATGCTGAAGTAAGACTAGTCGTCACAGGCTCAGGCAGGGGTGTTTATACGAATGATGAGCCGCACCTAAGCTGGCGTTAGGCCATGGCGGCGCATAATATTCGAAAGCTGGGCATGGTCCGGGGAACCATCGGTCCGCCCGTTGATTACTGCGGCGCACTCACGGAAGTACTCCGGACCTAGAGCTGCTGGTGTGATCATGCAGAGGGTCTTCACGTTCTTGCTCCCATTGTTGTCGAAACGGTGGATAGCGCCACGGCCTTCTCATGGAAGGCGTTTGCACTCACAACCTGAATGCTCTAAGGCTGGGGATTGGCTGCCACTGCGCTGGGCTCAGGCTGCAGGCGCTGGCGCACAAGATCTTCGACCTGCGCCCAGATGTGCGGGTCGCATTCGCTCTGCGCGTGGCTGGGAGTGAGGTGGTCGAACCAGGAATTTCCCCCGCACTTAACTGGGGCTTGCCTGTAGTCGAAGCGATGGTTGCCTAGAATTAGCGTGCGCGCGGGGTCGGCAGCAATGATCTCAGGCTGGCCGTGGACAAGGCCATGCGGCTGGTAGAAGTTCACCGCCGCGGCGACATTCTCAGGGATGGTCCGGTCTTGTTGCCAGAGCTTGCGGACGCTGTCCACTTGAACGGTCAGCAACACCGGGATCCCCGCACGATTCAATTCGCGAGCCAACAGCACGGCGGCGGACGCTCCCCAACTGTGCCCATAGAGAATGATTCGCGCCTGCGCCTTCTCCTCGTCGCTGAGAATGTTGTCGTGATTGCGGTCGAGGAGACGAAGAATCGTCTGGTAAGCCGTCTTCCGGTGTCGGTTCTCGAAGACTCGAACGTAGGCGTCTTTCGGGCAGCCGTGCCGAATGCGCTCGGCGAACTGAACCGGCCCGTGATGCGGATTGTCGTGACGCACAAAGCCACCCACAAAACCGATTACGATGCTGGAGGGAATTACGCTGGGCCGGGCACCCACCGCCCCGTCGGCCGCAAAGGCAGCGGGCACAGTCAAGGCGAACATCACGGTGACGGCTGGAAGAATCGGAAATCGCGCCGAGCCAGCCACGAGGGCTCCTACTCTTTCAATCTACGAGATGGGTCGGGCGGCTCGCGAGATGCGGCAAAACGAAGCGGGAGATTTCTGATCTCTCCGTCGTCGCAGGAGGCGGGCCAAAAGCCTTGTCCAGCAAGGCTTCTTGCCGGTTCGAACCCGCAGCATAGTCTACACCCTTATGTCAACCCGTGTGGTGCGCGTCTGCAAACTGGTAGTGGCTCAGTTTGGTGTTTCCAGTTTCAGCTGCGTCATCCCGACGCCCGGCGCAGTTCAGCCGGGGGAGGGATCTCGCAGAGAGCGTTGTCGATGCTCGCGAGATCCTTCGCTCCGCCTGAAAGAACGGCTCCGTTCAGGATGACGACCGTGAAACGACCTTCTGTGTGGATTCAAGTTGAGCCACTACCTGCAAACTCCCGCCAAGGCGAGCCAGCGGCCCTTTGGGCCGCCCGACCGGGTCTGAGACCCGGTCCCACACAAGACCTGATTACTTCGGCCATTGTTTTCTTCCCGAGACGAACGGGTTGCCGTCGAGAACGTAACGCAGCGGCCGGTCGGCGGCCTTCGTGATCCCAATCCGTGGAGTTAGGAGGACCCTGACGGCAGGCTGTCCATCGTCGCCGATCCACAGGCTGCTGAAAACCGAAGTGAGATCGCTTCCATTGTCGCGCGCACGAGTGATTCCGAAGGCTTCTGACAATCGTCCGGGGCCGCGGGTGAGTTTCAGCAGGTCGGCGGGGCCACGGAGCGTGATTCGGCGGGCGCGGGCCATTTCCTCAATCCCCGAGAGTGGCTCCAAGCCGCGGAACAGGACGCCTCCCGCCTTGCCCTCGGGTTCACAAGAGACGTTAAGGCAGTAGTGGTTGCCATAGATGAAATAGACGTAGGCGTGGCCGGGAGGACCGAATAGCACGGCATTGCGCAAGGTGCGGCCAGCGGCCGCGTGCGCGGCGGGATCTTTCTCTCCCAGGTAAGCCTCCACTTCGACGATGCGCGCGCTAAGCCGCGCCTGCGCATCGTGGCGCACTAGTATCTTGCCCAAGAGGTCGCGCGCCACGCGGCGCGGGTTGCGCGCGAAGAAGGCGCGGTCGAGAGGCTTGATCTTCGTCAGAGCTTGCGCGTGCCGCATGACTCGGAATTGTAAAGGCCGCTGGCGAGCCCTGGGTTTCGAAGTGTGGGACGGCCAGCGGCCTCGTGACCGGGTCCCCTCGGCTTCCGGGGCAGGCTCCGGCCCGGACCCACACGCTCTATTTTGACGGTATTTAGATTGGCTTGGCTTCCGTGTTACGGGCAGCGGTCACGTTCGACGGCTTATCTTCGAAAGACTTCCCCGGTTCGTAGGCGAATTTCTCGTGCTTCGCTCCTACCTTGCGGATGGCATCGTGCCAGCCATCATCCCAGTTGATGCGCGCCTCTCCATCCACGAGCGTCCAGGTTCCGTGAGACGCGCCGAGTGTCTTCTTCGCGTCTCCGTCGGCGTCGAGGGTGATGAAAAAAGTCTTTCCCGATCCATCTCCCACCTCCCACTTGCCGAGAAAATGCGCGCGTCCCGGCGCCATCCGGCCGGCAGGCGAATTCTCAAACTCGATGCGAGCGATGTCGGCCGCTGAAACTTTCTCCTGGTGGCCGTCCTTGAAAACGACGACGGACGGGGACTTGAAGTCGATACGGTCAATCTCCGCCATCGCGAAACTCTGGCGGTGGCCATCTTTGAAGACGATTACGATGGAACTGCGGTCGTCTGACGCGCGGAGAGTTGGATTCACGACGACCGCGAGCAGCAATAGCGCAGACGATCCAATTACTCTGGCAAAAGAGCGCATGATTCCCTCCCAAGTTAGCGGAGCGGGGAGAAATCCCCTAGCGAAATCATACGCCCAGAACGCTTTCCTTGGCCGTTGCAGTGAAGGTGACTCCCCTGCTTCTGACAGTTCCACACACCTTAACGCGCGGCCGATTCTTTCAGATAGGCCAGCACTTCTTCGGCATGCCCGTCCGGCTTTACCTTTTCGAAGATATGCTGAATCTTGCCGTCCGGCCCGATGATGAAGGTTGTGCGCGCCACTCCCCAGACCTTTTTCCCGTACATATTCTTCTCTTTCATGACTCCGAAGGCCTCGGCAACCTTCTTGTCGGCGTCGGCCAGCAAAGTGAATGGGAGGTCGAACTTCTGGGCGAATTTCTTCTGCGCTTGTGAAGTATCCGGGGAGACGCCAAGCAGCACGGCGCCGGTTTTCTGAATCTTAGTGTATGTGTCGCGGAACCCGCGCGCTTCCACGGTTCAGCCTGGGGTGTTCGCCCGCGGATAGAAGAAGAGTATGACGACCTTGCCGCGCAGGTCCTTCAGCGAGACTTCTTTTCCGTTCTCGTCCTGCAAAGTGAAGTCGGGCGCTTTATCATGAATATTCATGGCATTTCCTCAGGAAACATCCAAATCGAGATCCATTAATGACGCGACGGCCGCATCCAGCCAGCCGGCTTGCCCCAAGATTTTATACCGAGTGGCGTTCCTAGTGGCTTTGCAGGTCGGGATGGCCTCGTGGACGGTACCGGCGAGCGCTCAGGAAGAGCGGCCTCAAATCACTCCGGGAGAACGCAAGGGTCCGAGGAAGAAGGACGCGCAGCCCAGGGCCGTGGCCCTTCTGAAGCTGACGTCCAATGGCAAAGCGTCGCTGCTGCCCATCGCAATTCTGATCAACGGCAAGTTCTGGGACGCAACGGCCTACAAGGCTACGCCGGTTCCGATGGCGCTGGAGCCCGGCACCGTCTACGAAGCCGAGCGCAGCGGGAGTTCGCAGGGACTGTTCACCGTCAGCAGCGCTCTGCACAGTAACTCAGTCAACGTACAAAGCCCGTGGATCGGCACCGGAGCCTGGGTACCGGCAGGCACGGAAAAGCCGAAAACGGCACTCCAGGCGGAAGCTGTTCCCGCCGGGCTTGACACCAGCGAGGGCCCACCGCGGCTGACAAAAAATCCCTCGAAGGAAACTCCGGCGGCGGGCACCCCACCGGCTGCTGCGTCAACATCCGCGCCGGCCTCGAAGCCCAGTTCAGGCGACGAGCCGCCTCGACTGACTAAGCCTGCCGCGAGCCAGTCACCGCCAGGGGTTTCGTCACCTTCGACTCCGAATTCCGCTCCCCCGCAGAGCGATTCCAAGGGGGCGCCAGGCTCCGCCGCTCCTCAGTCGGAACACAAGACGGGAGATGCGAAGCCGCCCGATAGGCCAAACGCGCCTGAATCAGACAGCGGAGCTGCCTTGGGTAGCCGTCCGCGACTGCGCCGCGGAAAGCCCGCTTCCGCGTTGCCCGACGATGAGATTCCCGGCTATAGCAAGCCCGGCGCTGCGCCCTCGACGAGTGCGGGCAAAACGCCCGAGACCGCGTCCGCGAGGCCGGTTCAGTTGATTCCGGCCATCTCTGACGCTGGCGGCCCTGATCCGCATTCCTACGGTTTCGTCTTCCTCAAGGATGAAGAAGGCGAACGCCTGCAGCAGATGACTGCGATGGCCAAGCAGCAACTTCGCGCTTATCTTGACGCGCAGGCTAAAGCGAGAATCACGCCGAAAACGAACGCGACGAAGGCATCCGGGCGCGCCAGCGCGAAGAAAGCGCCGGAGCCAATCCTGAGCAACGTGCAAATGAAGGCCTACGATCTGTGGTCGTCGAATCAGCCGGTACTCATTTTCACGGCGCAAGGCCAGATGCCGCCGATGCCCGCGGGGCAAGGGGCATCGCAAGCGACGGCGGATGACCTACAGTATTCGATTGTTCTGGTTGCCTACCCCGATATCTATCACGACCTGCACAAAATCTACGCTGCTGTGACCGACAAGTATCACCTAGACCTAACGCCGCGCCTCGAACTGATCGACGCGGTGGATGCCGACGGCGACGGCCGCGGCGAGTTGCTCTTCCGCGAAACCTCCGACGGCGGCAGCGGCTGGGTGATCTACCGCGCCAGCGCCGATAAGCTGTGGAAGATGTACGACAGCTTGAATCCGGAATAAGAGACCCAAGCACGATCTTGCCTGGTTTTTTCCTAGGAAAGAACAGGGCGCGACTGATCACCGCGCCCTTGCTTTCGGCTTCGAGAATAACCGCTCGACCCGCTACTGAGGTTGGGCCTTCGCGAGCGCCTCGGCCGCCTGGCAGAGGAACATGTTGACCGCCTCGCTGAACGGCCGTTTGAAGGTGGCCGGCCAGTTAGCCTTGTCGGCATAGAGGTTCTTAAGGCTCTGCTCAATGCCGGGGTCGCCGCCGGTAAATAGCCGAAGCAATTCCTGCCTCCGCTCACCCAATTTCAGTCCGATGTCGCTGGTCGGGTCTGCGCCGCTCGTGATCGCCGCCTCGGTGTCGCGAACCAACTCGGCCCAGCCACGCTCAGACTCTGCTTGCACTTCCGGCCACCAGCGCTGGCGGATCTTCGCCAGTTGTTCCTCGTTGTAGTACTTCTTCATCCAGTCTTTTCTGGTTTGCACTTGAATCACCTCGATGACCTTGCGGAATGGCTCCCAATCGGGCTCTCCGCCTTGAGACACGATCTCTTCCGCTCGCTCGATCGCCCGCACGGCCCGGTCGAGATGGTCACGCTTCTCGGTCAGGATCTGGCGTTGCTGCCGAAGCGCCGCGGTGAGATCGGTGTCCTTCCGGCGAAGGAGTTCCCGGATTTGGATTAAGGGAAATCCGATGAACTTCAAGGCCACGATCTGCTCCAGACGCGCAAAGTCGCGGTCGGAGTACACCCGATACCCTGCGGTGGTGCGGCCGCTGGGCTTGAGCAACCCGAGCCGGTCGTAGTGATGCAGGGCACGGATCGTCACTCCGGCGCGCTGTGCGAACTCGTGAGGCAGATACGTGCGGTTCACGGTTCCCCCTAATCGAGGTTTTACGGTCTGACGTAACGTCAGGGTCAAGCAAGATTTTAGCCCGTCGGCGCGAAATCACCCTATAAGTCCGCTTGTGTGCAAGAATGGGGTCCGCGTCGGGGCGTGCTGAGCCTCTGAGCAGGAGGGTAACCCTCTGCTTCGCGAATCAATCCTCGGTACCATTTTTTCCGTTAAACTCTGTCAACGTGGAGGACGTGTGAATAAGCTTCGACTGTCGGTTCTGGCTTTAATCCCGCTGCTTGCCTGCAGTCTGGTCGCGGCCCAGGACCACGACTTCAGCAAAGTCCAGATGAAGGTCAGCAAGGTAGCCGGCAATGTGTACATGCTGGAAGGTGCGGGTGGAAACATCGGGGCGTCGGTGGGTGACGACGGTATCGTGGTGGTCGACGATCAATATGCGCCACTGGTGGAGAAAATACAGGCCGCCTTGAAGGGTATCACCGACAAGCCGGTACGGTTCGTCATCAACACGCACTTTCACGAAGATCACACGGGTGGGAACGCGTACTTCCAGAAACAGGCGCCGATCATCGCACACGACAACGTGCGCAAGCGCCTCGAAACCGGCGGCACCGCAGGCAATGGCGGTTCGATGCATTTCGACGCTAAGCCTCAGCCGAAAGAGGCTCTGCCTATCATCACCTTCGATCACGACGTGACGGTGCACCTCAACGGCGAAGACATCCGCGCGCTCTACTTCCCCGCGGGCCATACCGATGGCGATTCCATCATCTTTTTTCCGAAGTCGAACGTCGTGCACATGGGCGACGATTTCGTGACCTACGGCTTTCCCTTCATCGATGTCGACAGCGGCGGCAGCATCAACGGCATGATCGATGCTGTCGAGAAGGTAATCGGACAATTACCGCCGGATGTGAAGATTATTCCCGGGCATGGCCCGGTCTCCAACCTGGACGACGTGCGGGCTTACTTGGCCATGCTGAAGGCCACGCGTGACGTAGTTGCGAGCGCGCTGAAAGACAGCAAAACGCTGGATCAGATGAAGCAGGCGAAGCTGCTCGATCCATGGAAGAAATATTCCGGAGACTTCGTCAGTGAAGATGTGTTTCTGGAAACGCTCTACAACTCACTCACGGGACAGAAAAACGGGAAGTTCATCAAGCACAATTGATGGCCTCGGTTTAATCACGACGATCATGACGATTTTTGAAGGAGCCCGGATCTAGTTTGCGTCTGACACGCCGCAAGTTTGTTCAGTCTGTGCTTGGCGCCGGAGCTGTCGCCGGCCTCCCCGCCGCTTTCTTCTCAGGCTGCACCGGATCGTCGAAGGCGAGCCCGGTCGCGGGCGCCGCATCCCCCCAGCAATTCACGCCGTCGTCGAAAATTGCCTTCCCCAAGGGATTCTTCTGGGGCACGGCCACGGCTGCCTACCAGATCGAAGGGGCCTGGAACGAGGATGGCAAAGGCGAATCCATCTGGGACCGCTTTGCCCACACGCCGGGCAAGATCACCAATGGCGAGACCGGCGACGTGGCTTGCGACTCCTATCATCGCTGGCAGGAAGACATCGCCCTGATGCGGGCGATGAATCTGAATAGCTACCGCTTTTCGATTTCCTGGCCGCGCATTCAGCCGTCGGGGTCGGGTACGCCGAACTCCAAAGGCGTCGACTACTACAGCCGCCTGGTCGATTCGCTGCTGGACGCGCACATCCGGCCGTTTGTGACGCTCTATCACTGGGACCTCCCGCAGACTCTCGAGGACGCCGGCGGATGGCCCAATCGCGACACTGCGGATCGCTTTGCCGACTACGTGCAGTTGATGGCTCAGGCGCTGGGCGACCGCGTTTCCGACTGGATGCTCTTCAACGAGCCTTCGGTATTTACCTTCAGCGGCTATCTCGAGGGCATCCATGCTCCCGGGCGCAAGAGCCTGGTCGATTTCCTGCGCGCGACCCATGTCGTCAACCTGTCGCAGGGAGCCGGCTTTCGCGCGCTCAAGGCGGCACGACCGACGGCGCGCGTCGGAACCGCGTTCAACATGTCGGCCTGTGAGCCAGCCACCAATTCCGAGGAAGACAAGTTGGCGGCTGAGCGCACGCACGCCATCACCAACGTCTGGTTTCTCGACCCCGCGCTCCGCGGGCGCTATCCTGAGGCGTTCACGTTTCTTCCCGAGACCGCCATGGGCATCAAGTCGGGCGATATGGAGAAAACGCGAGCGCCACTGGATTTCATCGGAATCAATCTCTACTACCGGACGATCGCATCGGCGACCGCCGCTCTGGAGCGCGCCACACACGCCCAGGAATGGCTCTTCCCCGTCAAGATGGGCGGGGCTAATGAAGGCCCCAAGACCGACTTCGGCTGGGAAGTCTGGCCCAAAGCCCTTTACGACACGGTCATGCGTATCACGCGCGACTACAACCGCCCGGTGATCGAAATTACCGAGAACGGATGCTCCTACAAAGACAGTCCTGACGCCAAGGGCGTGATTCACGACGCCCGCCGCATCGCCTACCACCGCGAGTATCTGGCAGCTCTCGCGCGCTCGATTTCCGACGGCGCCAACGTTCGCGGCTATCACGCCTGGACCTTGATGGACAACTTCGAATGGGCGGATGGTTACAACCAGCGCTTCGGTCTTGCCTACGTGGACTTCAAAACGCAAAAACGCATCATCAAAGACTCAGGCCATTGGTACGGGAGAGTGGCGGCAGAGAACCGCGTGGGACCAGCCTGAGCTTGTGAGGGGTTAAGCTTGTGCGGGAATGAGATTATGTGGGACCGGGTCTCAGACCTGGTCAGGCCGCCTGAAAGGCGGCTGCCTCGGCGGCCAGCCGTCTATTTCTGCTGCATCACCAGTTCGCCGTTCTCCACTTTCATCGTGCCAACGTTGTCGGGCAGTTTCAGCCGGTCCCGCTCCTCGGCAAGCTTTTTCTGCAATGCCGGATTGACCAAAGAAACTGGAACGCTCAGATCTCCCACCTTGAATTCCGTAGGATCGAACGTCGCATAACCATCTTTCTCGCCGATGTGGCCGGAAATCGTAATCCAAACGTCTTTTCCGGCAATCTCGGTAAGAAACTGTCCGTGGACGAGGTCGCCATCGAAACTGACCTGCTGGTCCTTGATGGTGGGCGCGCCGTTGCCGACGTTGGAGTTCGCCGTCAGACCGGAAGCGCCAGCCGCGCCCAGCGACTGCGCCAACACCGCGCTGATCTCGTCGGAATTGATGCGCACCTCAGCCTTTGCGCTCTGCGCGGCAGCCGACGAGGCGTGCGCAGACGCCGGTTCGGTGGTTTCTGAAGTCGGACTCGACTCCTGCCCTTCCTGGGAGGCCGGCTGCTGGGTAGCCTGCTCGAATTGCGCCATCTTCTGATCGAAAGATTGAGCGTGTTCCGCGATGGCAGCCGGCGCCTGCCGAGGCGCCACCGGCGCAGGCCTCTTCAAGACCAAGACAATGGCCACTAGCGACGCCACCAGGGTCGCAATGCTGATGATGCGGTCGAGTTTGAATTTCATATCAATCCCAGCGCGGTCAACCCAGGCAGACGGGCCCAGGTTCATGGTAGCGGGCGGCAGCAGGGAGGATTAGATGACCGAAGTCACAGCAGGGCATAGTACCTGGATAGACTTGTCAGGTTTTTATGTTTGAGGTGTGTGTGGGACCGGGTCGGAGCCTGCCCCGAGCGAGGCCGAGGGGACCCGGTCCTACACGATCAACTATCCCAGCTTCCTCGCCAGCAGCTCATTCACGATTTGCGGGCTGGCTTGGCCTTTGGAGGCCTTCATGACCTGGCCTACGAAAAATCCGAGCATAGTCTTCTTGCCGGCGCGGTACTGTTCCAGTTGCCTGGGATTCGCCGCCAGAATGTCGTCGATGATTTTCTCCAGCGCCGACGTGTCGGTTGACTGCTGCGGCCGGCCTTCTTGTTCATAAACCGCTGGAAAATCCTTGCCGCGCTCGAAAGACAAATCGTAGAGATCCTTGAGCATCTTGCCCGAGATCGTTCCCGACTCAACCAGATCGGCCGATGCCGCCACGCCCCGCATCGAAATCGGGGACTGCTCGATTTCGATCCCCTTGGCCTTCAGACGGCCCATCAACTCGCCCTGCACCAGGTTGGCAACGCGCTTGGGATTCTTCGCCGCTCGCGCCGCTTCCTCGAACTGATCCGCCAGCGCTTTGGAAACAGTCAGCACCTGCGCGTCGTATTCTGTGATCCCGTACTCCTTCACCATGCGCGCGCGACGCGCCTCGGGCAGTTCGGGCAAAGTCCGCGCGATCTCGGCCTTCCATTTCTTGTCGACCACCAGCGGAAGGAGATCGGGCTCGGGGAAATACCGGTAATCGTGCGCCTGCTCCTTTGAGCGCATGCCGTAGGTCTTACCTTCGTTCGCGTTGTAGAGGCGCGTCTCCTGCGTGATCTTGCCGCCGGATTCGATCACGTCAATGTGGCGCCCGATTTCATATTCCAGTGCTTCGCGAATGAAGCGGAACGAATTAACGTTCTTGATTTCGGTTTTTGTTCCGAACTCTTTTTGCCCGCGTGGCCGCACGCTGACGTTGGCGTCGGCGCGCAGCGAGCCTTCCTCCATATTGCAGTCGCTGACGCCGGTGTACAGGATGATCTCCTTCAGCCGCGTCAGATACTCGTAAGCCTCATCGGGCGACGCGATATCGGGCTCGCTGACGATCTCGATCAGGGGCACGCCGGTGCGGTTCAGGTCGATGGCGGTTTTCTCGGCCGCATCTGGAAAGCCTTCATGCAGGCTCTTGCCCGCGTCTTCTTCCATGTGCACGCGGGTGATCCCGATCTTCTTCTGCCCGTGGCCGCTGGTAATTTCAATGTGCCCATGCTCAGCCAGCGGTTTGTCGTATTGCGAAATCTGGTAACCCTTGGGCAGGTCGGGATAGAAATAATTCTTTCGCGCAAAAATCGACGTCTCGTTGATGCGGCAATTCAACGCCATCGCCGCCAGCGTGGCGAACTCCACGGCTTTCTTGTTGAGCACCGGCAGCGCGCCGGGCATCCCAAGGCAGACGGGGCAGACGTTCGTATTTGGCGGGGCGCCGAATCGAGTCGAACACGAGCAGAAAATTTTCGTCGCCGTTAGAAGGTGGACGTGAACTTCCAGCCCAATCACCGGCTCGAACTTCTCATGGGCGGCGATGGATGTCTCCGCAGTCGTGGCCATAGAAAAGAGATTATAAGCCGGAAAGATTTTCTGGAAGGAAAGCCCAATCGCAGCAGCCGATGGACCGCGGCCCTGCTGGTCTGTCTCGGCGTTTACGTCCGGCACGCTGAACGCGAGCCACCCCACTAGCCGCGAAACGCCTGGAAGGCCACGAACCGATCCCCAGGAAGCAGGTTCCTTGTCTTTACCGTGCTGTAGCCAGCCTGGCGCAACTGGCTGACCAGTTCGTCCTCGGCCGGCAGCCGGCCGGTGCCGCAGGTGGCCGCGCCCCACAGGTTCAGCGCCTCCGCGGCGAGGCTGCCGCCTTGGCAGCAGGTGGTCAAAAGCAGAAAACCGCGCGGTCGTAGAAAGCCGCCGATCTGGCCGAGCAACGCCACGCGTTCATCGACCGGGAAGTAATAGATGTTGTTGTAGAGCGTCGCGATGTCGAATGGCCCGTCAGGTGTCTTTGCGCGAATGTCGCCGGTCTCAACCTTGACCCGGCTCTCCAGCCCCCAATTGCGGAGATTCGTCCGCGCCGCTTCAGCCACCGCCAACTGAAGCTCCACCCCAAGCGCAGTCAGCGAAGGGTTTCTCTCGGCCGCGTACCGCAGGTAAACGCCGGATCCGCAGCCGATCTCGAGCAGCCGGAGCGCGCCGCGCGCTGGGAAGGTGCGCCGAATGACCTCCGTCTGGAAGGCCTCGAGCACGCGAGAGGAGCGGGCAATTAGTTCGCCGTCCTGGTCGGCAAGACTCCAGAGCTTGCCAGAGCGGAGTTTGGGGATTGTCCCGACGATGATTTTGTGATGCAGTCCGGCCACCTCTTCCACCATGGCCAGCACAGGGTCGTTCTCCGGCTGGGCGAGCATTCTGGCCAGCCCGCGGAGCGCGTAGCCGCGTGGTCCCAGGCTGAGCAGGCGCAGGCGAACCCCCATCTGCAGCCATGCCTGGAGCGCCTCCCTGCCCTGGCTGTCGGCGGCGCAAAACTCAGCGAGCGAGTCAAACGTGGCCGGGCCCGTGGCCAGCCGCTTGAGCAGCCCGACCTCCCCAGCTGCCGCAAGGTACGTGAGCTTGTAAAAAGACTTGAGATTGGCGCTGGCGCCCAAAAGAGCGGAAAGCTGTCCATCCCGCAAGAGACGGAAGAATGGCTTGATGGGCATCGTCTTCTATAAGGCTCGTTCGGGTGGTGCCGTATTCATTCGCGTCGCTGCGATCACGGGTTCTTGGGCGCGTTCAGATACTTATCCACCGCAATCTCGAAGTACAGCATTTCGTTGCCCTTGGAGTCCGCGACACCGGTGACATCGATGTTCGCGCCCACCAATGGCGACGAGATGCCACCGACATCAAAAAACAGAAACCCCGACTGCGTCCCGTGCGGCTCGACCGCGCGGGCAGCGAACTGCGCCGACTCGATCTCCTCCATTTCCTTTGCGCTGATCGTGCCCTTCACTTTCTTGCGCGGGATGGGAATCGGGCTTGGCCGCGTTTGGGCTTGCGGATTCGCAAGCCGCCGGTAAATATCCTCCGGCGCCGTGGGCGTGAGCTTGGAGTGATTCGCGGTAATGAGCTTGATCTCAATATTCGCAATGGAGATGGGCTGGTCGCCGTCGTTGGTGACTACAAAGAAGATCGGCAGGAAGCCAGCTTGCTCGAAATCCACGGAGAAAGTCTTGGCTTTTTCCGGCGTGTCGTAAGGGTCGGCGGCAATGGCAACCCTTTCGTCGCGATGGAAATCATGCGCCGGATAATTAATGGCGGCCCGCGCCACCGGCTTCACGAAGTTCTTGGCTGCCAGCAGAACCGGAAGACACATCGCAGCGCAAATCATCAGAAGCAGGCATCGACGGGGGAGTAATCGAGCGTGTAATCGCAGGCACCGCATGATTCTGATTATAGAGTGTGAGTGCACCGGCGATGCGCCGGTTTAGAATGGCTCAGCTTGAGCTATTTTCTCTACAGCTTTCTGCTGGCGGCGGGAATGCTGCTGAGCCTGCCGTATTGGCTCTACCAGCTCCTGCGACACGGCAAATATCGCACTGGATTCCGCGAGCGCCTGGGCAGGGTGCCCGCGCGCCTGATTGCGGAAACCGCGGATCCCTCGGACGCTCGAAAGAGACTGATCTGGGTTCACGCCGTTTCCGTCGGCGAGGTGCTTGCCATCAGCAGCTTGGTCCAGGAAATGCGGCGGAGATTTCCTCATCATCGCATACTGGTGTCGACCACGACGGACACGGGACAGGAATTGGCCCGCAAGCGTTTCGGCGAGGAAAACGCGTTCTACTTCCCGATGGACTTCGCCTTCGCCATCCGGCCCTACCTGCGCGCATTGCGGCCTGAACTGGTCTTGCTGGCTGAGACGGAATTCTGGCCGAATTTTTTACATCTGGCCCACGCGAGTGGAGCGCGCATTGCGGTCGTGAACGCTCGCATCTCCGATCGCTCGTGGCCGAGCTACCGCCGCTTCCTTTGGGCGCTGCGGAGGATGCTGGTGCACGTCGACCTGTTTCTGGCACAAACGGAGGAGGACGGTGCGCGACTGCGGTCGATCGGAGCAGAAGCGGGACGCGTGCGAGTGACCGGCAATCTCAAGTTCGATGTGAGTCTGCCCGCGCCGACCCCCATCGTTGAAACTCTTCGTCGATCGCTGGCCGCAGAAGGTGCTGGGCCCGTGTTGGTTTGTGGAAGTACGGTCGAAGACGAAGAGCCTCCACTGCTGAAGGCGTTTGAGAACGTTCGGGTTGGGCATCCGCGTGCCGTAATGATCCTGGCTCCACGGCATCGCGAGCGGTTCGATGAGGTCGCGATTCTTCTACAACAATTGGGACTTCGATTTGCCCGGCGCTCGCGCTGGCAGGGCGAGGCCCTTGCGGGCGGAGTTCTGCTCGTCGACTCCATCGGAGAGCTGGCTGGACTCTATGCCCTAGCCGACGTCGCGTTCGTTGGCGGAAGCCTGGTGCCGCGCGGTGGGCACAACATCATCGAACCTGCGCAGCATGGCGTCGCCATCGTGGTCGGAAACCACACCGAAAACTTCCGCGATATCGTGTCGCTGTTTCAGAACCGCGACGCGGTGCGTATCGTGGGTTTGGCTGAATTGCCGTTGATGCTTATGCACTTGGCCGAGAACAATTCCGAGCGGCTCGCCCTGGGTCGGCGCGCCGAAGAGACGGTGCGGTCGCAGGCGGGCGCGACATCGCGCACGCTGGGAGAGTTGAACGCGCTCCTCAACGAAGGCCAAGACCCTCAGCCGGTTCCCGCACAAGCGGCGCACACAGATTGAACCCTCTCTCAGCCATCTACGGCGGTGTAGTCGGAGCTCGTAATGCGCTCTACGACCGCGGGTTTCTGCGGGCCCACACGCTTCAAGGAGCAGTCATCAGCATCGGCAATCTTTCCGCTGGCGGCTCGGGGAAGACCCCGTTCGTGCTGCTTCTGGGAGACCTGCTCAAGACACGGGGCGTGAAATTCGACGTGTTGTCGCGTGGCTACGGGCGCAAATCCCAAGGCGTGCTGCTGGTCGATCCTTCAGGGTTGCCGGCAGAGTTTGGCGACGAACCGCTGCTGATTGCCCGAAAACTGCAGACTCCGGTCGTCGTCGGCGAAGATCGATACGCAGCTGGGTGCTTCGCCGAATCCAGGTTTGGCTCTCAACTTCACCTGCTCGACGACGGCTTTCAGCACCGTGCCCTGGCCCGCGACTTCGACATTGTGCTGGTGACGCCACAAGACGCAAACGACTGCCTGCTCCCGGCGGGGCGCCTTCGCGAGCCACTTACTTCTCTGCGCCGCGCCGATGCTGTGGTCCTCGTCAGTGGAGCCTCCGCTGAATCCTTCCCCATCGAAGGAAAGCTGACATGGCGCGTGCGGCGCGGGATTGCGCCGCACAATGTCCCGCCACGCCCCATGGTTTTCTGTGGAATCGCCCGGCCGCAGCAGTTCGCGCTGCAACTGCGTGCGGCCAACATCGAGCCCGTCGCCGAGGCCTTCTATCGTGATCACCACGCCTATCGCGAGCAGGACATCCGTGAACTCCTTGCGCTCAAACAGAAGAGCGAGGCCGGAGGCTTCGTGACCACCGAAAAAGATGCCGTGAATCTGGGGCCGTATCTCTCCGCGCTGGAACCGCTCTGCGTGGTGCCCGTCCGTATGGAGTTCGCCGGGGCCGCTAACCCTGTGGATACCATACTTCGCGTGATCGAGGAACGAAAGCGCCGGGCGTGAGAGAATCTGCACTTAGAGCATCGGGTTCCAGAGTCCAACGATGACCAAACACCCCAAAGAGGCGGACCGGCTCAGAAGGATCGTCGAAGCCTTCCCCAAGATCACGGTGACGGTGCTGGGGGACATGGTCGCCGACGAATTCGTGTTCGGCGAAATTTCTCGCGTCTCCCGCGAGGCTCCGGTTCTGATTCTCAAGCACCGCGAGCGCACGGTCGTGCCCGGCGGCGGAGCCAACGCCGCCAACAATCTGGCCGACCTGGGCGTAAATGTTCTTCCCGTGGGCGTCGTGGGCGACGACGAGCCAGGCCGCATGCTGCTCAAGTATTTCCGCCATAAGCGAATCGCTGTCAGCGGTGTGCTCAAAGACAAGGCTTTCAGCACGGTAACGAAGACCCGTATTCTCGCCGGCATGACGCACACGGCGCGCCAGCAGGTGGTCCGGGTTGACCGTGAACCCCAGGAGGCGCCCAATCATCATTTGACCCGCGAGCTGTATCTGGCGGCGCGCAACTACGCGCATGCCTCCGACGCATTGCTGATCTCCGACTACGGATACGGCGCCGCCACTCCCGCGATCCTGACCGCGCTGCGGGAAAAAGGAAAGCTGGGATCGGTGCCCATCATCCTCGACTCGCGCTACCGCATGCTGCAATATGCGGGGGTCACGGCGGCTACTCCGAACGAGCCTGAAGTGGAAGAGGCTCTCGGTATCCGCATTGGCCAGGATTGGAATAAGCTCGTGGCCGCGGGTGAGCAATTGATGGCGCACATGAGCCTGCAGTCGCTCGTGATCACGCGCGGTCGCGACGGCATGGCAGCTTTTGATCGCGGGCACAAGCCGGTAGACATTCCGATTGTTGGCTCCGACCAGGTGACCGACGTTACGGGCGCGGGAGATACCGTCATTGCGGCTTTCAGTGCTGCGATCGCCGCCGGAGCAACTACGGAAGAGGCGGCGCAGGTCGCCAACTATGCGGCTGGCATCGTCGTCATGAAGCGGGGCACGGCCACAGTTTCGCGGGAGGAACTTTTGCACGCGCTGGAACAATCGCCGCCCGCGACGCGACCCCATTGAACACACGAGACAAAATTCTGAGCCGCGAAGCACTTCGCCGGCGCGCGGATGAATGGCGCCGCACCGGCCAACGCATCACGCTGGCCAATGGCGGTTTCGATCTGCTGCATGTCGGGCACGTGCGCTACCTCCGTGGAGCAAAAGCCCTCGGCGGCAAACTTGTCGTGGCCATCAATTCCGATGAATCGGTTCGCGCTCTCAAGGGCGAGGGCAGACCGATCATGCCGGCGCATGAGCGAGCGGAGATTGTGGCCGCTCTGGCAGACGTCGATGCGGTTGTGATCTTTTCTGAACTCGATGTGCGCGCCATCATCGGCGAGATTCATCCCGACGTTCAGGCCAAAGGCACCGACTACACTACGGATTCGGTTCCCGAGCGCGATGCGGTCGCCGAATACGGAGGACGCGTCGAGATCGTCGGCGATCCCAAGGATCACTCCACCAGCGAGATCATCCGTTCGCGGCTGTCGCCGAGGAAATCTTGAGAGCTGAGTCCGCGGAGATCTCAAAAATCGAGCGTCTGCTGATCGTACGCCTGAGTGCGATGGGGGATGTAATCCACACGCTCCCTGCGGCGCAAGCACTACGCGAGGCCTTTCCCCAGGCGACGATCGGCTGGCTGATCGAAGAACGCTGGGCCGAGTTGCTATGCACTCCGGGGCGCGTGCGACGTGGCCCGCGATCGCTGCAACGGCCCCTGGTGGACTGGGTCCACACCGTAGACCTTGCTGGTTGGAGAAAGTCGCTTGCAACAATTTCGTCACTGGAGAAGATGGCGCGCGTTTGGAACGACGTCCGCGACGCTCGCTACGACATCGCTGTCGATTTGCAGGGAGCAATCCGGTCGGCTCTGTTGGCGCACTGGTCTGGCGCTCGCGTCGTGTGGGGCGCGGCAGAGTCGAGAGAGTCTCCCGCGAGCATGTGGTACACACGCCAGGCCGTCGCTCGCGGGACGCATGTCATCGAGCAGAATCTTTCTGTCACCGAAGCGGTGGCTGGGAGGAAACTGACTCGGCCGCGAGCCGAATTGCCTCGCGACTTCAGAGCCGAGCGGAAAGCTGAGCAGCGACTAGTCCAGGCTGGAGTGCGCGATTTCGCGATCCTCAATCCCGGTGCCGGATGGGGAGCGAAACGATGGCCCCCCGAGCGCTACGGTTGCGTGGCCAAGGCTCTCGGCGGTGACGGAGTACTCTCCTTCATCAACTATGGTCCGGGCGAAGAGGACCTCGCGCGCGCGGCCGAAGCGGCGAGCGGAGGCGCAGCTACTCCGCTCAAATCCTCCCTTACGGAGTTGATTGCGCTCACTCGCCGGGCGAGATTGTTTATCGGAGGGGACACCGGCCCCATGCATCTGGCAGCGGCATTACAGGTGCCGGTGGTTGCAATCTTCGGGCCTACCGATCCCGCGCGCAACGGGCCCTACGGAACGCGGAGCATCGTTCTGCGTAATCCGGCGAGTCCCACGACGCATAGGCGGCGGGCTGAGCCCGATGAAGGACTGCTCGAGATCAGTAGCGACGCTGTCGTCGCCGCCTCGGGCGCTTTGCTCTTGGACGCCGTGACGGAGAATGCTCATGGCTGAGTGGTCGCGCCTTGACTGGCCGAAAGTGGCCCGCCGCATCCGGGTGCCGCTCGGGTTCGTCTTTGCCGTGTTGTACTTCTGGCTGGCGCGGCCAACGTGGAGTTCCATCGGGCTCGGCGCACTTGTAGTCTTGCCGGGACTTCTGATTCGCGCCCTGGCCTCAGGCCATGTCCGCAAAAACGAGGCTTTGGCCACTTCCGGACCGTACGCCTACACGCGCAATCCTCTCTATCTCGGGTCGCTGCTGATCGGTATCGGATTCGCCATCGCGGCGCGCAGTTGGTGGATCGGCATCGCCCTGGTGGCGATGTTCTTCGCCATTTATCTTCCTGTGATCAAGAACGAAGAAGAATTCCTGCGTGAGACATTTCCCGAATTCGAGGAGTATGCGCGGCGTGTGCCGCGGATGTTCCCGCGGATCGTGGCTCGGTCCGAAGCGGCAAGTCAGAGCGGAGGATTCTGTTTCGATCTTTACATGAGGCATCGCGAGTACAATGCGCTGATCGGGGCGCTGGCGATGCTGGTCGCGTTAGTTGTCAAGATGATACTGTTCCGAGGTTAGAGCAAGAGGCTACATGCTCCTTCTCCTTGAGGATGCGAAGCGGCGGCCGGAACTGTTCGATTGGTTTGGTGCAATCCCTCGCCGCGAGATTGAAGACTGGCTGCTCCGCCATCAGCTCGAACTTCCTCCAGATATCATCGAATTGTGGCACGTCACAGGCGGCGGAGACGTCTTCGAGAGTGAGACAATCTTGCGCCCTACGGTTGCTTCCTACCCAAATGGCTCCTTCGTTGAAGACGACATCGAATCGTTCAATACAGATCATGCCACCGAGTTAAACCGGTGTGGGGTTTACGTGTTTCAGAGAGGTGTGTTTCTTTCCGCCGTTCGATTGCGCGATCAGTACTTTGTGACGCTCACGAAAAACTACGTGATTGCAGAATGGTTTTCGTCACTTGACGAGTGGTATGCCAATACGCTCAGGGCTGAGTTCGGTCCGCGTTATGGCCTGAGTCCCAATGACGAATGACTAATGATCACTTTCTTGCTAGCAGCTCCTTGGCGCGACTTAGCTCGGGTCGCGTTGAGTTCCCGCCCTCGCAGGTCTTCAGCAGCAGCGCGTAGTATTCCGAAGCCTCGCTTTGCTTGCCCGCTTCCTCGGCGGCGCGCGCGGCGCCGTAGAGTCCGTTGAAGCGGTTGGGATTGAGCTTCAAGTCAGTCTGATATTCCACAAGGGCCTGCTGCGGCCGTTTCGCTTCCAGCAGGATTTCGGCGATCATTTCGCGAGTGGGGATGCCTTGCGGTTCGTCCCCGAGCGCATCCTCTTTGTCGGCCATGGGACGCAGAGTCTCGACCGCGTCGTCATACTTGCCTTGAGCAAACGCCAGCCATGCCCGAGCCTGGTTAAGATCGGTCCCCGTGGCCTCGGCAAAGTCAGTCTTCTTTTCAGAAACGAATTTCTGATGGATGGCCTCGATCGCTTTGACATCCTTTCGGACTCCGTCCACTTGGCGCAGGTGTGCAGCACCGATCGCCTTTGCCCAGTAGCGGAACGAGTCCTGAGCAGTGCCTGGAACCGCGACTGCGGTAAGCGCCGCGGCAGCGGCCCAGTCTCGCATCTCGAGCGGATACAACGAAGCGAACTGCGCCTCGGTGGCCAGGTGCGGATCGAAGCCGACGCCGTACATATCGTGCATTTCAGGCATGGCCTTGACCTCCTCCATGAGCGCGCGGGCATCGGCTTCGCGGCCGCTTTGCAGGTAAGCGTAAAAGAGAAAATCCATGGCGTGGAACTGGTGGCCTTCGCCACCCATGTGCATGGCCGCGGTCTTGCGCGTGGCGGCCACGGAGGCCAGGTTCGAGTTGATGTCGTCCTGCCAGAGGCCGACTCGCGCGAAGATGTGCGAGGGCATGTGCAACGCGTGTGGTGCGGCGGGTGCGATCTGCGCATAACGGCGCGCCGCGGGAATGCCCAACTCGGCCAGTTGCGGCTTGTCGTAGCTGTGGATCAGATAATGCGCCACGCCGGGATGGTCCGGTTCGATGGCGAAGAGCTTCTCCAGGATGGCGGCAGCCGCCTTGCGGTTGGCGAAAGTCTCGTCATGGTGCGGCTCGGAGGCCAGCAACGAGAGCGCATAAAATGCTGCGGCTTCGTGATCGTCAGGATAAGACTCGTACACTTTCTTCATCGCGTCGGAGTAGGCCTTGGCGCGGGCGGCGTGATCCAACTTCCCCGAGTCGTCGTAGAAGGCGCTGATGGCGGCGATGTACGCGCTTTCCCGAGACGTAGCCTTCTTCTCGAGCTTCTTCGCCGTCCTCCCCTCGTCCAGGCCGCGCTTGATGACCTTCGCGTCGGGCTCGTTCCATAGCTGGTGCCACAGGCTCATGGCGACGCCCCAATGCGCCATCGCGCAACGCGGATCGTCCTTGGCAATCTGCCGGAACTCCTTTTCCGCTTCCTCGTACCAGAACGAGTGCAGAAGTGCCACGCCGCGCTCGAAGGGTTTCAGCACTGCCGCAGAGCAGGAGACCGGAAAATGGACCGTTCCCAGTTGACTCTCGTTCAGATCTTCGTGGTGAGGGTGAGCTTTATGATCGTCGGCGAAGACAACGAACCCGCAGAGGAAGCAAAAGAGCAGCAGCCAAGCCAGTCGTTTCATGGGAACCCCGCTGAGAGGCGAGTCTAGTAGAGCAAAGAGAACCCGGTCAAATCTAACAAGTGGCGCTTCCCTCGGAGCAGTGCCATCGCATTCGCTCTAAGAAACAAATATCTCCTTCGCTCTTGCTCCGGATCAGGAAAAAAATCTTAAGAATCCCACTTTTCCACTTGTAAAAAACTCAAAGTTATGACATCTTCAGTCATCCCCAGATGAAAGGACGCCTAAATTTGTCAGTTATTACGCACAAATCGCTTAGCGGGCTGCCTCGGCAACGAACTAGCCGAGTCGGTTTTAGGGCGTCGTCCGATTGCGCTAACTAATCCTCGGCGCTCTTTAACGCAAAGCTAACATAACAAAGCACGCTGGGTGGCGAAGGCTGCGGTTCCTTCGACTGTTAATCGACAACACCGCTGTCGCCCATTCCCCCAGCTTGAAACTGCGCGCTGACGCGGGCGCGTAAATCGCGAACGCAGACGTGCGCCTGAGATCCCCTCGTCTTTCGCGAGGGATTTGCTCGGTCAGTGGCGATAGGTTACGGATACTTCTTCTGGTAGAACAGCCTTCGGGTTGTTGAGGTTCGACTCCTCAAGGGCGCAAGCCCGTTCCGTGGCCGCAGGTTCCCTGGCCATTTAACGCTTGTTAACGCACGCGCGGAGGAATCTCCGCGCTAAACATAAGTTCAGTCAGTGGTGAAGTTCACGGCAACTTCGTGGCGTGCCTGTAACCAAGGCCGGGGTTCGAGCCCTCAACCGTGATTCAAGTTCCCTGGCTGCAATCGAAGCGCGGCACGGCCACCTCTTCGGCTTCGCTCCGAGCGGGTTTTCGCTCGCGCCGCGTTTTTAAAGTTTCGCCGGTGGTGAAAGAGAAGGGTTACTTCGCGCCAAACGACCGACGTTGCAGGATGGCGAATCCTGCCGAGGTGCCGATCTGTGGCAATGCCGGGATCCGCAAGGATCTGGGGGCGTCGTCCCGAAGCTCAGGGTTGCCGCAGAGACCGGCCTCGAGTCGAATCTCTTCTCGCAGGTTCCCCGGCGAGAGTTTATGACGAAGTTCGGCCGGTGGTGTAGACAAGGGTTCCATCGCTTGACACGCGGGAGATGCAGGTTCGAATCCTGCCACGGGAATTGTCCCCGTGTGGCTAAACGGTAAAGCGCCTAACGTACCTTTGTCGCTGATTCCCCGGCTGATTGATTTCAACTACAACTCCGGCGCGAGCGCCCGGCAGAAACGCATGACTATGACATTCAAGATCAAGTGGGCGCTGCCTCCCGAGGGGGAAACACTGTGCAGAACATGCCGCCATGCGCACATTCAGCGCGGCTTCCGTGAGAGCGAAGAGGCAATTCTGTGCGGCTTCGGAAGCCCGTTACGCCCAGTGCTTTTCAAGGTTGCGGAGTGCACCGACTTCGCCGACCGCTGCGTTCCGGAGCGCTGGGAGATGGAGCGCATGGCGCTGCTGATCAACGTGCCGCGCGCGCACGCCAACAGGCTTTCGCTCCGGCACTGGGTTCGCGGCGCAAGAGGAAGATGAAAACGAAGAGGAGTCGGTCTCAACGATGGAATGACGCCGATTCGGCGAAAGTTCGTCGGTGGTGAAGACTGCGGCTACTTCGGAACGGATGACGCAGGTATGGAATCCTGCCACAGCTTCGCTCTGTAGTTTAGCCAAAACATCCGTCAACTGTGCCGTCGTCGCCTAATTCCCCGGCGAAGTCAACCACAGATTCCTCACCGCTGACGCGGTTCGGAATGACAACCCGCATAAGATTGGCTAGCAGCTAGGAGCCAGAAGCTCTTGCTGAGAGCTGATAGC
>Ga0209698_10000675_pt1 | contig 38907 bp, 41 predicted proteins | sample LitLauG_LLR_2012_FD_187203 | JGI IMG/M metagenome (GOLD analysis project Ga0209698, IMG submission 187203) | Freshwater sediment microbial communities from Pennsylvania, USA - Little Laurel Run_MetaG_LLR_2012 (SPAdes) (version 2) | ecosystem: Environmental > Aquatic > Freshwater > Creek >... | reverse complement strand
ATCAGAATGTCTTTTACGACATGGGTCTGATGCAGAGCAAGCTGAAGCAGTACGATAATGCCATCACGTCCTTCTTGAAGCAGCGGGAAAACGGAGACGATTCTGACAACGAAGAGGCTCTGGCCCACGCGTACGCAGCAAAAGGCATGCAGCGTGAAGCCGAAGAGGCGAAGCATAGGGCCGCGGAGTTGCAGGAGCAACACTAGCCCTTTCCCGGCGCTTGCGTGGGTGCGTGAGAACTTGTGTCGTCCCTCCGGGACTCCGTCCGATTTTCCACTGCACCCAGGACTTACGTCCTGGGCTAACCTATTACGCTCCTCCGGGGCTGGTGTCTCGCAGATCCTGTTCCACCGATGTCACGGCAGAGTAGTTCTCACGCACACACTTACGCGCCGGACCGGCGAATGACACCGCTCCGCGGTTACGACACTTCCATCCTACGCAGCTTTCTGAATTGCCTGCTCGATGCGCTTGAGCGTTGTTTCTTTCCCCAGCACTTCCAGCGTTTCAAACAAAGGCGGGGCGTTCTTCCGTCCACACACCGCGACTCGAATGGGTTGAAACATCTGTCCGGCTTTCAGACCTAGTTCCTGGGCGGCGGCTCGAAGGGCTTGGTCGAGCTGGTCATGCTTGAATTCGATTTTCGCCAGGACCTCGCGGGCCCGTGTCAAAACCTTGTGTGCCATGACGGCGTCGCCTTTCTGCGGAATGAGTTCAGCGGGGTCGTAGGGCGGAAGTTGCTCGACGAAGAAGAAATCAGCGGCAGTGAGGACATCGCGCAGGAGTTTGATGCGCTCGCGGATGAGGGGCGTGATGGCGCGCATTTTGTCGGGCGTGACTTGGAATCCTCCAGCCTGGACTATGGGGAGCAACCGTGCGCTCAGGTCATCGACCGAAAGCGCGCGGATGTGCTCGGCGTTCAGCCAGATCGCTTTGGGATCGAAGGTTTCTTCGGGGTAAGCGGGCGAGGGCGCCCGCTCCACACCTTTCTCTTGCTCTTGCTCTTTGAAGTTCACGACTGCATTGGAGCGGTTGATCCCTTCGAGCGAAAACGCGTCAATCAGCTCCTGGCGGGTCATATGTGTGCGGTCGTCCTTCGGCGACCAGCCCAGCAGGCACAGGAAATTGATGAAGGCTTCGGGAAGGAAGCCGGCATCGCGGTACGTAGTCACGCTGACGACTGGGCCGTGGCGGCGCTTGGAGAGCTTCGATCCGTCGGGCGCGACCAGCAGCGGCAAATGCGCGAACTGCGGCGCCTTACCGCCGGCCGCCTCAAAGATCAGGACGTGTTTATAGGTGTTTGAGAGATGGTCCTGGCCGCGGATGATATGGCTGATCTTGAGATCCACGTCGTCGGCGCACGAGGCCAGGTGATACGTCGGCATACCGTCGCTGCGCAGGAGCGCGAAATCTTCGATGTCGTCGGCAGCTTTGACTTGCTCTCCGTACACTGCATCATTGAAGCGCACTTCCTCTCCCAACCCACGTGGAACGCGAAAACGCAGGGCGAATGGTTCCCCGGCGCCGGCACGGCGGTCACTTTCCGCGCGCGAAAGTTCGCGCATGCCGGGGTTGAAGAGCCAGGTCTGATTCGCTCCGGATTTCTCGCTGTCGCCGGTGTGGGCGGGGGTGAAGTCGCGGTACGCGAGCCCGTTTTGAAAGATGGCATCGGCGATCTGGCGGTGGAGCGCGAGGCGTTCGGACTGCTTGTACTCTTCGTCCCAACCGAGATCAAGCCAGCGCAAGCCCTCAAAAATGGAGCTAACTGAGGCTTCGGTGTTGCGTTCTACATCAGTGTCGTCGAGACGGAGAACCATGGTTCCACCATTGCGGCGGGCATAAAGCCAGTTGAAGATGAAAGTCCGGGCGCTGCCAACGTGCAGAAAACCCGTGGGAGACGGTGCGAATCGAACACGCAGCATAAATTCTGAGTATAGCGGAAGGGGATCAGGAGCTGGGCCTTGGAACTTCTTCTACCATTTTCTGGATACGGCGATCCGTACGACTGGTTACCCTCAGATGACTAAGGTAACTTGGGATCCGCGATCTCTCTGGCACATCGTCATCCTATAAGAAGATACTCTTTGACAATCTGCATTCGAGTAGCGCCAGCCAAGAGACTAACTATTGTTTCGGACTGTCTAGTTGTGACAGGATGAAATCTGGAAGACTCCGTCAGGTTCGGAGCCAGGTGACAGAGGCGCATGAACAGCGTGACCACAGGTTTGGTCATTATCCCCGGGGCCGTCGCCCTGCTGGTCTTCCTGCTTTTTAGCTATCTGTACGAGCAGAACCGGCACAGCTATTTTCGGGCGTGGCAGCTGGCCTGGGCCGCCTACACTCTGCATTACGCAGTCGAGACGCTGGAGTTTCTCCAGGGACCTTCCGCATGGTTGTTCTTCGTCAGCCACCTGCTGCTGGTGGCGATGGCGATCTGCATCTTCGTCTCGACCCGGCTGATGCGGGAACCGTTCCAGCTGAAGTGGTACGACACCGCCCTGGCACTGACCGGGATCGGCTTAACGTATGTGAATTTGCGCGCGCACCTTGCGAACGGCGTGCTCACCGACAAAGCCATTCTTCCGTGGTACCGGTTGGAAGTGGGGCTGTCCGCGTTGTTGCTGTACTGTTCGTTTCATTTCTACCGCTATGCGTTCCGCAAGAATTCGTGGGCCTTCCGGATCCTTTCATTTTCCCTGGCACTGTGGGCAGCGTTGATGGGAGCGGGACAGTTCCGCCAACCCTTCCTTGAGGTGTTTGGCAAGCTGGGCGATTTCCTTGGTCCAATTCCCCAAATGGCGCTGGCCATCGCGATGGTGATGGTGCTGTTCGAAAACGAGCGCAATGCGGTACAGGAAAATGCGCTGGCGTTTTCCACGTTGGGCGTGGATCCCCGGCGACTGCTGTCCGCCCATGACCTCGTGCCCAGTCTGCAGGGCTTTCTGGACCGGCTGGTCGCGCCGCTGCCTTCGCGGCGCGCCATCGTCTTCATTTCCGAGCAGTGGAGGGGAACGGTTCCGTCGGTGCAGAAGGGCTTTTCGCCGGATTTTCTGGAGAAGTTGCAGAAGTCGCAGGCCGGTGACTACATCTCAGAGCTGGCCTACCGGCGCGGCGGGGTAGTGACTCTAGGGAATCTCGTTGACATGGGAGAGCCTCTGCCAGCGCTGCCGGGCGGAAGGTTTGAAGCGTTCAAGGAAACGCTGCTGGCGGAGGGCATCAAGGACCTGATGGCGGTGAGCCTGCAAACGCGGGAGCACAACTTCGGAGTCATTCTGTTTCCGCATGCGGAGCGGCGCATGTTCGGTTCATCGAACCTGCGTTTGCTGATCGGGCTTTCGCTGCAAATTGCGCTGACGCTGGAAAACTATGTCGTCATGCACGAAGCGCAGCGGCGCACCAAAGAATATGAGCTGCTCACCGGGATCGGACAGGCGATCAGCTCTCATCTGGACCAGGACGATGTGTTGCGCACCGTGCAAGTCGAGTTGGGACAGATTTTCGACACCAGCAATTTCTACATCGCGTTCCAGGAGGAAGATGAAATCCGCTTCGAGCTGGAAGTCGAAGCCGGGCAGATCCTTCCGAAACGCTCGCGCAAACCGGCCAACGGACTGACCGAGTACATTATCCGGACGGGGCAGCCGCTGCTGATTCAATCCGATCTGGAACAGGTGCGCGCCAAACTGGGGGTGGAGGTTATTCCTCCGCGGCCCGCGCGCTCGTTCTGTGCCGTGCCGATTCTGCTGGGCGGCAAGCCGGCCGGAGTGATGGCCGCGTTGAGTACCGAGCGGGAGTTTCAGTTTCTGGAACAGGACCTGGAGGTCATGCGAACCGCCGCTGGCCAGCTGGGAGTAGCGGTTGAGAATGCGCGGTTGTTTGCGGAGGAGCAGCGGCGGGCGAAGCATCTGGCGTTCTTGAACACCATCTCGAAGACTGCCATTTCCAGCGAAGACGCCGAGCAGATGATGGCAGACATCGTGCGCGAGATCCAGAAAAACTTCCGCTACGACCACATTGGCATCGGCATCATGGACTATGCCACCAAGGACATCGAGATCAAAGCCGAAGCCGGGACCACGTCGCAAGCGTTGGGAAAGCGCATCTCCGTAGGTACGGGCATTCTCGGACGCGTCGCCCGCACCGGGGAAAGCGCCCTGGTACAGAACGCCGGCCACGGACAATTGGCGGGCGTGCTGCCGGAATCGCGCGCGGTGCTCTGCCTGCCGATCAGCTACGGCGAAACGCTGCTGGGCGTGCTGAACGTCGAGAGCCGGAACGAGAATGCATTCCATCCGCAAGATGTTTTGATCCTGAACACGCTGGCCGACCTCCTGGCAACGGCGCTGCATAACTCTTTCGTCTTCCAGAAACTGCAGCAGCAGTCGATCACCGACGGCTTGACCGGAATCAAGACGCGGCGCTTTTTCTGGGAGGCGCTCACCTCGGAATGGAAACGCGCGTCGCGTTCGGGGCGGCCTTTCTCGGTGGTGCTGGTCGATCTGGACAAGTTCAAGGAAGTGAATGACACGCTCGGGCACCTGGAAGGCGATTTGGTGCTGGCGCGCGTGGGGCGCCTGTTGGAGCAAAAATGCCGGCAGTCGAATGTGGTCGCGCGCTACGGCGGGGATGAATTCATTATTTTGATGCCGGAAACCGGAATCGAACAGGCGCAGGTTCTGGCGGAGAGGCTGCGGCTCTGGCTGGCCACCGATCCGACCCTGGAAGAACATCACATCACCGGCAGCTTTGGGGTCGCCAGTTTCCCTGTGCACGGATTTGCAGTCGAGGATCTAATTCGCGTGGCCGACGCCGGCATGTACGTAGCCAAGAAGACGGGTGGAAATCATGTTGCCACGGCGGAACCTTTCACCGATCGGGAAGGTTCTACGGTCCAGCAACAACTGGTTTCCGGTTACATCGAAGGATTTCTGCAGCGCGAATTCAATGGCCCTGAACCTCTGGAAGAACTGGTCGACACCCTGCGCAAGCTTTGCGGCGGGGCAGAAGCGACCGACAAGCTTGCATTGAGGGGAGCGATCGAGGCTCTCTCCCGTGCAGCAGAACTTAGAGAGCTCAATGCTTCCGGACACGGCGAGCAGTGCGCGCACTATGCCGGTCTGATCGCGCAGGGATTGAACCTTCCGCCGCAAGAAGCGGAGGAGGTGAAATTTGCGGCCCGCGTGCATGATGTGGGCAAGCTGTTCATCTCGGAACGCATCCTGAATAAAACCGGCGCCTTGACGGAAGAAGAGTTTTCGCTGAGGAAAGCCCACCCGCAGTGGGGAGCCGAGGTGTTACGAGCCATCCCCGACGGCCGGTCCGTCGAACAGGCGGTGGAGACCCATCACGAAGCCTTCGACGGGTCGGGATATCCGCTCGGCCTGAGCGGGGAGACCATTCCGCTCTGGGGGCGAATCGTGGCCGTTGCGGACGCCTACGTGAACATGACGAGCGACCGTTCGTTCGCTCCCGCAAGAACGCCCGAACAAGCGATCGCGGAACTCGGGAAACTAAGCGGGACGCGGTTCGATGGCATGATCGTTCGAGTGTTCGCGCGCCAGCTCAAATCCGAAAAAGCTGCCACCCTCGGCAACTCGCCTCAGTTCTGATTCACTACCAGGGTCCCGTCCTTGGGCAGGTAGCTCTTGCGATGGAACCAGTCCTCCATCGCGTCTCTCAGTTGGTCGAGTGGGACGTGAGTTCCGATCTCCATGATCCCATCGGCAACCGGCAGAGTGTCGTCAAAGACCGTGGCGTTGGTGAAATTGCGCATGCTGAAACTGTCGAGCCACTTCAAGGGGCAGGGTTGAAGCAGCACGCCCTGGCGGTACTCCACGCGGACTTTCCGGGCAAACATGCTTCGATTTAAGCACAGATCTTCTGGATCAACCCTGGTGACGCGATTGTAGCCTCCTCTTACTTCACGGCGAGCAGGTTTCGAAGTTTGCGAAGGGCGCGTGGAATTTCCTCTACCGCGGTGCTGCCAAAACCCAAGATCAGGCCCGAGCGCGACACTACGCCCATATACGAGCGAGAGAGAGGCCACATCCAGAGGTTCTGGGCGGCCGCGCGCTTGGCAATTTCGACGTCGCGGCTACCCTTCGGCAGGGTCACAACCAGATGCATACCGGCGTCACCCCCGAGAACCTCCACCAGGGATCCGAGTTCCCTGCTGATGCTCTCCACCAGTGCGCTTCTCCGCTCGCCATAGAGAACACGCATTCTTCGAATGTGGCGCGCAAAATGTCCCTCCCTGATAAAGTCCGCGAGCACCTCCTGATAGAAGCTGGCCGGACCAAGGTCCATAGCCCGGCGGATCGCTAGAAACCGGTCGACGAGGTCCGATGGAATGACGACATAGCCGAGGCGCAAAGAAGGAAACAGGACTTTGCTGAAGGTCCCGATGTAGATCACGCGGCCGTTTGCGTCGAGCCCCTGCAAGGACGCGATCGGCAGGCTCTCGTACCGGTACTCGCCGTCATAGTCATCCTCGAGGATCCAGGATCCCGTGTTTTGGGCCCACTCCAGCAGTTGAAAGCGTCGCGAGGCGCTCATGGTCACGCCCAGTGGAAATTGATGCGAGGGCGTGACAAACGCGGCCCGCGCTTTGCGGCACCGCTGGATGCCGGCGGCAACATCCACACCTGCCTCGTCGACCGGCACGGGCACCAGACGGCAGCCAGTCAGCGCGAAGGCATCTCGTGCGCCACGGTAGCATGGCTCTTCGATCCATACCGGACTCCCGGGGTCGAGCAGAACGCGCGCGGAAATCTCGAGCGCTTGCTGAGAGCCGCTGACAATCATGACCTGGTCTGTGTCGCAATGGAGCGCTCGCGCGGTTCGCAGATAGCTCGCGATCGTTTCCCGGAGAGCCTTGGAGCCTAGCAGGTCACCGTAGTGGAATGACTTGGCGTCCATGTTTCGGCAACGGCGCGCGACCAGGTTCGACCAGACGTGGAGGGGAAATTGATCAAACGCCACTTGCCCTACACCAAACGCTCCCCAACCGTGCAGCCACGGCAAGCGTTCAGGACGCGGAAGGCTGGCCGTCCGGCGCGCGACCGGCCGGGGCCCCGAGCGCGTTTCCGCAAATCGCGTCCCGGGCGTTTTACTGGACGTAAACTGGTCTGGAAGGGAACTGGTTACGACCGTGCCCGCCCCAACCCGGCTTTCGAAGTAGCCTTCCGCCAAAAGCTGCGCGTACGCATTCAGAACGGGAAAGCGCGAAACAGCGAGTTCGGACGCAAGCATCCGCGTGGATGGAATTCGCTGCGTTGGGCGCAGGCGGCCATCCACAATTGCCGCGCGAAATGCGTCGTAGATCTGTCTGTGCAGGGACCTCGGGGCCTTTCGATCGACGGCGATGATGGGGAGGATCCCGGAGGCTACTCTTTTCATAGCGGCGGATCATAATGGCTATGTCGAAATCAGGTCAAGTGGGTATTGTCTACGACCACTCTGTCCTTCACGCTTAGCGAAGAGATTCTTTGTCCGCTGCGCACGGCCACAATTTTGCAGACATTTCCTCCGCGCCCTCGACGGGCGATTGAGGCACGTCGAGCGTGTGGAGAGTTGGGCCAGCGACGATGTGTGCCATGACGACTCGTATTCGCCATTGCGTTGAATGCCCGAAATGCCGTACCCGATATCTGGTTGGTTTCAGTCCGTACCGGAACGGGGCATACCTGGTACCGCTAGTTAAGGGATTCTCGGAAGAATGGACTTTGTACTGTTCCTGCAGCATGCCGCCCAGTTCCAGTCGATGGAGCTGGACCGAATTGAAGATGTACGCCGTCTGTAACCAAGCTCATGATCGTGGCTTTGGCCCGCCCGGAGAAATCGTGCCGGTAGACTGAATCGTCTGCGAATCGCGGGTCCGAGCAAAAAAATCCCGGGAGCATGGCTCCCGGGTTCTGTTCAGGTCTCACCCTGTTTACTTCTTCGCCTTCTTCAACCGATCTTCCAGATCTGCAACCTCGCGGTTCAGGCCTTCCGGGAGATGGCTGCCGAACTTGGCAAAGTGTTCGCGGATGAGCGGGACTTCGGCCAGCCATCCGTCCACATCGACATTAAGCAACTTGGCTACGTTGGCGGCGGGTAAGTCGAGCCCCTTGGTATCCAGATCGACAGGCTCGGGCAACCGGCCAATCGGCGTATCGACTGCGTGAACTTTCCCGTCGCAACGCTCAAAGATCCACCTCAGCACACGGCTGTTCTCACCGTAGCCCGGCCACAGGAACTTCCCGTTCTCGTCCGTGCGGAACCAGTTGACGTAGAAAATCTTTGGCAGCTTGGCACCCGGACGCTTCCCGATATCAAGGTAGTGTCCAAAGTAGTCGCCCATGTTGTAGCCGCAGAACGGCAGCATGGCCATTGGGTCGCGCCGGAGTTGCCCGACTTTGCCGGTCGCGGCTGCGGTTGTTTCGCTGCTCGCGGTTGCGCCCAGGAATGTTCCGTGCTGCCAACTGAAAGACTCGGTAATCAGCGGGACCACGCCGGCGCGCCGTCCGCCGAACAGGATCGCGTCGATCGGCACACCCTTCGGGTCTTCCCACTCTGGAGCGATCACCGGGCACTGGCTCGCCGGGGTGGTAAACCGGGCATTGGGATGCGCCGCCTTGCGCGGAGACGAGGGCGTCCACGGGCGACGCAGCCAGTCAATCAGCTCGGGCGGCTTGGTGTCGGTCATCTGTTCCCACCACACGTCTCCGTCCGGGGTCATCGCGCAATTGGTGAAGATGGAGTTCTTGGTCGCGGTGAGCATGGCGTTCTGGTTCGACTTCATGCTCGTGCCGGGCGCTACTCCGAAGAAGCCATGCTCGGGATTGATGGCGTAGAGACGGCCATCCGCGCCGAATTTCATCCAGGCAATGTCGTCACCCACGGTCTGAATCTTCCAGCCCGGGATGGTCGGAATCAGCATTGCCAGGTTGGTCTTCCCGCACGCCGAGGGAAACGCCCCGGTCATGTACTTGACCTGTCCCGAGGGACTGGTCATCTTCAGGATGAGCATGTGCTCCGCCATCCAGCCCTCGTCGCGCGCCTGCACGGAAGCAATCCGCAGCGCGTGACACTTCTTGCCGAGCAACGCATTGCCGCCGTAGCCCGAACCGTACGACCAGATCTCGCGCGTCTCCGGGAAATGGCAAATGTATTTGTCCTGCGCGTTGTTGGGCCACGGTGAATCCTGCTCGTAGGGCCCGAGCGGCGCACCCACCGAGTGCAGGCCGCGCACAAAGTCCCCGTCCGTGCCCAGAACCTGGAGCACTCGGGTGCCGACGCGGGCCATGATGTGCATGTTGGCAACCACGTATGCCGAATCGGTGATCTGAACGCCAATATTTGCGATCGGCGAACCGATCGGGCCCATGCTGTAGGGAATGACGTACATGGTGCGTCCCGTCATCGCGCCCGCGTAGAGGCCGTTGAGCTTCTGCTTCATTTTCTCGGGATCTTCCCAGTTATTGGTGGGGCCCGCGTCCTCTTTGGTACGAGCGCAGATGTAGGTGCGGTCCTCAACGCGAGCCACGTCAGCAGGATTGGAGCGGACGAGGATGCTGTTGGGGCGCTTGTCCTCGGCGAGCGGGATCGCGGTGCCCGACAGGATCATCAACCGCAACATGGCCTGGTATTCCTCGTGCGCGCCGTCACACCAGTGGACACGATCCGGCTTGCAGAGCCGCGCGGCTTCCTCGACCCACTCGGCGAGACGTTTATGCTTCGTTTCGTTCACGGTCTCCACATCCAAAGTAAGACTGGACATAACGATGATCTCCTCGGACAGCAATCTGCGCGATCCCTTACCGCGCCTTGGAAGACGACGCGCGCGGGCAGAAGGGCGTGGCGAAAAATAAGGATTCTGCCCGTACCATTCAAGGACAGGGGCAACATTGTCCCTCATTCCGAGGGGTCTTTCCAAGTGCCGAGTCCAAGCTTGAACCGCCACGCGATTTCGGGTCCTCCCCGCGGCGGCCAGTCGATTATCCCCGCGAGCGACGGGGGAAGAAGTGTTTGGGATCACAGACGCTTGTGACGTCAACTACGGTGTGGGGTGCAACTCTCTGAAAACAAGGCACTCGGCTAGCGGGCAACTGCCACCGGAAGCTCAGCCGGGGCCACCACTGCGTCCAGGTGCTTGAGGGTCTGATCGACTGTAAGCGAGTACATCTCACTGCCCACGCCCTCGCCCGATTCCAGTGCAGTCTTCAGGAAATGGCCGGCGATCTCCTTTGCCAGGGCGTCGGTGATGGTCCTGCCGGTCTGATTCTTGTATTCCACCCAGGCTGGATGGGGCAGGGCGACCCAGACCGGACGGCCGTCCACCAGGAACTTGATGTCCACGGCATCGGCATGGCGGGTTGCAATGGCGACCACCAGGGCCTGATACAAGCAGTGCACTTGCCTCTTCGTCCAGCGATCAGCGGCGGTGAAGTCGGTAAACATGCCTTATAAACTATAGCGCCGGGTTGACACGAGGAGCAAACGGTCGGGACTCCTCCCTGTTGAAGCCAAACGTCACAGCCGAAAAGCCTGGGTCAGCATACAGTCATGATATGCCAACGAAGAAGCTTAGCCCGCGCAGCGGCGCCAAGCCGGCGCCTGTTCTTAATGCGTTCGCCGGTAAAACGGACGCCCCCGATAATCGGGAACTGGCAGCGGCATTAGGCCCCGCCCACGCACTGTGGGACAAATTAGTCGACAGCCTGCACCGCAAGCTTGTAGTGGACGTTCAGGAGTGGGGATCGTCGTCCCAAAAAGCTGGCTGGTCGCTGCGCCTGAAACGCAAATACAAAAACAGAGACCGCATCATCCTGTATCTCGTCCCGACGCACGGCTCATTTCAAGCCGCCCTCGTCCTTGGCGACAAAGCCGTGAAGGCTGTGCGAGAGAGCAAGTTTCCTGAGAGGGCGCTGAAGACCGTCGCCGAGGCCAGGCGTTATGCGGAAGGAACGGGAATCCGTCTCAGAGTGGACGGGCCTGAGGATCTCGCCGTAGTCGAGCGACTCGCCATCATCAAGATCGAGAACTGATGAACAACCGTGCGCCCTCGCCCGGCCACTCATCTGTGCTCATCCGGACGCGTCCGGTATGATCAGAGAGCCGTGACCAAGGGCCTTGCAAAAAACAAACTGCAACTTCTGAATTCTGCAAATCTGGGCCAGCTTTCCTGGCTGGTGCACGCATTCTCCACTCGGCACGGCGGGGTGTCGCGCGTCTACGGCGGAAAAACGCTGAATCTAGGATTTACGCAGCACGACTCGCGCAAGGCCGTCGAGCGCAACCGCGAACTCCTTCTCAAGAAACTGAGGGTTGCGAACGGGCGCAAACCCTGGACCCTCGTGACACTCCGACAGATTCACTCCGACTTGATCCACTACGTCGAGCGCGCACCCGAGCAGATTCCGGCCGGCGATGGACTGATCACCGATGTCCCAGGGTTCCTGCTGGCCGTGCAGACCGCCGACTGTCTCCCAGTGATCGTGGCAGACCGGAAGCGGCGGGCCGTGGCTGTTTTCCATGCGGGCTGGCGCGGAACCGTGAAGCGCATCGTGGAGAAGGGTGTGGGCGAGATGCGCCGACACTTTGGCAGTGATCCGCGAACTCTGGTCGCGGCCATTGGCCCCGGCGTACACGGGTGCTGCTACGAGGTTGGCGAAGAAGTGCGTAACAAGTTCGAAACGCAGTTTGCCTATGCGACGGACCTTTTCCGTGAAGTGAAGGAATCGGACCCGGTCCGCGAGAAGTATCCGCTGCTGTTTTTGACAGCGCGCGCGCCCGGACACAGCGAGTTGCCGGTGAAGCTCTTCCTCGACCTGGTGGAAGCCAACCGGCGGCAGTTAATCGACGCCGGGGTAGCGGCCAGGAATATCGAGGCGTCCGCGCTATGCACCGCCTGCCACCCAGAACTGCTGTTCAGCTTCCGCTCCGACAAGGGCGTGACCGGAAGACTGATGGGAGTGGTGGGAGTGCGGTCGAAATAGGCTGCACTCCAGCGAACCGAAGGACTCACGCCCCCGCCAGCACGCCTTCCCGCATCAGCCGTTCGAGGGTAACGCGCGGACAGACATTGCCATGCAGGTACTCCAACAGGGATCGGGCTACTCCCCGGATTATGTGTTCGACGTTGGGGTCGTTGACATGACCTTCCTCGTCAAAAACCGACCGCACATTGGGCACGGATATCGGCGTCGGCAGGACGAGCGCGCCCACGTGCGCGGCTACCCCGCGCAGGTGCTCCAGCGACTTGATGGCGCCGATGGCGCCCGCGGCCACTCCCAGCAGTGCCACTGGTTTCCCCTGCAGCAACGACGGAAATCCCAGATTCTCGATCACCAGCTTCATCACGCTCGAAAAGCTGCCGTGATACTCCGGAGTGGCCAGCACAATCGCGGTCGCCTGCTTGACCGTTTCCTGCAGTTGGCGGGCTCCGGTAGAGCTAGGCAACCCCGGCGGAGATAGTTCGAGGGTCGAGGGGTCGATCACCTGCACATGGACCATGGGGTCTTTCTTCAATTCATCGATCACCAGCGCCGATGCCATGCTGGTGTAGTTGTTCGGCCGGACGCTGCCGTTGATCACCACAATGCGAATGGGTTTCTCGGACATGATGTCACCTCTCAGAACGCAGGCTGCCCTTGCGTGGGTTGTAATTACGCCAGATCGAACAGCAACACTTCGGCGTCTTTCTTTCCCTTGATCGTCAGACTCTTCTCGTCGCTCACCGCCGCGCCGTCGCCCTGCTTCAGTTTCTCACCGTTCAGTTCGACTTCGCCCTTCGCGATCTGCACCCAGGCATGACGTTTTGCTCCCAGCGTATGCTTCACTTCTTCACCGGGTGCAAGCAACGAGACAAAGAGCTTCGCATCCTGGTTGATTTTCACCGAGCCCTCGGCGGCGTCGTTGGAGGCGATCAGGCGAAGCTTGCCGCGTTTCTCCACTTCCGGAAAACTTTTCTGCTCATAGCTGGGTTCGCGCCCCTGCTTGTCGGGCAGAATCCAGATTTGCAGCAGGTGGGCAGCTTCCGTCTTCGACGGATTGAATTCGCTGTGCCGGATGCCGCGGCCGGCGGTCATGCGCTGGCCGTCGCCCGGCAGGATCACCGATCCTGTACCGAGGCTGTCCTTGTGCTCGAGCTTGCCGGAAAGGATGTAGGTGATGATCTCCATGTCGCGGTGCGGATGCGTCGGGAACCCGCCGCCGGGCGCAACAAAATCCTCGTTGATCACCCGCAGGGAGCGGAAGCCCATCCATTTATCGTCCCAGTAGTCGCTGAAGCTGAAGGTGTGGTGGGTCTTCAGCCAGCCGTAGTCGCCGCCTCCGCGTTCGTTGTTGTGCCGGATGGTAATCATGGTGCTCGCCTCCTCGCCTCCTAAACGTTAGTCGTTGTAACGACTATTTAGATGCTCGCAACCGGAAAAGGACTCAGGGGCGGGATTGTGGGGTGCTCGTCAGTCTTTCTTGTGCTTCTTGGGGGAAGCGTCGGACTTGGGCTTGTCGTCTTTCTTGGAATCTTTCGCCTCTTTTGCGTCCTTGGAGTCTTTCGAATCCTTGGAATCCTTCGAGCCGCCATCGGATTCGGAGGAGGATGCGTGGCCAGTCGAACTCTTCTTCGGGTAGTCGGTCACATACCAGCCAGATCCCTTGAACTGCACGGCTGGGGCCGAAATCATCTGCTCGATCGGGCCTCCGCACTCGGGACACTTCTTGAGCATCTTGTCAGAGAACTTCTGGATCTTTTCAAAGCGGTGTTTGCACTTCTTGCACTCATATTCGTAGAGAGGCATGGGTGCAGTGATTCTAGAGTTTGGAATCAAGTGGCGTCAATTTGCGGGAAACCGGTAGTTGAGCGCCGGGCGTCCCCGCCCCGCTGGACCAAGAGAAGGTTTCCAGGTAGCCATTTTGAGGCAAGGGCGCCCGCGCCACCCGAAGACTCATCTCTTCAGCAGGTCCACCGGCTCGCGCACGTCCACCACGCGAAAATACTTGGCCAGCGCCGGATACTTCTTCGCTACCGCTTCGTACATGGCGTAGGCCACGTTGCGGTACGACGCGTGTCCCGCAGGCGTAGTGCGGAGCTCGGAGATGTAAACGGCTTCTGCGAAATCCATTTTGAAGAGCGTGCGCTTGCGGAAGGCGAGCGGGATCGCGTACTGCGCATTCTGCCGGGCTTCTTCGCCTGCTGCAGCCGAAAGCTTCTCGACCGCGGCGGCGGTGCGCCTCATGGTCGATTCATACGTGGCTCGGATGCCGGCGGCTTCCACCTCCGGCGGTGTGTCATAGCCGTGGGCGGTGGTGAAGTCCTGCATGATCTGGACACAGCGGCGGTGGCGGTGCATGTCTCGGAAGCCGCCGATGTCCATGAGAATATCGAAGCGGAACTGCTGGCCCGAAGAGAACGGCCGCAGCAATTCGTCGTGCTTGCCGCGGTGCCGCACGCCGAGGTCGATGATCTCGCGGCGGCGCGCTTCGCCCGCAGCTTCGACGGCCTGGCGGATCTGCCAGTAGGAGTAGTGACAGTGGCCATAGAGCAAAGTTGTAGCTAGTTCGATTTCCAGCGGATCGGTGTCCAGCAGGTCGACCAGCGGCGCAGGATCGATGGCTGCGCCCTGCATCAACTCGGCGGCAGCTAGCTGCAGTTCGCGGCGAGTTTCGATTTCGTATGGATTCGGGTCCGCATACTTGACCAGCGTCGGCGCGACTCGCACTTCCCGCAACAGTTCCTGCTCAGCGCGATCAGCAAGAGATGGCGAAACCGCGCGGATCTCCGCCACCAGAGCCTGTAATGACTCTTCGTTCGTGTTATACGCTGGAGATAAGGCCGCCTTTTTCAGCAGCGCACCAAGATCGCGCACCTCCTTGTGCGGCTGCGACAGCAGGTGAGCGACCTGCGTTTCGAGCGTTCGCGCATTGACGATTTCCCCCAGCGATGTGTTCGTCGCAAGCGGCAGAAGATAGCGCGAGATATCGAAAGCGCGGGCGCGCAACGTGCGCTCGTAAGCATCCTGCTTCATCTCGGCGGGCTTCGGCGTGATCCCGGCGAGATACTGGAACATCGTCTCCGACAACTGCTCGTAGTCGACGAAGAGTTGATCGACGGTCTGCCGGTACAGCGCTCGGGAATCGCTGTCGTCGCCGAAATCGGGCGCCGTGTAGCCGCTGCGCTTGAAATCCTGGTAGCGGGTGGAACGCTCCTGGCCATCCCAGCGGGTCTCATCGGCGACGACGATAGCGGCGAGAATCGAAAGCCGCTCGATGGCCAGTGCGATGTGCGCAAGATCAGCAATCGACCGGTGTCCGTACTGAAAGTAGAAGGTATTAAGAAACTTCTCGGCCTTCTGCTGTGTAATTTCTTTCAGCGATTCTTTCATCGAGAGCGCCGAGCGCGAATACTTGGCCATCGCATAGGCCTGGATCTCGGGTTCCACACCGTAAACCGCGAAGACTTCAACGGATGGCTCAGCCGCGGAGTTGGACACTGATTCGGAGGGCATGGGTTCGGTCGACATCACGGAAAACATAGGAGTGGAGAAATCTTAACCGTACGGCAGGCGCCACGCAATCACACGAATGTGCGACGCGGGAACAGGTAGTCAGAATCGGTTTTGGGTTGGGCTCGGCTTTAGCTTGCCGCCAAGATCCCCAAGGGTGCGCTTTACAGTGTGCTGAAAAACGCCAGTTTCGTATCAGGGCATCGCTTTAGCGGTGCCGTAACGCCTTCAATTTCAGCTGCCCTTTTAGGGGCTGGGCGTCAAACGTCGAGTTTTTCAAGCAATCTGTCTAGCTCCTGACGTCAGGGTTGGCACCGAGGATTGCGCTGCGCGTCACTTTTCAATTCGTCGCGAATCCTGATATAAATATGTATCCCGTAGACATTGGCATGAGATATTTAGCACTCATATTTGTGATTGCAGGATCAGTGTTTTCTGGGGTTTCGGCCGCCCAGTCCTTTGGGCCCGCAGCCCCAATGACGACACCGGCCGCTGTATCCGCTCCCAGCGATAGCGTTCCCCGGTTGGCTGTGGCGGATGTCTCTACCCCCGATCTCGTCTCCGTGGTTTCGCGTCCGCAGATGTCGGCGGATCTGGCACTTGCGACGTTCCAGAGGCGCTCCGCTCGCCAGGCACAGGAACTCGCCGGATATTCCGCAGCCACCGTGGTTCGGGCGGAATTGCCGCGCAGTTCGCAACGTGGAGAACTGGAACTGGAGCGTCGCTACAGCGTGCCGCGCACCCTGACCTTCAAGGCTCTGCACTTCGTGGGCGACGGCTTCGTCAAGACCAACGTGATCGCTCGGCTGCTGCAGTCAGAGGTGGACCACATCCAGAAGGATGATCCGGCAGTCACCGCGATTCGTCCGGAGAACTACAAGTTTTCGCACAAGAGCACCACGCGGATTGCGGGCCGTGTGGTGCACGTCTACCAGATCAAACCACGGAAAAAGCGTCCCGGACTGTTCAAAGGCCATATTTACGTGGATGCCAGCACCGGCAGCCTGGTGCGGGCAGAAGGCCACGTGGTCAAGTCGCCTTCGATTTTCGTCAAGAAGATTGACTTCGTGCAGGAGTACGCCGACGTCAACGGGTTCGTACTTCCCACGCACATCCACACCGAAGCGAAGGCGGCCCTGGTCGGGCGCACGGTCGTCGATATCGTCAATTCCGATTGCCAGCCAGTTCTCCTGTCTCCGCAAGCGGCGGCCGCTTCCGGCTCCAATTGAGGGCGCGTGAGAGCGCCACCTCACGGCCGAGTTGAACTGATCCAGGCAACGCTCCCCGAGCACATCGAACAAGCCCGAGTCCTCTTTCTCGAGTATGCCGACTCCCTTGGCTTCAGCCTGTGTTTCCAGAGCTTCGACGAAGAACTGAAGAGTCTGCCGGGCTCCTACGCTGCCCCCAGCGGACGATTATTGTTGGCGCAATATGAGCACCAAGCTGCCGGATGTGTGGCCTTGCGAAAACTGGAAGTGAATCTCTGCGAGATGAAACGGCTTTATGTGCGTCCGGCATATCGCGGGAAAGGCCTGGGCCGGATCCTGGTCGAACGCCTGATCACCGACGCGCGCGCCATCGGCTATGAGCGCATGCGGTTGGATACGATTCCATCGTCCATGCAAGACGCTGTCGCACTCTACCGCAGAATGGGTTTCAAAGAAATTCCACCCTACCGTGCCAACCCGATCGAAGGCGCGCTTTACCTGGAGTTGTTGCTCTAGCCGGCTGCGGAACTTTGCTGGCCGGATTTTGGGAAGCAGAACGGCCAAAAATACAGGCTTCAGCCCCCTGAGGGTCGCTTCCCTAGGACCTCAAGAGCATTCTTGAAGCCGGTCCCAGCGGATTTCGCGCCCCTTCAGGAGTGTGGTTTGGATTCAACCAGTGGTGGCTGCGTCAATCGCGGTTCGCTACTGGCAATGGGCTGCGCCGGCAAGCCGTGGCCCAGGATGACGACGTCCACACGGCGATTCATGCCCCGCCCCTCCGCCGTGTCATTAACAGCAATCGGGTGATACTCCGCATATCCCGCAGCACTGAGACGATCTGGCGCAAAGCCATTGCGCACAACCAGCAACCGGACGATCTCTGTCGCCCGTGCGGTGGAGAGTTCCCAGTTGGAAGAAAACCGGGCGGTATGAATGGGAACGTCGTCGGTGTGGCCTTCGATTCGCAAGCGGTAGTCCCGCTGCCGGAGCATGGTGGCGATGCGGTCGAACGCGAGTTGCGATTCAGACTTCATCTGCGCCGAGCCACTCTCAAAAAAGCCCACCTCGCGCAAGCTGATCACCAAGCCGTCCGGCTCGCGCCGCATGGCGATTTCCTTGCGCTTGATTTCTCCAGCGAGCGCGGTCTGCAGTTCGGCCTCGAGTTGGGCCAGGTCGCCGTTTTCCCCGCCCGCACCCAGAAGGCCATCGGGACGCGACGCAATCCGCCCCAGGCTCGCGGTCCGCTGCACGTTTTCGATGGCTTGCACCCTATCGAACGGCATGGGCGATTCGGGGCTGATGGGGACTTGCGTGGTCGAGGCTTGAAAAACTCCCATTTCCTGAAAAGCAACCTGGATGGCCATTGCCAGCTTGCCGACTTTGCGCTTGTCGACCTGCGACGAGGCATACAACACTACAAAAAATGCGAACAACAGAGTAATGAAGTCGGCATAGGAAACCAGCCAACGCTCGTGATTGGCATGGCCCGTGGGTTTTCTTCCGCGTCTCATGCCTCGGTAACCGGCGGCGTCTCGGCCTGCTCATGCGCCTGCGCCTGCGTAAGAAATCCCACCAGTTTCGATTCCAGCATGCGGGGGTTCATTCCTTCGAGGATTGAGATCACGCCTTCCAGTGTCATCTCGCGGATGACCTGCTCATCGCGAATCCGAATCTTGAGCTTCCCGGCGGACGGCAACAGAAACAAATTGGCGGCGCCCACCCCGTAAATAGTGGCCACGAACGCAACTGCAATGCCACGTCCGACTTCGTCGATTTTGTCGAGGTGCTGCATGACCTGGATCAGCCCCAGCACCGCGCCGATGATGCCAATCGTTGGAGAAAAACCGCCCGCCGATTCGAACAACTGGGGAATTTTTTCTTCCTGCTCTGCCTGGTTGTCCAGTTCGAGTTCCATGATCTGGCGTAGTTCCTGCGAGTCGGTTCCGTCCACCGCCAGGGTCAGAGCGCGTCGCAAGAACGGTTCCTGGATGTTGGGAAGCTCTTTGTCGAGTGAGATGATCCCTTCCCGGCGCGCTTGGTTCGCATACTTGACCAACATCTCGACCGTAGTGCGCGCGTTCTCGCCGGGTTCGAGAAAGATATGGACCAGCCGTCGGAATGCGTTGACAACGACGGGCAGCGGGTACTGGATCAAGACTGCGCCCAGCGTACCTCCGAACACGATCATCGCCGCCGTCGGCTGCAGCACCTGCCCAAGGTTTCCACCCTCCAGTAACAGGCCGAGTACGATTCCGCCAACCGCTAACAGGAGACCGCCGAAGGTTGCTTTATCCAAGCCGCCTCCTATTTCTCGCCCGTCGAGCTGCTGTCACCATCTGCAGCAGGAGGCAACGTGGAGCGGTTGTCCCACCAGAGCATGATCCCCTGCAACACCGACCGTCGGAATTGCACCACGCGTTCGAGAACTTCCTGGGCACTTTCCCGAACCACGATCTTTTCGCCGTTGACCAGCGTGAGGACCGTGTCCGGCGCTTGTTCGACGAACTTGATCAGGTCTGAATTCACTGCCAGCGGATGATTGTTAAGCCGGGTCAGCTGGATCATATTTGCCGCCTTGTTCATGAGACAGATCGCACTCTAATGGTCTCTGTAAGAAGGATCGGCGGAAATAGAGGGGGCGCGATAACCAGGTCCCTGGCTCAGGTTACTAAGGGGCTAAGCCGGGGAGTACCTGTGGAAATAAAGCCTCCGCGGCGCTCGCCGATGTCCTGAATGTAACGCAACGGGTTCCGCAACAGAATATGGAGCGAGCTCCGGGAAGGGTTCGGGGACGGTCCCAGAATCGGAACCAACTAAGGAGCACTAAATGGCACTCACCATTCTGAACAATATCTCTTCGATTGCTGCGGAAAACCAGTTGTCGATTACGAGTAGCAATCTTCAAACCACCCTCTTCCAGCTGTCCTCCGGGTCGCGCATCAACAGCGGTGCCGATGACGCTGCCGGGTTGGCGATTGCCAACGGCTTGCAGGCCAACGTCTCCGCCCTCACGCAGTCCGCCCGCAACGCCAATGACGGTGTCGGCTCTCTGCAAGTCGCCGATGGCGCTCTGGCCCAAGTCACCACTCTGCTCAACCGCGCCGTTACGCTGGCCACCGAGTCGGCCACCGGCACCGTGTCGAACTCGCAACGGAGCGCTCTGAATGCCGAATACACGGCCATCCAGAACGAAATTGACCGCATTGGGTCGAACACCAATTACAACGGAGGCCAGGTATTCACCGCCAGCCCCACGTCCATCTACATCAGTGACAGTTCGGGCACCACCACGCAGGCCAGCAACTTCATCAGCGTCACGACCGGAACACTGACCTCCGCGGCTCTTCTGGGTGGGACCGCGACCGCGACGCTGGCACTCAACGCCATGCCCGCTGCGAACGACTCGGTCTCGATTGGCGGTACGACCTATGTTTTCAAGGCCGCCCTTTCAACCGGCCCCCAGGTGGCCAACGAGGTACTGATTGACGCCAGTGGCGCAACCACTGCGGCGAGACTGGCGAACACGCTCTCCAACCTGGCGGCGGCGGTCAATGGCGGGCCGGGCGCAGGCACACTGTACGGTTCGCCCACGGTTGCCAATGTGACTGCGACGGCAAACGCGGATAATAATACCGTCATCCTCACTGCGACGGCGGCCGGAAACGCCCTGATCGCTGGCGGCGGAACGCTTGGTTCCACGGTCCCCGTGGGAACGGCTGAGAAATTCCTCAACGGCGCCACCTTCGCCGGCGGTTCGGCGTCGAATGTGTCCACCGCCAATGCCGCCCAGGTTGCACTCGCCGCCATCAACGCGGCCATTCAATCGATCGCGGGCATTCGAGGCAATATCGGTGCCAGCATCAACCGGCTGCAAAGCGCCAGCAACGTCATCAACAATCAGGTCCAGAACCTGACTTCGGCCATGAATGGCATCAACGCCGCTGACATTCCGTCGGCCGTCGCCAGCCTGACGAAGTACTCCATCCTGGAACAGACGGGTATCTCCTCTCTGGCCCAGGCCAACCAGCAGCAGCAGCTCGTTCTCAAGCTGTTGCAATAAGAGCAGAAGCGCAGGGGGCGGCCCCGGCCGCCTCCTCTGCGCCAGTCCCGGAGTAGCTCGCCATGACATTGGCCCCTCACCAGCCTTCGGTAGCGCGAGCGTGCCATGCAGCGATCCATGTCCTTGTGCTTTGCGAACGCGCCCTGGACTCTTTCCTGGCAACGCAGTCCAATGGCGCCAACCCGATGTGGGAAGCCTCCCGAAACGAGAAGCAGAGGCCGCACCAACGTCTTCCTCACGACCCTTATCGGAGCGATATGCGGTTCAAGTGCAGCCAGATACTGAGCTTCAGAACCAGCTTATCTTCGAGTATGCAAGGGGCATGAATCCGATTCGGCAAGCGCGGACGCTGTAGAAAAACGCATGGAGAGCAACGTATGGGCATTAGCTTCAATCCGGCAAGTCTGTTGAACGGCAACGGCATCGACGTAAACGGAGTCATCAAGGAAATGCAGGCCGCATCCAGCGGGCGGCTGACACTTTGGCAGCAGGAGCAAAGCGACCTGCAAAGCAAGGCTAGCTTGCTAACCGCGATTAACAGCGACTTATCCAAGCTATCGACCGCGATCAATGCGCTCTCGGATCCTTTGGGTGCGTTCACGGCAATGTCAGCAACCTCGTCCTTGCCTGCGGTATTGACGGCGAGTGCCGACACGTTTGCCGCCACCAGCACGCACAGCATTGTCCTCAGCGGATTGGCCAGCGCGGGAACAGCCTACACGGAAGCACTCGCCAGCGCGGATGCATCGGTCCTGCCTGCGGGCGCCGCCAGCGGGAACCTGAAACTACAAGTCGGCGGAACCGCGGGCACAACCTGCGATATCGCGATCACCCAGGGCAGCAATGACACCCTCAGTGCTCTGACCGCCTATATCAACGAGCAATCCTCGGCCAATGATTGGGGTGTGACCGCCGCCGTTTTGAATGACGCGACTGGCGCGCGCCTGGCAATCTACAGCCAGACCACCGGAACTCCCGGTGCCCTCGCGATTACCGGCAATACCTGTGCTGACAACAACGGTACAGACACGGGAAAGCCCACGAGTTTGAATTTCCTGCCGCCGGTGGGCGGGACGAATGCCACGTTCACGGTCGATGGCATCCCGTTTAGCAGTACAGCCAACACAGTCAAGGATGCGATTCCCGGCGTCACCTTGAATCTGGCCAGCGTCTACACCGGGCAGGTGCAAGTCTCCGTCGGTCCAGACACCGCCCAGGCCAACAGCGCGATCAGCAACTTCGTTTCCGCCTACAACTCGCTCATCAACGACATCAACAATCAGTTCGCAGTCGATCCCACCACCCATAACCAGGGACCTCTGGGTTCCGACGCTTCCTTGCGGTCATTGCAGTCGAACCTGCTCGCCGACGTGACCTACTCGATCTCCGGAAATAGCGGACTGGTCAACTTGGCTGCCTTGGGCGTCAACATGAATAATGACGGGACACTCAGTATCGACGCCAAACAATTCAGCGGCGCGCTGGCCACGGACCCCGCCGCCGTGAAGAACTTTTTTCAGAATACGGATGCCACCGGCTTCGCCAATAACTTCAGCAAAGACCTGTTCAACCTGACTTCGACGACCCAGGGCCCTCTGAACCTCGATCTGACTGAAAACCGGGCCGAGCAGACCGACTTGAACAACCGGATCAGCGATTTTCAGGCGCAACTGGCCGAGCAGCAGAAAACGCTCGTGGCGCAATTCAGCCAGGTCAATGCGACTCTCCAAATGTATCCATTCCTGCTTCAGACCGTATTGAGCCAGCTCGGATTCACCGTCAACAGCAACTCGAACAACAACTCTCCGACCTCGGGATCGAGTACGAGCAGCTCGTCCGGAGGCTAGTGCCATGGACGTTGGACGGTCGTATCGGGAAGCTGCTGTGCGGGGTGCCACCCCAGTCGAGCTGGTCATCCGGCTTTATGAGCAAACCATCGAGGACCTGCGGCAAGCCATAAAAGCCCTCGAGCAGAATGACGTGGAACGCCGCAGCAACAAAATCAATCACGCCATTCTCGTGCTCGGACATTTGCAATCCCAGCTCGAATTCCAGAACGGCGGCCAAGTGGCCCGCGATCTGGAGAACTTCTATAACGTGGTGCGCACAAACCTCGTGCAGGCGCACGTCTCTGCTTCAAGGCAATTGCTTGCCCAGCAGATCACGGACTTGCTGAACGTGCGAGAAGCCTGGATTGAAGTACAGAGGGCCGAAAATTACTCCGTCGCGAAAAGGTTCGGCGGACCGGCTGCCGAGCCCGCTTCGATCTCCGAAACGAATCACGCACACCTGGATTGGAAGGGATGATTTCCGCTCGTGCGATCGAGATCTTGCACCAGGTTAATGCCAGTCTGCGGTCGGTGCTGACCCGTCTGCGACCCGAACAGACCCGTTGTCTCAACATCAAGCCTCAGGACTTCTCCAACCTGCTTACAGACCTTTTGCAGGGAGCCGAGTGTCTGCGCAACCTTCCAGCGAATGCCCATGACGCCTCGCAAGCCGAAAAGGAGTCGTCGGAATACCGAAAGAATCTGGAACAGCTAAAGCAATTTCTGCCTGACGTTCACGGCCGCCTGTTGGCCGAAAGGGCGCGTCTGGAAAACACCCGGCTGCACCTGGCAGCCGCCACTGCATGGGCGCAAGCCCGCAAAAAGACACTCTAGCTGTCCTGGGTCTCGGCGCCGCTTCCCGATTACTTGAGGTAGTCGAAAAGATTCATCTGCGCATACTTGCTGATCGCCGCCAAGGTAGCCTGCGTGTTGTTCTCGGCGGTGGTGAGGCGAGTCGCGGCCGCGGCCAGGTCGACGCCACCCAGCGTGTTCTCCTGCTGGCTGAGCTGGAGTTTTGCCGCATTCAGATAGGTAACCTGGGACTGCGCCTGGTTCATCGAGTTGCCATAAAAAACCCGTTGCGCAGAAAGGTGGTCGTAGGCATCACGGACGGAGGTGATCGCGGCCTGATATCCGGAATTGGACTGCAGAGCCTGCACCAGACTGTTGAGCGCCGCAAATACATCGTGTCCGGTGGCCGAGAATAGCTGTGATCCTGGTTGGTTGATCGCCATCTGGTACCCATTGCCGACGGTGACCGTGTTGACGGCATCGTTGCCGTCATATCGAACGCCGGACGCCACCGTGCTGTCGGCCGCGTAAGGAGGCATGCGGGTCACCGTACCCGAAAAAATGTACCGGCCTTGAAACGAAGTGTTGGCCAGCGACAGGATCTGGTCTTGAATGCCCTGGAGTTCACTCGCGACGGCGCTGCGATTGTCGTCGGAGAGCGTGCCGTTCGCTCCCTCGACCCCCAGACTGATCGCCCGCTGCAGCGCGGTGGTTACAGAACTGAGCGTCGAATCGGCTGTCTGCAACTGACCCTGCACCGAGGTCAGGCTCTGCAGATACCCATTGGTGAATGTGGCCTGGTCATTGTTCGCGATCAGCAGCGCCGCCGACGCTGGATTATCGGAAGGCTGGTTGACACTCCGGCCCGACGCAATCTGGAGCAGCGCCTGTTGCGCGTCAAGCTGGGTCTGGTTGAGTGCGGTCAGAAGATCCGGCATGTAATTCGGATTCACTCGCATGCCTCAGTACCTCCCCAGATTTACCGCTGCATCGAGCAGGTCGTTGATGGTGGTGACCACTCGCGCCGCAGCCTGATAGGCAGTCTGATACTTGGCCAGGTTAGCGGCTTCTTCGTCGAGCGAAACTCCGGAAACACTCGATCGCTGATCCTGCAAGCGCTGAAGAATCATGGTCGAGGCATCCAGGTCTGCCGATGTATTCGAAGTCGCGCTCCCGATCTCAAACACCAGGTTGGAATAGAAATCGACCGGCTTCTGTCCAGCTGCCACCGCCTGATCATGCACGGCCAGGAGCGCGGCCAGATTTCCGTTGCTGCCCGCGGTACCATCGGAACTGGCGGCCAACAGATTGGGGTCAGTGAGGTTGAGGCTCATCGCGGCCGCCGCACCTGGGCCGCCTGCCGGCGGAGGAACGAAAAGATTCCCACCTCGATTGCCGTTCAGATCATACCCAGCCTGATTGGCGATGTTGAGCGCGCTGGTCAAGCCCGTGGCCAGTTGGTCCAGACTGTTCAGAAAGCCGGGGATTTCCTGATCACGCATCTCGATCAGTCCCGCCAGGCTTCCGCCCGCCAGTGAGCCGCTCATATCCCGGCCCTCGGCAAAAATGTGACGCAAGCCGTCCGTGCCAACCTGGGTCGTCAGCTGGAAACTCTGCGACTCCGTGACCAGGGGGACGCCGCTCGACGTGGTCAACGCGATCCCGTGTCCGGTTTGGATTACCGAGACGTCCGTTAAGCCTGAGAGCTGGCGGATCAGCGTTGTTTGTTTATCGATGAGAGCGCTGGCATCCTGATGAACATTTTCTAGATTGGCGATCTGCCCACCGACGCTGGCAATCTGCCCGGTCAGGGTGTTGATTTCGCTCACCGTCTGGACCACGTTCAGGTCCAGGTTGCTGCGCTGGGTTTGAAGGTTGTGGGCGGTCGTATTGAAATCGTTGGCCAGGTTGCCGGCCGCAGTCAGGACCGCCTGCCGCAGCGATACGTTCGAGGGATCTGGAGAAAGCTGCTGGAGACTGCTGAAGAACTTGCTGAGATCGGCCCCGATACCGCTGTCGGCGCTCGAGAACGAAGTCTGCATCTGCTGCAACGCGCCCAGCAACGTGTCCAGCCTGCTGTGCTGCTGCGTTTCCTGCGTGAGTTGGATTTCGAGTATTGGGTCGCGCAGGCTTTCCATCCGCTGCAGAACCACTCCGGTGCCAAAACTGAGCGCTCCCTCCACGACCGAGTCTCCGGGAACCAGCACCGGACGCTGCCGGGAGAACCCCGGGGTATTGGCATTGGCAACGTTGTTCGCCGTCGTCTCCAGGGCCTGCTGGCTGGCCATCAGCGAACTCAAGGCAACCGAGAGCGACCCGTATAAGCCCGACATAGCTACTCCCCCGCCCGCATCCCGACTTCCGGCCGACAGCAGCCCGGATCGGGCCTATAGGTGGGCGCACAACTTTCCACCACGCGATTCAAGACCGCCAGGCTGCGCTGCATGTGCCGCAGCAGCGACCAGTGCACGCGCGTCAGATAACGGATGCGCGCTCCCAGTGCGTCCCACTCGGCTGCGAGGCGCGCGGAATGCTCGCGGTCGCGAAAGCGGTCATCCCCATCGTCAGCAGCGGGAGGTGCCGGGTGCTCCACTCGGTGGCGGAGTTGTTCTTCGAGCAGTCCCCATTGCCGGCAGAGTTCCGCCTGGTGGGCAGCGCCGCGCGCAATTCCTTCCGCATCGTTGCGGACCAGCGCCAGTTGGCTGACTTCCACGCTCTCGGCCAGTCGGCGCAACAACCCCAGCCTCTGTTCGATCAAGGCACTCAGTTCGGGAAGGCAGGTATCGATGTCAGCCATATCCGGCTCCGCTCATCTCAGGCCAGGTCGTCCAGTGTGTGCTTCGGAGTGTCGGGGTTTTCTTCCCCCGGGTCTCGCTCGTCGTCCGGAACCGGTTTTTCACGCGCTGCTGGGCGCCGGCGCCGCGGCGCGCCCTCGCGCTCGCTGCCACGCTTCTCGATCACGCGCAGCAGCGATGGATCGATCCCGTTTGTCAGCAGAGGATCCACCGCTCACCCCTCTACTGGCCCGAGTTCCTGCCAGCCCGTTCGGCCACCATGGCTTGGGAAATCTGCGCATCGCTGACCGTGTACCCTCCCTTGCCCAACCGCGTCTGCAACGCTGCAACTTTCTGCTCCCGGATCTCCGGCTGCGCCATGACTTCGGCTGCCAGCGATTGCACCCGCACCTGGTCAAACGAGAATCGCGCGTGATCCACCCTGGCCGAGTCGCTCGTCGGGCCTTGCGCTAACGTCCGCTGTCCAGCACGACTCGTTTTGTTGTTGTCCGGCGGCTCCGGTCCATACGTCTGTAAATCGACTCTCATAAACCTCTCCGATCCCCTCTGTCTCGTCTATCGACAGATTCTTAACAAACCTTAATGTGCGCCCCAGGCGCCCTGGGCCGCGCACATCAAGGTCTGGTGTTTTCATCGACGAGGTTCGAAAAAACTTTAGACCTTTCGGACACTCCCCCGTTCAGCCCTTCCCCCAGTCCTTTTGGTGGCTGCAGGTGGCTCTGGATCAGCCGCGCAATTCCAATGCCGCCCCGCTCCGCGATCGCAGAGGCCAGGGCCTGCGTCCCCATCAGCCGGTAGTCGCTCGCTCCCGGGGTCGCATCATCCGCGCCGCCCGAAAACGTTTTCTGCAAAGAGTCCAGAAGCGAGGCCAGCAGGATGGCTTCAAAGTCGCGCGCCGCCTTCTCGCCTTTTCCGACTGGCGGGCTGGCGGTTGCCATGCGCGGCAAGCTGGGCGCCAGCGACACATTCATTGCCTGCCCCGCCATCAGATCACCTCCAGATCGGCGTCGAGCGCGCCCGCCGCCTTGATCGCCTGCAAAATCGAGATCACGTCGCGCGCGGTCGCGCCCATGTTCTGCAGACCGTTGACCAGTTGCTCGACGCTTGCTCCTTCGCCAATCTCGACGCGCTTGGCCAGGCTGTCCTTGGCCTGCACATCGGACTGACCGATAACCTCGGTCTTGCCTTCAGAGAGCGGAGCGGGCTGCGACACCGAATACTCGGTCGAGATCTGCACCGAGAATCCGCCATGCAGAACGGACACCGCACCCAGCCGCACCTCTTTTCCCAGCACGATGGTTCCCGTCCGCTCATTGACCACCACGCGCGCCCGCCGGTGCACGCGGACCGCGACGTTCTCAATCTTTGCGACGATCGCGGTCAGATTGGCTAGCCCGGTCGCTGCCGGGTCGACCTCTACCCGTCCACCGTCGCGCGCCGTCGCTACCGCCTGGCCAAACTCCTCATTGATGGCGTCAGAGATTCCGCCCGCGGTGCTGAAATCCGGCTCCCGAAGGAGAAGCGAGAGCGGTGCCAGCCGGTTGAAGTCGAACGCCAGGCTGCGTTCCACTCTGCCTCCGCCCGGCACTCTGCCGATCGTGGGATGGTTCATCTGTTTGCTCGCGCCCGCGCTTCCGGCAGCATACCCGCCGACTGCGACCGGCCCCTGCGCGGCGGCATACACCTGCCCGTCGGCGCCATAGAGCGGCGTCAGCAGGAGCAATCCTCCTTCGAGACTCTTGGCATCGCCCATCGACGACACGGTGACGTCGAGCTGGGCGCCGGGCCGCGCAAACGCGGGCAGGCTCGCAGTCACAAAGACTGCCGCCACGTTGTTGACGCGCACCGTAGCCGCTGGAATCTGCGCGCCCATGCGCTGCAGGATATTGGCCAGGGTCTGGGTGGTAAACACGGTTTGCTGGCGGTCGCCCGTGCCCGTCAGTCCCACCACCATGCCGTATCCGATCAGGGGATTTTCCCGCACGCCTTCGACGGTAGTCAGGTCGCGGATCTTGACCTCGACCGGATCGGTGGCCAGCAGGATCGGCGGAACGGCCAGCAGCAGAAGTCCGACCAGCAAAGCGGCTTTCATAAGACTCCTAGAAATTGAACACACGCAACAACAGCCGCAGAAGCAGGTGCGGAGGCCGCACGCCATCACTCACCACGCCCTTGCCCTTGATCTCCAGTTCCAGGTCCCCGATGGTGTTCGAGGCCACCGTGTTGTTGGGCCCAATATCGCCGCGCCGCACCACCCCGCGTACCACGATCGTCTGTTTCTCGTTGTTCATGTTGATCCGCCGTTCCGCCTGCACCACCAGGCTTCCGCCCGGCAGCACCGCCACCACCCGGCCCGCGAGCGTCGTGGTGACGCTCGAAGTGGACGATGCCTGGCCCTTGCCCGTCAGCGTCTCCGCCGAATGCAGCCCGAGCAGGTTCGCCGCGCCTCCAACTTTGATTTTGCCGGGCAGCGAATCGACCCCTGAACTCGCAGTGAAGCTGCGTCCCGTGCTGACCGCGCCCGTGTTCGATGTCTTCACATCCTGCACCACCACAATCGTGATCAAGTCTCCAACGGTCGCGGCCTTGTAGTCGCTGCTCAACGATGCCATCCGCCCGGAATCGACCCAGCAACTTCCCAGCGTGCGCGCAGGATCGGAAGGTTCCGCGGTCTCGACCCGCGCCAGATACTTCGCCAGAGTATTCGCTTGCGTGTCCCGGCCCCACGCCATCCGCACTGCCACGCTCGCGACCAGCAGGAACAGCACGACTTTGCTCACATCCCCTCCCCGGATCCTTTTCATCATGGCAAGGCCTCCAGCACGGCTGGAGACCTAACCCGCGCCCGGAAAATGTGGCCATCCTGATTCTTCACGCGAACGATTTCTCCTTCCCTGCCGCGCTCCAGGCAAATCACGGAGGTGGTCAGACGCAAACGGTTTGCGACCAAGACCACCCGCGCCCGCTCTCCGGCCCGGACCGCAACTTTCTTCGGCTGTGCGGGGGCCGCAGCAGGTCCCACGCGGCAGGATCCGGCATGAGTGCGTTCGGCCGTGCCCCCATCGATCGCTGGCACGTAGGCGAGGAATGGAATGCACTGTGCTGCCTCGCGGCACTCCAAACGGAATTCGATGCGGCCCAGGCCCGCGTCCCAACAGACGGTTGCAACCCGCAGCGACCGCCCTTGCGAGGCTGGCACCGCCACTGGCACATCGAGATCCTCGGGGCGGGGCAATTGTTCTTCACTCAGTCCGCGGGCGCGCAGTTCGCCTGCCACCGCGTGCCACACTTCCTGCCGCGTCACGGGTGGAAACGACCGGCGAGTTTCCTGAGCCAGAAGCGCGGGCGACAGTGCGAGGAATAGAAGAAAACGGGTCATCTCTCACCTCTACCGGCCAAGGTTGTTGATCTGCTGGAACATCTGGTCGGCGGCCTGCACCACGCGCGAGCTGGCCTCATAGGCACGCTGCGCCACGATCATGCTGATGAACTCGTCCACCACGCTGACGTTCGACTGTTCCAGATACCCCTGCTCGATCTGCCCCAGTCCGTCGGTACCACCCGGCGTGCCCAGCACCGGATCTCCCGACGCAGTCGTCGCCAGAAATAAATTCTTGCCCACACTGTTCAGTCCGCCGGGATTGGGAAACAGCGCGAGTTGAATGTTGCCGACTTGCTGTGCGGCTGTCTGGCCGGCGAGCGTCGCCGAGACCGTGCCGTCGGCCGCGATCGTCACCGAAGTCGCACCTTGCGGGATGGTGATCGAGGGCTGCAGGGGATTTCCATCCGAGGTCACGATGCCGCCCTGGGAGTCCTGATGAAACGCTCCGCTGCGCGTGTAGGCGATATCGCCGCTGGGCAATTGCACCTGAAAGAATCCTTGCCCTTCGATGGCCAGGTCGAACGGGTTTCCGGTGGCGCTCAGGTCGCCTTGCAGCTGAATGATCTCGGACGCCGCCGAGCGCGTGCCCAGCCCAATCTGCAGTCCGGTCGCAACCGTGGTCTGCTGCGACGACGCCGCTCCCGGCATCACCATGCTTTGGTAGATCAAGTCCTGAAATTGCATGCGGCGGCTGCGAAAGCCGGCCGTGCTGGAGTTAGCAAGGTTGTTGGCAATCGTGTCGAGGTTGGTCTGCTGCGCCTGCATGCCACTGGCGGCGGTGTAGAGTGCGCGGAACATAGTGCCTCCTAGACGCGCGGTAGTTCGCTGGCTGCAATGCGGTTGAATTCGTTGTCAAACAACGAAAGGGCGCGCTGCAACATCTCGGCGTGCCGCTGCACGGCGATCAGCGTCATCACAGATTGGATCGCGTTTACGTTCGACGACTCGAGCGTGCCCTGCTGGATGGCCGTTTGTTTAGCCAGTTGGGCGCCTCCGTCGGGAGCGGCCACCAGCGTCCCGCTCTCCGCGGTCAGCCTTACCCCTGGCGCGAACTCCGCCAGCCGGATCTTGCCCGCGGCAGCGCCATTGACGGAGAGCGTTCCATCCGCGCTGACCGAGATTGCCCCGGCCGGAACCTGGATGGCACGGTTGTTATCTCCCACCACCGCATCGCCTGCCGCTGTCACCAACTCCCCGCCGCTGGCAACGCGGAAACTGCCATTCCGGGTGTAGCGCGTACCGTTCGCCGTCTGGATCGCAAAGTAGCCCGCGCCCTCGATGCCCAGATCGAGCGGGTTGCCGGTGTGCTCCAGGTTGCCAGCGACTAAATCCAGATGCGACCCTTCGAGCACGCCGAAATTATTGGTGGCCAGATTCAGCACGTTCGGAACGGTCTGGTTCGCCACCGCCAGTTGCGACTGAAACGTGGTTTGCTGGCCGCGGAATCCCGCCGTGTTCACGTTGGCTAGATTGTGCGCCGATACTTCGAGCGCCTGGCTTTGTGCCCGCAAACCCGCGCACGCCGCGTAGAATCCACTGTCCACGTTGTCTCCTGCTTACGAAAGGGAAGGAGCACGCCAATCGCCAGAACAGGCAAGGCGATGAATTCTCCAAGTGACCTATTGTGAACACCTTGGGTTCGTGCATCCGGAGAGAAAGGGTTAGAGGTTTCTCAGATTTCTTGCGACTGGAAAAGCGTGCCGGGCAGAAGCCGGCGTCCGGCAAGCTTTGCCGCGGACGTGTGCCGATCACCTCAGTCGTGCAGTTCCAGACGCACGGCGACCGGTGCGCCCTCAAACAACACGCAGACATCGAGCGTCTCGCCATCCGCCAGCGAACGAAACTGATATTCCTCACCGGTAACGACCGTGGGGACGCTCAACATGCAGCGGCCGTCCATCCCCGTTAGCTTGTTTTTGAAATTGCCGGCGACCATGTTGGACATTTCACCCAGCGCGTCCGAAACCTGTTCTTCGGAAGTTGCGATGCCTCCCAACATGCCCTTTGCAATCAGTCGGGCTGTCGGAGCGTCACAGCCGACCGTGAGCACGCCGCAGAGAGATCCCGCCAGTCCGATCATGGCCGTGAATTCCCCTCGCCCCTTGTGCTCGGATTTCGGGACCGGCTTCACGCGGCAGCCCACCATGATCTCGAACACCTCTTCGACGGCGAGTTCGAGAATCGGTTGCCAGTTCTCTTCGCGCGAGCGCACGGCGGCAGAGGTGTCGACACTCATACCTTCGTTCCGAGCAGCGGCACGACATGTTCCTTCACTTGGTCCGGAGTAAACGGTTTGCGGATGTAGCCGCGCGCGCCCGAGGACAGTGCTTCCACAACGTGGGATTCGCTGCCCTCGGTCGTAATCATGACCACCGGGACCCCTTTGGCGTTCTCCACCGTCCCCATCTGACGGACAAACTCGAGCCCGTCCATGACTGGCATATTGATGTCGCACAGGATCAGGTCCACTTGGTTCTCGCGCAAAACGCCCAGCGCCTCGGTTCCGTCCCCGGCTTCCATGACTTGTTCCAGATCGATGCCCGCCTGCCGCAGCGAGCGTGCGACGATCTTGCGCATCACCGAAGAGTCGTCCACGATCAGCACCCGGATCTTCTCCATGGCCCTCACCATTCTGCGGTTTCACACCCAGGCCCGCGAAGCCGCGCGCCACCCATCTTCTGGCTGACGTGACGTACATCGGCAAATTCAGTCTGTGCTTTAGGGCAGCCAAACCCCGGCAACCAATGCGCACCGTGGAAGAGGGAACAGGAAATCCGTTATGCTTAGGACACAATTATGACCCTGCTCGACGCCCAGCAATACGATCCCGCGAAAGAGAAGCGCCGCAAGATCAAGATCGCCCTCTCGATTCTCGGCGTGTTGCTTCTGGCCGTGCTCGGCTGGATGTACCGCAACTGGCCCGAAGAGCACGCGGTCGACAGGTTCTTCATCGCGCTCCAGAAGCAGGATTACGAAACCGCCTACGGCATCTACTTCCACGATCCCGGCTGGCGCCAGCATCCACAGAAATATCCGCAATATACCTATGCTGATTTCTACCGCGACTGGGGACCGGGCGGCGAGTGGGGATTAATCAAGTCCCACCGCATCTACGGCTCGGCTGGAACCAAGAGTTTTGGGAGTGGAACCTTCGGCAATAGCGGAGGCACGGTGGTGGAAGTCATCGTCAACGAGCGCGCAGAACACGCCCGCATGTTCGTCCAGAAGTCGGATAAGACGCTCACCGTGTATCCGTTCTAGTAGCGCCTGGCGTCCTGCCGGCCCGGTCGTTACGCAGGCGTCATCGAAATCTGCGCCAGCGTCTTCTGGAGCGTCTCCTCGTCCCCAACCGTCAGGCATTTCTTCGAGCGGTCGATCTGCCGCATCAGTCCCCACAAGACTTTTCCCGGACCGACTTCCACAAACAGGTGGACGCCTTGCTTAATCAGCAGGCGCACCGACGGCTCCCATTTCACCGAGCCGGTAACCTGGCGCACCAGCGCCGAACGCGCTGCTTCCGGCTCGCTGACTGGCGCGGCATCGACATTGCACACGACCGGACAATGAGGTTCATGGAAATTCAGCACCGAAAGATCATCTGCCAAACGATCCTGCGCCGGCTGCATCAGCGCACAATGGAAGGGAGCGCTCACCGGCAGGCTCACCGCTTTCTTCGCGCCCCGCTCTCCCGCCAACTGGATCGCCCGGCTGACCGCGCCCGCGTGTCCGGAAATCACAATCTGCTCCGGGGAGTTGATGTTTGCTGCCTGGCAGACCTCTCCCTGCGCCGCATCTTCCGAAACTTCGTTGACTTGGTCGAGCGGCATTCCCAGGATAGCCGCCATTGCCCCCACGCCCACCGGCACCGCTTCCTGCATGTACTGACCTCGATTGCGAACCGTGTGCAAGGCGTCGGCAAACTTCAGGGTCCCGGCCGCCACGTGCGCCGAGTATTCTCCCAGACTGTGCCCGGCCACGTAGTCCGGCTTCAGTCCCTTCGCGCGCAAGACCCGCAGCGCCGCCACCGACGCCGTCAGAATCGCCGGCTGCGTAATCTCGGTCAGCTTCAACTTCTCTTCGGGACCCTCGAAACAAACCTGCGAGAGCTTATAGCCCAGCGCCTCGTCGGCCTCTTCAAAGGTCCGCCTGGCCACCGCGTGGTTGTCGAACAGCTCCTTCCCCATGCCCACCGATTGCGAGCCTTGGCCGGGGAAAAGAAATGCGATTGGGGATGAGTTACTCATAAATCCTCGAAACGATCATGAAGGCTGAAGTGCGACGGGACGCAATCTCGCCAGTTCCCGCTCGATCGTCTCATTCACTCCGCCCGCGGCGAATTCCGACGCCACCCGCACCGCATTCTTGATCGCGTTGGTGTTCGACGATCCGTGCGTGATGATGCAAACCCCTTTGACGCCCAGTAACGGCGCGCCTCCGTACTCGGTGTGGTCGAGACGCTTCTTGAAATCGGAAAACGCATTGCGCGAAAGCAGCGCGCCCACCTGCCTCGTGATGGTGGACTTCAATGTCTCCTTCAGCACCGCGCGCACCAGCCTCGCCACCCCTTCGGAAGTCTTCAGCGCCACGTTCCCGACGAACCCATCGGCCACGATCACGTCCACATCCCCGTTGTAGAGGTCGCGTCCTTCCACGTTGCCGATAAAGTTGATCGGAAGCTGCTTCAGCAACCGGAACGCCTCGCGCGTCAGGTTGTTGCCCTTGCCTTCTTCTTCCCCGATCGAGAGCAGGCCCACCCTCGGGCGCTTCACGCCAAAAATCGCGCGGCAATAAATGTCTCCCATCACCGCGAACTGCTCCAGATTCACCGCCTCGCAGTCCACATTTGCGCCCACGTCCAGCAGAACCGCCGCCGTGTTCAGCACCGTCGGAAATGCCGCTGCCAGCGCCGGACGGTCCACACCCGGCAGTGCGCCCAGCACCATCTTTGCAGTGGCCATGGCCGCGCCCGTATTTCCAGCCGTTACAAATCCAGCCGCACGCCCTTCGCGCACCAGCCGCAGGCCCACGCGGATGGAGGAATCGCGCTTGGCACGGATCGCCTCCACCTTGTCTTCCATGGTGATGACTTCGCTGGCATGAACCACTTCAATCGGCAACCGCCGCGCGCCGGGATAGCGCGCCAACTCGGCCTTGAGGCGACCTTCGGGCCCGACCAGAAGCACGCGCGCGCCATGATGACGCGCCGCCTGCAAAGCGCCTTCGATCTCCGGCTTCGGCGCCTTGTCGGAACCCATCGCATCCAGAGCGATTACGCTAGACATGGAGGGAGAAAACCGTTGTCATCCTGTGCGACGCGAAGGACCTGTGTAAGTCGGCCGCGTCGATGCGCTCGCATCCACGAAACCTTAGGACTTCTCTTCAACCTCGACGATTTCGCGGCCCTTGTAGTGGCCGCACTTCGGACATGCCCGGTGCGGCATCTTCTGTTCGTGGCAGTTCGGACACTCCGAGAGCGAGTGCTTCGACAGCGCATCATGCGCACGCCGCGTAGCGGTGCGCTTCTGGGAGTGTCTGCGTTTTGGATTCGGCATGATGTCCTTTTCAGTTGCCAGTTCCCGGTTCTCAGTTCTCAGCAAAACCTGCCCACTGAGAACTGAGAACCGGGAACTGAGAACTCGTTACTGATTTAGCTTATCTCTAATCTCTTTCAGCGCCGCCCAGCGCGGGTCATCCATCTGGGCCACGCACGAACACTGACTTTCATTCAAATTCTTCCCGCAATGCGGGCATAGTCCCTTGCACTCTTCCCGGCAGACCACCTTCAGCGGCACCGCCAGTAAGACCTGCTCCCGCAACGCGTCTTCGAGCAGCAAGCCTTCGCCCTGGTAATAGCCGATTTCAGCCTCCGCGTCAGTGACGGAGAGTTCTTCGTGCCCGGCATCGGTTCCCAGTGGACGGTACAACAAATCAAAGCTCCGGTCCACCTGGTGCACCACCGGTTCAAGGCACCGCGCACAGGCCACTTCCAGGCTGGTATCCAGCTTGCCTTTCAGCCGGATGTCCTGCACCACCTTGTGCTTGCCGTGATGCTCCTCGACCAGGTCTGCCCGGCCTTCACTGCGCAACGGTGTCCGTTGCCGGACTTCCGCGCCCAGGTCAATCGCACCCGGGCTAAACTCCTCCCGGAAATCGACCGGGTGGAGCGCCAGTTCCTCAATTTCGATGAGCATCGGAACCTCCGCCACCCCCGCCCGATACCGCGAAGGCCCGCAGAGTGCGCACAGAGACGAAAGTCTCTCAGGGAGCAATAACTAAGAATAAAGGCCAAAAATAGGGGTGTCAAGGAACCGGCGGGCAACTCATTTCCCATGTAGATTCACCGGCAATAATTCATCACCAGTCATGGCATAGGGCATGCCATCAAACCGCCGGTGGCCCCTTAATGGGGTGGAGGGACAGCCGTCCCCCGTCCAGACGGGCGGGGACGCCCAGCGCTCCACCCGCAATCTGCCCGCGCTATCATTTCCAGATGCCGGACGTCGACTGGATTCGCGAACTCTGCCTGTCGTTGCCCAATGCTACGGAGAACATCCAGTGGGGCGACGATCTCTGTTTCAAAATTCGCGGCAAGATCTTCACGACCATCGTCCTCGCCGACGGCAAGTTCCCGCGCCTCTGTTTCAAATGCGCTCCCGAGCGGTTCGACGAGCTTCTTGAAATCGAGGGCATCACCCCCGCCCCGTATGTCGGGAGGTACAAGTGGGTGCTGTTGGCGAACTCGAACGTTCTGCCCGCAAGCGAACTCGGAGCTCTCATTCGCCAGTCGTATGATTTGGTCATCCTAAAAGCACCCAAGAAGAAAGCCGCGAGCCGGGAGCAACAAATCCGAAGCCGCGCGAAATGAAAATGGTGAAAGGTCGGTGCCTGCCCACTTCTCGGCGTCCTCGGCACGATGAAAGCTCGTTTGACTGCCTCGAACACGCTACGCTAGCCTCGTAGGTTCATTCCCGTCCATGCGCATCCGCCTTAGACTGCTGATCGTCTGCTCACCCGCGACCTCGCTCTCCGCCGCGCTCTTTCGTTCCACGCACGTCCTCATGGGAGGGGCGGATTTCGGACTCAACGCTACCCGGATTCATCATCAGTGGCCCCCCGATGAGATTCTCGTGGAAGACCGCCTTTCTCCCGATACAATGAACGTTCTGCGATCCAATGGACATAAGCTGAAGGCCGAGGATTTCTGGCGAGAAGGCGAGTACATCATGGCCGACCTCAAGAGCGGCGAGCACTTAAGCGCCATTGGCGGGCGCAAGAACGGGAAGGCGGTGGGTTACTGATGCAGAGGGCGGTATCCACATACGTCTATGTCAAAGAACGGTTGCATCCGGGACTGCTTGACGAACTGGTGAAAGCCGGGGCGCAGGCGATCGAGATCTTTGCCGCCCGCCAGCACTTCGATTACGCCAACCGCAAGCAGCACGTCCGCGAGATTGCCGAATGGTTCCGCACCACCGGCATCCCACTGAATTCTGTCCACGCTCCCTTGTACGCGGATTACGAGTGGGGACGCACTGGCGCTCCGCCCGTGAATATCGCCTCCACCGACCGCGCTGGACGGATCGAAGCCATGGACGAAATCAAGCGCTCGCTCGAAATCGCCGAGCACATTCCGTTCCGCTTTCTCGTCCAGCACATCGGCAATCCGAACGATACGTTCGACGATAAGAAATTCGAAGCCGCCATGACCTCCGTCGAACACTTGCGCGCCTTCGCCAAACCGCTCGGGGTCCGCATTCTACTGGAAAACATCCCCAACGAACTCTCCACACCCGAGCACCTCGTCGAATTCATCCGCACCATGCACTTCGACGACATCGGGGTTTGCTTTGATTGCGGCCACGCGCACATGATGAACGGCATTCCCGAAGCCTTCGAAACTTTGAAAAATCACATCTGCTCGACTCATGTGCACGACAATCACAAAGAGAAAGACTCGCACCTGTGGCCGGGCCAGGGCTCCATCGACTGGAAGCAAACCATGGAATTGCTGCGCACCGCCCCGCAAACGCCGCCCCTGTTGCTGGAAATCGACGGTGAAGAAAAGAAAAGCCCCGGCGAAGAACTAAGCGCAACCTTCCGCAAACTGGAAGATTCGTAGTAGATCAACCGCCGAGTTCGCGGAGATCGCAGAGAATTGGAAGGAAACCCGAAGAACTCTGCGATCTCTGCGTCCTCTGCGGTTTACGGTTTTGATCTTATGTCCGCACCCATCAGCACGATCGCAGAAATTGGCAGGCACGAAGGCCAGTCCGTCACCATCCGCGGATGGCTCTACAACCTCCGCGAAAGCGGCAAACTCCTTTTCCCTCAATTCCGCGACGGCAGTGGCGTCATCCAGGGCGTAGTCCCGAAAAACGCTGTCCCGCCTGAAGTCTTCGATGCCATCAAGGGCCTCACCCAGGAATCCAGCGTAATCGTCGAAGGCAAGGTTCGTGCCGACAAGCGCGCCCCCGGCGGCTATGAACTCGACGTCTCAAACGTCCAGGTCCTGCAGCGCGTCCCCGAATCCGACCCCTACCCAATCACGCCCAAGGAACACGGCACCGACTTCCTGATGGAGCACCGCCACCTCTGGCTCCGCTCCCAGCGCCAGGCGTCCATTCTCCGCGTGCGCGCCGAAATCATTCGCGCGGCCCGTGACTTCTTCGACAGCAACGGGTTCACGCTCACCGACCCGCCCATCATTACGCCCGCTGCCTGCGAAGGCACCACCACGCTCTTTCCCGTCGACTACTTCGAAGAGCAGGCCTACCTCACGCAGTCCGGCCAGCTTTACATCGAAGCCACTGCCATGGCGCTCGGAAAGGTGTATTCGTTCGGCCCAACCTTTCGCGCGGAAAAATCCAAAACCCGCCGCCACCTCACCGAGTTCTGGATGGTCGAACCCGAACTGGCCTATGGCACGCTCGACGACCTGATGGGCCTGGCCGAGGGCCTGCTGACTTTCCTGGTGAAACGCTGCCTCGAACGCCGCCGCTCCGACCTCCAAACCATCGGCCGCGACATCACCAGGCTCGAAAAAATCGAGCCACCCTTCCCGCGCATCACCTATGACGAAGCCGTCAAGAGCCTGCAGGAAGGTCACGCCCAGGGCAAGCTGGAAAACAAATTCGAATGGGGTGGAGACCTCGGCTCGCCCGATGAAACCTACCTTTCATCGCAATATGACAAGCCGGTTATGGTCCACCGCTATCCCGCGACCGTGAAAGCGTTCTACATGGAACCGGACCCGCAGCGCCCCGACCTCGCGCTCTGCGTCGACGTCCTCGCGCCCGAAGGCTACGGCGAAATCATCGGAGGATCGCAGCGCATGGCCTCGCACGACCTGCTCC